>Ga0187778_10000518_pt1 | contig 27571 bp, 35 predicted proteins | sample 1015_Q2_SP5_20_M_FD_132418 | JGI IMG/M metagenome (GOLD analysis project Ga0187778, IMG submission 132418) | Tropical peat soil microbial communities from peatlands in Department of Meta, Colombia - 1015_Q2_SP5_20_MG | ecosystem: Environmental > Terrestrial > Soil > Wetlands > Peat | place... | reverse complement strand
CGACGGCCGCTATTGTTGCCCCCATACCTGGTTCGACATCGATGATCACCATCGCGCGCATTTTAGCGGGAGGTTCTCGGAACGCCTTCCAGGATGGATTGAAAAGCTTGCGCAGGGTTTGTCGCTATGAGACTAACGATGGATATAAATCTACCAAAAAATCCTTCGCTTTTTGATTTTCGGTCAAAAGAACCACCTTTTTTGCTCTTTCAAAGTGAACGCTACCTCAGACAAAGTTCCAGCTTCAATGCCGCAGGCCACCAAAACATCGGAGGTCAGGACATTAATGAAATTTCGCGCACTACTCATACTTGTCGCAATAACGATATCGGCAAAGGGGGTGGCATCTCCTTTCAGTTTGGAAGGTAGAATACCACCGTCTCTCCATTTTCCTCTTTGGCTCCTTTTAAAGCCGCCTCCATTACACCAGACCGACGGCCACCCGTCATGACTACAAACCCTTCTTTCGCACATAATCTCGCAACTTCATAAGCGTTCTTCAAATCAAACTCAGATGCCTTATCGCCAGGCCCCATAACGGCATTGGTCCGCTCCCTCGCAAATTTTGGGAAATTCCTCGACCCTACGCAAACGTTACGGCAAAGATGCAGTTCCAATCAGGCAGTGGCGTATGGCCGACTATTACTCCTTAATCAGCAACGCAATCGCCGCTCTCGACAACAAGACGGGCAAAACCCGTCGTGTGTTCTATGATCGTGCACGCGCGACCTTGGCTGATCACCTCCGGAAGGCCGAGCCGCCGTTGTCGGAGACGTTTATTGAACACGAACTGCTGGCTTTGGAGGATGCCATCAGCAAGGTTGAAGCTAATGCAACACTTAGCGAAGGGAAATGGTCGATACCTAACGGCTTACAAACTCAAAGTGATCACACAAAGGACCCCATACGCGGTGCGACGGCGGAAGCGTCATCCGTCCCGCCCGATGCAAAGCTGCAGCGCGAGCGGCGCTTTGCATTTTGGGGCTTTCTGATCTTGCACGCCTTTTGGGTTGGCGACCTGTTTTATAAGCCACCGACGTTCTCAGACTGGTACGATTGGCTGAGACTTGGCGGTGTCATCTTTTTCCTGACACTGACAATCCTTTCGTATTTCATCATGCGAAAAAATTGGCGGGCTGAGCAAGAAGAACGAACGTACATCGTCTTGGCTCCAATAATTCTTGTGGGCGCCGTCCTCGTGAGCGTTGCGCTACATTCCGCATTTGGATGGCTTGCTACCGCCCCATCGTAAGCGGGCCGCTATTGTGAGAAACTCCTCGACCTCACGCCGCTTCGGAGTTCAGCGCGCCTGCTGTTTGCCCAGTCTTAGCCGAATTTCAGCCACATGCTTTGTTGATCAAGGATTTAGATGCGGCGAATCTGGAGGGACATTGATATGAAAACGTCTGGTTGTTTGGAGCGTATTTTTGTTGCAGTGGTGCTGATGTTATTTGTGAGCACTGCGCACGCTGAAGTGGCAAGCATCTATGGCGGAAGCGACGGTCTTTGTGGCCATCGCACAGCTAACGGCGAACGACTAAATTGCGCGGCGATGACAGCGGCTCATCGCAGGCTGCCATTTGGGACGTTTGTGCGCGTCTGTCACAGTGGCTGCACGACAGTTCGGATCAACGATCGCGGGCCTTGGGTTCGGGGTAGAGATATTGATCTATCCCCGGCAGCCGCTCGAGCAATTGGTTTGTCTAAGACCGGGCACGTCACTATGTCGCGGCTATAAAGATCGGATGCAAACGAATAGTTAGTGCGCAGTGAGACACGCTCGGTGGCCCATCAAAGGCTTGCGGTCGCCTCATATCCCTCAGAACGCATGCATTTCGTGAAAGCGAGATAGAACTTTACTGCAGGCGGGCCCACGCCAGGAGCGCTGTTGGCCAGCTTTGTGCACTTTGCCTTGTCTTGATCGAACTGCTGGGCGCTAACTGGTTCTGGAAGATGCCGCCAAGTCGGCATGGCCGGTGCGGGTGCCACTGCGACGAACTTCGGGGCAGGACGTGGCAGCGGGACGGAACCAGACGGCAAGGGTGTGGCGTCTCCCAGCGAGGCTCCATCGGAAACGCACGCGGCTAGCGCCAAGCCACCAACAAGGATCGCCACAAACCCACGCATTCGCCTAGACATGTCTCCCTCACACTTACCAATGCGCTTGTGGCAACGATTCGAAAGCTCTAACCATCATCGATTTGCAACAACACAAAAATACTCGCACAAAATCCAGCGAGTTGTGGTAATTTCATCACAGGCAGATTAGGCGAATGCGCGCTGAGATCGTACCTTCGAGCGCAAGTTCTTGCGGTAATGTGAAATTTCTGGGAGTTCCACCATGCTCGCCTACATCATGTTAGGTCGTGCGTCGCTCGCAATCGCCTCGATTTGTTGAGGTGGCCAACCTTCGCCTAAACGCCAACACCGCAAGAATCGGACCGGTAAACTGCAGATAAATTTCAGCAACCCGGCGACCGCTACGAAACGTCAGGCTCTGACGATCAAGAACCAACACCAATAATGACACTTGTGTGCTTATCGGCGGTGGCCGGGCATCGAAAGATGCCAGCATCATTCTTGATCCGGGAAATTCATATATCCGCTACTGGCCATTTGCGTCATCGGACGCGGTCCGAGCAACGGGCGCGTCGAGTTCGGATACTCTGCTTGTTGAATATCAATAAGATGTCGCGCCGCTCGGCATCGTGGTTTGATCTGCCCTTGGCAGGCTGCGGAACCGCCGGATCGGGAGGCCTATGATTATTATGCGGCCTTACCCAGAAGCAGCGCAGATGGTGCGCTACGGCGGCAGAGGATGGCACCGCCTAATACAATGCCCGACATGAGTCGCATTGGACGTCGGCCAATAGATCATTCTCGGCGGAAAGTTTAGCAACTTCAGTTTTGACCAAACTGCGAAACTCCGGATTGAATTGCGCTTCCGGATGTGAATCATTGTTGGCAATGTACTCAATATTGGGGCCGAACAATTTCTTTGAGCCCATGCCGCCGAAAGTCATCCATGGATTCGGATTATATATCTCGATCATGTGTCCCACATTGCCAGTAACAGGGGGATTCCAACTGAACATCGAGGGTTGCAGCGCAATGATCAAATCCACGAATTTAGCTCTATTGGCGACGTAGACCGAACTATTCGCGCCCAGACTGTAGCCGACGACTACGGTATGCGTTCCCTGCGGCTGACGGTCGATGTCCCCCACCAGAGACGGCCATGACTGATGCAGATAGGTTTGGACTTCGACATCCGGCATCGCCTTGAGTTCGGCAACCAATTCGACGAGTCCGGGGGCCGCTGCCGGTCCGAACATAGGCCACAATACGCCGACAAACGTCTTGGCGCAGGCTGGCGAGCAGACTAAGGATGCACACAGCGCTAGAATCAGCGACCGCTTCTTCACCTGCTACTTCCCCCAGGCAGCCTGCGACAGCTCCAGCCAACCAGGAAACACAAGCCATAAAGCAGTTCCACTGCACTTGGAGATTAGGGTTTAATTTCTATTACTCAGTCCGTGGCTCAAGAGGCTGCTTCGAGCAGCCAGCTTGCCAGCAATCCGCTGCACCTCGTTGCGCGTGAATAGCTTGTTTAGCTCTTTGTTTCTACCTCTTCTGCCACTTCTCTCCAGGCCTGAGCCATCTCTTGAAGAATTTTCTGACGCTCTTCCGTCTTGGCTTCCGCGGCCATGCGGTAACACTCTGCGGCAAATTCGCGGTATTGATCAGGCGTTCTCATCTTGAAGTAACCCCTCTGAGAGAGCAGTACGCCCCAAAGATATCTAAGCCCGCCACAGTAGCCTCTGGCAATTTTCACTACGTTGGCCGCCGTCCTTGGCGAGCGGTCGCTGCCGAACGTCCGTAGATCGCGCCCCGTGGCGGCCTCGATCATGACGCCCGCAGCATCGTGGCGATTATCATCAAGCGGTGTTGCGTGATAAACTATCCTTTGCGTGGTTCTAGGGCCGGACTCACCGAGGGAACGGATGCTTGCATCACGCGACGCGGAACTGCGGGCGGCTCGCCGCCACCGTTCGACCCGATTTCCGTGGCGATCGTGTCCACGAAACTGAAGCGACCGAGGTGTTCCTGATGGATTGCCTGGTTATGGTGGGCCGCGCTTGCATTGCGGGTCTCGAGCAGCGCGTCACCGAGGCCCATCATGAACGAAATCGATCATCGCGACGAGATCGTGTGGCTCGGGGAGCAGATCGATGAAGTCGCCGCCAGCATCGAGAGCTGCCGCAAATTCATCTTGGCCGGCAAGATCGCCCTGGTGCCGGCAGCTTAGGTCTCATCGCCGTCTTGGTTGGTGCGATCCAGTTTGACCCCTCGGTTATGGCGGTTACGGTCGCGGCGATGCTCGGCGGCATCGTCGCTGTAGGATCGAACCGCAGCACGGCGAAGGAAGCAACGCGCGAGTTGACCGCGGCGGAGGCAAAGCGGGCGGCGCTCATCGGGCAGATTGACCTCCGGCTAGTATCCAACCGCGACGGCTTACAATGAGTTTTTCAACGCGTCTTTGGAGCGGATTTGATCGCCGACCAGACACGCTGCGGCGTTGCCGGCATGTCGACGTGCGGAATGCGCTGTGCGCGCCAGAGCGCGTCAACGATCGCATTCATGACCGCCGGGCAAGAGCCTATAGCGCCTGCTTCGCCGGCGCCCTTCACACCCAGGGGATTGTGCCTGCAAGGAACATTGCGTGTCTCGAAGGCGATGGCTGGCACTTCGTCGGCCTTCGGAACCGCGTAATCCATCAAGCTCGCGGTCATGAGCTGACCAGAATCAGAATCGTAGACGGTGCGCTCCATAAGCGCCTGGCCGATCCCCTGTGCAGTGCCACCGTGGACCTGCCCGGCGAGCAGTAGCGGATTGAGCGTGGCACCGAAATCGTCCACGACAACGTAGTTGACGATCTGAGTTTCTCCCGTCGCCGGGTCGATCTCGACCTCCGCGATATGGGTACCGTTAGGGTAAGTTGCCTGTGGTGGTGTGAACGCATCTGTCGCAGTGAGACGATTTCCCGCGTCCGGGTGCTGCGCAAGCGCAGCAAATGAGATCATGCGGTCAGTGCCGGTGACTCGCACTGTGCCATTGACAATCTCGAGATCATCCGCACCCGCTTCGAGCGCCTCGGCCGCTAATGCTTTAAGATTTTCGGCAAGTTTCTTAGCCGCGCCGGCGAGTGAGGCGCCACCACAAGGGATCGAGCTTGAGCCTCCAGTGCCGAGGCCACTGGCAATGCGGTCGGTATCGCCTTGCACCATGTTCACTCGCTCGGCCGGCAAACCCAGATGCTCGGCGACGAGTTGTGCATAGGCGGTGGCATGACCCTGCCCGGTTGATTGCGAGCCGATTAGTAGCGTGGCAGATCCATCTGGTTCGAGTTTCAGGTTCGCTGTCTCCGGCCCGGCGTTGCCGCAAGCCTCAATGTAAGTCGAGAGCCCGATGCCGCGCAGTCGACCTGCTTTCTTCGACAGCCGCAGCCGCTTGGAAAATCCTGACCAGTCCGCGAGTTCCTGAGCGCGTTTAAGATGCGCAGCAAAGTTTCCTGAATCGTAGTTCTGGCCGGTTGCGCTCTGATATGGCATTGCGCCCGGCTTGATGAAGTTACGCCGCCGCAGCGCGTCGGGTGCAATGCCGACCTCTCGCGCGGCGTGATCGACCAACCGCTCAATGACGTAAGCCGCCTCCGGCCTCCCGGCGCCGCGATAGGCATCGACCGGCACAGTATTAGTGTAGACGCCGCGCACGCGGACGTGACAGGTGGAAATATCATAAACGCCAGGTGACAAGACGGCGCCGAGAGTAGGAATTAGTGGCGCGAATTGCGATAGATAAGCGCCCATATTGGCGACGAGATCGACGTCGAGTGCGCGGAAGCGGTGTTTTTCATCGAGAGCAAGACGCGCGGTGGTTATGTTGTCGCGACCCTGCGTGTCGCCCATAAAATGATCGGATCGGTCGGCGATCCACGTTACTGGCTTCTGCAGTTGCTTTGCAGCGACAGCAGCGAGTGCGTATTCGCGGTATGGAAATAACTTGGTTCCGAAGCCACCGCCTACATCGGGCGTCATCACTCGCAGCTTTTCCGCAGGGAGTTTGAGAACCGGGAGGAGCACGTCTCGGATCGCGTGTGGTCCCTGGCTCGATAGAGTCAGCGTCAGGCGCTCATCGGCAGCGTCGTAGTCGGCCACTACACCCCGTGTGTCGAGATAATTGGCCACGACACGCTGATTGACCAGGGTCAGCGAAACAATCTTTGCCGCCTCGGCAAAAGCTCGATCAGTGTCTGTTTTATCGCCCAGCGTGAGGTCAAAGACGACGTTATCGCGGTGCTGTGGCCAAACCAGAGGTGCGTTGGGCTGGATCGCCGCGCTCGCGTCAATCACATGCGGCAGCTCTTTCCAACTGAGTGAGATCGCTTCGGCGGCATCTTTGGCCTGCTCGCACGTATCGGCGACAACAAAGGCAATGGCGTCCCCGACATGGCGGACCTCATTCTGTGCCAGGATAGTGTAGGGCGGTACGTCGAGATCGGTGTTCGGAAGCTCAACTGGGCATGGCAGTGGGGCAAGATCGCATGTCTCGCCCCCAGTAAGCACCAGGCGCACGCCCTGCATCGCCCGCGCCTTCTCGACATCGATCTGAAAGCGCGCATGGGCGCGGGATGACCGTAACACCACAGCATGCAGGGTCTCGCGCGGCGCAACATCAGCAATATAGTGCCCGAGGCCGCGCAGTAGCGCGTCATCTTCTTTACGTAGGACCGATTGGCCGAACCCGAATTTCAGCGTCTGCATGGCTCGTTTCACCGGCAAATGTGGATACAGAAGGTATGACTGTTGGGTTTGCCCCCCAGAATGCAATCGTAGAGGGATGCTTACAATGCCTGTTTTCATGCACAATGTTGATGTCCGAGGGCGGTGTCAGTGTGGCGCGATCAAGTGGCGCTGGTGACGGGTGGCGCTCGGGGAATCGGGCGAGCAACGGAGGCGACGGAGCAGCGCTTTGCGACAAAAGCAATGATGGGCCGCATCGGCGAACCGGAAGACATTGCCAATGCCATCATCTTCCTGGCCTCACCCAAGTTGGGCTGGATCACGGCACAGATGTTAACCGTAGATGGCGGCCGAATGGACTACATCGGACATGCTTATGATGGGCGCTGAAAGCACTGCCATTCGCGGTGGGCGACGATGTCCGAGTTTGAGGGAAGAACGGACTCATCGCAGTTTGACCCGAAGCGGACATTGGCATGTCATGCTTTAGGCATACGCCCCCGTGACTATTCTCCCGTATCATCCTCTCCTCGCGTCTCTCGCAGATAGCGAAGGACGTCTTCGGGCGAGGCCGACCCTCCGCTCTCAGCGGGCTCCGCCGTGTGGTCGCCATCAAACGACGACGCAGGCGTCGCCTTCTGTTGCTGTTTCAGAAGCGTTAGAAGCGCTTGCAGGTCGGACTTAATGTGCCGGATCTCAGATTGGATCTCTGCCAAAAAAGAGAGCAGCTTGTCTTCGCTGAGCGGGCTCATCACTGCCAATCTTAAACCCCTATTCGGCGGCGGCAATTGCGGCCGCGCTTATCCGGTGGAACAAGTTGTGCAGCAGGGCTTGAAACAGGTACAGAGCCTGACAGCCTGCCTAGGGCTCGATATTGGCAAGCAGATGACCGCGGATTGTCATCTCGTCTCTGCGGCAAAGGCAGTGCCTGCGCCAAGTTGCCTTATATTTCTGCAAAGCCGATAGCCGTTAGTGTGAGCGTATCGGGTGGGTGCAAGTCGCGCGACAAATCCGCTGTCGTGCCCGTGACGCCTAAGGTTCTGGGAGTGACCTCTAGCCAACCGTTATCCTCCGCATACAGAAGGCCAGCTGTATAATCAGCTGTGTTACCGTGATTTTCCAGGAATTGAGTTTTTATATAGCTAATCTTGAGTGGGTCTCCAGCAATGCAGTTTTGTGATTTGAATATGTCTAAGATGGCCCTGGCTGATTGCTCGGGCGTTGGTGTCGTAGTCATTGCCAAGTACTCCTCATTTATAGAAAGTCAATTTTCCACAGGCCGTGTGTCTTTCAGGGGGCAATCGGAGTTCTTCCGGAACTACGCATCGGTCGGCAGGCGCACAAGCGGCTTAGACTACCTTCGATAACGGACCGCGATTCCGGTTCAGATAGCCCCGCGGTTGGCGTATGCTTCGTTTGAGGCTCTCGGCGCCTGACGTGCCGTCGGCACACTCGGCCCAAAGGCAGCATAGCGTGCCATGAATCTTGCGCTTTGGCTCGAGCGTGCGGGAATGAGTCAGGGGGATCGGCCAGCCTTGGGATTCGGCTCGCGCGTCGTCAGGCGTTACAGCGAAGTCGCGGAGCAAGCGGCAAGGCTTGCGGCGTCACTGCGCAACCGTTTCTTGCTTCAACCTGGCGACCGTGTCGCCATCGCCGCGAAGAACTGTCCCGATTATGTGGAGTTGCTGTTTGGCATTTGGCACGCAGGGCTAGCCGCAGTCCCCGCCAATGCAAAGCTTCACAGTCGCGAGCTTGCCTATATCCTAGAACATTCCGGTGCCCGCGTGTGCTTCGCATCAAGTGAACTTGGCGACGAGATCGCGATCCATGCTCCGACCACGCTTGAACGTTTGATCGCGATCGGCAGCGCCGAGTACGAAGGATTGTTTACTGCCGACTCGATCAAAAGCTGGCCGTGTCAGGACAATGATCTCGCTTGGCTATTCTACACGTCGGGCACCACCGGCCGACCGAAGGGTGCCATGCTCACCCATCGAGTGTTAGCGGCGGCGAGCTACGCCTATGTTGGGGAGGTTGATCCGATCGCGCCGGGTGATGTACTGCTGCATGCCGCGCCGATGAGTCATGGCTCGGGACTGTACATGATGGCGCACGTTGCTCGGCTTGGCGTCAACGTGGCGCCGGAGTCGAGTTCCTTCGATGCTGAGGAAGTGCTTTGCCTGTTCAATACATGGCCGCGCACCTCAATGTTTGCTGCACCCACCATGGTCAAGCGGCTGGTCGAGTGCCAGGCACAATGCAATTTGGATCATGTCAGGACGATCATCTGGGGTGGCGCACCGATGTACGTCGCCGACGCGCGTGGTGCAATCGACCGATTCGGTCCGCGGTTCGCACAGATTTACGGCCAGGGCGAGAGCCCTATGACGATTACCACGCTGTCGAAGCAGGAGATCGCAGATCGTGATCATCCGCATTGGTTTGATCGGCTCGCCTCGGCCGGCCGCCCTTTTTCCTGCATCGAGGTCATGGTAGCCGATGGCGACGATCAGCCGTTACCGGCCGGCGAGACTGGCGAGGTGCTGTGCCGTGGCGATGTCGTCATGCCGGGCTACTGGCGCAACCCCGAGGCTTCGGCTGCGACGCTCAAGGGAGGATGGCTGCACACCGGCGACGTGGGCGTGTTCGACCGCGAAGGTTATCTCACCCTCAAAGACCGGTCGAAGGACGTCATCATTTCTGGTGGCTCCAATATCTATCCCCGCGAAGTCGAGGAGGTTCTGCTTGAGCATGTCCTGGTCCGCGAGGTGTCAGTGATTGGCAGGCCCGATCCACAGTGGGGCGAGATTGTCGTCGCTTACGTGGTGGGCGAAGCCGATCGCAACGAGCTCGACGCGCTGTGCCTCAACAACATCGCCCGGTTCAAGCGTCCAAAAGACTATGTGTTTGTGAACTCCTTGCCGAAGAACAACTATGGCAAAGTTCTCAAGACCGAACTGCGCGAACTCGACGCAGCCAGCGGAAAGGCAAGCTGAATGGTCGAGCGACTTAAGGGTAAGTTCGCGCTTGTGGGACGCAGCGCGTCGATGCAGAACCGCATCGCCATGTACAATGACAATGCGCTCAAAATCGGCCTGTTCGGCGCCAATTGCTCGTCGGGCCGCTCAGCCACCAAAGTCCCGGAGCGCTGGTCGGCCAGCTGGGCCGATTGTTTAGCGCTAGCCCGGCTCGCTGACGAGGCCGGTCTCGATTTCATGTTGCCGATCGCGCGCTGGAAAGGCTACGGGGGTGACACGGACTTTCACGGCCGCACGCTCGAAACGATCACCTGGGCCGTCGGACTTCTCTGCGCGACCAAGAGGATGACCGTTTTCGGCACAGTCCATGCCCCACTGTTTCATCCTTTGATTGCGGCCAAAGAATTCGTCACCGCTGACCATATCAGCGAAGGTCGCGTCGGCGTGAACATCGTCGTCGGCTGGAATGAAGGCGAATTCGAGATGTTCGGTGTCAAACAGCGCGAACATGACGCACGTTACGATTACGCTCAGGAATGGATCGACGTGGTCAAACAAGCGTGGTCCCACGAGGGAACCTTCGACTTCCAGGGGCACTATCTGCAACTTAATGGCGCCCGCGCTTATCCCAAGCCTTACGGTGATACGCGGCCGCTGTTAATGAATGCCGGCTCCTCCGATGTCGGCCAGGCATTCGCACTGCGAAACTGTGATGCGTTTTTCGTGGCGACGGCTAGTTCGCGCACCTCGCTCGCAGGCAATGCGACCAAAGTCGCCGAAGTGAAGGCTGCCGCGCGAAAACTCGGCCGCCAGATCGAGGTATTTACCGTCGGCCAGGTGGTCTGCCGCCCCAGCCAGAACGAGGCCGAGGAGTATTATCGGCACGTCAATATCGAAAATGCCGATTGGGGCGCTATCGACGGCATGCTGGCGAACAAGAGCATTACGCCGCAAACCATTCCGCCCGAGGAATACGAAAAGAAGCGCCGCTACTTCGCCGCCAATGCCGTGGGCGGCTACCCGTTCGTCGGCACGCCCGATCGCGTTGCCGACGAACTCGCAATCATCAGTCAGGCCGGCATACGTGGCATTGGCCTGTCATTCGTCAACTATCTCGCTGAAGTGCCGTATTTTTGCGCCGAGGTCCTGCCGCGGCTGCAGCGCGCGCGCGTGCGGACGGGGCCGATATAGCTCAACGCTGCGGCACCGCGGTTATAGCAGCCCGATCACCGCACAGCTTTTATTCAGTTTGGACGTACGGTTGCCACAGACCTTCGGAGAAATGATGACGCGACCGAAGGGCATCGCTTCATTCGGCACTGCGGTTGTCGCATGTCTTGCGGCTCCAAATGATCGGCGAGCTAGGGCTTATCCTCGGCCCTTTCCTCGAACGCCATGATCTCCTGTGGCTTGCCGGGTAGACCCAACTCTTTCCAGCGTGAAACCACCAGGTCGTATGTCTTCTTGTCCAGCTTTGTGCGTGGTGAGAACGTCTTTATGTGTTTGTAATCCATACAAGCATTGATAAGTGCCTTCGATCCCCAGGGTCGAATTTCCGGCGGGTTAAGGCTCGGATCGAGGAATGTGCTCCAAGTCTCACGCAGAATGTCGATCGATTGTGCTGGTCGTGAACGCGTGGCCATCGCCCATAACACCTGACCAATGTTAGTCGGGTCAATGTCATCGTCCACCACGATGACGTACTTGCCAAAATAAGCGCCGGCAGTGCACTGCGCGGCAAGCGCCATTACTTGTGATGCGTGACCGGGATACATCTGTTTGATTGAAGCAACAGTTATTCCCCAGCCGGCAGCTTCAGGAATAGACCACACGCCCTGAATGCCCGGTACACCGAGTTTTTGTAGGTCCGCCCAAATGCCGGCCGAGCGAACCGCAGCCCAGAAAAGCCCACACTCGTTCGATGGCCCGTCGGCCATCAGTGCGCAGGTTAGCGTTGGGTTGTTGCGATAGCGCAAGCGTTCGACGCGCATGTAAGGCGTAGCGCCGCTTGGCCTTCCATAATAGCCAGTGAATTCGCCGAATGGGCCTTCGGCGAAGGTTTCATTCGGATAAAGGTGACCTTCGAGAATAATCTCAGCGTGGGCGGGTAATGGCAGATCGGTGAGGTCGGAGGTGAAGAGCTCGATTGGGGCGCCCTTGATGCCGGAGTAATACTCGTACTCGCTTTCTGTCTTCGGCAGGCTTGTTGCGCCGACAAGAAACAGCAGTGGGTCAATGCCATATGCCGCTGCGATCGGAGCCGGCTTGCCCAACTTCCACCACTTGTCGCGATCGGCGCCAGCATCCTTGCCCGGTGAAGTGTAGACACCGATCTCTCGTGGTCCTTTGATCATCATGCGATAGGTGCCGACATTGATACGGCCGGTCTCTGGATCCTTTGTGATCACAGCGTCGTTGGTTCCCAAGTAGAAGCCGCCGTCAAGCGGCCACATCCGCTGCGCCGGGAATTGACGGATGTCGATCTCGTCACCTTCGACGATATTTTGACTGGAAACGGCACGATCGACTGGCACTTCAACGGGTGCCATCTTGCGTCCGAATTTCTTTTGCAAAAGCTGCACGGCCTTGAGCGGATGATCAACCGGCTCTTCTCCGATCATCAGGCAGAACCGCGACAAATTGCAACCAATCATGTTGTAGAGCACCTTGTGGCCCGGATGGCCCTTGATGTTTTCAAACAAGAGAGCCGGGCTTCTTGCCAAGCCCACCAGATAAGTGATGTGGGCGGCTTCTAGGTCAGGGCTGACCTCTGCCGTGATACGCTTGAGCTCGTCCATTGCCTCGGCCCTTTCGAGCCAAACGTCGAGCTCACTGGCATTACGCTGGTCGCCGCTCGTGCGCTCTTTCGGTTGTTCTATAGTGGTGGCGTTACCGCCTGCTTTCACTGACATTTCCATGACGCTCTCCCTAGATTAATCGTCGCGGGCCGCCATGTTGTTTTCAGCGTATATTATACCTGCGACCTACCGGGCTTGCTACGCTTCCCGAGATGAGTATAGGCCGCCTTGGTCATGGAAGCGGATTCAGTAAGTGACGGTAGAGTGAAGTTTACGACGCGCTGTTTGCGGTTTGGAACCGAACAATCAATGATTCAACAGCACCATCGAAATCGCTGGCACGTAGGTAATGATCATGAGCGCTACGAAATTCAGCAGCAAAAAGGGTAACACTCCTAGATAGATTCGGCTTAGCGGCGCATCGAAGATCGCCTGAGACGAAAACAGGTTCAAGCCGAACGGCGGAGTGTACATACCGAGACTGAGATTGACTGCGACGATGATGCCGAAATGAATAGGGTTCACCCCGACACCGCGAACGACGGGCAAGAGTAATGGCGTTAAGATCAGGATCGCTGCCGGCGGTTCAAGGAAGCTGCCCGCGAGTAAAAGGCCGACATTAAGACTGAGCAGCAACTCCCATTTCGGCATGCGCAGCGCATTGATCGCCTCGACCACCTGTTGCGGTATCCCACTGGTCGTTAGCAACCACGAATAAATTCCCGCAGAGGTCACAATGAGAAGGATTTGTGAGATGAGATAAGCAGATGCCAGCAGAATACGCCAGAATCCAGCGAGATCGACTTCGCGGTAGACAACCATTGTCACGAACAGCGAATAGATTACCGCGACGCCGGCCGCCTCTGTGGGCGTGAAAACACCGCCGTAGATGCCACCGAAGATCACGGCCAGCGAGCCGATCGACCAACTGGCCTCCTTGCTCGTCTTCCATATGGTTTCCCAGTGTGCCCTGGTGCCAAGAGGAACGCGTTTGAGCGTCGCGTAGCTCATGACATAGGCAGCATCAATGATTCCGATTAAAATGCTGGGCAGAATGCCGGCAGTGAATAGCAGAATCGCAGATTGTTCCGCCGATACTGCGTAGAGGATCATAGCGATTGACGGCGGAATGACGACGGCAATGGCGCCAGACGAGGCGATCAGACCAACAGCAAAACGATCATTGTATCCGCCTTCTTTTAGCGCAGGATAGATCATCCGGCCCATGGCGACGACAGTACCCACCGCGGTATGCGACATCGCGCCGAACAATTCGGAGGCCGCAACTGTGGTCACCGCAAGGGAGCCGCGTATGCCGCCGACAACAGCCATGACCATTGCGATAATTCGCCGCGCGATACCACCTTGCGCCATGATTTCTCCGGCGAGGACGAAGAAAGGTACCGCGAGCAAGGGAAAGTTATCGAGGCTGCCAAACATATAGGTTTGGATGGCCTCGGTCGGGACATCGGCCACGGTCAGAACCGCGACAATCGAGGCGACGAGTAGAATCAGGAAGATCGGAAAACCGAGGACAAGAAGCGCGACCGGCAGGCCAAAAAAGACGAGATAGGCCATCGCCGGCACCTCCTAATGCGACGCATCGGCGCGCTTCACAGAACTGCGGCGCCATCGCACCAGAAGCCTTACCGCAACCACCACGGCCATCAACGTGTAGCCGAGCGGCACCATCATCTGCGGAATGACAAGCGGAAAATTGCCGGCTTCGCTTCGTTCGTCGAACGCGGCCAGCTGGCTGATGACAGGCCAGGCGAAGACTGTCACCGCCGCAGCCGCCGCTATCATCACGAGCTCGGATAACACATCGATCAGCTCGCGCAGTTTGTGCGGCAATATCGCGAGCACAACATCCATTCGGATTTGACGTCCCTCCCAGGCTACGGCGCAACAGCCCGTGAATACGCAGCCGACCATGAGGAATAACATCATCTCCTCGGCCCACGGGATCGAGACACTGAAGACGTAACGGCCGATAATGTTGACGAAGTTGATCCCAACACTGGCGATTAAAAGCACTGCGGCCGCCGCCCGCGTAATCGCGAGAAGCCAGCGAACAGCTATGACCACGCGGTCGAGCACTGCGGAACCTCTGTCGGCTTTCGCTAAGCACCTCGCCTCGAAGAATTGACCCACCGCTCTGCTATTGAGCGCATCTGTCGGATTACTGGGTCGGCCCTTGCTGGGTTCGTTTGGCCGCTTCTGCCACGATCTGATAGGCATCGTGAACCGCAGGTTTCGACCGCGACACATCCTCGCCAACGCTGGCGATGGTTTGCATCAGCTTTACCTGATCGTCCGGCGACAGACTGATCAGCTCCCCGCCCTTGGCCGTCCAGGCTTCTCTCGCCTTATTGAAAAGATCGAGTGCGGCCGGATTGATCGCCACCGTTTCGGCGGCGGCGTCCTTGTCGATGATCGCCTGCAAATCCGGCGGAAGTGATTGGTACCAAGTCTTGCTGATCTCGAGCATAAGGAAGATCGAGGGCTGATTCATTTCCGTCACGTATTTCGCCGCATCTTGATAGTGAAACGCTGAAAACACCGTGATCCCGGCAATGGCCCCATCGATGGCGCCCTGTTGGAGCGCCGGCAGCACATCGCCGAGAGTCATCGCGACCGGCGTCACACCTAGGCGCTTGAGCGCCTCGGATTGGAATTCGGAGGCGAATATGCGAATCTTCTTGCCCTTGAAGTCCGTGAGATTGCGGATGGGCGCTTTTGACGCCAAAGAGTCTGGCTGCGCGATAAACATTCCCGCGCCGTGCAGTCCCTTATTGGCGCCAAGGCCGAGCATCAGCTTCAGCACAGCTGGATCCGCGGCGAGGCGCTGACCATGCTGAAGCGAATTGACCAGCCCAGGCGCGGCCATGACCTCGAAGCGCTCATCAACGCCGACGAAAAACTCCGGCGGAATCACTGCGGCCTGGATGGCGCCGAATTGCACGCCTTCGATCTGCCGCGGAATCGAGCCCAATTGGCTCGCGGGATAAACCTCGCTTTTGATCCTGCCCCCAGAATCTCGCTCGACTGCGGCCGCAAAATTCTTTGCAAGCAGATGTGGCGCATCGTTGATCGTGGGCGTGGTCACCTTCATCACGTACGTTTTGTCCTGCGCTTGCGCGGCCCCGAGCCAGCACACAAGCAGCATCGACGACACGACGACAACGAGTCGCGCCAAGCGCCCGCATCCTCTATGACGCATGTCTTCCTCCCTCTCATTTTTCCCAAAACTGGGTGTGTAGCCCCGAAGCAATAGCACTACGGAATCCCCGATAGTTCTGCCGCCTAGCGACTTCGTTGCGCGGCCTCGGCCACAATTTCATAGCCAGCATGAAGCTCGGGCTTAGGGTTGGACAAATCCTCGCCGACACTCGCCAGCGCGGCCAGCATCGCCGACTGCTCGTCCGCCGGCAACCTTATCAATTCGCCGCCCCCGTCAATCCAAGCTTGCCGTGCCTTGGCGTTGAAATCAATGACCCACGGATTGATCGTTACCGACTCCGAATTGGCCGCCTTGTCGACGATATCCTGCAAATCCGTCGGCAGTGAATCGTACCATTTCTTACTGAGCTCAACGATTCCGAAGATCGCCGGTTGACCAGTCTCGGTAATGTATTTCGCCGCCTCTTGATAATGCATGGTAACAAAAACTGTCGTGGCGGCGACGGCCCCGTCCAGAACATTGTCCTGCAGCGCCGGCAAAACTTCGCCTAACGTCATCGGCTTCGGTATTGCTCCAAGGCGTCGCAGCGCTTCTGTCTGAAATTGCGATGCGAAAATTCGAATCTTCTTGCCTTTGAAATCCGCGAGATACCGAATTGGTTTAATAGAAATGACGGAAGAAGGTGCTGCCATGAACAGCGCCACGCCGTGCAATCCTTTGTTGGCACCAAGGCCGAGCATCAACCGCTTGACCGCCGGATCAGCTGCAACGCGTTGTCCATTTGCCATGGAGGTGACGAGACCGGGGGCCGCCAGAAGTTCGAAGCGTTCATCGATTCCAGCCAGAAATTCCGGCGGAACGATCAGACATTGGATCGCGCCGAACTGCACGCCCTCCGCTTGCCGCTGGGTCGATCCCAATCGGCTCTCGGGATAAATTTCCGCTTTGATGCGCCCCCCCGAATCCCTCTCAACGACGGCGGCATAGCCCTTCGCGAATTGATGCAACGCATCGTTCACAGTGGCTAGCGCAATTTTCATGACATAGGGCTTGTCGTCAGCCCCCAAAACGCCGAACGGCATCGCAAGCGACATCAAGAAAACGACGACGCAGACTCGTGTCGCGACTTCACATCCCATGGCAAATATAGGTCTCTCCCAGGCCCTGCACGTATGAATGATCAGCTCCAGGTCGATACGCCGACGTTTGCTTACCGGTTATTGCCGGTCTGTTGCGCCATCCGCGCAGCCGCATCGGTCACGATTTTATAAGCTGCCGCAAGCTGCGGGTTAGATTTAGAGACATCTGCGCCGACGCTTGCAATCGTTTGTAGGAACAAAGACTGCTCGCCAGCTGGGAGCGTGATTTCCTCGCCGCCGCTTGCGGCATAGGCGGCCTCTGATTTTCCGCGCAAATCGGACGCAATTGGCACGATCGCCTCAGATTCATGCAAAGCGTCTTTGTCAATGATCTGCTGCAAGTCATTCGGTAAACTCTCGTACCATTTCCGATTGACCACAGCGATAATAAAAATGGCGGGCTGATCGATCATGGTCGCGTACTTTGCCGCATCGACGAAATGCATATGCGCGATCGGTCCCATTCCGCTTATTGCGCCGTCGATGGCACCCTGCTGGATCGCTGGCAGGACGTCACCAAGAGACATCGCGACCGGCGTCACCCCGAGGCGCTCGAATGCCTCACTTTGAAATTTTGAGGCGAAAATTCTGATCTTCTTGCCTTTGAAATCACCAAGATGACGGATCGGACTCTTGCTGACGACGTCCGCACGGTCGGCCATAAACAAACCGGCTCCGTGCAGACCTTTGTCGGCGCCGAGACCAAGCATCAGTTTGCGTACTTCGGGATCGGTGGCGACCTTTTGCCCTTGTGCCAAGGAAGTAACCAACCCTGGCGCGGCCAGCACCTCAAAGCGCTGGTCGAGACCGACCATGAATTCCGGCGGAACAACTTCGCACTGAATCGCTCCAAATTGAGTGCCCTCGATCTGCCGCGGGATCGAGCCGAGCTGGCTTGCAGGATAAACTTCGACTTTGATACGGCCTCCCGAGTCCCACTCGAGGGCCGCTCCCAAATTGCGGGCATAGGTATCGGGAACGTCATTGATAGTCGGCGTCGAAATCTTCATGACATAAGTGGCGGTGCCCGCAATTTTGTCCCGTGCTTGCGCCGCACACAGCATCAAAGCCAATGATCCCGCCGCCAGGATAGCGGCGACAACCGAATGCGCAAAATCGCATTTTTTCAAAGTATGCATGTTGTCCTCCCTATCCGCTCACGCGAAACCCGTAACGATGTGGTGGCTGCCCGATGGCTCCAAGATAGCGCAATCTAATAGGGTGGATGCACGGAATCGCAGTCTGTGACGCACTGCCGCGCCCCGACCGGTTGGGCTTTGCGCGCCAAAGACTGCGGCTGGCTTAGCGCCTTAGCCACGGATTCCGAGATCGCTCTGGCCATTGGTGTCAGCAACGCTGACGTCTGCTATTGGCAAAAGCGGACATTCGAGCAGTACTTAGCTTTGTCCGTTTTCTGGGGTAAAGCGGACAACAGGAAGATGTCGCGAAAGTCCGCTTATGGAATCTGTCATCCAGCGGACAATCGTGCAGATGGTGGACGAATGGATTACATCGGACATGCTTAGAATGAGCAAAGCGTCGGCAACCGCCGCTTAGCAAGTTCATTGAGTTCGGATTGACGATCGCTTCGCTTGCAATGATCGTCGCGTTCACGACAACTGCGTGCCCACGAGAGATAGCGTTAGCGATCACCGTTCATACGTAATGCATCGGCGTTGTTGAGGATCGGGGCGCACGGGATTTCGATTAACCTCTCGGTTGGATGAGCCGGCTAAATAATCTAAACTTTGACTGATGAAAAAAATCTTTGGCGCCGTTTCTCTGAGCGTCCTTGGGCTCGCCGTCTTCCCGTGCCAAGGAGAGGTGGTCCATCGCACTAGCGCGGCTGCGCCGGCAGCGAGCGGTTATGACCCCGTGCAGCGCTGCCTAGATCTGGTTCAATTGAATCTTGCCGGAAAAATCGCTCCCGCGCTTCACGTGGCGTCGCGTGCCGTTCAGAGTCCTCCAAAGGATCTTCCCATTCACTGTCTGGCTGGGCATCTGAACGAAATCAAAAGCGCTTTAAAGAATCAAATCGAAAATTGCGAAAGAAAATCAGCCGAAGAAAAGGCCCAAACCTTCCAGTTCGGCTGCCGAATGGTGAAAAACGAGGATTATTGCCTGAACGCGAATACGGAGATGTTGAAAATCGCAAGCCTGCCGAACATGAATTACGTCACCTTCGTGAACCGAGCAGCGCGGGAATTTGACTGGTATGAGAGCAACGGCTCCCAGGGTAACGACGGGAAATTTAAAACGGGAACGACGCGGCTTACTGGGTACTATAGTCCAACGGCGGTTGAAGCCGCCGCTGATCCGTCGGATGCGTATCCGTACCCGATCTATGCGGCGCCCGACGGTCTGACATACTTTGAAATCCTAAGCCGGAGTTGGGGCAGGGCTGCGGTGTCGACCAGGTCACCAAAGTTCCAATCCGTTGGTGCATTGGCAATAAAAACGGCACCTACTCCGCACTCCCCACTCGCGAGCAGATCGCTCAGGGCGCCTTGGATGGGAAAAGCTGGAAGATCGCTTATTTCCGAAGTCTTTATGATGTTTCTGGAAGGAGCCGGAAGCGTGAACTTGAGACTGAAGGACGGCTCCATAGAGAGCGTGATTTTGAATTTCGCGGGTAAGAACGCTAGGCCCAACAACATGATCGGTGACGTTTTGAAGTGCGAGAATAAAAAAATAAAAGGTTCTCTCGCGGCTTACTATGCTCGTCATCCCAACGAGGCCTATCGGGACACCGTGCATTACAACCCATCAACTGTCTTTTACCAGCCGGGAGTCAGTTACGAAGGCGTGGATCACATTCCCATCACGCCGAACGCTTCGATTGCCACAGATCCAACTTCAATTCCCACCGGCACCGTCACGTTGATCAACGTACCTGCGACGAACGCGTGTAACACCTCCTCCTCGATGACGGTCGCGCAAGACATCGGCGGGCGGATCAAAGGCGCTCATGTCGATAGATATACGGGAGCGGGCCCCGTCGCCGGGACAAAGGCCGAGTCTTTTAACGATTCGGGATTGATTTTTATGGCGGTTCCCAAGGGGGCCGGGAGCCCGGTCCGCGATTGCGCATCAAAAACCGCCAATTGAAAGCGCCACAGAGCGCGCATTTACGCCTCGCTGGGCGACGATCAGAAGGGCAAGTTCAACACCATGGGGCCGCCTAAAAACTAGTGCTTTCTATAAGAAGAGCGCGTTTAACGCGACTTGATCGCCTTCTTTAAGGCCGCTTCCTCAATCTCATTCCCGTTTGCGTCCTCAATCCAAGCTTTGTAGCCGATAGTTCGCAGGTATTGGACCAGGCCCAATGCGTGTTTCGGGTCATCAGAAAGTATCTTCGCGCGGCCGCTCCGACCTTCCGCCCTCACAACCACGGACATTGATCACACGATACCTGTGGGCTTTGCCACATCGGACTACGTTTGGTTTATCAGGATTTCTGTGTCGTCTCTCTAAGGGCGCGCATGACGTCTTCTCGCGAGATCACGCCCTCCAATTGACCATCGCCCCTCATCACTGGGAAGCTCCGAGTCTTGAGGTTTACCATCAATTGAAGAACTCGCGTTAATGGCGAGGCCGCGTCGACATGCACTACAGCCTCAGTCATGACTTCTGCTGCGGGCCGGCTCATCAATTCATTGTAATGGGGTATGACCTGACTGGTTGTGAATGCGAAAGCACGAAGGAAATCGAACTTGCTGATGATCCCGACCAGCTTCCCGTCTTCCACCACTGGAAACGCATTGAAGTCGTGCTTCTCGAATAACGCCGCAAGTTCGCGCATTGTCGTCTGCCGGCTCACGGTCACCATGGTCCGGGTCATAAACTGCCTAACCGTGCATCCGACAAAGCCATACATCGCTTCATCAGTTCTGCTTTTCGTTTGCATCGGCTCGATTCCCTTTCTCATAAAGACGACGCAGAGCGTTGTCCCCTATGCGGCAGAAGCAGTCAGCTTGATGGGCTCAAGGATCGATGGATCGTCATTCTCAGGCTTGTTGACCCTGGTCGAAATCGGCCACATCCGCATCGGCTCGGCAGGGAACGGCACCATCAGTTCGCGGGGGTCAGGTTCTTCACTAAGCCAGCGTATGTAATCCTTGGGTGCAATAATCAGTGGCATCCGGTTGTGAATTTGCGCAAGCAATTCGTTGGCATCCGTCGTGATCACGACAAAGGTGCGGACCCACTGGCCCGAGGTCGGCTCCTTCCAATTCTCCCATAGGCCGCCAATGCCGAACGGTTGACCATCCTTCATGGCGATGGCGTATGGCTGCTTGGCTTTCTGGCCCTTGATCGCCTTCCACTCATAGAAGCCGTCGACAGGGAGAATGCAGCGCCGCCGCCGATAGGCGTCCTTGAACATCTGTGACGTATGCACCGTCTCGCACCTGGCATTGATCGGCTTGCGGCCACCAGTCGGGTCCTGGCACCAATGCGCGATGAAACCCCAACGCAGCGGGTCGAGCGAAACCGTGCCGGTCTCGTGATTGCGCCGGATCACCAACAGGTCTTGGCTGGGGGCGGCATTCCAACGGGGCGGATAGTTATGGGCACGGCTGTCGCGCATATCCATGCCCTCGACGATGCCATAGCGTAATGGGCCGCTGCTCTGGATCACTCTCCCACACATAACGCTTATGTGGTGATTGGGAGTCGGGCGTTGGAGGGATAGCCACCCAATTTCCTCTCTTAAACCAAATAACTCATATCCAAATTCGATGCGCGGGCTCGCACACTGGCCTTCATGCTCCGGCGGTTTGACCGTATTGCTGCTTATGTTCGGCCGCCGATAGCCGCGAGCCATTTCCGCAGATAATTTGAGAGGATGCGATAGTAGCGAGGGCGTGGCGGCTTCGTGGGCGTCACCGAGAGCCAAGCTGGTGAGTAAATGTTCGTTCGCACAAATTCTCCAACAAAGGTCAGAACGCGATGTTCCGCGCATTTTAGAATTTGGTCTAGACGGTTTTATGAAACGAGCCGATCACTGTGGATTTAGCCTCGCAGTGCATTGAAGTCGTTGAATTTTCCGAGCTCGTCGATGAACTTGAAAAACGGGGCAGACCGTTGCGCCATGATGGGACGGGGTTTGATGATGCGAGTGATTTTCAGTCTGATGGACGCTGACTGTGACGGGACACTCTCTTTGCCAGAGTTTCAGGCGGCTTCTGAGCGTATCTTCAAGGCGATGGATGCTGACAAAGACGGCACCGTCACTCTGGAGGAAATGCAGGATTTCATGCGCGGCACCACCAAGCCGGCTCGCCAGCAATAGCCTCGCATCGCGAATACAGTGAGTTCTGCGGTCTCGGTACTCAACGGCTAACGCGCTTCGCGCGCAACACCTTTTATCAGGCTTCCGCGTGCTGGCATCCGCCCTTGCGCGCCATAGACAAGAGCCAGTAGCAGCTTCGGCGTATTTAAAATAACCCTAACCCCTACCGGACGTTGGTGAGCTAGTGCCGGCTGGGGCTCGGGTCATACCCGTAGGGCGCGTTGGTAGGAGGAGACGTATCGACCGGCGCGTCCGCCGGACGTACTCTCGGCACCGGCAAGGGAGCGGTCATGTTTGGCGTCGCAGCCATAGCTCTCTCGCTTGGGCGATGCCGCGGTAGCGGTATGCGACCTTTGATTGGCTCTGGTGCTGGCAGCGTCTCAGCCGATGCAGTCTCCGCCGTCGTTGGCGGCTGTGGCGGCGCTTTGGAGTTCGGACTGTCGGCGTTCGGATCGGACCGCGCGAAGCCGCGATTGGTGGGCACGGCGGCCGTTGTCCCGGGGCCGTTAGTGGCGATGCGAGGTGTCACATCCGCGGTCGGGGCAGGAGCAGGCGGCGCTGCAGCGTCGGCTGGAGCAGCAGCGGCCGGCGCTGTCACGGGAGGACTTGTCGAAGAGCCGGCCACAGTCGAGATGGGCGGAGGTGAACCGAGAGTGCCCCGCAGAGGCGGACCAGATACTGGATCGGCATCCCCTACGGTCGGCTCGAGGAGGGACCCTTTCAGAGCATCGGCGCGAGGAAAGGGTGCCCGATCGTCGTTGCCTGTCGTAACGGTATCTGCGAGCAGGGGTGCCGGGGCAGGTTGAACCAGCGTCTGCGGCGCCAGAGGAACGCTGGCCGCTACTGACGAAGCAGGCGGCGGGCTTTCGGTCAGTTCGGTCAGGGTCGAATGCTGGGATGCCAGAATGCTGGGCCGTGCGACATAGCTGCGGATGAAGGTCGAAATTGTCCACATCATCACAGGCACGGCGATGATGACAGCCGCCGCAATGACCATGCGCTGCAAAACCCATGCGTAACGCTGGATATTTTCGTCGGCGTATTCCCCCATCAGGTCCGCCTCATCTTGCAGCGCGCGGGTTGGGCCGCATCATGGTAGGCGAATCCTAGCGACACAAGAAGTTCATTTGTTCTGTTTTGGATCAACGCGACCCGGGCCAGCAGTATCAAGATTTGTATGTCACCAACAAATGTTGCCGAATCTGAGGCAACACACTTTGCGAATGGCAGGATTATCAGTGGAGCCGCAAAAAGCCAGCTACCGCAAGCTTTTTGAAGTGAGCCTCGATGCCCTATAATAGTATAACCTATCCAGCCGTGGCCCGCAGGCAGCGGGGAAACCAATGGATGAGCGCGTTGAAGCCTTTTTGGCTGACGTTCTAGCGCTCGAGGGCGAAGAGGCGAACACCATCCGTGACGGGGTGCGCGTCGGGCTTGCCGATTACGAGCAAGTGTTCCGGGCGCAGGAAGTGAACAAACGAATGAAGGAAAAGGCAGCGCACGCATGCCACGCGCTATGTCGTGCTCGGGTCCTCGAGGAGATGCATCTGCGCAAGGGGACGCTGACCGCAGAGTACTTAAAGCTGGTCCTTAGCGTTATTGACGGGCCCCGTTTTCCATAACAGGACAACACCATGGCTCGGCCTCCCGAATCCAACTCGCTCGAGCTGCGCATCGCATTCCACAACGCGGTATCGCGCTTTCATGATTGGACGGTTGATGTTGCCGAACCCAAGGTGAGGCTTTGCGGTCGGTTTCGCTCCATCAGTGAGGTGTGCCAGGAAGTCGCCGATCTCTCCGATCCGCTACCCGAAGCCGTTCTTTTGATTTTATACAAGGAGACAAAAGCCAGCGATGATATGCTCGCGCTGAGGATGGATGAAACCTATCGCGGGGCCGCTCGGCACCTGCTGCGGCTCATTGAGAGGCGGAAAGATGAGATTCGGCAGCGGAAAGCACTAAAAGCATAGTACATCACGAATCGGGTCACTCAATGATCATCGATTTGACCAGAGACGAAATTTGGTTCTTGAAAGCATTGCGAGCAGCAGGAGAGCGCGGACGCACCATTAGTGCGCCAAGCTCTCGTGCCGCGCTCGCTCGCTTAGTGCATTTGCAATATGTACAAGAGCGTTCGCAGAGCGAGCATCGAGCGTTGTACGTCATTACTGATCGCGGCCGACAGGCTCTAGCGGAATGCGCGCAATAGATGAGCAAGCTGCCGCAAGGCGGTAGAGAGCATTCACGTCGAGAGTGCAGATGTGCCTGCCCAACTGGGGAGTAGGCGGAACACCGAACCTTCGCATATAGGGGTCCGACACATCGGAGGCCCCATGACCGAAAGCACTCCATTCGCCCAAGTTAAGGACTTGTCAACCGGCATCGCGCGGTTGGTAAGAACTGCCAGACCTAGCGTTGTCGCCGTTCGATCCGATCACTCGCGGTCAAGTGGCTTCTTCTGGCGGCCGGGGCTCATCATCACCGCCGATGAAGCGCTGTCCGAGGAAGGCGACTTCACCGTCACGTTGCCGGGGGGCGACTCTATCGCGGCGGAGCTCGTCGGACGGGATCACACTACTGACATCGCGTTGTTGCGCGTCGGTCGCTCGGATCTGCCGTCCATTGCGCTAGAGTCACCGCCTGTCGCTGTCGGCGCACTCGCAATAGCAGTGGGCGCTGAAGACGGTGAGCCCACTGCGGCGTTTGGTGTGGTGTCCCGCAGTACCGGTCCCTGGTGCTCCCTACGCGGCGGCGAGATCGATGCTCGGATCGAACTCGATCTACGCATGCGGCAGAGTGCCGAAGGCGGTCTGGCGATGGAGGCGGCGGGCCGGACGATTGGCATGACGGTTTTCGGACCGCGCCGGCGCGTCCTCGTAATTCCGTCCGCTACCATTGAGCGTGTCGCGGCGAGGCTAGAGAAACACGGGCACATCCCAAGGGGCTATCTCGGCCTCGGCTTCCAACTTGTCACGATCGAAGGCGGCGGCCGAGGCGTGATGGTGATGAATGTCGAGCCTCAAGGACCAGGAGCCAAAGCAGGCGTGCACCAGGGCGACATCATCGTCACCTGGAACGGTGTGCCGATCCGTCATGTGCGATCGCTGTTGCGTGCGCTCGGGCCGGATAGCGTAGGCCAGACGGTTACGCTCGGAGTGCGTCGAGGTGGTGAGACAAAGGACGTTAGGCTAGCCATCGGTGCAAGGCCCCGCACTTGAGCAAGAGCCTCGAAGTACGCCCGATCCGGGTGGCGCTCAACATCGACGACGGGGCGCTAGCCGACCGGCTGGCGGCGTTGCTCGCGAACGTGCCGGGATTACGCCTAGTTAGTGCCAGTGAGCCTGCCGATGTAGCCTTGGTTCTTTCTACAGTAGCGGCTGCGTCCGCGGATCGTGATGTCTTACTAACGCCCCGCGAGCTTCAGGTGTTAACGCTCTTGGCCTAGGGGATGTCAAACAAGGCGATTGCTCGCCGTCTTGGCATTTCTGTCCACACGGCCAAGTTCCATGTAGCTGCATTGATCGACAAGCTTGATGCGGTCGGACGCACCGACGCCGTAGCCCATGCAGCCCGGCGCGGAGTCATTCAACTTTAGCGGACGACCGTCCTCCTAAACGCCGCCTTCGCTGACCATGGAACTTGACCGCAATCTGTTGCGCAAGCTCCGGGATGATCCCTTGGGCTCTGGTGAGGCCGCCATGGATGAGGTCATGGAGATTTATGCTCAGAGCGCCTGGCCAAGCGCTAGACACCAACGATGCGAAGTCTTGCTGCACTCTCACCCGCACGAGTGATGATCGTCCAGCCTTCTCGCGGACCCTCAGCGATCCAGCCTTGTCCCTCAGCGTATGCGAGAGCAGATGAGAGTTCCGTGCCCTGCAATGACACATCGTTCAGAGCTATGTCGTGAACCCAAGCGTTCGCCATTAGCGTGTTGGAATTTGATCCGGCGGCGGTTAAGGCCTTGAGGAGTCGTATGGCATTAGCGCGATCCACCCCCCATTATAGGCCATCAGCTACGAAAAAAGGCTACCGGCGGAATGGTGGCCTAAGTTCGCATGCTTGGGGACTTATGTTCCGTATCGAGCACGTTTTGTGACTCACCGTATCAATGCCGCTGGCTGAGCCACTGTGAGAAGGGCTCGGGTCGTCCAATTTGACAAGCGAGGCACTGCCTTCTCCGGATCGCTAGACGGCTAAAAAGCCTGGATTTAAAAGACACCTTATGAGGAAGGATGTCCAAGAGGCGCTAGAAAGCGCCATCGCCGGATTTGAAAAGCGGCAGCAGGCCGAACAAGAGCGATTGCGTGAACGCGAAAGGTTTGAAGCCGGCTGGGCTCGAATACGAACTGCTGTTGTGCTCCCCGCACTCGAAGAGATCGCGGCAGTATTGAGGAAAGCAGGGTGGCAGTGTGAAGTGCGCGCTAGAGATAAAGATCCAGGCATCCATTTTACGGTCTATCGAGGGGTGAAGGCCGGCGTGAGCGGAGGCGAAAGACCTTTCATGAGCTACCAGCCAGAAAAGCAAAAGGACACTGTATTGGTCAATGTAGCAACGAAAGGATCTGCCGCACTTGTAGGCAGCTTTACCTTGGACAAAATAACTGAAGATTTTGTCCAAACTGAAGCGACTAAGTTCTTTGCGCGCGTTGCCTCGGAAATCGGTTAGCTAAAAACGAAGGACGTGAAGTCGGCATGATGAAACGCGAGACCGTCGCGATCGCAGACATCTACGTGCCAGTCAAGCGGCGTGCCACCCTTGATCAAAAGCGCGTGGATGAAATCGCTACGAGCATGCTTGACAAGGGCCAACAGGCGCCGATTCTGGTACGAGCGGACGGCGCTCGGTTCGTGCTCGTTGAAGGCTTGCATCGGCTGGAAGCCGCCAAAGCGCTCGGTGAAAAAACTATTTTCTGTTTCCTTGTCGAGGCGCGGAAGCACTAATGACCCTGGTGGTTGAAGCGCCGACCCCTTCTAAGGACAGCCAAAAAAGGAGAAACAAGTGGTCCCGCGCCAGATTAAAATGCCCGGTAAGACAATTCTGAAAAAGAAGGGGAGGAAGTATTCTTCCAACGCAAGCGACCTCAGAGCGGGCGGTATTTGCTCCAAGTAGATAAACAGACGAAAGGTTTCTTCAAAACCCCTGAGGCCGCCCAATCGGCGGGGCTAGAAATCAAAAAATCATATCCGATCGTTCAAGTTTCGATTTATGATAGCGTTAAAGCTCTGCCTCTTCCTGCAGCTGTGCTTTGTTCTCGATGCAATAATAACCAGACAATCTGCTGACCAGCTTGCGCCGTTTCCATTCACTGAGAATGCGGCTGACATTTTCACGCGCGATGCCCGCCATGGCGGCAAGGTCGCTTTGGCTGATCT
>Ga0187778_10000517_pt1 | contig 27575 bp, 23 predicted proteins | sample 1015_Q2_SP5_20_M_FD_132418 | JGI IMG/M metagenome (GOLD analysis project Ga0187778, IMG submission 132418) | Tropical peat soil microbial communities from peatlands in Department of Meta, Colombia - 1015_Q2_SP5_20_MG | ecosystem: Environmental > Terrestrial > Soil > Wetlands > Peat | place... | reverse complement strand
GGTATTTCGGCATCTCGGCGGGTTCGCGCGAGGCGCACGCCTTGACCTACCTCGACTTCGTGCATGCCGCAAAGATCTACGGAAAGCTCGGCGGCTTCGCCCATCTGGCGGCGCTGGTGAAGCACTTGAAGTCGAGCCGGCCGAACGCGCTGCTGCTCGACGGCGGCGATACGTGGCAGGGCTCGGCCACCGCGCTCTGGACCCAAGGCCAGGACATGGTCGACGCCGCCAAGCTGCTCGGCGTGGACATCATGACCGCTCACTGGGAATTCACGCTGGGCGCGGATCGAGTGCGTGAGCTCGTCGACAACGATCTCAAGGGCGCGATCGCCTTCGTTGCCCAGAACGTGCGCACCGCCGACTTCGGCGACCCGGTTTTCCCCGGCTACGTCATTCGCGAGACCAACGGAGTGCCGGTGGCAATCATCGGGCAGGCGTTTCCGTATACGCCGATCGCTCACCCGCGCTACTTCGTGCCCGACTGGAGCTTCGGCATCCGCGAAGAAGATCTGCAGAGCACGGTCGACGAAGCACGCGCCAAGGGTGCGCGCGTCGTCGCGCTTCTCTCGCACAACGGCATGGACGTGGACTTGAAGCTCGCTTCGCGCGTGGGCGGTATCGACGCGATCCTGGGCGGGCACACTCACGACGGCGTGCCGAGACCGTCGATCATCGCCAACCCCCGCGGCAAGACGCTGGTCACCAACGCCGGCTGCAACGGCAAGTTCCTCTCGGTGCTCGACCTGGAAGTGAAAGGCGGCGCCGTCTCCGACTATCGCTATCGGTTGCTGCCGGTGTTCTCCAACCTCCTTCCGGAAGATGCGGAAATGGCCGGGTTGATCCGCAAGGTGCGCGCTCCGTTCGCCGACAAGCTCGCGGAGAAGCTTGCCGTGACGGAAGGGCTTCTCTATCGGCGCGGGAATTTCAACGGCAGCTTCGACCAGCTGATCCTCGATGGCCTCATGGCCGAGAAGAACGCCGAGATCGCCTTCTCTCCCGGCTTCCGCTTCGGAACGTCGCTGCTTCCGGGCGATGCGATCACCACCGAGCGGCTGCTCGACCAGACGGCGATCACCTATCCATATGTGACGGTGAGCGAGCTCTCGGGCGGGACGATCAAGAGCGTGCTCGAGGACGTCGCCGACAATCTGTTCAATCCCGACCCGTATTATCAGCAGGGAGGCGACATGGTGCGGGTCGGCGGCCTCAACTACACCTGCGATCCTTCCGAAAAAATGGGCCGGCGCATCTCGGCGATGAGCCTGCGTGGCAAGCCGGTGGAGCCGGGACGCAAATACCGCGTCGCGGGGTGGGCGCCGGTGTCCGACGAGTCGAGAGCGGCCGGGGGCGAGCCGATCTGGGAAGTGATGGCGCGCTATCTGCGCGCGCAACGAACCATCGCGCCGCGGGCACTGAACGTGCCGAAACTGATCGGTGTAGCGGGCAATCCGGGGATCGCCTGATCGTGAGCCTCGCGTCCTAGGTCACGCTCACGCGGGCAAATCGTCGCTTGCCGGCCTGCACGACGACCGTCCTGCCTGCGGCGATGATCAGCGACTTGTCGGCTACCACGTCGCCGTCGACCTTGAGGCCGCGCTGCTCGATCAGCCGCAGCGCTTCCGAGGTGCTGGCGGTGAGGCCCGCCTGCTTGCACAGCTGGGGCAGCGCGAGGCCCTGGCCGTTGCTGTGAAGCGTCACGGCCGGCATGATCTCCGGCGCCGCGTGATCGCGAAAGCGCGCCTCGAATTCGGCGAGCGCAGCCTCGGCAGCTTTCGCCGAGTGGAAGCGCGCTACGATCTCCTGCGCGAGCAGGACTTTGGCTTCGCGGGGGTTGCGTCCTTCGCTGCATTCTCGCTTGAGCCGGGCGATCTCGTCCTGGGAGCGGAAGGAGAGCAGCTCGTAGTAGCGCCACATCAGATCGTCGGAGATCGACATGAGCTTGCCGAACATCTCGCCCGGCGGCTCGGTGATGCCGACATAGTTGTCCAGCGACTTCGACATCTTGTTGACGCCGTCGAGCCCCTCGAGCAGCGGCAGCGTCAGGATGCATTGCGGTTCCTGGCCGTAGTGGCGCTGCAGCTCGCGCCCCACCAGCAGATTGAACTTCTGATCGGTTCCTCCGAGCTCGACGTCCGCCTTGAGCGCGACCGAGTCGTAGCCCTGCGCCAGCGGATAGAGGAATTCGTGAACGGCGATGGGCTGCCCCTCGCGGTAGCGCGTGGCGAAATCCTCGCGTTCGAGCATCCGCGCGACGGTGTACTTGGCGGCGAGGCGGATCACGCCGTCGGCTCCGAGCGCCGAGAGCCATTTCGAATTGAAGGCGACCTCGGTCTTGGCGCGATCGAGTATCAAAAAGACCTGGTCGCTGTAGGTCTTGGCGTTGGCGTCGATCTCCTCTCGCGTGAGCGGCGGGCGCGTGACGTTGCGTCCCGTCGGATCGCCGATCATTCCCGTGAAGTCGCCGATCAAAAAGATGATGTGATGGCCGAGGTCCTGCAGTTGCTTGAGCTTGTTGAACTGCACGGTGTGGCCGAGGTGCAGATCGGGGCGGGTCGGATCGAAGCCTTCCTTGATCTTGAGCGGCCTGCCGCGCCGGAGCTTATCAGCGAGCTCGGCCTCGACGATCAATTCGTCGGCGCCGCGCTTGAAGACGGCGAGCTGATGAGCGATGTCGGGAAGCATTGGGGAACCTCTGCTACAATCCGCCGGACCGGCGCGGGGAGCGCGGCATGAGCCAATCCATTTCGAGCAAATTGCGGATTCTAGCGCAAAGCGCATCGACGCCCGCCGGACGCGCGTGGGCGCACAGACTCGCAGCGGCTGCATTGCTCATGGGCCTCGGCATGGTCGCGGCGTTCGGACTCGCTCCCGACACGATGCTGCCCGACGTTCCGACTCAGACCATCGAGCGCGAGCTCAAGCTTCCCGCCCTGACGCCCTTGCCGCCGGTCGACGGCTACTGGCGCGAAGAGCGCATCCAGCGCGGCGACACGCTTGGCGGCATCCTCGCCCGCCTATCGGTCACCGATCCCGCGGCGCTCGGCTTCCTCCGGAGCGACACGCACGCAAAGCCGCTGTACCAGCTCAAGCCGGGAAAGTCGTTGCGGGTGCGCACCGACGATGACGGCCGCTTGATCGCGTTGTCCTATCTCGCCGCGGACGGGTCTCTGCTCGCGATCGATCGGATCGGCGAGGGCCTCGTGGCGCGGAGCGTTGCGCCGCAGGCAGCCGTTCGCATCGAGTTGCGCGCGGGCGAGATCGCCTCGTCGCTGTTCGCGGCAGCCGATGCGATAGGTCTGCCCGACGCGGTAACCGTGCAGATCGCCGAAGTCTTTTCCGGAGAGATCGATTTTCATCACGATCTCCGCCGTGGCGATCGCTTCACCGTGGTTTACGAGACCCGCGAAGTCGACGGGTATTCGTTGGGCGCAGGCAGGGTCCTCGCGGCCGAATTCGTCAACAAGGGGCTCGCCCACCGCGCCTTCCTGTGGCACTCGGGCGACGGGAGCGAAGGCTACTACGCCGAAGACGGCAAGAGCTTGAGGCGCGCCTTCCTTCGCTCGCCCTTGGCGTTCAGCCGCGTCACCTCGGGCTTTTCTCTGGCGCGGTTTCATCCGTTCGCACAAGCGTGGCGGGCGCACAAGGGCGTGGATTTCGCGGCTCCAGCGGGCACGCCCGTGCACGCCGCGGGTGACGGGCAGGTCGCGTTGGCCGGGACGCAGAACGGCTACGGCAACGTCGTGATCCTGCGTCACGCCGGCGCATACTCCACGGTGTACGCGCACCTGTCGCGCTTCGCCGCGGGGGTGAGGACCGGCGCGAGCGTCGCGCAGGGCGATGTGATCGGGTACGTTGGTCAGACCGGATGGGCGACGGGTCCGCATTTGCACTACGAGTTTCGGGTGAACGGCGTCGAGCGCGATCCGCTGACCATCGCCATGCCGAACGCGCAGCCGATCCCCGCCTCAGAGAGAGTTGCGTACCTCGAGCGCTCGGCTCCGCTCGCCGCTCAACTCGCGCTCGGGCGCGACGCCATGCTCGCCGGAGCGGAATAGCGCGCGACCTGCAGTGACCGCCGAGCTCTACATCGGCGTCATGTCGGGCACCAGCGTCGACGGGGTCGATGCGGTCGTAGCCGATTTCGCCGTGCCGCCGTGCCGCACGCTCGCTCACGTGCACGTCGGGTTCGACGGCGATCTGCGCGCCGAGCTCACCCAGCTTCAGCGCAAGGGCGCCGATGAGCTGCACCGCGCAGCGCTCGCGGCCAATGCCCTGATGGATTGCTGCCACGCCGCCGTTTCCGCGCTTCTGCTCTCCGCCGGCGTCGATGCTGAACAGATCGCCGCCGTCGGACTCCACGGCCAGACGGTGCGCCACCGCCCTGATCTGGGCTACACCACACAGCTCGCCAATCCGGCCCGGCTCGCTGAAGCGACCGGGATGACCGTCGTTGCCGATTTCCGCAGCCGCGATGTCGCCGCAGGCGGACAGGGGGCGCCCCTGGTTCCGGCATTCCACGCCGCGCTTTTCGCGCTGCCAGACCGGCATCGAGTGGTGGTCAACATCGGCGGCATCGCCAACGTCACCGACCTGCCGGCTACAGGACTGGTGCGCGGCTTCGACACCGGACCGGGCAACACGCTGCTCGACGCATGGTGCGAGCGCCACACGAAGCAGCGCTTCGATCGCGATGGCGCGTGGGCCGCTCATGGCAAGGTCATCGACACGCTCTTGTCGGCTTTGCAAAGGGAACCCTATTTCGCGCTCGCGCCGCCCAAGAGCACCGGGCGCGACCGTTTCCATCTGCGCTGGCTCGAGCGGCATCTGAGGCCGTCATTCGCTCCGGTGGACGTGCAGCGCACGCTGGTGGCACTCACTGCGCAAACGGTCGCCGCCGCAATCGCGGAGCATTGTGCCGCTGCCACCGAAGTGCTGGTCTGCGGCGGAGGCGCGCACAACGCAACGTTGATGCGAGACCTCGCGGGCGCGGTGCATCCGCGAGCCGTCTCCACGACGGCGAGCGTGGGCGTGGCGGTCGACCAGGTCGAAGCACTGGCGTTCGCGTGGCTCGCGCGGGAGACGCTGGCTACCCGTCCCGGCAACCTGCCGGCGGTCACCGGTGCACGGGGCTCGCGGGTGCTCGGAGCGATCTATCGCGCCTAGCAACACGAGCAGCCTGGGTTGAGCGCTGGGAAACCCAGGAGCATCGGTATGAGTTGCAATATCGCCGGGTTTCGGCCTTCGGCCTCTACCCGCCAAAAAGAAACGGGGGCTCGAGGCCCCCGTCGCACTTGGAAATCGTCGGTAGCTCAGGGCGAGAACGACGAGCCACATCCGCAGGTGGACGTGGCATTCGGGTTCTTGATCACGAATTGCGCGCCTTCGAGGCCTTCCGTGTAATCGATCTCGGCGCCGACCAGGTACTGGTAGCTCATCGGGTCGATCAGCAGCGTCACGCCGTTCTTTTCCATCGACGTGTCGTCCTCGTTGACGGTCTCATCGAAGGTGAAACCGTACTGGAAGCCGGAGCAGCCGCCCCCGGTGACGAATACCCGCAGCTTCAGTTCCGGGTTCCCCTCTTCGTCGATCAGCATGCGCACCTTCGCCGCCGCGGCGTCGGTGAATACCAGCGGGGCGGGCATTTCAGTCATTGCGTTCATAGGGTACTCCTGTGTCGCTCAGGGTCCATTATCTGGCGAGACGGTGTCGCGGTCAATGCGCGGTCACTCGCCGGAAGCTCGCTTGAGCTCGACAACTGCAGCACTTTCCACCTCGGCATGCGCGAGCTTGCCTTCGACAATCGCGCCGACGTGCATTTCCAGCGATCGATAGAGCACATCTCCATGGACCCGTGCCTTGGCCTGTAGTTCCAGGTAATCGTTGGCGGTCACCGGCCCGTTGATCGCGCCGTTCACGACCACGTGCGAGACGCGCACTTCGCCGTCTATCCGCGCCTGCTCGCTGATGACCAGCGTCCCCGGCTGACCATCGACCGTCGATACGCGCCCGTTCACCACGCCGTCGATGCGCAGTCCGCCGGTGAATACCACATCGCCCTGAACGGTCGTGCCGGCGCCGATCAGGCTGTCGATGCGCTTCTGCGGCTGTGGCGCCTTCTTGCGTTCGAACATGGGTCCTCCCTACGAGAGATTCAAGCTCCGCGTCGCCTTGGGCGCCGCCTGGCCGGATTCGAGAACCTTGGCCTGCAGCGTCCGCAGCTGACCGCCCGGCGGTACGCGCAGCGTGCCTTCGACGCGCTGATAATACTTGAAGTTGAGCCTGAGCGCTGCCGCTGCCTCAGGCTGATCCTCGGGCAGAGCGATGGTGGTCGTCCTGCCGCTCGAGACTACCCCCGCCTGCAGAGTGAGCTCGCCTTGGAAGTCGTTGGTCGGGTTTCCTCCGCGCACGACCAGCACGCTGAAATGATAAGCGTCGTCGTGCTCACGCTCGGCGCTGAAGCGCTGGATCGAGATGGTTCCCTGCTTGCTGGCATCGCTGAACAGCTTCTGCAGAAAGGCGAGTTCCTCCTTGATCTGGGTGTTCTCGTTCTGCGCCTCCAGCGCCTGCTTGGACGCCGTAGCCTGTGCGCCTCGGGCGACGTTTAGATCCATCTCCAGCTCGGAGACCCGGACTCGCAGCTTGGCGTTTTCGGCCTTGGTTTGCGCGACCTCCGCTTCCATGCGCACCTGCTGCTCGGCCACAGCGCTTCGGTTGAAGCCCCCCAAGATCTGACCGAAGTCGAATCCCCACCACCACATGCCCGCGATGAGTCCGAGCAGCACGAGCAGCGCCGGAACCTTCCACCGCCACGACAAGTGCGTGCGTACCGCCATGCGCGGGGCGCTGATGCCAAAGGTCTGGCGCAGCCGGCGCCCGAGCATGCGCAGGTTCATGGTGCATTAAGGCAATACAGGCGGCGCGGTGAGCCCGGTCGTCTCAGGCAGGCCAAACATCAGATTCATGTTCTGGATCGCCTGGCCGGCGGCGCCCTTGACCAGGTTGTCCTCGACGGCGAGCACGACCACGGTGTCGCCTCCTTGCGGTCGATGCACCGCGATCCTGCACACATTGCTGGCCCGCACCGAGCGCGTGTCCGGATGGCTGCCTGGCGGCATGACGTCGATGAAGGGCTCGCCTGAGAAACGACGCTCGAACAACGACTGCACGTCGACGCTCTTATGCGTTAGCCGTGCGTAGAGCGTGGCGTGGATGCCCCGGATCATCGGCGTCAAGTGGGGTGTGAACACGACGGTGACCGGCGTTTTCGAACGCGCGCCCAGTCCCTCGACGATCTCCGGATGGTGACGGTGGCCGCTGACGCCGTACGCCTTGAAGTTGTCCGAAGCCTCGGCGAGCATGAGCCCTAGCTCGTTCTTTCGTCCCGCGCCGGACACGCCGGACTTGGCGTCGGCGATGAGCTGCGTGGTATCGACGACGCCGGATTCGACAAGCGGCAGAAAGCCGAGCTGTATCGCCGTCGGGTAGCAACCCGGGTTGCCGACGATGCGCGCTTTGGCGATCGCCGCGCGGTGCATCTCCGGTAGACCGTAGGCGGCTTCGGCGAGCAGATCCGGGCAGGCGTGCGGCATCTTGTACCAGCGCTCGAATTCCTTGGGATCCTTGAGCCGGAAATCGGCGGCGAGGTCGACGATCTTCACGCCGGCGTCGACCAGCCCGCGCGCCTCGGCCATCGCGACTCCGTGCGGAGTGGCGAAGAACACGACGTGACAGGCGCGCAGATCGGCGTAGGCCGGATCGCTGTAGCGCAGCTCTCCGATCGCTCCCTGACCGCGGAGGCTGGGGAACATTTCGCTCACTGCCATGCCGGCTTCCTTGCGCGAAGTGATGACGCGCACGCTCGCCTGCGGGTGCACGGCGAGCAGGCGCAACAATTCCACCCCGGTATACCCGGTGCCGCCGACGATTCCGACGTTGATTCTGGGGTGCATCGCGCTCGATTCTAGCACCGCCCGCGGCGTCTATGACAATGGCATAGCGCCTGAACGCCTGTGCCGAAGCATCAAGGCCGCCTCGCGGCGGCCTCGTGTGCAGTCTCTCGCGCTTAGCGCTTGGAGAATTGCTTGCGGCGCCGGGCCTTGTGCAGGCCGACCTTCTTGCGCTCGACTTCGCGCGCGTCGCGAGTCACGAGTCCCGCCTTGGACAGCGCCGGTTTGAGCTGGGCATCGTAGTCGATGAGCGCGCGGGTGATGCCATGGCGCACCGCTCCGGCTTGACCAGACTCTCCGCCACCGTGAACGTTGACCATGATGTCAAAGGTCGCTTCGTGGTTCGTGAGCTTCAGCGGCTGACGCACGACCATGCGCCCGGTCTCCCGGGTGAAGAACTCGTCGACAGGCTTTTCGTTGACGACGAACTTGCCCGAGCCCTGCTTGATGAAGACACGCGCCACCGCGCTCTTGCGGCGTCCCGTGCCGTAATAGTAGGTTCCGATCATGAATGAACTCTGGTTGCGAGCCTAGATTTCGAGGTTCTTGGGTTGCTGTGCCGCGTGCGGGTGCGCCGGACCCGAATAGCACTTGAGCTTCTTCAGCATGGCGTAACCGAGCGGACCCTTGGGCAGCATGCCCTTCACGGCTCTCTCCAGTGCCCGGCCGGGAAAGCGCTGCTGCAGTTGGGCGAACGAAACCGTGCGCACCCCTCCCGGATAGCCGCTATGACGGTGATAGAGCTTGTCCTCGCCCTTGTTGCCGGTAACCTTGATCTTGTCGACGTTGGTGACGACGATGAAATCGCCGGTATCGATGTGCGGTGTATAGGTCGACTTGTGCTTGCCGCGCAGACGGTAGGCGATGGCGCTGGCAAGCCTGCCCAGCACCTTGTCGCTGGCGTCGATGACGTACCACTCCCGGGTGACGTCACGGGGCCTGGCGGAGTAGGTTTTCATCGGGAAATCGGAGGTCTTGGTGAATTTTGCAAAGTCTTACATGATATTACGTCATCGGACCCCTGTCAAAACAAAACCCGCGGCGGGCCAAAGACCACGCTGGCTGCCATGGGCGGGGGACTAGGAGCGGACGCCAAAAAAGCGCGGCCCGAAGGCCGCGCGAGGATTCCACCATAGGAGGAGAATGGAGGAATAGAGTCCCCGGCGGGAAAGGAGGAGGTTCCCGGGCCGATGGACGCGATGATCATGGCATACTGCGCTGCACAACGCAAGCATTTCGTGCAGTGCAATATCCATTGTTGTCCTGGACAAATTTGCTAGTCATCACTTTCATGATCGTTCGCGAGGACCGAATTGAAAGCAAGAATCAAGTGGAATGAAGGAGTCAGCTTCGTTGCCGAGACCAGCAGCGGGCATGCAATCGTCTTGGACGGTTCACCGGATGCGGGCGGACGCAACCTTGGTCCTCGCCCCATGGAGCTCGTGCTCGCGGGTACGGCCGCGTGTACCGCATTCGATGTGGTCTGGATTCTGAAAAGAGCTCGCCAGCCGATCGTGGACTGCGTGGTCGAAGCCGAGGCCGACCGCGCACCCACAGACCCCAAGGTGTTCACTCGGATTCACCTCGTGTACCGAGTCACCGGGCCTAACCTCAATCGCGCGCAAGTCGAGCGCGCGGTCAAGCTCTCCAAGGAAAAATACTGCTCGGCAACGCTGATGCTGGCGAAGACGGCCAAGATAACCTTCGAGATCGTCATGGACGCTAACGCATCGGCGAAGCAGGCCTCGACCGCCGCCTAACGGAGCAGGTCGTGCACGGCGCAGGCGACGACCTGCGTGGCGCGGCGAAGATCCTCGAGCAAGAGGTTCTCGTCCGGACGCTTGGCATTGGACTCGGCGATGGTTCTGGGGCCGGCGCCATACATCACGATGGGTATTCCGCGCTCGCCGTAGAGACGCGCATCGGCGTAAAGCGGCGTCCCGACCGCAGCAATTTCCTCGCCGAAAACGCGCTTGGCGTGGCGCTGGATGACCCCCACGAGCTTTTCGTGGCCGGGCAAGGGTTTCAAGGCATTGGCGAGCAGCAGCCGGCGGATCTCAACGCGGATACCGTCGCGGCTGGCGACTGCGCCCTCGATGAGGGAGCGCAGGCGGGATTCGACCACGGCGGGATCTTCTTCCGGTGTCATTCGCCGGTCCATCCTGAAGGTGAGTCTGTCGGGAACTACGTTCGTGTTGATGCCGCCGTGCATCAATCCGACGATCATGGTCGGATGATCGATTCCCTTTACTTCCGACTTCTTTGCCTTGAGCGCGTCGGCTTCGGTGTACAGGGCGTTCAAGACTGCATTGCCTGCGCGGAAAGCGTCGCGTCCGGTCTCGGGCATCGCGCCATGCCCTGATTTCCCGTGAATGGTGACCTCAAGCTGCAGGCAGCCGTTGTGCGCGGTGACCACCGAGTAGCTAAAGCTCGCTGCGAGGGCGAGATCGGGCTTGGTCAGCTTGTGCGAAAGAAGAAACCCCGGGCCGGCGAAGCCGCCGAACTCCTCGTCGTACGTGAAATGAAGCTCGACCGTGCCGCGAAGCTGCGCGCCGGCGGCCTGAAGCGCGCGTAGCGCGGCCAGCGCATAGGTGTAGCTCGCGATGTCGGACTTCGAGACGGCGACGCCACGCCCGTACATGCGGCCGTTCTCGATGACGGCCTCGTAGGGAGGCTTGGTCCATCCTTCGCCGGGCGGGACGACGTCGCCGTGCGCGTTGAGGGCGACGGTCGGCCCGCCATCGCCGAAGCGGTGTCGGACGATGAGGTTGGTGACGCTCTGCATGCCGTAGTCGCGAAGAAACGCCTGCGGCACCGGGTGCCGCTCGACCGCGAAGCCGAGCCTGGTGATGAGTGTGGCCGCCTTCTCCGCGGCGGGAGCATTGTCGCCGGGCGGCGTGTCGGAAGGCACGCGCACCAGCTCGCGCAGGAAATCGATCTGTCCGGTGCGGTGCGCGTCGATCCAGCGCTCGAGCTCCTCGTACGGATTGACGCTGGTCATCGCCTGACTGCAAACGCAGCCGCGTCGAAATGCTCGAAGAAGTGCAGCAACACCGAAGTTGCGATCTCGGCGTCCTCGGCGGTCATCGTCTCGTCGGGATGATGGCTGATGCCGTTGTTGCCGCAGCGCACGAACAGCATCGCGATCGGACAGATCGCCGGGAACACCATGGCGTCGTGGCCGGCGCCGCTCGGGAGAAGGCGCACCGGGATCCCGTGCGCGGTGATCGCATCGGCGAATTCCTGTTGCAAGGCCGAATCGCACGGAGCAGCGTCGGCTGCGTAGAAGGGGGACACGGTGACGGCGACGCGGCGCCGCTTGGCGATCTCCTCGAATGCCGACTGCATTGCCGCCACTGCTTTGCGACGAAGCGCGTCGTCGCCCGAGCGCACGTCGATGGTGAACTCGACTTGCTGCGGGATCACGTTGATGGCGCCCGGCAGCACCGCGAGCTTGCCGACGGTGCCGACGAGGCCTTTGTGCGTCTCACAGTGCTTCTCGACGAACAGTACCAGCTCGCTCGCCGCGGTAAGCGCGTCCTGGCGGCTTCCCATGGGAACGGTTCCGGCGTGGCCGGCGAGCCCTGTCACGGTGACACGAATCCGCGATCCTCCTGCGATCGCGGTGACGACCCCGACCGGAAGGCCTTCGTTCAACAGCACCGGCCCCTGCTCGATGTGCGATTCGACGTAAGCCGCGACGCGCCCGCGGCGGCTCAGACCGGGCCACGCGTCGGGATCGCCCCCGAAGTCGGCGAGCGCGCGGCGCAGCGTGACGCCCGACTCGTCGGCCTTGTCCAGCCACGAAGCCTCGAAGCTGCCCGCCATCGCCTTGCTGCCCATCAGGGCCACGCCGAAGCGAACGCCTTCCTCGTCGCCGAAGCCAACGATCTCGAGCGTATACGGCAGCCGCTTGCCGCGATGGTGCAGGTCTTTCACGCAGGCGATCGCGGTGAGGATCCCGAACAGGCCGTCGTACTTGCCCGCGTTGCGAACGCTGTCCTGGTGCGACCCGGTCATGACGACCGGCGCCTTGAGATCGGCCGCCTCATAACGTCCAACGATGTTGCCCATGGCATCGAAGCTCGCGGTCATTCCCGCACGCCGCATCAAGCCGATCAGGTATTCGCCCGCCTGCTTGTGCTGCGGGCTCAAGTAAGTGCGCGTCACGCGCGGCGGGTCCTCGGTAAATTGCCCGAGAGCGTCTGCCTGACGCATGAGCTCGGTTCCGAATTTCATCGCTTGCCCCTCCGAGGGCTCTGGGCTTCCGGTGCAGTCCCGGTGACGAGCACTGCCCGGAAGTCGTTCACGTTGGTGAGCGTCGGACCGGTGACCACCGAATCGCCGAGCGACTGGAAGAAGCCGTGCCCGTCGTTGTCGGCGAGGCTGTCCTTCGGCCGGATGCCCCTGGCCCAGGCGCGGGCGAGCGTATCGGGCGAGACAACCGCGCCGGCGATTTCTTCCTGCCCATCCACTCCGTCGGTGTCGCCGGCGATCGCGTAGACTTCCGGCCGACCTTCCAGAGCGATCGCGAGCGATAGCAGGAACTCGACATTGCGCCCGCCGCGTCCCCGGCCGTGCACCGTCACTGTCGTCTCGCCGCCGGAGAGCAGGACGCAGGGTGCGGCAAAAGGCTGGCCTCGCGTCGCGACCTGCAATGCGATGCCCGCCATGACCTTGCCCACATCGCGCGCTTCGCCCTCGATGGCGTCGCCAAGGATTGCCGCCGTCACACCGTCTTCTCGCGCAACGCGCGCAGCGGCCTCGAGGGCCATCTGCGGTGTGGCGATCATACGCACCTCGGCGCGCTTGAGCCGCGGGTCGCCGGGCTTCACCGTCTCACCCCTGCCTGACTCGAGGACCTTCAAGACAGGCGCTGGCACTTCGACTGCGTAGCGCCGGATCACGTCGAGCGCGTCGGCGCAGGTCGTCGGGTCGGCGACGGTTGGGCCCGAGGCGATGTCCATCGGGTTGTCGCCGGGCACATCCGAGATCAACAGCGTGACCACGCGCGCCGGATGACACGCCGCCGCGAGCCGCCCGCCCTTGATCGCCGAGAGGTGGCGGCGCACGCGGTTCATCTCGCTGATCGTCGCTCCCGACTTGAGCAACGCGCGATTCACGGCCTGCTTGTCGTCGAGGGTCAACCCTTCCGCCGGCAAAGCGAGGAGCGCCGAGCCGCCGCCGGAGATCAGCGCAATGACGAGATCGTCGGCCGAGAGTCCGGCGACGAGATCGCGGATGCGCGTCGCAGCGATGAGGCCCGCCGCGTCCGGAACCGGGTGCGCCGCCTCGACGATTTCGATGCGACGGCAGGGAACGGCATAGCCGTAACGGGTCACGACCAGCCCGCTCACTTCGCCGGGCCAGTGATCCTCGAGCGCTTTAGCCATCGCCGCCGATGCCTTGCCGGCGCCGATGACGATGGTGCGGCCCGCGGGAGCCTCGGGCAAGTGCGGCCGAACACACAGCGAAGGCTGCGCCGCGCCGACGGCGGCGTCGAACATGCTGCGCAACAGCTCGCGCGGAGCGCGCATCGGCACAACCCGTCAGCGCGCGACCGGTTTCTGGCCGATCTCGAAGTTGGCGAGCTTCTCCAGCGCGCGGACCATCGCCGAATGATCCCAGGCAGCGCCGCCGTGCGCCGCGCACGCCGTGAACAGCTCCTGCGCCGTCGCGGTGTTCGGCAGCGCGACGCCGAGTGCTCGGCCGGTGGATAGCGCGAGATTCAGGTCCTTCTGGTGCAATTCGATGCGAAAGCCCGGGTCGAAGGTGCGCTTGATCATCCGCTCGCCGTGCACTTCGAGGATGCGCGACGAAGCGAACCCGCCCATCAGCGCCTGGCGGACCTTGGCCGGGTCGGCGCCCGCCTTGGCGGCGTAGAGCAACGCCTCGCCGATCGCTTCGATAGTCAGTGCGACGATGATCTGGTTGGCGACCTTGGTCGTCTGCCCGTCGCCGGTGCCGCCCACCAGCGTGATGTTCTTGCCCATCAACTCGAACAGCGGCTTCACTTTGGCAAATGTCGCTTCGCTGCCGCCGACCATGATGGTGAGCGATGCGGCTTTGGCGCCCACTTCGCCACCCGACACCGGCGCGTCGAGATACTCGCAGCCCAGCGCGGCGATCTTCTTGGCGAACTCCTTGGTCGCGAGGGGCGAGATCGAACTCATGTCGACGACGATCTTGCCCTTGGAAAGCCCAGCGGCCACGCCGTTGGCGGAGAACAGCGCGTCCTCGACGTGCGGTGTGTCGGGCACCATGGTGATGACGATGTCCGAGCGCTGCGCCACCTCCTTACCGCTCGCGCAAGCGACCCCGCCTGCGTCGACGAGCGCCTGCGGCACCTTGCGGCGCGAATGCAGGTGCACTCGGTGGCCGCCCTTGATCAGGTGGCCCGCCATCGGCGATCCCATGATGCCGAGTCCGATGAAACCGACGTTTGCCATGTCTTCTCCTCCGGTAGCGAACGGGTGGCGCCTCGTGCCCGCCCGAGAATTCAACGCGCGACCTCAGACGCCGTGGGCGGCGCGCCAGGCGAGCCCCTCGACGGTATTGCCCTTGGGCTTGTACTCGCAACCGATCCATCCGGCGTAGCCGATCGAATCGAGAAATCCGAACAGGAAGCGATAGTTGATCTCGCCGGTGCCGGGCTCGTTGCGCCCCGGGTTATCGGCGAGCTGCAGGTGCGCGATCTGCGCGAGGTGCGCTTTCATGGTCGCCGCCAGCTCGCCTTCCATGCGCTGCATGTGATAGATGTCGTATTGCAAGAACAGATTGCTCGATCCGGTGTCGCGGATGATGTCGAGCGCCTGTCGCGTGTGCGAAAGGTAGAAGCCAGGAATGTCGAAGGTGTTGATCGGCTCGATCAGCAGCTTGATGCCTGCGGCGCTCAGGCTCTTGGCGGCAAACCGCAGATTGTCCACGAAAGTCGAGCGGATCTTGTCGGGCGCCACGTCCTTGGGCGCGATGCCCGCGAGGCAGTTGACCTGCTTGCAGCCGAGTGCCCGGGCGTATTCGATCGCCTTGCTCACGCCGTCCTGGAATTCACCCAGGCGCGTCGGGTGGCAGGCGATGCCGCGCTCGCCGGCAGCCCAGTCGCCCGCAGGCAGGTTGTGCAGCACCTGGGTGAGGTTGTGCTTCGCGAGCCGCTCGGCGAGCTGCTCCTTCGGGTACGCATAGGGAAAGAGATACTCGACTGCGGTAAACCCGGACTTCGAGGCGGCTTCGAAGCGGTCGAGGAAATCGACCTCGTTGTAGAGCATGGTCAGGTTGGCGGCGAACTTTGGCATGTGTTTCCTTCCGTAGTGTGTCATCCCGAGTGCAGCGAGGGATCTGCCGTTCGAGACAATTACAGCAGATTCCTCGTCGCCTTCGCTCCTCGGAATGACACCGTCGCTAGTCGAGCAGCGCCACCGCGGTGGGCGCGTCTTCCTTGCCCTTCGCGAGCTCCTCGAACTCGATCACGTTGTCGATCTCGGTGCCCATGGCGATGTTGGTCACGCGCTCGAGGATGATCTCGACGACGACGGGAACGTTGTACTGCGCCATCCATCGGTTCGCCTGCTGGATCGCCGGATCGATTTCCTCCTGCCGGTGCACGCGGATCGCCTTGCAGCCCAGGCCTTCCGCGACCTTGACGTGATCGACGCCGTAGCCGCCGGTTTCCGGTGCATTGATGTTGTCGAAGGCGAGCGAGACGCAGTAATCCATGTTGAATCCGCGCTGCGCCTGGCGGATGAGACCCAAGTAGGAGTTGTTGACGACGATATGGATGTACGGCAGCTTGAACTGCGCGCCCACCGCCAGCTCCTCGATCATGAACTGGAAGTCGTAGTCGCCCGACAGCGCGACGATGCGGCGCGACGGATCGGCGGCGCGCACGCCCAGCGCCGCTGGGATCGTCCACCCCAAGGGCCCAGCCTGGCCGCAGTTGATCCAGTTGCGCGGCTTGTAGACGTGCAGGAACTGTGCCGCGGCGATCTGCGACAGCCCGATGGTCGTGACGTAGCAGGTGTCGTTGTCGTCGAAGGCGCGATTCAAGCACTGGTAGACGCGCTGCGGCTTCATCGGCACGTTGTCGAAATTGGTCTTGCGCAGCATGGTCCGCTTGCGCTCGCGGCATTGCGCGACCCATTCGCTGCGGTCCCTGAGCCTGCCGGCACCCTTCCATTCCCGCGCGACTTCGACGAAGAGCTCCAGCGCCGCCTTGGCATCCGAGACGATGCCGTAGTCGGGCGCGAACACGCGGCCGATCTGCGTGGGCTCGATGTCGACGTGCACGAACCTGCGTCCCTTAGTGTAGACGTCGATGGAGCCGGTGTGGCGGTTGGCCCAGCGATTGCCGATCCCCAGCACGAAGTCGGAGGCGAGCATGGTCGCGTTGCCGTAGCGGTGCGAGGTCTGCAGGCCGCACATGCCGACCATCAGCGGATGATCATCGGGGATCGTGCCCCAGCCCATCAGCGTAGGGATCACCGGAACGCTGGTGATCTCGGCGAACTGCACCAGCAGCTCGGACGCGTCGGCGTTGATGATGCCGCCGCCAGCGACGATCAGCGGGCGCTCGGCGTCGTTGAGCAGCGCCATCGCTTTCTCGATCTGCCGGCGCGTCGCCTTCGGCTTGTAGACTGGCAGCGGCTCGTAGGTCTCCGGGTCGAAGTCGATCTCGGCGACCTGGACGTCGAAGGGCAGGTCGATGAGCACGGGGCCAGGCCTTCCCGAGCGCATGACATGGAACGCCTGCTGGAACGCGCGGGGAACTTGCGCCGGCTCGAGCACCGTGGTTGCCCATTTTGCCACCGGCTTGGCAATGGCCTGGATGTCGACCGCCTGGAAATCCTCCTTGTGCAGCCGCGCCCGCGGCGCCTGGCCGGTGATGCACAGGATTGGGATCGAATCAGCCGACGCCGAATACAGGCCGGTGATCATGTCGGTGCCGGCGGGGCCCGAAGTCCCGATGCACACGCCGATGTTGCCGGCGACCGCGCGGGTGTAGCCCTCGGCCATGTGCGACGCGCCTTCCACGTGACGGGCGAGGATGTGGGCGATGCTGCCGCGCGCCTTGAGCGCGGAATACAGCGGATTGATCGCGGCGCCGGGGACGCCGAAGGCGGTGGTGACGCCCTCGCGCTCCACGACATGCACGGCTGCATCGATGGCTCTCATCTTGGGCATGATGGTCCTCTTCAGGGTGCTGATCTTGTCAGGAGCTCTCGAGAAGCGCGGCAAGGCGCAGGCGCGCGATCTTGACGACCTCTTCGAGGCAGCGGGCGAATTCGACTTGACGGGCGTTTTCGACGCGCGCCGCCAGCGAAGCGAGGATTTCGCTGCGAGAGCGGCCCTTCACCGCCATGACGAACGGGAAACCGAACTTCTCCCGATAGGCGCGATTACCGCTGCGAAGCGCGCGCAGCTCGTCGGGGCTGCAGCGGTCGAGCCCGGCGGACGCCTGCTCGCCGACCGATTCCGCGGTCATCGTCCCGGCCGCGGCCTCCTTGCCGGCGAGCTCGGGATGAGCCCGGATCAGGGCGAGTTTCTGTTCTTCCGCAGCGCGTTCGAGCACCGCGGCCATGGCCCTGTGCAGCGCGTCGACGGAGGCAAAAGGGCGCGCTGTCCATGCGCCTTCCGCGATCCATGCTGAATGCTCGAACACCCCGCCCAGCGCGGCGACGAACGCGCTGCGATCGGCCGCCGAGAGCGAGGCGAGCGTGGGCTTGCCGGAACGGGGTATGGTCACTGGGAACTGCCGGTCGATCGTTCGTGCGTGCTGCCCGGTGAAGGATAACGCTCCATCCAGTGCCTTGCGATGTCGACGCGACGGCACACCCACACCCGATCGTGCGCCTCGACGTGGTCGAGGAAGCGCTGCAGCGCGCGGAAGCGACCCGGCCGGCCCAGCAGTCGGCAGTGCATGCCTACCGACATCATCTTCGGTGCATCGGCGCCCTCGGCGTAGAGCACGTCGAAGGCGTCGCGCAGATAGACGAAGAATTGCTCGGCAGTGAAAACGCCTTGCGCGGTGGCGAAGCGCATGTCGTTGTTGTCGAGGGTGTAGGGCACGACCAAGTGCCGTACGTCGCGTCGCTTCGAGGTGCGCACGACGGTCCAGAACGGCAGGTCGTCGCCGTAGTAGTCGGAATCGTAGAGAAAGCCGCCGTGCTCGACGACGAGCCGGCGCGTGTTGGGGCTGTCGCGGCCCGTGTACCAGCCGAGCGGCGCTGCGCCGGTCAGGCGGGTGATGGTCTCGACCGCGCGGCGAAGGTGCTCCGCTTCCGTCGCCTCGTCGACGTTCTGATAGTGAATCCACCGCCAGCCGTGGCAGGCGATCTCGTGCCCAAGCGAGGCGAAGGCCGCGGTCAGCTCGGGATGCCGTTCCAACGCCATCGCGACACCGAACACGGTGAGCGGCAGGCCGCGCCGCTCGAACTCGCGCAGGAGCCGCCAGACGCCGACCCGCGAGCCGTACTCGTAGATCGACTCCATGCTCATGTGCCGCGCCGGATAGGCCTCGGCACCGCTGATCTCCGAGAGGAAGCGCTCCGATTCGCGATCGCCATGCAGCACGCAGCTCTCCGCGCCTTCCTCGTAGTTGAGCACGAACTGCAAGGCGACTCGCGCACCGTGCGGCCAGCCCGCGAGCGGCGGAGTGCGCCCGTATCCGATCAGGTCGCGCGGGTAGTCGTCGGAATCGATGCTCATCGGACAGGACTTGCCTGAATCGGCGCCAGCGCGCGCTTTAGGCGCGTCTCACGCCCAGTATCTCTGCGAGGTCGGCGTCGCGCTTCTCGCCAGGCTGCAGGTTGAGGCGCGCGAGCAAGGCATCGAGATGGGAGCGCATGATGGTCACGGCGCGCCGCCCATCGCCAGCCGCCAGCGCATCGACGAGCTGCGAATGTTCATCGCTGCGGCAGCTGTTGTCGCCGGTGGAACCTTGATAGGCGAGCACGACCAGCGGCGTGCGCGAGACGAGCTGGTCGAGAAACTCGGCCAGCACCGCGTTGCCGGCCATGCGCGCGAGCATGCGGTGGAATTCGACAGAGAGCTTGAGCCCGAGGCGGGTGTCCCCCTGCTCGTAGGCTTCGATCTCGGCGCGAGTGACCGCACGCAACTCGCGCAGTTGCTCGCGCGTGACGGAGCGCACGAGCGACTCGACGATCGCGCCTTCGATGGCGGAGCGCGCGGCGAACAGGTCGCGGCTCTCCTCGACGCTGGGGCTCGCCACGACGGCGCCTCGGTTCGGCCGCAGATCGACCAGCCGCTTGTGGGCGAGCCGCGCGAGCACCTTGCGAATCACCGCGCGCGTCACGCCGAACATGTCGGCCAACGCCACTTCCTTGAGCTTGGTGCCGGGCGGCAGGCGGTGATCGAGCACCGCCTCGTGAATGGTCGCATAGATCCTGTCGTCGGCGGTGGCACCTGGGGCCCCGAACAGCGCCGCGGCGGGGATGCGCGGGGCCGCCCGCATCCGATCCTGCGTCGGACGCGAGCGGCGAATCTTTCGCGAGGGCGCCATGTTATGTCGACATATTGTCATTAAACTGTATACACTTTTTAGCCGCGACGCAACCCGGGCCGACCCCGACGCAGCTTCGTGGGTTTGCGCGCGCAGCATGACGAGTGGATGAAACGGCCGGGCGTCCGAGTCGATGATCGATTACTGGCGAAGCTGCGGCGAAGCATGGGATCGCCCGGCGGCATCGCTGATCGGCCTGCGCCGAATAAGCATGCGCAGCAGCCAGAACACCGCCGCCGCAGCCAGCAGATGCTTGAGCGTGTGGCCGCTCAACAATCCGCCGCTTGCAGAGAAGATCGCGCCATCGAAATGCTCGGCAACTTTCGCCAGCGCGTACAAAATCGCCGCCCCGAGAAGATCCGCGCTCCGGGTGTATGGTGCCTGGAAGAGCGTGACCAGGAGCACAATGACCAGAGTCGATCCGAACTGGACGGCACCATAGGGGTTCAGGTTCTCGGCGCCCGCGGCGGCACTCCAGCGCCAGTACCAGACGCTCGCCGCCCCAAGCGCGACGAGAGGCACCAGCAGGCGCAGACCCGCCTTGGGATTGACGCGCTCGCTCGTGATCGCCGCGACCATGCTCATGAATCCGACCGCCATGGGTAGCCGGTCCCAGACGAGGCGCGGACTGTCGGGCGCCCAATGGTAGTACCCGGAGCCGACGCAGGTCAGGGCGACGGCGGCGAACGCGACACCCCATCCCCAGCGCTCCGATGAATCCAGAAAGGCCGGGCTGCCGTCCGCTCGCGTCCCCCGGGCCACCCACAGCAAACCAGACCCGCCTGCGATGAGGAACGCCAGGCTTGAGACCACGTCGAGGAAATTGGGAATACCGAGCATCGATCGCTGGTCTGCGAACGCGTGGTAGCCCTCGGGCTGTGCGATCGGCGGCACCAGCCACGCTGCCAGCGCAACGGCGATGGCCGCCAGGCACACGGCGGCGACGCGCGCCTCGCGGCCGAAACGGTCCCCTTTCGACGCTTGCTGGACGATGTCAGTCGGCATCCTGGCGAGGGCGCCCGGGCATAGGTCGGGAATGGGCGCTGCTCCCAAGCTTTCTCCTCCGAGCTTCCGCCGTCAAGGCGGTTCCTTTGAAGCAATTGCTGGGCGCTGTGCGCCGCATTATGTAAACACTATCACGGGGTATTGTAACCACATTAACGCGCATATTGTTGACATTGATCTAGGCGCGTGCCATAGTCGCCTTGAGGAGAAGGCGATGGGCCGGCTGACCACGCACGTGCTCGACACCGCCAACGGCCGTCCGGCGGCCGGGGTGCGGGTGCGGGTGTACGCGCTCGACGCATCGGACGGCACGCGGCTGCTGCTGCGCGACGTCACCACCAACACCGATGGCCGCTGCGATGCGCCGTTGCTGGAAGGCGCGGACTTCGGCGTCGGCCGCTACGAGATCGTGTTCGGAGCCGGCGCGTACTTCGCGGCGCTTGGAGTTGTGCAGTCACAGCCGCCTTTTGTGGAGGATGTGGTGCTACGATTTGGCATCGCCGATCCCAAGCAGCACTACCACGTCCCGCTTCTGGTTTCGCCCTGGAGCTATTCGACGTACCGGGGCAGCTGAGCAAGGCCCGAGATCGACGCGGGCGGGATCCGATTGAACTGAAGGCGACAGTCGCCGGAGAAAGTCATGGCAGCCAGGCAGAGAACACCTGTGAATGGCGACGCGATCCGTTTCGTGCTCGATGGCGAGATCCGCACGGTTGAAGGCGTGTCACCGACCCGCACCGTGCTCAACTTCCTGCGTGAGGACCTCGGGCGCACGGGGACCAAGGAGGGCTGCGCCGAGGGCGACTGCGGCGCCTGCACCGTCGTGCTCGCCGAGCTAGCCGGCAGCGACGTGCGCTTTCGCGCCGTCAACTCCTGCATCCAGTTCGTGCCGACGCTGGACGGCAAGGAACTCATCACCGTCGAGAGCCTGAGAGGGCCCGACGGTGCGTTGCATCCCGTGCAGCGCGCGCTGGTCGACTGCCACGGCTCGCAGTGCGGCTTCTGCACCCCTGGCTTCGTGATGTCGCTGTTCGCGCTGTACAAGACGAAGCAGAATCCGACCCGCGCCGAAATCGGCGATGCGCTGGCAGGCAACCTCTGCCGCTGCACGGGCTACAGGCCGATCGTCGACGCCGGCAGGAAGATGTACGAATATGCCGCCGAGGGACAGGACCGCCACCAGCATTGGATGAACTGCTCGTTTTCCATGGCGAGCGACCGCGAGATCACCCAAAGCGAGCGGGAGATGATCGAGCGTCTGCGCGCCATCCGTCGCGGCAAGATGCTGGTCGTGCGCCATTGCGCGGCGACGTTCTATGCTCCGACGACGCTGAAGGAGCTCGCCGAAGCTCGCGCCGAGAATCTCGATGCGCGCATGCTGGCCGGTGCCACCGACGTCGGGCTCTGGGTCACCAAGCAGCACAAGGATCTGCCGACGATCATCTACGTGGGCGACGTGGCCGAGCTCAAGACCATCCGTACGACGGAAGCCGGCATCGACATCGGCGCCGGGGCGAGCCTGACCGACGCCTACGACGCGCTGGTGGGCGCGTACCCCGAGCTTGGCGAGCTCTATCGGCGCTTCGCGTCGCCGCCGATCCGCAACGCTGGAACGCTCGGCGGCAACATCGCCAACGGCTCGCCGATCGGCGACTCGATGCCGGTGCTCATGGTCCTGGGCACAACGCTGGTGCTGGGCAAGGGCCGGCACACCCGGGAGATTGCGCTCGACGAGTTCTATCTGGGGTACCAGAAGACAGCGCTGGAGCCAGGCGAGTTCGTCGAGCGCGTGCGCGTGCCTCGGCGGGAGACGTCTTGGCAGCTGCGCACCTACAAGATCTCCAAGCGCTTCGATCAGGACATCTCGGCGGTGTGCGGGGCGTTCCGCCTGACGCTCGAGCGCGGCAAGATCGCCGAGGCGCGCGTCGCGTTCGGCGGCATGGCGGCAACGCCGAAGCGGGCGGCGGCCGCCGAGCGCGCACTCGCCGGCCGCGAATGGAGCGAAGCGACCGCGAGGGCCGCGATGGCCGCGCTCGACCGCGACTTCTCGCCCATCACCGACATGCGCGCGAGCGCTGCGTACAGGCGCAGCGTCGCGCGCAACCTGCTGTACAAGTTCTATCTCGAGACCTCGGGCCAGAAGGCGCCCACGCAGGTCGTCGAGTTCGCGATCTAGAGGCGACGCATGGACACTCATCCAGCCGGCGGCGCGGGTGCGGCAATTCCCCACGACAGCGCGCATCTGCACGTGAGCGGCGAGGCGCTCTATATCGACGACATCCCCGAGGTGCGCGGCACGCTGCACGCGGCGATCGGCATGAGCGAGCGGGCGCACGCGCGCATCAAGTCGCTCGATCTGACGCGCGTGCGCGCTGCGCCGGGTGTCGTCGCCGTGCTCACCGCCAGGGACGTTCCGGGAAAGAACGACTACGGCCCCGTCGTCGCCGACGACCCGATCTTCGCCACGACGCTGGTGCAGTACTACGGCCAGTCGATCTTCGCGGTGGCCGCTGAGACGGTGGAGCAGGCGCGCCGCGCGGCGCGCCTGGCGGCCGTCGAATACGAGGACTTGAAGCCGATCCTGACTGCGGAGGCCGCCGTGCGAGCGGAATCGTTCGTGCTGCCGACCGAGCGCATGCAGCGCGGCGATCCGGCGACAGCCATCGCCGCGGCGCCGCACCGGCTCTCCGGCCGGATCCACATCGGCGGGCAGGAGCAGTTCTACTTGGAGGGCATGATCGCCTATGCCGTCCCGAAGGAGGACGGCAGGATACTCGTCTACAGCTCGACCCAGCACCCGGGAGAAGTGCAGCACCAGGTGGCGCACGCGCTGGACCTCGACGCCAACGCGGTCACGGTGGAGTGCCGGCGCATGGGAGGCGCCTTTGGCGGCAAGGAAAGCCAGCCCGGCCTGTTCGCGTGCATCGCGGGGCTTTTCGCGCAGAAGCTCAAGCGACCGGTCAAGCTTCGCATGGACCGCGACGACGACATGATGATCACCGGCAAGCGCCACGACTTCGTTACCGACTACGAGGTGGGCTTCGACGGCGAGGGACGAATTCTCGGCGTCGAGTTCACGCTCGCCGGCCGCTGCGGGTACTCCGCCGATCTCTCCTGCTCGATCAACGACCGCGCGATGTTCCACAGCGACAACTGCTATTACCTGGCCAACGTCGGCATCACCAGCTATCGCGGCAAGACCAATACGCAGTCGAACACCGCGTTCCGCGGCTTCGGCGGGCCGCAGGGCATGGTCGGCATCGAGCACGTGGTCGACGAGATCGCGCGTTACTTGAGCAAGGACCCCATCGACGTGCGCCGGATCAACTTCTACGGCACGACCGAGCGCAACGTCACGCACTATCACCAGACCATCGTCGACAACGTGATCGGCGACATCGTCGATCAACTGGAGAAGAGCTCGGAGTATCGCGCTCGGCGCGAAGCCATCCGCGCCTGGAACCGCGGCAGCCCGTGGCTCAAGCGAGGCATCGCATTCACCCCTGTGAAGTTCGGCATCTCGTTCACCGCGACGCACCTGAATCAGGCGGGAGCGCTCGTTCACGTCTATACCGACGGCACGGTGCTGCTCAATCACGGCGGCACCGAGATGGGGCAGGGGCTGTTCACCAAGGTGGCGCAGGTCGTCGCGCAGGAGCTTTCTATCGACGTCGACCGAATTCGCGTGACCGCATCGGACACGAGCAAGGTGCCCAACGCATCGGCGACGGCCGCCTCCTCAGGGTCGGACATCAACGGCAAGGCCGCCCAGGCGGCGGCGATCGCGCTGCGCGAGCGCCTGAGCGCGTTCGCCGCGGAGCAGTTCAAGGTCCCGGTGGACAAGGTGCGCTTTGCCAGCAACCGCGTGAGCGTCGGCGACAAGACGATTGCGTTCGCAGAGTTGGTGCGGCTCGCGTACTTCGCACGCGTATCGCTGTCGGCGACCGGCTTCTACAGGACGCCGAAGATCGGCTACGACCGCAAGACCTGGGTCGGCAATCCGTTCTACTATTTCTGTTACGGCGCAGCGGTCTCCGAGGTAATCGTCGATACACTCACAGGTGAGAATCGCCTGCTGCGCGTGGACATCCTCCACGACGTCGGTCGCTCGCTCAATCCCGCGATCGACACGGGGCAGATCGAGGGGGGCTTCATCCAGGGGATGGGCTGGCTCACCATGGAACACCTGTGGTGGAACGACAAGGGCAAGCTGATGACTCACGCGCCGTCCACCTACAAGATCCCGGTAGCCAACGACGTCCCGCCGGTACTCAACGTGAAGATCTACGAATCCGGAATCAACGCCGAGGACTCGATCTATCGCTCCAAGGCAGTGGGCGAGCCCCCGCTGATGGCGGCGATCTCGGTGCACCAGGCGATCAAGGACGCGATCGCCAGCATCGCTGAGTATCGCGCGAGCCCGCGCCTCAACGCGCCGGCGACAGCCGAGGAGATTCTGCATTGCGTCGAGGAGCTGCGGGCGCGCACAGCCGGAAGCGCGGCTCCTGCAGAGGTCGAGAAGGTCGACGCATGAACGACTGGATTCTCGCCTTGGAGCGTTGTCGCACCCGCGGCGAGCGCGCCGTGCTGGTGAGCGTGGTCTCGTCCAAAGGCTCGGTTCCGCGCGAAGCGGGGACCCGCATGGTGGTCACCGCCGAGGGCTTGGACGGCACGATCGGCGGCGGTCATCTCGAGCTGCAGGCGATCGGCATCGCCCGCGACATGCTCGCCGCGGCAGCAGAGAGTACCGGCGAGCTCAAGCGTTTTCCCTTGGGCGCGAGCCTTGGGCAATGCTGCGGCGGACTGGTGAACCTGCTCTTCGAGCCCGTGGGTGCCGACGCCGCCTGGGTTTCGTTGCTTGCATCGCTTCGCCGGTCCGGCCGGGCCGTCGTGGTCGCGACGACGGCCAACCGCGCCACCGCAGGCAAGCTGCTGGTGACCTCGGCGGGGCTGCACGGCTCGCTGGGCGATCCGCAACTCGATGAGAGCATCGCCGTCAAGGCGCGCGATATGCTGGCGACCGCCGCTTCGGCACAGCTCGTCCGCACGCCCGCGAACGAGGCGCGGGGCGAGGAGCTCGTATTCCTGGAGGTGTTGCACGATCCCGATTTCAGCATCGTGCTCTTTGGTGCAGGCCATGTGGGTCGAGCGCTCGCCGGCGTCCTGTCGGGAGTTCCCTGCCGCCTGACCTGGGTCGACAGCCGCGAACACGAATTCCCGGCAGAAGCTCCCCGCAATGCGACCATCATCGTCACCGACGATCCCGAAGACGAGGTCGCTGCGGCGCCGCCGGGCGCGTATTTCCTGGTGATGACCCACAGCCACGCCCTCGACCAGGCGCTGGCAGAGCGCATCTTGGAGCGCGGCGACTTCGCCTACTTCGGGCTCATCGGATCGGCGACCAAGCGGCGTCAGTTCGAGCGGCGGATGGCGGAGGGCGGCATTCCGCCGGCGCGATTCGCCACCATGACTTGTCCGATCGGGGTGCCCGGCATCAAGGGGAAGGATCCTGCGACCATCGCCATTGCGGTCGCGGCGCAGTTGCTGCAGGTTCGGGAACGCGCAATCGCCGCGGGGCAACCCGCCGGCGCAGTCGTGCAGGCTTGAGGGGCGTCGCCCCGCTCCGCGGGGACGTCGACGAAGATCGGAGAGGCAGACGCGCGATGGCGCACGAGCAGGCACGGGCAATAGCCAAGGGCGGAACGCCGCGCTTATCGCTGACCGGTATCACCAAGATCTACCCCTCGGTGGTCGCCAACGAAAACGTCGACTTGACCGTGATGCCTGGCGAGATCCACGCCGTGCTCGGCGAGAACGGCGCAGGCAAGAGCACGCTGATGAAAATAATCTACGGCGTGGTCAAGCCGGACCGCGGCGAAATGAAGTGGGAAGGCGAGACGGTGACCGTCGCCAATCCGGCGCACGCGCGGGAGCTGGGAATCGGCATGGTCTTCCAGCACTTTTCGCTGTTCGAGACGCTGACGGTAGTCGAGAACGTCGCTCTTGCGCTTCCCGGGAAGCCCGACTTGCGCGAGCTCTCGGAGCGCATCCAGCAGGTGTCGCAAAAATACGGCCTGCCCGTCGACCCGCGTCGCATCGTGCATTCGCTTTCGGTGGGCGAGAGGCAGCGCGTCGAGATCATCCGCTGCCTCTTACAGACGCCGAAGCTCCTGATCATGGACGAGCCCACGTCGGTGCTCACGCCGCAAGCGGTGCGCAAGCTCTTCGAGACGCTGCGCCAGCTCGCTTCCGAAGGCTGCTCGATCCTCTACATCAGTCACAAGCTCGACGAGATCCAGGAGCTCTGCCACACGGCCACCGTGCTGCGCGGGGGCAAGGTGTCGGGACACTGCGTGCCGTCGCAGGAATCGCCTAAGTCGATGGCGCGCCTGATGATCGGCAAGGACCTGCCGGTGTGCGAGCACACGCAGGCGAAGGAGGGCGGCGAGGTGCGGCTCAAGCTGGCGGGGTTGTCGCACGCCTCAGACGATCCCTTCGGCACCGACCTCCAGGACCTGCACCTCGACGTGCACTCGGGCGAGATCGTCGGCATCGCCGGCGTCTCCGGCAACGGGCAGCAGGAGCTGCTGTACGCGATTTCCGGCGAGGAGCCGCTGGCCGAGAAGTTTCCGGTCCAGATCGCGGGCACCGAAGCCGGCCGCATGTCGCCCGGCCGGCGTCGGAAGCTCGGCCTGTGCTTCGTGCCCGAAGAGCGTCTCGGGCGCGGCGCCGTACCGAGCATGTCGCTCGCTGAAAACGCGATCCTTACCGCGGCGAAGACCCGCGGCTTCGTGCGCCGCATGCTCATCGACTTCGAGGCGGCGCGCGCCTTCGCGACCGAATGCATCGAGCGCTACAACGTCAAGAGCGGTGGACCGCTCGCCCAGGCGAGATCGCTTTCCGGCGGCAACCTGCAGAAGTTCATCGTCGGACGCGAGATCATGCAGGACCCCAAGGTGCTGGTGGTGGCGCAGCCGACCTGGGGTGTGGACGTCGGCGCCGCGGCGTTCATCCGGCAATCGATCATCGATCTCCGGAATCGCGGCTGCGCGGTGCTGGTCATTTCGGAAGAGCTCGACGAGCTGTTCGAGATCTGCGACCGCCTCGCG
>Ga0187778_10000516_pt1 | contig 27576 bp, 16 predicted proteins | sample 1015_Q2_SP5_20_M_FD_132418 | JGI IMG/M metagenome (GOLD analysis project Ga0187778, IMG submission 132418) | Tropical peat soil microbial communities from peatlands in Department of Meta, Colombia - 1015_Q2_SP5_20_MG | ecosystem: Environmental > Terrestrial > Soil > Wetlands > Peat | place... | reverse complement strand
TTCCTTGGAGGTTTTCTTGACACCAGCCCAGCCTGCCCGCTCTGCTTTCGTGCCCTATCCTGTGCCACCGCATCGTTTTCTGAATAAGTCATGCTTTGGTGCGAGGCGAAAAGATTCCCAGCTTGTGGCAATCAACGCGGAAAAAGGATGGACAGCATGAAGAAACAACTTACCGCTGCATCGAGGGATCGCAAAGCGCCCCTCCCTTACAAAAACGCGAAGTTGCCCTCCGCACGGCGGGTGAAGGATCTGTTGAGCCGCATGAGCCTCGACGAAAAGGCCGCACAGATGGTTTGTATTTGGAGAGAGAAGGCAAAGACACTGGTTGATGCGGACGGGAACTTCGACTACGGCAAGGCCAAGGCTGCGTTCTCGAGCGGACATGCACCCGGACAGGTTGGCAGGCCTAGCGATGCGGGAAATGGCAAGAACGCCAGGGACATGGCCGTGCTCACGAACGCGATCCAAAAATTCTTCCTGGAGAACGGCCGTTTGGGGATTCCCGTGATATATCACGAGGAATGTCTTCACGGGCACGCCGCTGTTGGTGGAACGAGCTTTCCGCAGCCGATCGCGCTAGGCGCAACTTTCAACCCTGAGTTGGTCCAATCCCTCTTCTCGATGACCGCCTTGGAAGCCAGGCTGAGGGGAGCGCATCAAGCGCTAACACCGGTTGTGGACGTTGCCCGAGAGCCACGTTGGGGGCGCGTCGAGGAGACCTATGGTGAAGACCCGTATCTCGTTTCGAGGCTAGGAATTGCCGCAGTCCGAGGCTTTCAGGGCGGTGGCAAATTTAGGGATAAACGCCACCTGATTGCCACCTTGAAGCATTTTGTCGGTCATGGTCAGCCAGAATCGGGCATGAACTGCGCCCCGGCAAACGTTTCGATACGCATACTGCGTGAGACATTTCTTTTCACCTTCAAAGAGGTGCTGAAGCATGCTGGAGCTATCAGCATCATGCCCTCGTATAACGAAGTTGACGGCGTACCCTCACACACGAACAAATGGTTGCTGCGTGACGTCCTGCGCAAGGAGTGGGGTTTCAAAGGCTTTTTGGTTTCCGATTACTTTGCGATCTGGGAGCTTGGCTATCGGCCAGAGACGCACGGCCACTTCGTAGCAAAGAACAAGCTGGATTCGTGTGCGCAGGCAGTCCGGGCTGGAGTCAATATCGAGTTGCCGGACCCAGACTGCTATTTGCATCTTGCGGAATTGGTGCGTAAAGGCGTTTTGAGAGAATCGGAGCTCGACGAACTGATAGCCCCAATGCTTTTCTGGAAATTCGAGATGGGGTTATTCGAGGATCCTTACGTGGATCCAGACGAGGCCGAGCGTGTTGTTGGTTGCGATGCGCACCGCGCGCTCGCTCTGACCGCGGCTCGCGAAGCCATTACTTTGCTGAGAAACGAGAACAACGTGGCACCGCTGGACCTGAACAGGATCAAGTCCATAGCGGTGATTGGCCCCAACGCGGACCGCAGTCTGTTGGGCGGCTACAGTGGCGTGCCGAAGCACGATGTCAGTGTGCTCCAAGGTATTAAAGACAAGGTTGGCAAGCGCGCCCAAATTCTGTACAGCGAGGGTTGCAAAATTACCATCGGCGGTTCGTGGAATCAGGATGAGGTAGTGCCCAGCGATCCTGACGAAGACCGCAGGCAGATCGCCGAGGCCGTCGAGGTGGCGAAGAAGGCCGACGTGATTGTGCTGGCCATTGGCGGGAATGAACAGACTTCCCGCGAAGCGTGGGGTCTGAACCATATGGGTGACCGCGCCAGTTTGGATCTGATCGGAAGGCAGGAAGAACTGGTTAAGGCGATGCTCGCGACCGGGAAGCCCGTAATCGTTTTTCTGTTCAACGGCCGCCCTCTTTCTATCAATTATGTCAGCCAGAACGTGCCGGTGATTTACGAATGCTGGTACCTCGGTCAGGAGACCGGCCGGGCCGTGGCGGACGTATTGTTTGGTGACTACAACCCCGGCGGAAAGTTGCCGATTACGTTTCCACGTTCTGCGGGGCATGTACCGATGTTCTACAACTACAAGCCCTCGGCGCGGCGCGGCTATCTCTTCGACGATGTCTCGCCACTGTATGCATTCGGTTACGGCTTGAGCTATACGAGTTTTGCATTCGAGAACCTGCGGCTGACCAAAAAACGGATTAAGGTCGATGGTTCGACCCGCGTTCTGATTGATGTGACCAATACTGGCAAACGCGAAGGAACGGAAGTGGTGCAGATGTACATCCGCGACCTTGTAAGTTCGGTTACACGTCCCGTGAAGGAATTGAAAGGTTTTCGCAAGGTGCGCCTGAAGCCCGGCGAGACAACCACAGTCGCCCTGGACATTACTCCAGATGAGCTTTCCTTCTACGACGTGAACATGAAATACGTGGTCGAAGCGGGCGACTTCGAAATCATGGTCGGCAATTCCTCTCGTGAAGTGGACCTGCAAAAAGTGGTCTTGCAGGTCAAACGCTAGCGCCAATCAGGCGAAAGAGACGAGGTTCATATGGCGGAGAAGCTTTCGTTTGGAGAAAAGTTCGGTTACAGCCTTGGCGACATGGCCGCAAACTTCATCTTCCAGTTCATGATTGCACTGCAGCTGGACTTCTACACTCACACTTTTGGCCTTACGCCGGCCCAGACGGGAACCTTGTTTGGCGTCGTGGGCCTGAGTGTCGCCTTTCTTAATCCTGTCATGGGTGTGATCGCCGACCATACCACGACGCGGTGGGGCAAATTCCGGCCTTGGCTCCTCTGGACCGCCGTACCGTTTGGCATCATCGGCGTTCTGACCTTCACCACGCCAAACCTCAGTCCAGCCGCTAAGCTCATCTACGCTTGGGTCACATACATCTTGCTCAGGGTGATCTACATTATCAACAATGTGCCGTACGCTTCGTTGACGGCCGTCATGACCGGGGATCCAGACGAGCGGACCAGCATCTCTTCGTACCGTCAAATCGCGGCCAACACCGCTGGCTTCATCATTGCCAGTCTCGCCATCCCAATGGTCGCGTTTTTTGGGCAGGGCAATGACGCTCGCGGCTACCAGTTGACCATGGGGCTGCTGTCGCTTGTTGGTGTGATCTTTTTTATCATCACCTTCCTCACCACAAAAGAGCGCATCCAACCTGACCCTCAGCAGAAGATGTCGCTCACCCAGGGGCTATCGGATCTGTTGCAAAATCGTCCCTGGGTAGCACTGTTCCTGGCCACGCTGTTCTATTTCACGGCTATTCTCGTGCGGGGCAACGTTATGCCGGCCTATTTCAGATACGTGGTTGGCAACGTGAAGCTCTACTCCTGGTTCAACGGGTTCGGACTCGCTGCCTTGCTCCTGGGCGTTGCCTGTTCCACGGCTGTGTCTATCCGCGTGGGTAAGCGCGGACTCTTCATTGCCAGTATGATCCTGACGGGCGTTTTCAGCGCCCTGCTGCTTGTTCTACCGCCGAGAGCAACCGCAGTGATTATCGGAACGGAGGTGCTTCGCCAGTTCTCGTTCGGATTGTCGGGCCCGATCCTTTGGGCGATGATGGGTGATGTTGCCGATTATGGCGAATGGAAGACCGGGCGGCGTGCCAGCGGCACGGTTACTGCAGCCACCGTGTTCGCCCTCTGGGCAGGCCTCGCGCTTGGCGGGGCCATCGCCGGATGGTTACTTTCTGCCTATGGCGTGGTGTCCGAGGTCGCTGTACAGACGGCGCACGCGCAATCGGGCATCCGCATGACCGCGAGCGTCTATGCAAGCCTGGGGTTCCTGGCCACGGCGGTTTGTCTGCTCTTCTATTCAATCACGAAAGAAGTGAATCGTAAGATTGCCGATGATCTAACCGAGAGACGCAAGAGGTATGCACCGGCGGTTGCGTAGACTGCCCGTTTGCGTGTATGTATACGGAAACGCTGCTGTGTTCCTCTGTGCTCCATCCGGGAACTGGAATAAAATGGCCCGGGTGTTGACTCACCACAATGGCTAAACAACTGCGGGGAATCCACTTAATTGCAGAGATCGCGGACGTATCGATAGGCACGGTTGACCGGGCGCTGCACGGGCGAGGGGGCATAAAGGAAGCAACCCGGCAGCGCATCTTGGAGATTGCTCGGCAAATCGGTTACACGCCGAATCTTGCTGCGCGCGCGCTTTCTGTCGCGCGAGCCGGCGCTCGCATCGGCGTATGTATGCCGCGGGAAATTCATTTCTTCTACGATCAGCTATGGAGTGGAGTGCTGGAGGAAGAGGACCGCGCGTCGCAATTGGGCATTGAATTCGTGAATCGGCCAGTGCCCGCCCTCGGCGAAGGAGACACCGAGGCATTCAAGGAACTCACCGCTAGTGGCGTCGATGGAATCATACTGACCGCCGGGAACCCGAAGGACCTGACGCCCCTCGTCGATGAGGCCGAAAGCAAAGGCATACGGGTGGTTTGCGTGTCGACCGATGCTCCGGAAAGCCATCGCTCTAGCATTGTTTGCGTCGAGCCGTACCTGAACGGATGTCTGGCGGGCGAGTTGATGGGGAAATTTCTGCCGGCTGGGTCGAAAGTAGCGGTGGTGGCCGGCATGTTGATGGCGGAAGACCATCGCCAGAAAGCGCACGGATTCTCAGAAACTTTTCCGAAGTATTGTCCCGGCGGCAAAATCGTTGCGGTGATCGAAGGACACGAAGATGAAGATGAAAGCTTCCAAAAAACCTTCGACTTGCTGCGCCGTTTTCCTGGCCTTGCGGGAATTTACGTTAACACTGTCAATTGTCTCCCGGTTTGCCGCGCTCTCGGCGCGCGCGGCCTCGGCGGAAAAATTAGGCTGATTACGACGGACCTTTTCGCGGAGATGTCCCCTTATTTCAAAAAGGGAACAATCGCCGCCTCCATCTACCAGCATCCGCATCGCCAAGGCCAGATTGCAGTGCGCGTCATGGCCGACAATCTGAGCAGCAAGGTGAATCTTCCCCCGGCAGTTCATCTGAGCCCCGGCGTGGTCATGTCTTGCAATTTGCATCTCTTCAGGGAGATCAGACTAAGCAAAGGGAAGCTCAATGAGGCTATTGCTTTGCGATGAGGGTGTCCCACGCTTCCGCACTGGCCTTGCTTAATGTTCCTAAAATCAGGAGCTTACCTCGGGTGACCGCACCATACTTTCTATAGGCGTTAGGCCGCAGGCTTTGGCGCAGGGCCTTTCGATCCACATTGTATTTGCCATTCTTGTTCGTTTTATTAAAAAAAAAGCTTGACAAAGCCGGGGCGTGAGAGGAATCTTCGTGTACGTTAACGGCGATTCCTCAATCGCCAGGGGTGTGGAGGCGAAAATGTTCTCATCTTTCTGTCAGTCTCTCTGTACTTTTTCGGCAAAATTGGCCCGAAGCTGGTCATTCCGCCTGTTTGTCTTGTGCCTGCTATTTATCGGCCTGCCGTTTCTGGCCGCGGCTCAGGAGGCGACGATTGTCGGTATCGTTACCGATCCATCGGGAGCGGCGATACCAAACGTCACAATCACCATCACAAACACCGATACTGGCCTGGTAACCACGTCATCGACCAATGAAGCGGGTCAGTACGTAGCTCCCAACCTGCGCATTGGACATTATAAGGTCAAAGCGACTGCCCCAAACTTCAAGGCAGCCGAGCAGAAGGACATCAAATTGGAAGTCAACGACCGGAGGCGCGTGGATTTCCAACTGGAGGTCGGTGCGACGACGGAGACCGTGACCGTAGAAGCAACGCAGATTGCGGTGCAAGCTGATAGCAACGACATCAGCACGGTCGTTACTGGAACTCAGATCGCTCAACTCGAAACCAACGGCCGAAGCCTCTACGAACTGGCCAATCTGGTGCCGGGAGCCAGCAGTGCGCAGGCAGACTTCCAGGTACCTACGCCAATGGGCGGAGACCAGACCATCAGCTTCAACGGGCAGCGCATCGCCCATGCTCTCTACATGATTGATGGCGGCGAGTCGGCGGACCGTGGCGGCTCCGGGTCTATCGTGATGCCGTCGATCGACTCGCTATCGGAGTTCCGCGTGATGACCTCGAACTACTCGGCGGAGTACGGGCTGGTTTCAGGCGCAACGATCAGCACTGCACTCAAGGCCGGCACGGACAAGTTCCACGCCTCGGCGTGGTGGTTCGGACGCAATGATGACCTCGATGCACGCAACTTCTTCAATCCCGCGCCCCAACACGTGCAGGAGTTGCGGTTCAATCTGTGGGGCTTCAACGTCGGCGGCCCGGTGGAATTCAAGAGCGCCCATCCGAAAACCTTCTTCTTCTACAACATGGAGTGGCGGCGCCAGATTTTGGGCGGTGGCCTCAACGTAGCCGTTCCGTTCACGAGCACTTATGGCGGTAACTTGGCCGACGCTGTCGCGTTTAACGCCGCCAACGGCAACGCCTTGTTCAGCACCGGTGCAAATTTCCCGTTCGGGGTTCAGGCACCTTATTCGTGTCAGGTATCGGCCGCGGTTCAAGCTGAGTTTGCTGCCGCAGGTCAAGCGATGAGTGGTTGCACAGGCGGGGCTCCTAATCCGGCATTGGCACAACGATTCGTTTACAACGGCCAGCAAAACGTAATCAATCCAGCGCTGATTAACCCCAACGCCGCATTGTTGCTCACGGCCGGGATCTTTCCCGCCAACGCCAGTAGCACTTCGGATCTATTCCATGGCGGCCAGAATGCTCCCACCGACGTCCGCGAGGAAATTGTACGCATCGACCATACTTTCAATAGTCATTGGTCCATCTTCGGACACTTTATCGACGAATCGTTGGTCAACCAGACTGATGTGCCGGCGCGCTGGGCGTGGGTGAACTTGCCGACTTCCAGCGACACGTTTGGCAATCCTTCTTACCAGGCCGTGGTACACGTAGCGAATACCATCAGTCCAACGCTTCTGAACGAGACGGCGTTTAACTACGGTGGGAATCGCATCAATATCACGCCCTTGGGAGTCTTCAACATCCCATCCGGATACTCAGAGCACCGGCTGTTCTCTGGCCCGAACACCATTCTCCCGCAGATTTTTGTGGTCGGTAAAACGGGAGCGGTGTACAACCAGAACTGGAGCCCTTGGGACAATGTCGCCAATAGCTATCAGTTCCGCGATGACCTCTCCTGGACCAGGGGTAAGCACCAGTTCAAGATCGGCGGTGGCTGGCTGTGGTTTGTGAAGCAGCAGCCATTGCAGGACAGCCCCCAGGGAGGATTCCAGTTCAACGGTACCTACACGGGCTACGACTTTGCGGACTTCCTCCTCGGCCTCTCCAACAGTTACGGGGAAGCGGCACTCAAGGACACGCGCCACTGGAACAGCGTTTCCTGGCAGTCCTATATCGAGGACGATTGGCGTGCCACGCGGCGGCTGACGTTGAACCTCGGCCTGAGGTGGGACGGCATTCCGCACACGGCGGAAGTCAATGGCCAGCAGTCGAACTTCTACCTCAACTTGTGGAATGCAGCGGGTGCTGCTGCGGCGTTTGCCCCGGGGAGCGGCATTGGTTTCGTTCCGGGCACCAACGGCAACCAGATCTGCTCTGCGGCTGGGAACGGTTGCACCGGACCTAATCCTTTCTTGGCTGCCGGTCCCAACCCCGCACTGAACGGGCTGCTGTCGTACGACAACGGGCTTGGTATCGCATGCAAGAATGGGATTTCCTGCGGGTTAGTGGGGAACCACTGGGACACGTTTGGCCCGCGCATCGGCTTTGCCTACGACGTCACCGGCAAAGGCAAAACCATCGTGCGCGCTGGCATCGGCATCTTCTACGAGCGCATCCAGGGCAACGACATGTACCAGTCGGGTGCCAACAACCTATTTGGCGGCAATCCCAGCATCAGCAACGTTTCTCTTAGCGATCCGCACATCGGCATAGGTCCGTCTGGAGCGACGATCAGTGCCGCCACACTCCCGGTGACGGTGAACGGCTTAACCGCCCTGAATCCCGACGCTTACAAGATTCCCACGAGTACTCAATACAGCGCTGGCGTTCAGCAACAGCTCAGCGCGCGCACCGTGCTCTCCGTTGCCTACGTCGGCAACGTCGGACGTCACGAGAGCTACGCTACAGAAATTAACATGCCGGCGCTCAGCCAGGTCACGAGTCCCACTTTCTTCTGGACTAACGGGACCAACAACGGCAGCGCCAACCTGTACCGACCTTATCTTGGTTACGGCGGTATCAAGATGGATGAGAACGAGGCCAACTCAAACTACAACTCGTTGCAGGTGTCGTTGCGCTCGCAGATACGTGACCTCACGTTGCAGGCCGCTTATACCTACGCACACGCCAATGATGCTGCCAATAACGCGAGCAACGGCGGCGACGGTGGCGACTTGGATTACGTTACCAACCCCTACGCAGGTTGGAAGTTTGACTGGGGTCCATCTCAATACAACCGCCAGAACATCGCGTTCGTCAACTTCGTCTATGACGTCCCGTTCTTGCGTAAGAACTCGAACCATTTCGTTCGAACGGTCGTCGGTGGTTGGCAAGTATCTGGCGTCGTCACTTTGGAGTCGGGCCTCCCGCAAACCCTAACCGTCGGCGGCGGCCTGCAATCGGTATGCACCTCCGTCGGCACCTGCGGCAACATCCGGCCGAACCTGGTTGGACCGATCACTTATCCAAAGACCGCTGCTACACTCACGACCGGACTTGGCACCATGCAGTGGCTTAGCCCCTCGGCATTTGCTCCCAACCTTTTGCCGGGGAACAGCAGTGTGGCCACGTGGGGCAACCTCGGATACGACGGAGTATGGGGTCCAGGCCGCGACAACTGGAATCTTGCTCTGTTCAAGAACTTTAATTTTACCGAGCGTTTGCGCTTCGAGATGCGCTTCGAAAGCTTCAACACATTCAACCACCCGCAGATGAATGGCTTCGATCTTGGTGTTGGCGACACCGACTTCGGCAAAATCAACTCCGCCTACGATCCACGCGTCTTCCAGCTGGGTGCAAAGCTAGTTTTCTAAGCGGTCGCCCCCACTACCCCGGGAAACGGCTGCTAACCCCCGCTGACGCTCGCACGGCGTCAGCGGGGTGTAGTTCTCTTCTCTCTTCAAATGTCCTGTCCCCATCTAGAGAGCATTCAAGTCGCATTAGGAAGGAGAGCCGCCATGTTTCAGTTTTTCCATGCAGAGGCTTTCGGTGCAAGGTTGCGCTTGTGGGCGTTGATTGCGTCAGTCGCTATCATCGTGCTGGCTGGAGCCCACTCTACAAATGCTCAAGTCGTCGCACAATACGACTTTGAAAGCGGGGTTCAGGGTTGGACTGGATTTAATGGCGCTAGCGTGCAGACCTCGACTGCCGCCGCCCAGTCGGGAACACAGAGCCTTCTGACAACTACGAATTCATCCGGCGCGGGCGGTCCCAGCATTACGGTCACTAGTCTGCTGTTGCCCGGTGCCACTTATCAGATCACAGGCTATGTCATGCTGACCGGCGGCGAAGCAGCAACGAATGCCAACTTCACCATGAAACGCACTGATACAGCCTGTTCGGGCGGAACCTGTTACGACACGATCGGAAACTATCAGGTTCCGGTCTCGGATTCCGGTTGGGCGGTGATCGGGGGGACGTACAAGGTGAGTACCACTGCTACGGCCCTCACACTTTACGCGCAGCTAGTCGGTCCGACCTCTACGCAGACCTTTTACTTGGATACCGTGGTTATCACCGAGACCGCACCTCCTCCCGGTGGAACACCGATTGCCACATATACCTTCCAGGACGGTGGGCTTGACGGCTGGCAACCCTTCGGTTCCGTGACTCTTACCAACGCCGCTCCCCCAATCCTTGATCCGAACGGTGACCTGCGCAGTCTTCTGACCACGGGTCGCACGGCTACGTATATGGGTCCAAGCTTGGAACTGCTCAACGTAAACAATGTGGTCGCTGACGCAACGTATCAGGTTTCGCTATACGTGCTGCTCGCAGCGCCTGATAGTAGCAACCCCACGGTGACCGTCTCGACCAAGCGGGTGGATTGCGCCAACCCCTCGGGCACCTACGCAAATCTCGTGACTTCCGCGGCCTTGTCCAGCACTGCTTGGACCAAGGTTCAGGGCACGTTCAGCTTCAGCAACATCCCCGGCGCGCCCACAAGTCTTATCCTTTATATCCAGTCTAGTAGCCCGACAGATTCTTTCTACATCAGCGACGTGGTGATTAGCGAACTTGCTCCGCCGCCACCCAGTCCGAGTCAGCAGGACAATACCGGTATCACGACTAATTTCGAGGATGGCGGTTTGGATGGTTGGAGTTCGCGGTCGGGAGCTTCCACGCTGACCAATACTACAGCCGAGGCCCATTCTGGCACTCACAGCCTACTCGTCACCGGGCGCATTGGCAATTGGGATGGTCCGCAGATCAACGTCAGCAACAAGATGTACAACGGCTCTCGATATTCGATCAGTGTATGGGTGATGATGCAGCCCACCGACGGCTCCAGCCACGTCATCAACATGAGTCTGCAGGTCACGCTCCAAGGGAACACGAGTTATCCGGGTGTCACCGGCTACCCAGGCGTGACAGTCCTTGCGGACGGCAATTGGCATCAAATCAGTGTGCCGGCGTTTAACATGTCGAACGCCTACGACCCGGGAACGGCCTATCTATACTTGCAGACCTTCCCCTCATCGGGTAACGATCTTGTTTCCTTCTACATTGATGATTTTCAGCTTACTTACATCCCTCCTCCGACCATTCAAACAGACATCCCGTCGATTTTCGAGACTTTGTCGCATGACTTCCCGGTTGGCGCATCCATCGACCCGAACGATATTTCTGGGCCGCACGAGCAATTGCTGACCAAGCACTTTAACAGCATCACGTCCGGCAACGAGATGAAGTGGAGCTCGGTGGAGAACACCATGGGTAGTTACAACTTTGGTCCCGCGGACATCGAGGTTGGCGTCGCCGTGTGCCACAGCATGCGCATTCGCGGGCACAATCTCGTATGGGCCACCGGGGCGCAGACTCCCTCGTATGCTTTCGGGGACGGGACGAACTCGGCCGCCAATCAGGCCGTGGTGACTGACAACATCCGCGAGCACATTCAGGCGGAAGTCACGCATTTTGGCGACAAGGTCTACGCTTGGGACGTCGTAAACGAGCCCCTTGATCCGAGCCAGCCAGATTGTCTCAATCATGGTCCGTTCTACAACGTGCTTGGGAAGAGCTACATCGACACCGCGCTGCAAGCCGCTCGCGAATTCGCTCCTCCGGGGACAGAACTGTTCATCAATGACTACAGCACGACGGATCCAAACCGCTTGGCTTGTCTCGTGCGCGTTGTTCAGGACTTACAGAGCCGCGGCATTCCCATCGATGCGGTCGGCCATGAGATGCACGTCAACATCAACTATCCTACGCCGGAGGCCTTTGAAGACGCCGTTCACACCGTCGCCAGACTCGGTGTGGACCAGCAGGTTACAGAATTTGATATGAGCGTCTACAATGCCGGCGATAATACCTCCAATTACGGCGCCAACGGCGGCACTGTCCCCCTGTCGATCATTGCACAGCAGGGCTATCTCTACGAGCAGTACTTCCGCACATTCCGCCGTCTAAGGCATCATCTAAGCGGCGTCACGATATGGGGCATGGCGGACGACGACACCTGGCTCGACAGCTTCCCGATCAATCGTCTCGATCTGCCACTTCCTTTTGACACGGAGTTGCAAGCCAAGCCTGCGTATTGGGGCATCGTGGATCCCACGCAACTTCCAGGTTTCGGCCTGACGTTCTCCGTCACTTCCAAGACCGGCCCGCACAACGCGCGCGTTTGGACGGTCACTGCTGACAACCCTGGTCCCGGCACTGCCTACACCGTTCAAATCAACGGATTCAGCCTCAAGCGGTTGGATGAATGGGAGGACTGGGGAGAGCAGCACGAATGTAAGCCCGTTATCACCTCTCCTTCCAGTTTCCCTGTGCCTCTCGGGGACATTGCGGAGGGCGCCTCGGCAAGCGCCGCCTTCACTATCGATTTCAGTTCCTGCCGGCACGAGGCTCGGTTAGTCTTGAAGATGCCTTGGAGCCAGGCAAACGGCGCAGATAGCCGCACGTTTGTTCTGTGGGACCAGCACCGATAGGACGGCGCATAGCGCAGAAACGGCTGCCAATTTCCCCGCTGACGCTCACATTGCGTCAGCGGGGTTTACTTTTGCTAGCAAGCACTTCCTAAACGGGACGAGCGAGCCTACCATCCTTGGGAGAACCTATGAGAATCAGTTTGCGCGCAATACTCTCAAGCATCATTGCTCTTTCCGTTTTCATGCTTGGGCTGCGTGCGGCCGAATTACCCCACATCAAAATGGAGAAGGGAACAGGCCAGCTCATCGTAAACGGTCAGCCATTTCTGATTTTGGGAGGCGAACTGGGCAATTCGTCGGCGGGAACAGCCGCGCAGGCAGACACCATTATCCCCAGGCTCGCAAGCATGCGCGTCAATACCATCCTTATGCCTGTGGCGTGGGAGCAAATCGAGCCGAAAGAAGGCAGCTTCGACTTCGACATCTTGGATCATTGGGTCGAGCGAGCACGTGAGCACAAGATGCATCTAGTCCTCCTCTGGTTTGGCAGCTGGAAGAATGCGCTCTCGAACTACGCACCCGCTTGGGTGAAATCAGACCCGAAGCGCTTCCCGCGCGCCGAATCTGCCGATGGACGGCCACTGGAGATTCTTTCGACCCTATCGATCGAGACCCGTCGATGCGACAGCCGGGCATTTGCCGCCCTCATGCATCACGTTCGCGAGAAAGATTCAGCGCAACAGACGGTGCTAATGGTCCAGGTGGAAAACGAGGTCGGTTATCTGGGCCAGGGACGCGACAGGTCTCCCGCGGCAAACCGGCTGTTTCGCGAGCGAGTCCCTGACGCATTGATCCGCGCCCTTGTAGCCGAGCGTCTACAGCTTTCGCCGGAGCTGGCGGTGCACTTCAACGAACATGGCCAAACCTGGAGCGAGGTGTTTGGAGATGCCGCCAGTGAAGTATTCATGGCTTGGAACTACGCGAGTTTTATCGAGGCCGTGGCGCACGCAGGGAAAAACGAGTACCCGCTTCCGATGTATGTCAACGCGCAGCTCCCGGCGCCGTTCGAAAGAGCGGGCGAATATCCCAGTGGCGGCCCCCATCCATACTATCTGGAGGTTTGGCGCGCGGCTGCGCCCAGCATCGATTTCTACGCCCCCGATATCTACTGGCCCAATTTCGAGTATTGGGTTCAGCGCTACGAGGTTCCGCGTAATCCAATCTTCATCCCCGAAGCGCAAATGGACGGCGCTCCCTACAATGCGTTTTACGCCTACGGGGAGGCTCGCGCCTTCGGCTTTAGTCCGTTTGCGATTGACAGCCTGAAACTGCCCGCCAATGACTCCGATCCGAAGCCGGAGATCATGCAGGTTTACGAGTTGTTGGACAGCATCCGCGATCTCTTGCCAACTGCTCAGGCTGAAGGATTGACGCGCGGTTTGGTCCTGCACACGACAAGCCTGCGTCCCACACGGACGATTGCACTTGGTGGCTATTTGTTCGAAGCCACGCTCTCGCGGTCGTGGCCCTCGCGGGCCATCGCTGCTGAACATGGCGCCATGCTGATCCTGCAAGCCTCGCCTAACGAATTCTATATTGCGGGCAGCGGTCTGACCGTCAGCTTTGCGCGCGATCCCGACGTCGACGCGGGAATTGCAGGTATTGAAACGGTTGAGCGAGTTTCTCGCGTTTCGGGGCAATGGGTTATAGAGGAGCGCCTCAACGGCGATCAAACCAATCAGGGCCGGCAATTATTGCTTGATCCGCATCTGCGGCGTATCTATCGCGTTCGGTTGTATTCCATCCCATTGGATGCAGTCCCGGTTGACAAAAAATCTCCTGACGGACATGAAGCCAGAAGACCGTGAATATGACCGGTAAGAAAGCGGACGAGTGCGTGCTTTCGCCTTGGTGCGAGTTTCTTTCCCGACTCGAGGGTTTACTGACAGAACCGCTCGAACCGTATTGGATCAGTTGACCCGTGCTTGTTCACTTCAGCCATTTTTCGTGCAGGATTCAGGTTAAGCTAATGCCCAAGGAGAAATAAAGAATTTCCAATGGGACATCCTTCGCTTGATTTATGCGGCAAAACCGCCGTCGTCATCGGGGGCACCAGCGGCATCGGATTGGCTCTGGCCCGTGGATTGGCAGAAGCGGGCGCCGACGTGGTTCCTACTGGCCGACGTGAAATTCTCGTAGCCTCTGCCGCCGAACAAGTGAAACAGCTTGGTCGGCGATCCCTCGTTTTTCCCTGCGACGCCACAGATGGCCAGCAGGTTGAGAGGCTCTGCGACGCCGTGACCACGGAGTTCGGCGCTGTTCAAATTCTCGTGAACTGCGCGGGACGCACCAAACGCGCTCCCACCCTGAACTTTCCGCAATCGGAATGGAACTCCATCCTCGAAACCAATCTCAATGGAACCCTGCGAACCTGCCAGGTTTTTGGCAAGCACATGCTGGAACGCGGCCACGGCCGAATCATCAACATCGCATCATTATCGTCCTTCGTCGCAGCGTTCGAAGTCGCGGCCTATTCGGCCAGCAAGGCTGGCGTCGTGTCTCTGACCAAGTCACTGGCGATCGAGTGGGCCTTGCGCGGGGTTTGCGTCAACGCCATTTGTCCCGGAGTCTTTCGCACGGAACTCAACGCGGAATTGCTGGACGGCACCGAGCGGGGCCGCGAGTTCCTGTTGCGCACGCCCATGAAGCGCTTCGGCAAACTGGAAGAGCTCGTCGGTGCCGCCGTTTTCCTGGCGTCGGATGCCGCCAGTTTTGTCACGGGCCATGTTTTGGTTGTAGACGGCGGATTCCTGGCCAGCGCCGTGAATCAGTAAGCAACACACACAGAGATCGTGAGTCGCGCCACCACTGAGAGAGTTACTTTGCTAGGCCGGAGCCTTTGGTTTCTATTGACTGACGAACGATCTCGACGTACTTCTTGGCGGCTTCGGTAATCACGTCGGTTTTCCCGGACTCAAGCGCAGCAGCCTGAACCAGTTCGCCGCCAACTCCGAGTGCGGACGCGCCAGCCTTCAGGAAGTCCGATGCGGTTGTCAGATTTACGCCGCCGGTCGGCACCAACGGAATCTCCGGAAAAGGAGCCTTCAATGCTTTGATATAGCTGGGGCCGCCAACCGCGCTGCAAGGAAAGACTTTCACGTAATCAACTCCCAACTGCCACGCATAATCGATTTCGGTTGGGGTCAATGCGCCAGCCATCACCACCACCCCACGATTCAAAGCAAATTCAATAGTTCTTATGTTTGTTCCCGGACTTACGAGAAATTCCGCCCCTCCATCTAGGCACTCGCGAGCCATTTCCGCGCTTCGGATCGTCCCCGCTCCCACGAGAACCTCGGCTCCACAACTGCGCGCTAGTTCCTTGATTACCCGCACCGCTCCCGGAACCGTCATGGTGATTTCCACGACGCTGATTCCACCCAGACGAACAGCCTCGGCCGCCATGCATGCTTGTTCGGGCGTTGCAGCGCGTACAACGGGGATGATTCTAATCTCGTCAATTCTTTTCCGCACCTGTGCTTTGTCCATAAAATTTGTGCGCTACGGCGCTGGTAATTTTCAGCGAGCGATCCGCGCGCCTCGCCCCTTCATGACTTGCAAAACTTCTTGCAGAGTGGCCATCGAAGTATCGCCCGGGGTCGTCATGGCGAGCGCGCCGTGAGCGGCGCCGCATTCGACAGACCATTGCGGGTCCTTGCCCGACAAAAAGCCGTACAGCAATCCCGAGGCGAAGGAGTCCCCTCCTCCCACGCGATCGAGAATCTCTAGATTTTCACGGTTCTGCGCCTCGTAGAATTTGCCCTCGCAATAGCAGATCGCTCCCCAGTCGTTCCGGGTAGCCGTGCTGGCTTTGCGAAGGGTCGTCGCCACGGCGTAGAAGTTGTAATCCTTTAGCACCGCTTCCATCATTGAGCGAAAGGCCGCGCTTTCGAAATTCGCAAGACTCTCATCCACACCCGGGACGGCATATCCCAGCGCCGCAGAGAAATCCTCTTCATTTCCCAGCATGACATCGACAAGCGGGGCCAGGCTTCGATTTACTTCCTGCGCGCGGGTCTTTCCTCCGGACGACTTCCAAAGCGATTCTCGATAGTTCAAGTCGTAAGAGATAATCGTTCCACAACGTTTCGCTGCCTCCATCGCTTCGCGTGCCACCTCCCGGGAAGACTCGGAAAGCGCGCAGAAGATTCCCCCGGTGTGCAGCCATCGGGCGCCCTGTTTGCCGAAGATCATTTCCCAGTCAATCTCTCCCGGCTTCATCTGGGATGCAGCCGAGTGGCCGCGGTCGGAGCAGCCCAGCGCCGCCCGCACTCCGAACCCGCGCTCCGTGAAGTTCAGCCCATTTCTCGTGGCGCGTCCGACACCGTCGAACGGCACCCACTGGGTTAGAGAAGTGTCGACGCCGCCCTGGTAAATCAGGTCCAGAAGAAGCCGACCGACCGCGTTGTCCACAAACGCGGTAACTATCGCAGTGTCCAAGCCGAAACAGCGTTTCAGGCCACGGGCGACGTTGTATTCACCGCCGCCCTCACAGACTTCGAAGGTCCGAGTGGTCCAGATGCGGCGGTCCCCGGGATCGAAGCGCAGCATCACCTCGCCGAGACTGATGAGGTCCCAGCGGCATTCTTCCTTAGGTTTTATCTTCAGAGGCATGTGCCCTTCTCGGCGTTTCTCTTTTACGGCAGCACTAGGACCTTCTTGAATATTATGCCGCGACTGTCAATTTTAGCTTCGCAGCTTCCAGTCTCGGCGCCAGCAGATGAATCACGGCAAGCGCCAACAAATAAGCGAAGCCTGCCATGAGAAAAGGCGTTCTGTAGCTCCCTGTCCACTGCAAATGGTAGGAAAGAACCTTTGCCACCACCATACCAGACACCGCCCCGGCCATGCCGCCAAAGCCAACCACGGAGGCGACCACTTTTTGAGGGAAGATGTCGGATGGAAGCGTAAAAAGGTTCGCAGAGAATCCCTGATGCGCCGCAGCCGCACATCCAATCAGAAAGACAGCTCGCCAGATGGTGCTCGCGCCCGGGGCAAGTACGATCGGCAGCGCACCTACGGCGCAAAGCAACAACGCGGTTTTCCTTGCCGCGTTCACCGACCAGCCATGTTTGATGGCGAACGACGAAATCCATCCACCTGCGACGCTGCCGGTGTCTGCAATTAGATAAATGACCAGAATGGGCAGACCGACTTGCATCAAGGTCAGTCCGTGGCTGCGCTGCAGGAAATCGGGAACCCAGAACAGATAGAACCACCACACAGGGTCCGTAATAAGTTTCCCTAGCGCAAAAGCCCAGGTCTGCCGGTAAGAGACCAGACTGATCCAGGGGATCTTCGCTGCCGCTGACGGTGGGTCGCTGCGAATCAGTTGGAGTTCCGCAGCCGTGCAATACGGATGCTCTTCGGGACGGCGATAAATCCACAGCCACAATCCCAGCCAGACGAATCCGATTCCGCCGACCAGCAGAAAAGCCCAGCGCCAGCCCCATCGGAGCGTGATCCACGGCACAGCCAGGGGAGTAATCAGGGCTCCGACATTGGTTCCCGCGTTGAAAATGCCTGTCGCCAGCGCTCTCTCCCGCTGCGGAAACCATTCCGCAACAGCCTTCAAACTCGCCGGAAAAACGGCTGATTCACTCAGCCCTAACGCTCCCCGCGCAACCATAAAACTCGTCACCGAGTGTGCCAAGCCGTGCGCCATTCCCGCGAGGCTCCAGAAAGTCACCGCGAGGGCGTACCCGACCCGTGTTCCCAGCCGGTCGATCACTCCGCCCGCGATCACCAGTCCGGCGGCATAAGCCGCTTGAAATGCGAACACCAGGTTTCCGTAGTCGATTTCGGTCCAATGCAGATCGTTTTGAAGAGTTGTCTTCAGAACTCCAATCACCTGGCGATCCATGTAATTCTTTGTCATGCCCAAGAACAGGACTGCGCAAATGATCCAACGAAAGTAGCCGCCGCGCTTGCCTTGGGGGAGTGCTGAGGTATTGGGTTGGTTCTGCAATGTGGCTAAAATGTCCTTTGGTCTCGGTATCGTGACACAACATGAGTCGCTCGGCGAAGAACCTTTTCTTCACATCACCGCCTACTCGAGCAGCAGTCGGTATGCTGAACTGACGGAGGTTGCATGGAGTTCATCCACGATGATTTCCTCTTGGGAACGGAAACAGCGCGCCGTCTTTATCACGGATACGCTGCTGCCGAACCGATCCTGGATTACCACTCTCATCTACCGCCTGCTGACATTGCCGGTGACCGCCGATTTCAGGACCTTTTCGAGATTTGGCTGGAAGGAGATCACTACAAATGGCGGGCTATGCGCGCCAATGGGGTTTCGGAGCAGTTCTGTACCGGTAGCGCTCCCCCTTACGAAAAATTCCTGGTATGGGCGCGCACCGTCCCGTTTGCTCTGCGCAATCCGCTTTACCACTGGACTCATCTTGAACTGAAACGGTATTTCGGCATTTCCGAACTGCTCGATGAGAGCAGCGCAGCCTCTGTTTGGCGTCGCGCGAACCTCCTGCTCCAATCCGGCGAACTTACGGCGCGCGGGATCCTCAGGAAATTCAGGGTGCGCGTTCTCTGTACGGTTGACGATCCCTGCGACGACCTGAGTTTTCACAGCACAATTGCGGCGTCCGAAAAGGAGTTCCGCGTCCTCCCCACGTTTCGCCCAGACAAGGCCTTTTGCGTGAATACCCCCAAAGAGTTCAACGCATGGGTGGACCGCCTGCAAGCAACCAGCAATGTGGCTATTAGCTCGCTTCAGGATTTCCAGGCCGCTTTGGAACGGCGGCACACTTTCTTTCACGAACACGGGGCAAGACTGTCCGATCACGGAATCGAACGTTGTTTCACTTCGCCGTGTACGCTGCAGCAGGCGGCCGCTATCTTCTCCAAGGCCCGCAAGGGCGACGACGTCGCTCCCCATGAAGCTGACATGTTCGCGTCTTATCTTATGCTCTTCTTCGGCCGACTCGACGCCGAAAAAGGCTGGACCAAACAACTGCATATCGGAGCCCTACGCAATGTCAACACTCGCCGCGTGAGCGAACTCGGACCGGACAAGGGCTTTGACGGCATCGGCGATTGGAGCCAGGCCCAAGCGCTTTGCTCGTTCCTGGACCGATTGGATCGGGAGCACAGCCTGCCAAAGACGATCGTGTACAACGCCAACCCGGCCGACAGTTATGTATTCTCCACTGCCATCGGCAGCTTTCAGGAAGGGCCGATCGGCGGAAAGCTCCAGTTTGGTAGCGCATGGTGGTTCCTTGACCAAAAGGAGGGCATCGAGTGGCAACTCAACGCCCTCTCCAATACAGGATTGCTTTCGCGGTTCATCGGTATGGTGACCGATTCAAGGTCATTTATGTCCTTTCCCCGCCACGAGTATTTTCGCCGCGTTCTTTGCAATCTGTTAGGAAGAGAGATGGAAAGCGGGGAACTGCCACAAGACGAAAAGCTTCTGGGAAGACTTGTCCAGGACGTCTGCTACCACAATGCCAGGCGCTATCTGGGCTTCGACAGCGTTGCCGAGAACAAGTCCGGGGCTGCGTCTGCTGCTGAGACGAAATCGCTTTCCCGCTGACCCCACCGCCATCGGGCGCGAGATTGTACGCTATGCATCTGGTGCTTCACCAATTGTGGAGTGTTCCATCCAACTTGCGATTAATCGGCAAGTACGCGCGCTGGTACGGATATTTCGCCGCCAGGTTTTCATTCAGCTCCACTCCCAATCCGGGGGCCTCGCCCGGGTGCATCAACCCGTCATCAAAGCTATAGGAGTGGGGGAAAACCGCGTCCGTCTCTGCTGTGTGTCGCATATACTCCTGAATCCCAAAGTTGTGCACGCTTAAGTCAAAATGCAATGCGGCAGCCATACAGACCGGGCTGAGATCAGTGGCTCCATGCGATCCCGTGCGCACCTGATACATCTCCGCGAGTGCGGCGATCTTCCTCAAGTGCGTGATTCCCCCCGCGTGGACAACGGTCGTGCGGATGTAGTCGATCAACTGTTCCTGGATCAACTGTTGACAATCGAAAATGCTGTTGAAGACTTCTCCCACTGCCAGCGGTGTCGTGGTGTGCTGCCGGATGATTCGAAAACTCTCTTGTAGCTCTGCGGGCGTCGGATCTTCCAGCCAGAAAAGGTGATACGGCTCGAGTTCTTTGCCAAGACGCGCGGCCTCGATCGGCGTGAGCCGATGATGTGCGTCGTGCAACAAGTGCACGTGTGGCCCGAACTCCGCGCGTAAACGATGAAAGAGCTGGGGCACGAAATGCAGGTAATGTTCCGTTGACCAGCGGTTCTCTGGCGGCGCATTTTTTTCGGCCGGCTCATAGTGCATGCTCCCACGTCCCACCCCGTAGGTGCTCTCCAAGCCTGGAATTCCGGACTGCGCGCGAATCGCTTTGTAACCTAGCTTCACATATCGATGTACAGCTTCCACTGTCTCTTCGATATTGCCCCCGCTGGCGTGGCCATACACCAGCACGTCTTCCCGCGAAGCGCCGCCCAGCAGTTGGTACAGCGGAACATTCAAACTCTTCGCACGAATGTCCCACAGGGCCGTGTCGACGGCGCTGATCGCGCTCATGGTCACAGGCCCACGCCGCCAATATGCCCCTTTGTAGAGGTATTGCCAGGTGTCTTCGATGCGGCGTGCATCTCGGCCGATGAGAAGAGGGAGGACATGATCCGTCAGGTAACTCGCCACGGCCAGTTCCCGGCCGTTCAACGTGGCATCTCCCAGGCCCGTGATCCCATCTTCCGTCGTGAGCTTTAGCGTCACGAAGTTGCGTCCCGGCGAACAAACCACGACCTTTCCGTCGGCAATCCTCATCAGCGAATTCCTCCGATCGCTTGCTCTGCCTCGCACTCTATCACTACTTATTCCATGAGCGAACAGCAAGCAGCGACAGCTCTGGCACTATCTTGCTCTCCGTGCCTGATTGTTTTCCCTGCAGCTTCGTTCTATTTCCAGCTGGACGGACCTGATCAACGTGAGTGGCATCCTGACGTGCGATCCTGCGTCATTGTTCAACGGAGATTACGGTTACCGACTTCGGCTCCAATTTTAGAGTCACCTTGCCGCTTTGAACCTTAACCGAAATGGGCTTCGGCGCGACTGTGTTGCGTGCCGCGAAAGTGTTGACGCTATCAACTTTAGGCGCTGTTAGCGTCTCTCCGGCCGCCGATTTAGCGGTTATGCCGGCCAGGTTTACTTCGATCTCGACGGGTTCATTGGGGTCGACATTCGTGACCTCCATCCACAGCCTCCCGGCTTTGTCATTAGCTGCGATGGCATCCAAGCGCGGCAACGTGATGTTGTCGTGTGCGTACGTGCCGGCGTCGAAAGAAACCGGCACAAAGGTGGCGTCTTGGAAAGGCACGTACATTTTGAAGACGTAGTAGGTCGGGGTCAGAACCATCTTTTCTTTATCCGTCATGATCATGGCCTGCAGCACGTTGACCATCTGGGCGATGTTGGCCATACGCACGCGGTCCGCATGGCGCGCAAAGATGTTTAAGTTAAGGGCGGCTAGCACGGCGTCGCGCAGACTGTTTTGCTGCACCAGGAACCCTGGATTGCTGCCTGGCAAAGGCGCGTACCAGGCGCCCCATTCATCAACAACCAGCGCGACCTTCTTCTGTGGGTCGTACTTGTCCATAATCGCCGAATGCTTGCTGACCAGGTCCTCCATGTCCAGAGTGGTTTTGAGGATCTGGGCGTACTCGGTCTCACCGAATCCCACGGATTTAAACGAGGGCGGCCACCGCACTACCGTGTAGGAGTGCATCGAAAGCCCATCCATATCCCAACTCCACTGGCGATTCTCATAAGCCTTCATGACGGCTTCAGTCCAATAGCCCCACTCGGTTTCGCTGCCGCCTGGGCCCACGGCGATCTTCAGCATTTGCTGTTTGTCCTGCTGCGCCGGATTGAAATTTCTGACGAAGCGGCTGTAAATCTTGAGCTGACTCAGATAGTAATCGGGCGTCATATTGCCGCCGCAGGCCCAGCTTTCGTTGCCAATGCCGAGATAGCCGACTTTGTAGGGAGCGGGATGACCGTTGGCCGCGCGCTCCTTGGCGAGAGTGGTCGGCTGAGCGGCGGTCATGTATACCAGCCATTCGGCCGCTTCTCGCGGAGTACCCGAGCCGACATTGAGCGAGACATACGCCTCGCTGCCGATCTGGTCGAGGAAGTCCATGAATTCATTTGTTCCAAAACTGTTGGGTTCGATCACACCGCCCCAATTGGGATTGAGCGTGATCACTCGCTGAGGGCCGATGCCGTCGCGCCAGTGGTATTCATCCCCGAAGCACCCGCCTGGCCAGCGAACATTCGGCACCTTGAGCGCCTTGAGCGCGGCGACCACGTCGTTCCGGATACCGCGGGTATTAGGGATTGTGGAATCCGGACCGACCCATATGCCCTCATACACGCCGTGGCCCAGATGCTCAGCAAACTGGCCGAAAATGTTGCGATCGATCTTGGCGCCGGCCCTGGAAACGTCAGCGGACAATAGAACCTTCTGCGCGGCAACAACAGGCGCAGTTGTGGCCATCGTTGTCAGAGTCAAATTAAAAAGCAGTGCATGCGAACAACGACGAAGAATTGAGCGTTTTACGAACCAGCCTCCACTCGACCACATGGCGAAGAGGTTGCGATTCTGGGAGTATGCTGCCGCTTGTGATTTGTAAGTAAGTGCAAACTGCATTCGTTGTTCTCCAGACCTGTGCGACACGTAAGCTATGCGGTAGAAGCGACTAGCCGCGCTGACGGAGAAACGGTTCTTAATTGATTTTGCTCACGGTGCTACCCGGTCTCTGCTTTTTCGGCCGAAACGTCGACCGGACGCAATCGAGGAAGCCCCTGATGGCCGGCGAGTGTTCGTCCTTTCTCCAGGCCGCATAAACCTCAATCTTGGCTTCCGGTTCCTTCAAGGGGACACTGACCAGTTCAACCCCGGCCAGGGAGCGGTTCACAAACGCTCCCGCGCCCATAAAAATCGCTTTCCCAGATGCAACCGTGATCGCTCCAGCCTCGTCGTGCGGCTCCATGCTTGTGGTGATGAGCCGGGGAGTGAGGCCATATCTGCTATATAAGCTCAGGATTTTGTCGTACAGGCTAGTCGAGTAATTCCGGCCAAAAACAAGCAGGGGCTCGTCGGCAATGTCGTGTATCCGCAGAGCCCTTCGCTTCGCCAGCCTGTGAAACTTGGGCAAAAGTACGACGAATCCTTCTTCATAGAGCAGTTCGCAACCGAGTGCTGTCCGGTCGATCGGCGGGCGCAGGAAGCCAATGTCGATTTCTCGCTTGCGTAGCGCGTCATTTTGGAAGCTGGAGAAAATATCGCGGCACTCAACCTCGATGGTGGGCCAGCTCTTGCGAAACCGGAAGACCACTCCGCTGACCGTGCCCCCGAGACCGGACCCGATGCCGACGCGGATCGTGTCAGTATCGCCCCGCTGCGCCTGACGGGCAGCTTCCACCGCGTGGCCTGCCTGCGCCGCTATCTTTCTCGCTTCTTCCAGAAAAGCTTGACCCGCCTTGGTAAGCTCCACGTGCCGCTTGTCGCGCATGAAGAGCTTCACACGTAGATCCTCTTCGAGTTGGCGAATCTGGCGGCTCAAAGGCGGCTGAGCAATGTGCAGATGTTGCGCGGCATTGCGAAAACTTAAATGATCTGCCACCGCGAGAAAATATCGAATGTGACGCAGTTCCACGGGGAGGGATTCTACATCCCCGGGATATGCTAAGCGATGGGATTTCTCGATGGCTTACACAAATCTTTCAGCACTGATACTCGCTAAGTATCAGACGGCGACCAAAGATGTATTGGACAGTCCTTAGCACTTGGCAGGAAGCTCTGCCGCGTCATTGCTGTCCCCGCAGGTGCGAAAGATTACCGCACGCCAATGACATGCCTGGCCTCAGGAGTACTTTCGGATCAGCGACGCAATAGGAATGCGAGAGCTCTCCGTGGCCAAGGCACAAAGTAAAAGGAGGAAAGCCATGTCGATTTCTCGATTGATGCGCCTGCTTGCAATATCTATCGGCGCGCTTGTCCTGGTTGTGCTGACTCTGGCCGCCGTTCCGCTGGCGTCCGCAGCGGACACTCCGCCGGCCTGCGCGGTTCTCGCGACGGACCCGGCAAACGGCATCGCTGGCAATCCTGCGATCAAGTCCGCAAGCAGCGCGATAGTCCCGGCATCCGGGCAAGATGTCGCCTACTGCAAGGTTAATTTGCTTTACGGCACTAACCCGAACCAGAACATCAACATCGTCGTGGGCTTGCCGCTAAGCAATGTCGACAGCGGCTCCGGAGGCGTGCAGGGCGCTTGGAACGGCAGAACGCAAGGCCTCGGCGGCGGTGGTTGCGCTGGCAATTTAATCGTGACCCCTGCAGTGGACACTGGCTACGTCGGTTCCGGCACCGATCTTGGCCACAGCGGCGGAGATTGCACCCCGGGCGTAAATCCTGACGGTACTTACAATCTGCAATTCATCGAAGATTTCATTCGCAACGCCATCAAGCAGCAGGTGTTGTGGTCGAAACACATCGCCCGCGTTTATTACGGCATGCACCCTAAATACAATTATTGGAACGGCTGCTCGACCGGAGGCCGCCAGGGTTATCTGTTGGCACAGGAACTCCCTGATGCGCTCGACGGCATCCTCGCCGATGCGCCCGCAATGTACTGGACTCGCTTTCAAACTGCGCAAATGTGGGGCCAGATCGCCATGCTCGATCTGGTGGGTGGCCCGATTTCGAGCGCGAAGCTGGACCAAGCTCGAGCCTCGGCTATCCAGGCTTGCGACGCTCTCGACGGCGTCGTCGATGGCATTATCGACGATCCTCGCAAGTGCCATTTCAGCGCGAAGGCCAACATTTGCGGCACGCCCGGCGCACCGGCGACGAATTGCCTGACCGCGCAGGAGGCCGAGGCTATCGATCAAATCTGGGACGGTCCGCGCAACTCCAAAGGTGACAAGATTTGGTTCGGACTGGACCGCGGCACCGATTTTACTGGCCCTTTTCCAGGCTTTGGACTCGATGGCTCAATCCCGTTCTTTCTTGGGGTCATCCAATTTGAATGGGACCAACACAATGTCAATTTCAACTGGCAAACCGTAGACGAAGCCGGCTATCCCCAAATCGCGCAGGACGGCTCACGCAACATCGCCGATGTAACCGATACCTTCGGGCCGCTCGACGGCTTCAAGGACCACGGCGGCAAAATGATCACCTCTGTGGGCGCCAACGATCAGCTCATTTATCCCCGCGGCGTGATCAACTACTATCGGGAAATGGCGGCTCGTTACAGCGATGATGGCGAGCCCGACTTTAAGAACCTTCAGCGCTTCTATCGTTTGTTCCGTGCCCCGGGCGTCGGTCATTGCGGCAGCGATGACACGGGACCCTGGCCGCAAAACGGTGCTGACTTCCAGGCCCTCATCGATTGGGTAGAGAAGGGTATTGCACCGCACCAGATTATTGGCGCAACCGCGCCAGGCGTAACTCCAGCACTCACCCGTCCGCTCTGCCCCTATCCCCAAACAGCGATCTATAAGGGAAGCGGAAACATCGCCGATGCCGCCAACTATGTTTGTGGTGGAAATCTCGAGACTCATGCCACCGTATGCGCCGATGTCCTTGTCAAGTACAAGCACGAAGTGCACGGGGAGCTCGATTTCCGAGGCACGGGCGTGAACCCGGAAATCTGTGAGCACCATAGGGACGACGACGATCACGATCCCAATTGAGGGCCTTAATCCCAGTTAGATCCACTCACTGAGCCCTAGGCTTCCCGGAAAGTGGCTTGGGGCCGACCGTGGACACGACTCCGGACGCGAAATCGTCATCGACGCGATCTCGTCGTCGGCGATTCCGCAGGCCCGGCACACAAGAGCTGACGATCTCGTGCCGATTAATCATGCACGAGGGCGTGTGCCCCAGGCAGAATTCCAAACTTCAGGGCATTGCTGCCGCAACCAAGAATCTCCATATGGTGATATTGTCATGAGAAGTGAACACGCCAAAGCTGGAGGGCCTGCGACATTTGGGGAGAAAAGCATGCAAATTCTGAGGGCAACTTCGATAGCAATGGTGATCTTGCTTGGCTCCGTAGTCACGCCTCCCTCCATGGCGCAAAGTTCTTCCCATCGGGCGCCCGACATGGCTCTGGTGAAGGCGGAAAGCGTCGGATTTTCCAGCGAGCGTCTGGAACGCCTGCATAACCTGATTCAAGGAGAGATAGACAAGAAGCTACTGGCTGGTGCCATAACAATTCTCGCGCGGCACGGAAAGGTGGTCGTCTATCGCACCTATGGCGTAAGGGATTTAGCTAGCGGCGCGCCCATGACCAAAGACGTCATCTTCCGGGCCTACTCCATGACTAAGCCAGTTACCGGCGTGGCAATGATGATCCTTTACGAAGAAGGAAAGTGGCTGCCATCTGACCCGATTGCGAAATACATACCCGAATTTGCGCAGCTAAAGGTTTTCAAAGGCGTAGGTCCGGACGGCAAGATGATGCTTGTCGATCCCGATCACGCACCAACCCTGCTGGAACTGATGACACACTCCGCCGGCTTCTCTTATGGTTCCGGCCACTCTGTCGTCGACGCCATGTACCAAGAGAAGAAACTCATGCGATCGGACAACCTCCAGGACATGATCGACAAGGTGGCGACACTTCCTCTGAATTACCAGCCGGGCAAAGGCTGGACCTATAGCATCTCGATGGACATCGAGGGCTATCTTGTGGAGAAGCTGTCGGGGCAGACGTTGCCGGACTTCATGCGCGATCACATCTTCGCCCCGCTGGACATGAAGGACACAGGTTTCTTTGTTCCGGGAGAAAAACGGTCGCGCTTCGCCACGAATTACCGCGCGGATGCGCAGGGACAGCTTGTCTCGACGCTAGCGGCTGGTGACGCGCCGGATTATACGAGCCAGCCCGTGCAGCCTTCGGGAGGCGGCGGCTTGGTTTCAACAGCAGAGGATTACTACCGCTTTGCGCAAATGCTTGCGAACGGGGGTGAACTCGGAGACAAGCGCATTTTGGCTCCCGCCACGCTCAAGCTGATGGCATCGAACCATCTGCCTTCCAACCTACTGACAGGAGAATTCGGCATCGGGCAGCACATTATGCGGCCGGGCTTTGGCTACGGATTCAATTGCGCCGTAATCTTCGATCCTGCTGAAGCTGGCATGCCAGACGGCAAAGGAACGTTCTTCTGGGATGGCGCGGCGGGAACTTGGTTTTGGGTAGATCCGACTAACGATATCGTTTTCGTCAGCATGATTCAGCGCATGATCCATCCGGACAATCACGCCCTGCTCTACCGCAGCCACGCAGTGGTTTATCAAGCGCTAGTGGATCCTTCAAAGTAGCGGAGCGCCTCTCTTAATAGAAGATGTTGTGTGCGACGTTACCCGGACAGACGCCACGCATTGTAAGTATAAGAAAATAAAGGAAGTGACGGAGAGGGTGGGATTCGAACCCAC
>Ga0187778_10000515_pt1 | contig 27603 bp, 23 predicted proteins | sample 1015_Q2_SP5_20_M_FD_132418 | JGI IMG/M metagenome (GOLD analysis project Ga0187778, IMG submission 132418) | Tropical peat soil microbial communities from peatlands in Department of Meta, Colombia - 1015_Q2_SP5_20_MG | ecosystem: Environmental > Terrestrial > Soil > Wetlands > Peat | place... | reverse complement strand
TCGCTTCGCCGCGGACGATTTCCATCGATACGCCGAACAAAGCCTGGTAATCGCCGTAGAAGGCATCGAGGCCGCGCACGGAAAGAAGCGGCGCCTCAAGCATCCGCTTCGATCCCCATATAGATTTCCGCCACTTGCGGGCTGCGGATCACCGTTTGCGGATCGCCGTCGGCGATAAATGCGCCGTTGTGCAGGACTAGGAGCCGATCGACGCTGGCGATCAACGCGTGCACGACATGCTCGATCCAAATAATCGATACGCCGCTCTGCCGCACGTCGCGGATCAATACGATCAGCGCCCGGCATTCGTGCTCGGTCAGTCCGCCGGCCACTTCGTCGAGAAGAAGTGCCGCCGGTTCGGTCGCCAAGGCGCGCGCCAATTCGAGGCGTTTGCGATCCAGCAAAGTGAGGCTTCCCGCCGGCCGGTTGGCTTTGTCGGCGAGGCCGCAGCGCTCCAGAATGGTCATGCAGCTTGCATAGGCGTCGTGCTCGCGCCGGCCGGCGCCGAACGCCGCCGCGACGACGAGATTCTCGAAGACGCTCATGCCGCCGAACGGCAGCGGAATTTGAAACGAGCGTCCGATGCCGACACCGCAACGTTGCGGCGGCGGCAGTCCGGTAATGTCCTTGCCGGCGTAGAGCACACGGCCGGAATCGGGCGCGATCGTTCCGCCAATGATGCCGAACAGCGTCGTCTTTCCCGCCCCGTTCGGCCCGATGATGCCGAGCGCCTCGCCCTCGGCAAGCGCCAGATCGATGCGGTCGGCGACGACGATGGCGCCGAATCGTTTCGATATTTTTTCGAGGGCAAGAATTGGCGCGGACATTGAGAAATTTATCCCCTCCTCTGCTGCGCTGGAGCGGATGCGCTTTTCGCTTTTTGAATCGCCGACCAGATGGCATAGGACGTGGCCGGCATGGCAATGTCGCGAACGCCAAGTCCGCGCAATGCGTCGAGGATCGCGCTGACGACGGCGGCGGGCGCGGCCGTGGTGCCGCCTTCGCCGCCCGCCTTGATCCCGAGCGGATTGGTCGGCGACAGCACTTCGGCGATCTCGACGTCGAAAGCCGGCAGCGTATCGGCGCGCGGCATGGCATAATCCATCAGCGAGCCGGTCAGCGGCTGGCCGGAATCGGAATCGAGATAAATCTGTTCGGACATCGCTTGACCGACGCCCTGCGCGATCGCGCCGTGGGTCTGGCCGTGCACGATCAACGGATTGATGCAGCGTCCGACATCGTCGACCGAAGCGTAACGGGTGATCCGCATGGCGCCGGTTTCCGGATCGATCTCGACCTCGCAGATCGCCGTGCCGTTGGGGAAGACCGGTTCGTGCATTTCGTTGTCGCTAACAACCGCGATGCCGTCCTTTAGCGTTTGCGGAAGCGCGCAACGCGCCGCTTCGCGGGCGAGTTCGAGAAAATCGAACGTGCGATTGGTGTCGCGCGAGACGAACCGGCCGCCGTTGAATGCCACGGTGTCGGCAGCAACGCCCATCACGATCGCGGCGATCTGTTTGCCTTTGCCGATCAGATCGACGGCCGCCTTGGCGAACACGGTTGCGGCATGGCGCATCGAGCGGCCGGAATGGGAGCCGCCGCCGACGCGCACCACGTCGGTATCGCCGAGAATGATGCGCACGCTTTCGGTCGGGACATGAAGGAGATCGCTGACAACCTGGGCGAAACTCGTTTCATGGCCTTGACCGGAAGGCTGGGTGCCGACGATGACATCGACACGCCCTTCCGGCTGCACCTTGATCCGCGCTTGCTCGCGCGGCGCGCCGATCGAGGACTCCACGTAATTAGCGAGACCGAGCCCAAGCAGCTTGCCGCGGCGGCGGGCTTGCCGGCGGCGCGCCGGGAAACCCTTCCAGTCGGCGACTGCCATCGCCCAATCCATGTTCTCTTCGTAGCGACCGCTGTCGTAAAGCATGCCGACCGCGTTGCGATAGGGCATCGCCTCGGGACGCACCAAGTTCTTGCGGCGCAGCGCGACGCGATCCATGCCGAGCTCGGCGGCGGCGATGTCGACCAGGCGTTCGATGGCGAAAGTCACTTCCGGCCGCCCGGAACTGCGATAGGCCTGGGTCGGCATGGTGTTGGTGAACACCGCGAGCGCGCGCAGCGCCGCGGCCGGAATGGCATAGGAGCCGGGAATGAGGCCCGCGCCTTTGCTCAGCGGCGACAACGAAACGCAGCGCGCGCCGACGTTGCTGATATTGGTCGCGCGCATGGCGAGGAAGCGGCCTTTGCCGTCGAGCGCGAGCTCGACCTCGGTGACGAGATCGCGGCCCTGATAGTCGCTGAGAAAAGCTTCCGAACGCGTCGCCGTGAATTTCACCGGACGGCCGAGCTTCTTCGCAGCCCACAGCACGAGGCCGAACTCGACAAAGACGCGATTGCGTGTGCCGAAATTACCGCCGACATCGTACGAAAGGACGCGCAGGCTCTCGGCTGGTGTGCCGAGCACGGTTTCCAATTCGCGCTTTTGCCGCACCGCGCCGCCGGACCCGGCGTAAAGCGTGTAGCGGTTCGTCGCCGCATCGTAAACGCCAAGCGCCGCGCGCGGTTCGAGCGGCACGCCGGTGACGCGCCCGACGTGGAATTTTCTGCTCACGACATGAGGAGCGCGCGCGAATGCGCGATCGGTCGCTTCGGCATTGCCGAACATCGTATCGACGCAAATATTGTTGGGCGCTTCCGGCCAAATCGCGGGCACGCCCGGCTGCATGGCGCGTTCGGAATGCAGCACGAACGGCAAATCCTCGTAGCGAACCTCGACCGCTTCGGCGGCGTCCGTCGCCTCGACCTTGGTCTCGGCCACCACCATCGCGACGGCTTCGCCGACATGGCGCGCCTTGTCCGCGGGCAACAGGACATGCGGCCCGGCAAAGACCGCGCCGCCGCCCGGCGCAGTGAGTTTCATGTCGTATTTGGTCTTCGGAACGGGATCGTGCGGAATGGGCGCGAGTCTGTCGGCGGCGCAATCGGCGCCGGTGAACACGCCGAGCACACCGGGCATTTTTTTCGTGGCCGCGGTATCGATGGCGACGATCCGCGCGTGCGGATGGGGCGAGCGCACCATCGCCGCATAGGCTTGGCCGTCGAGATTGAAATCGTCGGTGAAGCGGCCCTTGCCGGTGACGAGCCGCTCGTCCTCCTTGCGGGGCAGCGGCTTACCGATGAAGCGGTACATGTCCTCCGGACGTCCGGCGTCGTTCATTGTTAGTTCGCTTGATTTTTGCGCACGATCTTGTCCGAAAACGGTTCCCACTTTTCGGGATCATGCGTCACGCGACGCGCTTGAATTCTTGCTGGCGGCGCCGCATCCGCCGCTCGTCGATTTCAATGCCCAGTCCGGGCAGTTCCGGTACATCGACGTGGCCGCTGTCGATGCGAAGCGGTTTGGCGGCGACATCTTCGGCGAGTCCGCCGCTTGTGACGGTGAGCCCCCAGGCGATTTCCGGTGCCGCCGCGGCGGCGTGAATAGCGGCGGCCGAAGCGAGACTCGATTCGCCGGTCTTGCATGAAATGTTGACGCGCATGCCGAGCCGCTCGCACAGACAGCTTGCTTCGGCCAATCCGCGCAAGCCGCCGAGCTTGATCGCTTTCAGGCTGACGCCGCGCGCGGCGCCGCGCTCATGATGACGGGCGATATCGTCGGGCGCGTGAATACCTTCGTCGGCGCCGATCGGCATCCGCGTTGCGGCGGCGACGCGGCTCATCCCGTCGAGATCGCGCGCATCGACCGGCTGCTCGAAGAAATCGAGACCGCAATCGCCGACCGCGTGAACAAAGCGCAGCGCGCCAACGGCGGTGAAGCCCTGATTGGCGTCCGCCGAGACCAGACACGGCTCGCCTTCGCGCTTGAGCGCTTCGCAGATCATGCGCGTGCGCGCCGCGTCGGCCTCAGGCGCACCAAGGCCGACCTTGATTTTGAAGGCGCGATAACCGGCGCTCCAGCGCGCCTGCGCTTCGCGGAGGTCGGCCGCCGCATCGTCGGACCCGATCACGGCGAGGACAGGTATGCGGCTCCGCCGCTTCGTCCCCAGGAGCGCATGGACCGGCCGGCCGCCAGCGCGCCCGAGGAGATCGTGCAGCGCGATGTCGATGGCCGCCTTGGCGCCGCTATTGCCGTACATCGCCGCGTCCATCGCCGCCGCTGCGCCCGAAAGATCGTCGGCGGCGCGTCCGAGCAACCTGGGCGTCAGATGTTCGATTGCCGCCATCATGCTGGCGATCGTTTCTCCAGTCATCGTCGGCGCCGAGGCCGCCTCGCCCCAGCCGGTCACGCCATTGTCGGATTCGATGCGGACGAAGACGTTGTCGGCGCGCGCAACGGTTTCGCCGGACATTTGCACCGGCTTTTTCATCGGCAGACTGACGGCGATGGGTTCGATGGCCTTGATCTTCACGGCATCACGCGATCGCGCAAACTCGGCGGCGAGGGACTGGCAATTCCGGGGCGAATTGTAGCGGCACGGAAGGCGCGCCGACAAGCTTAAGCTCTCACTGCGCCTCGCGCGCGCTCCAACCCCCGATTCCCGTGCGGAACGGCAATTTGCGCGGCCTATTGCGTTCTTATTTCCATCAAGTTTCCGCTTCACCATCGGTCCCGTATTGAACGCGTCAAGGGATGTCGGCGCAAGGGCATTGCATGATGCCGGCCGCGGAGATATCTGACCCTCCGCAATCACCTAAAATGCCACCGGCCGGCCGCTTGCGGCAATAGCTTCCGAAAACGTCAGGAGCTCTGATCATGCGAGCGAAATTCGTAATGGCTTTCGCGGTCTTGCTGCCGCTCTTGGTATCTGCTCCCGCGCGCAGCGCCGGCCCGTGGTCGCCGGCCGGACTTTGGCAGGCGGTCGACGACGACACCAAACAGCCTACCGCTTGGTTCCTGATCAGCGACCACAACGGCGTCTATGACGGGATCATCGCAAGGATGTTTCTCAAGCCCGGCGAGGACCCGAATGTCGTTTGCGACAAATGCAAGGACGACCGCCACGATCATCCCTGGCTCGGATTGGAAATTATCCGCGGCATGGCGCCGGAGAGCGAGGATAAATATGCCGGCGGAACGATCCTCGATCCGCGGGACGGCAAAGTCTACAAAGCGACGATGAAGCTTGCTTCGGACGGGCAAACGCTTGTCGTGCGCGGTTATCTCGGCTTCGAATTACTGGGTCAAAATCAATATTGGACGCGGCTGCCCGATTCCGCCTACAGCATGCTCGACCCGTCGATAAATCCCAATCCGGCGGTCAATGCGAACCCGGCGCCTAGTCAAAAGCGTGCGCCGTCAGCGGCGCCGCCGGCGCATAGAACCGACGTTCGGCCGCCATCACCGCAAAACGCCGTACGGCAGTGATCGCAATTTGGAGCGCAATCTTCCAGACTGAATCGATCGCGGCTCCAAATGTTCGATGGGGCATGATCTCGGACTTTCGGATGATGCCCTAAGCGCTGGGCCCCTGCTGGCGCGGCTTGCCCATCAGCACCGGCTGGAACAGCGCCGCCGCGGCCATCGTGGTCAATAGCGAAATCGCCAGCAACTTGCCCATGCTGGACGTTCCCGGATGACTGGAAAACCACAGACTGCCGAAAGCCGTCGCCGTCGTGCAGGCGCTAAACGTCACCGCGCGCGTGAGCACGGACTGCAAGAGGTTGGTCTGCCCTTCGCGCCAAGCCATGATGTAATAAATCTTGAATGCCACGCCCACGCCCAATAGCAGCGGCAGCGCGATGATATTGGCGAAATTCAGCGGCAAGTCGATCAGAACGCAAATCTCGAGCGTGACGACGCAAGCGAGCAGCAGCGGCACGAGCGTGAGCATCACGTCACCGAAGCGGCGCAATGTGATCCAGAGCAGAATGCCGATAGAGAAAAGCGCGCAAGCGCCGGCTTCGATGAAGGCGAAAACGACGGCGCGCCGCGCTTCCAGGATCGAAATCGGTCCCTCGGTCGCGCTCGGCGCGACGGCCAATACCGCGCGCGCGAAATTTTGCAAAACCTCGTTGTTGCTGGAATCGCCCCTGGGCGCCACTTCGATGCGCGCCTGGCCGTCCGGCGTCGCCCATTGGCTGACGAGTTCTGGCGGCAGATTGGCGCGCGTGACCTCGTGAGCGTTCAATAAGTTGCGCAAGTCGTCGAGCGCGATGCGCAACGGCTGGACGAACGCGTCTTGCGTGCGCCCCCGCACGCCGGGGTCGGCCTTCGCCAGCGCCGCCATCGCCGCGGCCAAGCGCCGCGCCGCGACCGCGCCCGAACTATTGCCATCGCCGGCCAACCGATTAAGCGCATCGATCGTAGAACCCATCATGCCGACATTCTGCGCATCCGTGGGCGGTGGGCTCGGCGCGGTCGGATTGAGCGCCGGAAGCAATGTTTTGGCCGCGTTTGCGATAAGCGGCAGCTTTTTGTCCTGATCGGCGGGAATGAAGCTGGACAAAGTCAGCGCCCGTGCAACCTTGGGCAAGCCGCGAAGTTTCGCGGCCACGCGGTCGGCCTCCGCCAGCGACGGTTGCAAAATTTGGATGTCATTGGCGCCGCTCTCGGGATCGTTCTTAAGCGCAAGATAGGTCGCAACGGCTTCGGTCGTGGGGCTGCGCAAATTGATCGGATTGAAATCGAATCTCAGCCAATAGAGCAGCGGCAAGCCGGCGACGACGACCGCGGCGGTCACGATGAGGATCGGCATGCGATGTTGCGCTAGGAAGCGATCGACCGGCGCGAGCTTCGCGTAACCTAGCGGGTGCGGTTCGCCCGGCGGCTTAAGTACGCTCAGAAGCGCCGGCAGGAGCGTGATGCTGGTGGCGAATGCGATCAGCATCCCGACGCCGGCGATGAGCCCGAGTTCGGAGACGCCTTTGTAAACGGTCGGAAGGAACGACAAGAAGCCTGCGGCCGTCGCCAAAGCCGCCAGCGTCAGCGGCCCGCCGGCGCGCCGGCCCGCTTGCAGCAGCGCCTCGCGCAGATTGTCGATTTCGTGGCGCTCGGCCCGGTAGCGCACGCTGTATTGAATTCCGAAATCGACGCCAAGCCCGACGAACAGGACCGCGAAGTAAACGGATATCAGATTGAGCGTACCCACCATCAACATGCCGACGGCAGCCGTGATCGACAGCCCGACGGCGACGCAAATGAACACCGCGACAATAATACGCATCCAGCGCAGCGCCAGCCATAGGATGACGAGCACGAGCGCGATCGTCACCGTGGCGTTGATGCCGGCATTCTCCTTGATCGTCGCGAACTCCTCGTCGGCCATCGGCACCGGCCCGGTCAGGCGCAGCTGCGCTTGGTATTTGGAGGCAATATCGAGATCGGCGGCGGCTTTTCGTATGGCGTCGGTCGCGCGTTTGCCGGGTTCAAGCTCCGAGTAATCGAGCGACGCTCGAATTTCGAGAAAGCGCAGCAGATCGTCGGGCTTGGCGGCGGAGCCTTGAACGAGCTCATGCCAGGAGAAGGTCGCGAGCTTGCCAGCGTTGGCATTTTCGATCGTATCGGCGGCAAGTGTCATCGGCCATGTCATGGCGTCAAGCGTGATTTGGCCGCCCTGCACGCCGAGCAGTCCGAATTGCAGGGTCTGAATGACCCCGCGCAGCGACGGGTCGGCCGCGAGCACCTGCACCAGGCGTTCGGCTTGGGTGAGCGAACCCGTCTGTTGTTCGAGATCGGGGGCCGACTCGAACAACAGACCGTTCTGCGCAAAAAAGCTGCCCCCCTTCGGTTGCTCGACAGAGTGAAATAGATCCTTCTGCTCCAAGAGCCGCTGCGCCAGCGCGTTAGCGGCGCCCTCGACCAATTCGGGCGTCGGCGCGTTGACTACGGCAACGATCGTTTGGAATTGCGGAAAAGCCCTCTCCATCGCCGCTTCGCGTTGCCGCCATGGAATGTTCGGCGAGATGAGTTGGTTGACGTCGGTCGTCATGGCGAAATGCGTCGCCGCATATAAGGAGGACGCGATGCCAAGAAGAATCGAAAGGCCGATCACCGGCCAGGCGTATTGCGCGCAGAAACAGATCGCGCGGACAACGAGGGCGGTGATGATTTTCATGGATGACAGCGGCGTGTGAGGGGACGTCGTTTGAGGCGTCAAGAGAAAGGCAAAATGGAGGCGGATCGCTCGATTCGGTCGACCCCTAAATGCCTCGAATGGCTGCAAAAGTGAATCATGGATATATTCCTATTGCAATCGCGTCCGGCGGGGGCCAAAGGTTCATCGCGACGGTGGCGGCAATTCCGGACGGAACGGGTTAAGATTTGATAACGGCGAGTTTGGCGCGAAGGCCCCCCAAGCGAGGTGTTAAGTTGCCAAGTAAGGTGCTAAACAGGGCGAAAGGAACACAACAGGGAACCCAATAAGGACCGCAAGGCGGAGATTTTCCATACGCAACAATCCTAAGGGATACATTTGACCGACTACCGCGTTGCCCCACCGAGACATAGATAATCGCCCAACTGCCGTTCGATCGGCGCATTCGCGACACCCGGCCGCAGCGCCATCCAAGCAGCGTCGTGCAAGCAGCGCCCTTCAACCGGCGCCATTCAACCGGTGAAAGCCGGAGGGTCTTGATGAAAGTGATACTCGCCCAGCCTCGGGGTTTCTGCGCCGGCGTCGTGCGCGCCATCGAAATCGTCGAACGCGCGCTGCAGAAATTCGGCCCCCCCGTCTACGTGCGTCACGAAATCGTGCACAACAAGCACGTGGTCGAAAGCCTGAAAGCGAAAGGCGCGCGTTTCGTCGAGGACCTGTCCGAGGTTCCGCCGAACGCGGTCACCATCTTCAGCGCGCATGGCGTGGCCAAAAGCGTTGAGGAGGAAGCGGCGTTGCGCAATCTGCCCGTGCTCAATGCCACCTGTCCGCTGGTCACCAAGGTGCATAACCAGGGCAAGCGCTATGTGGCGCAAGGACGCCGGCTCATTCTCATCGGCCATGCCGGCCACCCCGAAGTCGAAGGCACGATGGGCCAGATTTCCGAGCCGGTCACCTTGGTGCAGACTGAAGGCGATGTCGCCAAGCTCGACATTCCGGCCGATACGCCGGTCGCCTATGTGACGCAGACGACGCTGAGTGTGGACGACACGCGCGGCATCATCGCCGCCCTGCACAGCCGCTTCACCAATATCGTCGGACCCGAGACCCGCGACATCTGTTACGCGACGCAGAATCGCCAAACTGCGGTCCGCGAACTCAGCAAGCTCGTCGACGTTATCTTGGTCGTGGGCGCCAAGAACAGCTCCAACTCGAACCGATTGCGCGAGATCGGCGAAGAAGCGGGCACGCCGAGCTATCTGATTGCCGACGGCAGCGAGCTCGATCCAAGCTGGTTTCGCAATGCCAAGACGGTCGGCATCACGGCCGGCGCATCGGCCCCGGAAGTTTTGGTCGAGGACGTTATTGAATCGCTGCGGCGGCTCAATCCCGTCGATGTCAGCCAGCTCACCGGACGTCACGAAACAATAGAATTCCGCCTGCCGCCCGAACTGACGGACGGCGCCGCGTTGAGCCAAACCGCCGAACCAGCCGCCGAAAACGCGTAGCGGCTACTCCACCAACCGAAGCGACGGCCACAAAAGGACAAAGGCCTTGAGTGTATCTTTACGACAGAAGGTTGCGGTTGGCGCTTATGTACTGCGGCAGCGCTTGGCCGGACGCAAGCGCTACCCGCTCGTGCTGATGCTCGAACCTTTGTTCCGCTGCAATCTGGCCTGCTTCGGCTGCGGCAAGATCGATTATCCGGACGCGATCCTCAACAAGCGGCTTTCGGTACAGGAATGCCTTGATGCCGTCGACGAATGCGGCGCGCCCATGGTGGCGATCCCCGGAGGCGAGCCGCTCATTCACAAAGAGATCGGCGAAATCGTCAAAGGCATCGTCGCACGCAAGAAATTCGTCTCGCTGTGCACCAATGCGCTGCTTCTGGAAAAGAAGCTGCATCTGTTCGAGCCGTCGCCCTTTCTGTTCTTCTCGGTGCATCTCGACGGCATCAAGGAACATCACGACAAATCGGTTTGCATGGAAGGCGGCTTCGACAAGGCGGTCGCCGCGATCAAGGCCGCCAAGGCCAAGGGCTTCGCCGTCAACGTCAATTGCACGATTTTCGACGGCCACCCGGCCGAAGACATCGCCAAGTTTCTCGATCTTACCGCCGAGCTCGGCGTCGGCGTCTCGATCTCGCCCGGTTATGCTTACGAGCGCGCGCCGGATCAGCAGCACTTCCTCAATCGGCGCAAGACCAAGGAATTGTTTCGCAACGTCTTCGCGCTCGGCAAGGGCAAGAACTGGAATCTGACGCATTCGGCGATGTTTCTCGACTTCCTGGCCGGCAATCAGGAATTTCATTGCACGCCGTGGGGCATGCCGACGCGCAACATTTTCGGCTGGCAAAAGCCGTGTTATTTGCTCGGCGAAGGGTACGCCAAGACGTTCAAGGAATTGATGGAGACGACGGACTGGGACGCCTACGGGACCGGCCGCTACGAGAAGTGTGCGAACTGCATGGCGCATTGCGGCTATGAGGCGACCGCCGCAGAAGCCATGATGCAGCACCCGCTCGAAGCGATGATGATCGGCTGGCGCGGCGTGCGCACCGAAGGTGCGATGGCGCCAGAAATCGATCTCTCCAACCAGCGGCCGGCGCAATTTGTGTTCGACAGTCAGGTGCAATTGCGCCTGTCGGAAATCCGCGCCAACGAAGCGCGCGAGAAAGCGGCGAAAGAAGTGGCGCAACGGCCGGCGCGGGCTTCAGCTAGCGCGGCGTAGTTTGAAATGTCGTAGCCCGGATGGAGCCCAGCGCGGAGGCTGTCCCCGGATAGCGCTGCCTCCATCCGGGCTACTGCTCCACCTACATCCCCCACGCAACCTTGTGTGCGTTGCCGCGCTTGAGATTGCGGTAGCGCGCGAGCGCCCAAAGCGGAAAAAACTTCGGATAACCGTGATAGCGCAGATAGAACACGCGCGGAAAACCCGTCGCGGTGTAGCGCGGTTCGTTCCAGAAGCTATCGGCGCCTTGGTGGTCGGCAAGATATTCGATGCCGCGCGCGACCGCCGGATGATCGACTTCCCCCGCCGCCATCAGGCCGAGCAGCGCCCAAGCGGTCTGCGAGGCGGTCGAGGGTGCCGCTTCGTAACCGCGATAATCGAGCTTGTAGCTCGAGCCGTCCTCGCCCCAACCGCCGTCGTTGTTCTGGATCGCAATAAGCCAGGCGACGGCTTTGCGCATTTCCGGCGCATCGTGGGGGATCCCCGCAGCGTTGAGAGCGCATAGGACCGACCAGGTTCCATAAATGTAATTTATGCCCCAGCGGCCGTACCAACTGCCGTCGGCGAGTTGGGCGCGGCGCAGATAATCGAGCGCGCGCTTGGCGGCAGCGCCTTCGGTGTCGCCGAGCTGCGCCAGCATCGACAGGCAGCGCGCGCTGACATCCTCGGTCGGCGGATCGACCAGCGCGCCGTGGTCGGCGAATGGAATATTGTTGAGATAATAATATTCGTTGTCGGTATCGAAGGCGCCCCAGCCGCCATTGCCGCTCTGCATGCCGACGATCCATTCGCGGGCGCGATCGATCGCCGCGCGGTAATTGCCCTGCCCGGCTTGTCGACTCTGCCCCTGCATGCGATCGAGCGCCATCGCGACGACTGCGGTGTCATCGACATCCGGGTAGTGAGGATTGGCATATTGAAAAGCCCAGCCGCCGGGACGTAGGTTCGGCCGCCGCGCGATCCAATCGCCGCGCAGATCGAGCACCTGTCTCGGCACAAGCCAATCGAGCCCGCGCTCGGCCGCCGCCACCCCACCAACCTCGATCAGCGCATGACAGGCAAGCCCGGTATCCCAGACCGGCGAGACGCAGGGCTGACAGTAGATTTCCTCATCGTGCACGGCGAGTAGCTTCTCGATCGATTGGCGCGCGATGGCGCGCCGGGGATGATCGGCCGGATGGCCGAGCGCGTCGTACATCATCACGCTGTTGGCCATGGCGGGGAAGATCGCGCCCAGTCCGTCTTCGCCGTTCAACCGCTCCGCGACCCAGGCCACGGCGTGATCAATGGCGCGCGCTCGCATGCGCTTGGGAAAATGCGGTTCGAAAGTGCGCAACACATTGTCCACGGCGCGAAAAAACCAGAACCACGCCGCCTTTTGCTGCGGCGCCTTCGGCGCCGGTCCCAATTGTTGCGGGGGTTCGAGAAAGAGCTCGCTGACGCTGACGTTTTTTGGATTGTGGGCGCGCGGCTTTTTCGCCATCAGCACCAAAAGCGGCACGATAACAGTGCGGCTCCAATAGGAAATCTTGTCGAGGTGGAACGGAAACCATTTCGGCAACAGCATGATCTCGACCGGCATCACCGGTACCGCGCGCCAGGGCACGATGCCGTAAAGCGCCAGCAGACACCGCGTGAACACATTGCTGCGCTCGGCACCGCCGCGCATGCGGATCGCTTCGCGGGCGCGGCGCATGTGCTCGGCCTGCGGCGGCTCGCCGATCATTTTCAGCGCGAAATAGGCCTTCACCGTCGCGCTCATGTCGAATGCGCCGTCCTGGAACAGTGGCCAGCCGCCGTGCCCGGCTTGAGTGCGCCGAAGGTAGGCGCCGATCTTGGCTTCGAGCGCGGCATCGACCGGTTCGCCGAGATAGTGCCGCAGCAGTACATATTCGGCCGGGACGGTTACATCCGCTTCAAGCTCGAAACAAAAATGACCGTCCTCGCGCTGGCAAGCGAGCAGCGCGCGCGTCGCGGAATCGATGTACCGGTCGAGATCGAGTTCGCTCATTGCTGATTTCACTGCGTGAGGAGTTCGGCGGCGCGATGGCCGGATCGAATCGCGCCTTCGATGGTTGCCGGCAAGCCGGTATTCGTCCAATCGCCGGCCAGAAAAAGGTTGCGCCACGCGGTCGACGCGCCGGGCCGCCTTCGATCCTGCGCCGGCGTCGCCGCAAAAGTTGCGCGGCGCTCGCGCACTATCTGCCAGGGCGGCAACACAGGCGGCAGCGCGGTGACGCTCGCCACTTCCGCCCAGATTGTTTTGGCCAGTTCCTCGCGCGGAGTGTCGATGAACCGGTCGCCGGCGCTGATGGTCACCGACAGCCGGCCGGGAAAGGCGAAGATCCATTCGATTGTGCCGTTGACGATGCCGAGAATCGGCGGCTGGCCGGCGGGCGGCTCGACGCGGAAGTGAGCATTGACGATGGCGCGAAACTCCCTCGGCGCATCGAGACCCCGGATCAGCGCGGCCGCGGCATAGGGCGGCACGGCGACGATAACGGCATCCTCATCGCCAAGCGGAACGATCTCGCCGCCGAAGTCGAGCGCTTCCACGCGTTGCGCGCCGAATCGCAGGGCATGAAGCTGATGCTCGAATCGCACTTCCGCACCGCGTCGTTTTAAGTGATCGAGCGCAGGCTCGATCAGGGTCGGAGCCAATCCCTCGCGGGCGATTAGCGGCCGGCAAGCGCGGCCGCCGGCGGCGAGCGTTTCGCGGATCACGGCGGCGGCAAGCTTTGCTGAGCCTTGTGGCGGATCGATGTTGAGCGCGGCGAGAAGGAGCGGCTCGATCAAGCGCGAATAGAGCGGACCTTGGCAAGCAATGGTCTCGCCGACCGTCTTGTCCGGCGGCGGCCAAAGAAGGCGCGCCAGCGGCAGATAATCGAGCGCCCGCGTGCCCGGCACGCGGCGACGCGGCGCGAACACCCACAGCGGCAGGCGGCCGTCATTGATGCGCAGCGTCCAGCGCTCGCGGCTGCCGAGGTCGACAAACGGGAATTCGGCCAAGGCGGGTCCGACGAGGCGGTGCGCGGAACCGATCTCGCGCAAATAGGCGAGTGCGGCGCGATTGCTCGACAGCAGAAGGTGATTGCCATTGTCGATCGTCATGCCGAGGGAGGCGTCATGGAAGGAGCGGCAACGGCCGCCGGCGAAAGCAGTTGCTTCATGCAGCACCGCCGCGGCGCGATCGCTGCGCCCCGCGAGCCGAACCGCGGCGGACAGGCCGGCGAGACCGGCGCCGATAATGTGAACGGTGACGGCCATCACAGGAGATTGCGCAGAACGATGAGAAGGATTTTCGTCCGCGGTAGGCGCACCGGCGCCCGCGGCGGCGCAAAGCCGCGCGCGACGAGACGATCGAGAATAAGCCGATAAGCCTCCGCCATGATGCGGGGCGCCCGCACGACGCGGCGCGGTGCTTCAACCATGATCGCCGCCGCTTTCCCGAATTCAGCTTGCGCCAGGGCGACTATGGCGGCGCAGGACTTGGCGATCGCCGGATGCGCCAAGACGGCGACCGGGTCGGTCGTCACAATACCCGCCGCTTGCAGTTCCTCGCGCGGCAGATAAAGGCGGCCGAGTGCCGCGTCTTCGTCGAGGTCGCGCAAGATATTGGTGAGCTGCAACGCACGGCCCAAATGATGGGCCAGTGCGAGACCCGGTTTCTGCTCCATGCCGAAGACCCGCACCGAAAGGCGCCCGACCGCGCAAGCCACGCGGTCGCAATAAAGGTCCAGCGTCGCGCGATCCGGCGCGCGAATATCGGCGCGGACGTCCATCTCCATGCCGTCGATGACGGCGAGAAAATCGTCGTGCCGCAGATCGAAGCTGTGAATCGCTCGCGCCAGGCCAGCGAGTTGCGGCAGCGGCGCGCCGGCAAAAACCGCGGCAAGGTCGGCGCGCCATTGCTGTAAAGCGCCGAGCCGTCCCTCGCGTGGCCCCGGATCGTCGGCGATGTCGTCGACCGCGCGGCAGAACGCATAAATTTCGAACATCGCCTCGCGCTGGGCGCGCGGCAAAATCCGCATCCCGGTATAGAACGAGCTGCCGGAGGCGCGTTCGGCCGCCTGTGTGGTTTTGCGCACTCACGCACCCCGCGGCTTTTGCGAACCGGCAAAAAAGCGCCGGCCGATGCGTTGAGCGCCGCCGCTCAAAATGCCGAGCAGCGTGCGGGCGGCAGCGGCAGGAACGCCAAGATGGACGTCCTCGCTGAGCGGATCGCGCACGCGCAAGATGCCTGTGAGCCGATGCGCCAGCCCGTTGATGACGGAGACTTCGAGGGCCAAGCGCCAATCGCCAAGCGAGGCGGAAAAACCGTCGCTCTCGCGGAGGAGCGATTCGGTCCGTTCCGCCAGCTTATGCAAGCACCTAAGCAGCGCGGGCGACGCGCGCTCTTCCCCGAGAGCCTCGACCGCGATGCCGCCCGACGCCAATGCGTCCTGCGGAATGTAGACCCGGTTCAGATTGCAGAAATCAGCTTTGCAGTCCTGCAAATGATTGATGATCTGCAAGGCAGCGCATAGCGCATCGCTGGCCGGCCACACCGCCCGGCTCTCGCCATGCACGTCGCAAACGAACCGGCCAACCGGCATCGCCGACAGCGAACAGTAAGACATCAGATCGTCCCAGTCGCGGTAGCGCAGCTTGGTGACGTCGAGCCTGAAGGCTGAAATCAAATCTTGCGCGTGTTTGGCCGGAAGACCGCGGCGAAGAAGCTCCGCGCGCAACCGCACGGCCGCGGCGTCCTCGTCATTCGCGCCCAGCAGTCCGGCTTCGAGGCGATCGAGCAGATGAAGTTTGTCGGACGCCGCGAGCGTGGCGTGATCGGCAATGTCGTCGCCGGTGCGGACGAAATCATAGAACGCCAGAATAGCGCCGCGATGGCTCGGATGGATAAGAAAGGACGCGACCGGAAAATTCTCATCCTTGTGGCCCTTGCCGGACCGTAATGCGTCAGTGTCGATCATCGCAGACCCGAGATATTGCCTTGGGCACGGCCTTTCCACATGCCGCCGCGCCCGCGCGCATGCTGATAGGCGGAATCGAGGGTGAATGCCATATAAACGGCGGCGATCGCCGGCAGCGCCGGGGCCCACAGCCAGGACCTGCGATAAAAGCGCAAGGTCGGCCAGAAGGTGAACGCCATCAACACCCAGGCGAAGATACCGACAAATTGCGGAATGCCTTCGGCAAAAACCGCAAGCGCAACCGGCGCGAGATAGGTCAGCGTTAAGCCGAGTACCGTGCCGGCCAGCAAAAATGGAGAATAGCGCAGTTGCGCATAGGCCGTACGCGACACCATGCGGCGGATGTCGCCGACGGCAGGGTAAGCGCGCACGCTGTGCACGCGCTCGGTCAGCGCGATCGAGATCGGACCGTGTGGCTTCAATGTCTTTGCCAGCGCGCAATCGTCGATCAGCGCCGTGCGGATCGCGGCCAAACCGCCGGCCGCCCGCAAGGCGTCGCGCCGAATAAGCATGCAGCCGCCGGCTGCCGCGGCCGTGGACCGACGGGGATCGCTCGCCCAGGCGAACGGATAGAGCATCTGAAAGAAGAAAATGAACGCGGGCACGAACATGCGTTCAGCAAAACTCTCACAGCGCAACTTGGCCATCAGCGAGGTGAGGACGAAGCCATGACGTTCGGCGCGCGCGACGAGCGAAGCGAGCGCGTCCGGCGCATAGATAATGTCGGCATCGGTCAGGAGCAAATATTCCGGCGCCTGGGGCATGTTTTCGGCAAATTCGACGCCTTGGCTCTGCGCCCAAAGTTTGCCGGTCCAGCCCGCCGGCAAGGCGCGGCCCGAAAGTACGCACAGCCGATCGCCGGCACCGAGTGCGGCAGCGGCCTCGCGCGCAACGCTCGCGGTCGCGTCGCGGCTTTGATCGTCCACGAGGACCACGGTGAAAATGCCAGGATAATTCTGACGTAGCAGGGAGGCCGCCGTCTCGCCGACGGTTTCGGCTTCGTCGCGGGCCGGGATGACGGCCGTGACGGCCGGCCATCGCCGCGCCGTATCGTCGTTCGGCCTAACGCTCGCATCGTCACGCTGGGCCGCGCGCCAAAATCCCCCGCGCGCGGCGATGAGATAGAGCCAGATCGCAAGCACTATTGCCGCTATGATGTCTTCAGCCACGAATGGACCTTCGAGGGAAAAATAAACCGTCGCTCCGTTACACCTTAAATCCAAGACCTGATATAGGACCCTGCAGCGACGCTGCGCGGGGCAAAGGCTTCGATGACCGCAAAAAATAGCCCTTTTCTGGCACGGCTCGACGCCGTGGCCGCCGAGACCGAGGTCCTCCTCGACCGGCTGCTCACAACGACGGCCGCCGAAGGCGAGCTCAGCCGGCCGGGCCGGCTGATCGAGGCCATGCGCTATGCGAGCCTCGGCGGCGGCAAGCGCTTCCGCCCGTTTTTGGTCGTCGAATCGGCGAACCTGTTCAAAGTCCCCCGGGCGAGCGCGCTCTTGGCGGGAGCCGCGCTCGAATGCGTGCATTGCTATTCGCTGGTTCATGACGACCTGCCCGCCATGGACAATGACGAGTTGCGGCGCGGACAGCCGACGGCGCACCGAAAATTCGATGAGGCAACGGCGATTCTCGCGGGCGACGGACTATTGACTTTCGCCTTCGACATTCTGTCACGCCCGGAGACCCATCCCGATCCAGCGGTGCGCATCAAGCTTGTCAATGCGCTCGCGCGCGCCGCCGGGCTTGGCGGCATGGCGGGCGGCCAAATGCTCGACCTCGCCGCGGAGGGCCGCTTCGGCGTGCTCGAACATGGCGAGAGCGACGTGCGGATGCTACAGGCGATGAAGACGGGCGCGCTGTTGCGCTTCGCGTGCCAGGCCGGGGGCCTTCTCGGCGGTGCAACGGAGCAGGAGCGCGACGCACTTACACACTACGGCGCGGCGGTCGGCGAAGCATTTCAAATCGCCGACGATCTTCTCGATATCGAGGGTGACCCGACCTTGGTGGGCAAATCGACTGGGAAGGACGTGGCCGCCGGCAAGGCGACTTTCGTCACGGTGCTCGGACTGGCGGGCGCCAAAGAGCGGCTGCGACACTTGGTGTCTGAAGCGGAAACGGCGCTCGGTCCATTCGGACCCGCGGCTGCGATTCTAATAGAAGGCGCAAGATTCGTCGCCGATCGGCAGGCTTGAGCCAATCAAGGCTGGGCCAATCGGTCGCAGGCGCATTTTTCATGCCTGTGCGTTGTATTGGGGGAGTGGATCGGGTTGTCGCGATCGGCGATTTCGGCATGCGGCCGATTGGTGTATGCTTGTGCTGGTCCGATTTGATCCGGGGGCCGAATTCAGCCGCAATCGCAATTGAACCTTCCGCCGCGTTCCCAACGCTTGGTTCGCAATGAATTGCATCCTCCGCTGGACTGTCTGCACATTTGCGGCCGCCGCTATTGCCGTGGCTTCGTCCGGCTCGCCGTTCGCCACCGCGACAGCGCAGGGACAAGACGGCCAGCATAAAGCCCGCGCACAGCTCAAAAGGACGCCGCAACCGGCGCTCGCACCGTCTTCCGGTCAGCAGCAGCCGAAACCGCCTCCGCGTATGCCCTTTACCGCTGCCGACGACGCCGCGGCCGTCATTCCCGGTATGCCTGATGCGCGGTTTTGGGGCGACTCGATCACCGACTTCGAAGCGGCGCTGCCGTCGCAGCCGGGTCCGTGGCTTATTCTTTCGACCGGCGGCGCCGATGGCGCTTTCGGCGCTGGCTTACTCAACGGCTTGAGCGCGGCCCGCAACCGTCCCGACTATGCAGTCGTGACCGGAGTGAGCACCGGCGCGCTGATGGCGCCGTTTGTGTTCGCGGGATCGCGCTATGACGCCGTGCTGAAGGCCGTTTACACGCAGACCAGCGCCGCGGATATTTTCGAGGTCGGCGGCACCGGCGAGAGCTTTCTCAATACCTGGCCGCTGAAGGATTTGATCGCCAGGGAAATCACGCCGGCGCTGCTCGAAGATATCGCCGCGGCTCACCGCGGCGGGCGGCGGTTATTCGTCGTCACCAGCAATCTCGATGCGGGACGTCCGGTGGTGTGGAATATGGGCGCGATCGCCGCCCGCGGCGGCGATCAAGCGCTGAAGCTTTTCCGCAGCGTGCTCCTTGCCTCGGGGAGCATTCCGGGCGCTTTCCCGCCGGTGCTCATCGAGGTCGAGGGCAACGGCAAGCGTTTCGCCGAAATGCATGTCGACGGTGGGGTCGGCGGGCAATTTTTTGTCGCTCCGCCCGCGCTTATGGAAAGCACCAGCGACTATAAGATTCCGGCGACGCAGCTTTATATCGTCATCAATAGCGGCCTGCAGCCGGACTTCGAAGTGGTCGAGCGCACCACGCCCACGATCCTGTCCCAGGCCGTGGGCATGGCGATCAAAACCGATCTGCGCGATTTGCTCGACCGCGCCTATGTCGCCGCCAGGCGTAACGGCATCGGCTTCAATGTCGCGACTATACCGCCGGGTTTCAGCGCGCCGAGCCGTGGCGCCTTCGACCCGAATTACATGAAAGCGTTATTCAATGTCGGCTATGATCAGGGCAAAAGCGGGAGGCCCTTCGCCGCCGAGCCGCCGCCTTTTCCAGGTTCGTCGGCAAGCGTCCCGAACGATCCGCAACCGGGAGGCGACAAATGAGCAAGCTTGGCGTGGTAACGGCCATCGCGGCCGTAAGTCTGATTGCAGCGACAATGACCGCGATCCCTTCGTACGCTGCGCAAAAACGCGCAACGCTGGTGCGGTCGCACGCTTATGACGGGCTGTGGAGCGTCTTGATTCACACCCAGGGCGGACCCTGCGATGCGAGCGCCCGCTATCCGGCCCGCATCGTCGGTGGCCAAGTGCTGCAGGCGGATGACGATTTCAGCTATCGGATTTCGGGAGCGGTAGTAGCGAGCGGCGCCATCCTGGTGACGGTGAACCGGGGCGGCCAGAGCGCGACGGGATATGGGCGGCTGCGCGGGGGAACCGGCGACGGCCGCTGGAGTATCGGCGGCAACCAATGTTACGGAACTTGGGTCGCCATGCGCCGCGCCGCGAATTGATCGAAAATTTCACTTAAGCGGAAATCCGTTCCGAACTTTCGCGGGTGTCTGCGCAGGGTCGGCGGAAAGTTTTACCCTGCCGTCTTGCGCGTCTGCACGTTGGCGTTCCACCACGGACAGACATCCGCGGCACGCGCGTAATTTCCGTCCATGACATTGACCGGCTCGCGGCTGCCGGATTGCGCGGCGCGAATGCGCAAATTGCGCGCCTCTTCACGGGCTTGTTCCGTCAGCCACATGCGGTCGTGGCCCCACAGACTCGGCCCTTCGTTGCGCTCGTGCGGCGTCCAATTCGCCGGATCGATGGTGCGGCCGCCCCAGCCGTATTCGACCAAGAATTTCGACGGCGACTTAGCGTAGAACGACGTGACGTGGTCGTTGACGTGACGGCCGAGCGTGGTGCCGATCATCTCCGGCTCGCCGAGCGCGAGATCGTAGCCTTGGCCGACATCGTCGAGATAGCACAGCTCCACCATCAAATGATGGATGCCGTTCTTGCCGGTGTCGATGAAGGCAAGGCTGTGGTGGCGTGCATTGACGTGGAAGAAATAAGCCTTGAACGGCTTGAGGATGTAATCGCTCGGCTTGAAATTGAGGATTTCGGTGTAGAACGGCAATACCGTATCGAGCCGTTCCGCCGTCAGCACGGCGTGGCCCATGCCGAGCGGCCCGGTGCGAAAGCCGGAAATCGAACGGCCGGGCTTGAACGGGTCGTTCGCGACTTCCGCGCCGTAGAACGCTTCGAGCCGGTTGCCGATCGGATCGGAAAAGACGATCAGTTCCTTGACACGCCGATCATCGGCGAGCGCGCGCGAACCGCGCGCGACTTTGACGGCCGATTTTTCCAGATGCGCCGCAAGTGCATCGAGCGCCGTACCGTCGACGACTTCCCAGCCGTAAAACGACGGCCCATCATCCGGACCGGTGTGGACGATGATGCGTTGCTTGCGGTCGTCCATGCGCAGCGCAAGCGCGCCGCGCCTCTTGTCGACGAGCTGCATGCCGAGAAAGCGCGTGCCGAAATTCTCCCAGTCGTCGATAACCGTGGCACGGATGCCGACATAGCCGAGCGCTGTCAGGTTCATGGCGTATCCTCGGCGCTTCGCGCCCGCTCATGACTTATCAACGTTATCATATGCGTTTTGACGGTAAAACTCCGCCGCGGTTCCGCCCGCAACGTGACGTAGCGGCCTTTCGAGGCCATCATAAGACGATGTAATCTTCGGCCTCGACATAGAAACCAACAAAGGGAGAAATTGCGATGAGTCCGGTGAATCGGAGGGTGTTCACGGCGTGTCCGGACTCTCCGCATAAAGGAGCACCCGGTCGAACGACGCCTCTGCGATTGCGGTTTCATTGAATTCGGCTGCGTAAAACACGCCTGCCGCCGAACCCGCACGTCGAAATCTCGAATTGAAAGGATACGGCGCATAGCGAAACGGCGAGTGCATTTCATTCATAATTCCAATTGGTTAGGACGGTCATTGATTGAATTGATGCCAAGCCGTCGGCGCGCGAGGCGAGCTGAATGCGCCTCTCAGTCGAAGCCGATAAACCGGCAAAACTCGCGGAGGCCGGCACGCGGCGTCCGGAAGCTGTTGGCCGGATGGCTGTGGTCGCCATAGCCGACGGCGACCGCGCAGAACAGCATCTGTTCCGGCGGCATTTTCACGAACGGCCCGACGATGCGATAGAGGCGGCTCCAGGATTCCTGCGCGCAAGTATCGAGGCCGTAACCGCGCGCCAGATACATCAAGGCGTGGATATAGCCGCCGAGGTCGGCCCACTGGCCGGACCCGAGCTTGCGATCGATGGCGATAAAGAGCGCCACCGGCGCGTTGAAGAATTCGAAATTGCGCTTGTACTGGCCAAGCCGCGCCGCCGCATCGTCGCGATCGATCTTGAGCGCGCCGTAAAGCTGCACGCCGTGATACTCGCGGCGCGATTTATAGGGCTCCCACATCGTCTTCGGATAAATCGGATATTCGGCCTCCTCCAGGCGCGGATCGCGGCCGGCGATGGCGAACGCGGTCTGCCGTTTGATCTCGGCCAGCGCCGCACCGGCGAGCGCATAAACGTACCAAGGCTGCAGATTGCCGCCGGAGGCCGCGCGCGCGGCGCGCGCGATCAGTTGGCGCACGATTTCGGGAGCGACCGGCTTGTCGAGAAACCAGCGACAGGAGATGCGGGAATCGACGGCTTCGAACACATCCATGGCATGTCCATAAACGGGCTGACTTGATGCGAAGGTCGTATACTATCGTCCGTCGAAGTGCGAATGCGGCGAATGGTTAAGGGGGAAAATCATGGCATCGGACACGGCGGCTACCATCGCAGCGCGTCTCGACCGGCTGCCGCCGTCGCGCCATACGCGACGATTGGTGACGCTCCTGTCGCTCGGCGGCTGGTTCGAGTTCTACGACCTGTTTTTCACCGCCTATATCGCGATCGGTCTGTTCAAGGCGGGCCTGTTCACGCCGACGACGCAGGGCCTGTTCGACCTGAAGGGCTTCGCCAGTTTCGTCGCCGCGCTGTTTCTAGGGCTCTTCATCGGCACGCTCGCCTTCAGCTGGCTCTCCGACCGGTTCGGGCGGCGCTCGATCTTCACTTTCGCGCTGTTGTGGTACTCGATCGGCGCGTTCGTCATGGCATTTCAAAATACGCCGGAGACCATCAACCTTTGGCGCCTGATCGCGAGCGTCGGGCTCGGTGTCGAACTGGTCAATGTCGACGCCTATGTGTCGGAATTGGTGCCCAAAGGCCAGCGCGGTCCCGCCTTCGCCTACAACCAGTTCATCATGTTCACGGCGGTGCCGGTGGTGGCGTTCCTGGCCTGGCAGCTCGTGCCGCGGACGATTTTCCGGATCGACGGCTGGCGCTGGGTGGTGGTCATCGGCTCGGTCGGAGCTTTTGTGATCTGGTGGATCCGCAGAAATTTGCCGGAATCGCCGCGCTGGCTCGAACAGCATGGCCGGATCGCGGAAGCCGACCGCATCGTCGGCGACCTGGAGCGCCGCATCCGCGACGATGGAGCCAAACTACCGCCGCCCGAGATGCTCGCCGGCGAAACCGAGCGCAAGACCGGCGCCTGGGCGGAAATGTGGAACGCGACCTACCGCGGCCGCACCGTAATGCTGGTGATCTATAATCTCTTTCAAACCGTCGGCTATTACGGTTTCATGAGCTGGGTGCCGACCTTACTCATTTCACAGGGTGTCGAGGTGACGAAGTCCCTCACCTACACGTTCATCATCGCGATCGCCGCGCCGATCGGCCCGCTGATCGGCATTTTCTTCGCGGATCGCTTCGAGCGCAAATGGCAGATCGCCTGGGCGGCGGCCGGCATTGCGGTGTTCGGCCTTTTATTCGCGCGGCAGACCGGCGCGATCGGCGTCATTCTATGCGGATTGTTGATCACGCTTTGCAACAATTGGATGTCGTTCTCGTTTCACGCCTATCAAGCCGAGCTTTACCCGACCCGCATACGCGCGCAGGCCGTCGGTTTCGTTTATTCCTGGAGCCGTTTTTCCGCGATCTTCTCCAGCTTCATCATCGCCTTCTTCCTCGGCCGTTACGGCACGATCGGCGTCTTCAGCTTCACCGCCGGCGCCATGGCGATCGTTTTCGTCGTGATCGCCGGTTTTGGACCGGCGGTCACCAACCGCCGGCTCGAGGCCATCGCGGCGTAAGCGTCGCGTCACTTTCCTTCGAGCGTATTGACCGCGACCCATTCGGCGCCCGGAGGGTGCGCGATGAAGTGTTTGGCCCGTTGCAGAAGCATTGCCGACGGCGGATCGGCGGCGGCGGTCTGCACCAGGCGAGCGATGCAACCGTCGAAGTCGCGTTTACGCCAGCGTTCAAGACCACGGCTATACGCATCGGCCCACGCCTTCTGCTCGGGCGTTTCCTCGTTAAGCGGAGCCAACGGTTCGTAGATATCGACCGGCTCCTCGCGGCCCTGGACGCGAACGGTGTCGAGCTCGCGCCAGGCGAACGTCGCCGCTGCGCGCTCGAACGTGCTCTTGGAGGCCAAGATCGATGTGCCGAAATATTTGTTGGCGCCTTCGAGCCTTGAGGCAACGTTTACCGTGTCGCCCATGACCGTATAGTTGAACCGTTGCCGCGAGCCGATATTTCCGACAAGCGCGTCGCCGGAATTCAATCCGATGCGTTGTCGCAACGTGTAATTTCGCCATTCGACCAGGTTGCGGTTTAGCTCATTGAGATGAACACGACAGCGCAGCGCGGCGCGCACAGCATTTGCCGCGTGATCCCTGTCGTCGTGCGGCGCGCCGAACACGGCGACGATCGCATCGCCGATATACTTGTCGACGAAGCCGCCGTGCTCTTGGATGATGTCGGTCATCGCCGAAGGGTATTCGTTCATGAATCGCACCAGCTCGGTCGGCGCGAGTGTTTCGGAAATCGACGAGAACCCGGCGAGGTCGGAAAAGAACACGGTGACATCGCGGGTCTCGCCGCCTAAAGGCGGGCGGCTTGTTCGACGCCATCATCTTCTCGATCACGGCGGGCGCCAGATAAAGAGCGAAGCTCTTTCGTAGAAAGCGCCGATCCTTGTCGGCGATGAGAAAACGGAAACCCGTCGTGGCGCCGAACCCGATCAGCCCAGCAAGCAGCGGCTCGATCAACGGCAGCGAAACGGAATAGTAAAAGGCAACCACCGCGCCGGCGGTCCAAAGCCCGGCTGTCGCCAGATAGACAAGGATCGCAGCAGCCCGGCGTCTACACGCATGCGACCGCGGTCAACAACCTCATTCAACGCGATGCGCTGATCGAAATCGGACGGCTCGGCCGCGACTTTATTTCGCTCGCGCTCGCAGGCTTGGCGGCCGCGGCCGTACTCGCGCTGCCGCTTTTTGGTCGAATCGCGGGTAAAGAAGGTCGCTGCTTTTGGCGCCGGCAGCGCGCAACGCGGACCAGTGGAATTTTCGGGCGCGGTCGCAAAACGCTTGGAGGTGACTTGGCGATCTTCCACGTCAAGCGTCGTGCCGACAATCACGACTTTGCCGGCGAAATAGCGGCGGAAGAATTCCTGGTTGCCTTGTTCGATACAGGTGCGGAGATCAGCGAGCGAATAGGTCGGAATCCCGTCGGCGCCGCCGTCGAAATTAAGCGCCATGGTATTCGGGACTTCGGAGGGAATCCGATACCCGGCAAGGGTCATTGTACCGTCGGGGGCAACCACGGGGGCGCTGCCGAGCGCGCGTGCCGCAAGCTCGACCGCCATCGTCGGTTCGCTGTTGCCGTCGATAACGACGGTGAGCGGAATGCGCCGCACCACGTCGTCAGGATCGCTATAAACGTTCAGAGATCGGATATTGGCACCTTGCCCGACGGCGAAGCGCTGACCTGGAGCGGGCCTAATCGGGAAGTCCCGATGTTGCGCCTCACCCAGCACGACTTTCCCCGCGCGTGCTCCGAGGGCAAGCGCGCGCAGGAAATCGCCGTCAAAGCCGCGCAACCTTGCCCCGAGCGTGCCGTCGCCAAACGGATTTCGGATTGTTCGATGGACGTTGGAAACACGACGTCGAAGCCGACAACCTTGGCGCCGCCGGCAAGCATCGCGGTCAAAACCTGGCCGATCTCCCGCGTCCAAGTGATCGCGGGCGTGCCCGCAAAAGGCGGCATGCGGTAGGTCTCCTCGTCGAGTGCGACCACAACCGTGGGCGAAGATTGCGGACTGTGGATACCGCCAAAGACATGCCAGCGCAGCGCGGTGAGTATATCGATCGAGAGGCCGCTAAGCCGCTCGAGCGCGGGCGACAGGCCGATGAGCGCTGCGCACAATGCGATTATGACGGCGGCACCCGCATCGCGAAGACGTGCCGATGGCCTCATCATTCGAAGCGTTCGCCGCCGTTAGTGTCGGGGTTGCAATCTGGCCAGGCGGCCGGCGAGCGGCGTCGCGCCGGGCTCGGCGTTGGGATCGATCTTAAAGACGATCTCTTGCGCGCCGAGTTTGGCCCGATAGACGCCGCCGGGAGCGAGCGTCAGGCCGGTCTTCGCCAAATCCAAGAACGCGCCGCGCACGAGCTCTTGACCGGTGATGACGATCTCGTGCCGCTCGCCGGGTTGATCGAGGCGTTCGATGACGAGGCTGCCGCCGGGCGTCACCTCGAAGACCGGCGAAAGTCCGTACAAAGTGAATTCCGGATGCGGCAACGCCGCCACCTGCGGGTTAGGCACCTGGCGAAAGACCATGGCGCCGCTTTTGCCGGCCAATTCGGCGCTGAGCGGCATCTTGCCGGCCTCGCACGCCACTTTGGACCGCGTGATCTCGCCGCCGGCGACTTCACTCTTGTCGGCGCCTACCGTCACCGTTCCGCCGATGATCGTCTCGCGCCAGCACGACTTCAAATAGCCGAGCACCATGCGGTCGTGGGGGCCCAGATGAATGACTTGGCCCGGCTCGACATAGTCCATGAATTGAATGCCGGGCGGCATTCCTACGAGTTCCTCGATGACCGCCGCCGGAGATTGCGCCGAAGCCGCTGGCGCCAATATGCCGGCGGTACCGAGAAAGATCAGGAAAATGCCGAACATCGGATTTGCCCCCAGGGATCCATTTGTTGCCGGCGCCGCGCGACGGCGTCGGGCGCATGGAGGAGCGGATCGGGCACAAGCGCGCCGAACAATCGAGGCAAGTTTAATCCCGCCTGCCGGTTGCGGCGAGAGGGTTGCGGCGCGCTGTGGGCGCGATGCTTAATACGGCGTCTTGTCGATGTCGCCAGAACCGGTGACGTACCAGCGCTCGCTGACGAAGGGCTTACCGACGAGGCGATCGGCCAGCCAGTCGGCGAGCAGGATGGGCGGAAATGGACCGAGATTGGCAGCCGGGACATTGCCGACCGAATGCCGCGATTCCTGGTACACCACCATTTGCTTTGGCCCTTGCAGCGCATCCATCAGCCGCTCGGAATGTTCGAGCGGGCTTAGTTCCTCGGCTTCGCCGGCGATACAGAGATAGGGCGCGTGAATTTTCTCCGCATGACCCTGCCAGGTGATCGTCCTGCGGAATTCGTCGAATTCGTTTTCATCGGTGATGCCGGACATATACATGAAGCGCTTTTTGAAGGTCGGCGAGGCTTCCTGAAAAATCGTATGGCAACCCGGCTCGTGACACACCGACATGACGGCGCAGGCCTTGATCCGCGGCTCGTTGGCCGTAAGCACCGTGCCGAACAGCGAGCCGAAGCTCGTCCCCGCCACCGCGATCCGTGTCGCATCGAGCTCGGGCCGCGCCGCGATCCAATCGACCAGTGCCGGCCCCGTCGCGATCCAATTCTCCATGCTGAAGTGCAGGCCGATCATCGGCGCCTCGTATTGGCCGGGCCCGTCGATCGCCAGCACGGCCATGCCGCGATTGAGATACTTGTCGCCGTAGAGCGCGACCTGGATTTCTTTGTAGCTGTCCATGCCCGGCACCGCGATCACCACCGGCAAACGGCCGCCGCCGTGGTTCGGCGGCAGATGCAGCCATGCCGGGATCGCTTTGTCTTTAAACGGTACCCACACCGCTTCGACGTGATGGTCCGCGAGCGTTGCGTATTTGGCGTAGCATTCGCGCTTCTTGTTGTTATAGGCGATGTTGGTTTCGTCGTTCTCGTCGTAGGGCCACTGCGCCGCCCCCCAGTGCACCGCGGCCATGAAGAAATTGTCCCGCGCGGTGACTTTGCGATCGGCCTGCGCGGCGGCATTGGCCTTGGCCTCGCGGCGGCGCGCGACGGCGGCGAAGGCCGGACCGATATCGGC
>Ga0187778_10000514_pt1 | contig 27623 bp, 23 predicted proteins | sample 1015_Q2_SP5_20_M_FD_132418 | JGI IMG/M metagenome (GOLD analysis project Ga0187778, IMG submission 132418) | Tropical peat soil microbial communities from peatlands in Department of Meta, Colombia - 1015_Q2_SP5_20_MG | ecosystem: Environmental > Terrestrial > Soil > Wetlands > Peat | place... | reverse complement strand
TCCCACGAGAATGGTGTGCTTCGGATCGATTTGGCCGGAGCGAATCAAGGACTCGAGCGTGATCCGCGCACAGGCGTCGGCGCTGGCGAACGAAAATGCGTCGGTATTGTCGCCGTGCCCCGAAAGATCGAACAGATAGACTCGAAGTTTTTCCATCGATGTCAAATACGTGCCGATCGGTTTCATGATCCGCCGATCCGCGGCCAGGCCATGAAGGACGACGGCCGTGCCGCGAGGATGGCCTACAGGCTCGAGGATCGTGGCGGGCATGTGACAATCGCCGCCTGCGATGATGACGTCGCGATGCGGGAGCTCAGTGACGCGGAGCGCCCATGCGCTCAAGCCGAGTGTCGCTGCGCCCGCGAGCGCGAGTACGATCTCCCATCTCTTCATCGTGGTTTCCGTAGCCGCGCGAACGCGCGTGGTAAAATAATCTTCTCGGTTGAGCCCGCCGGGCCGGACCGAGGGACAGAAGTTTGGTACAGGCCGTTTCGCAAAGTGGGCTGATTTTCTACCGGGGCGGGGGTAAACACAACGCCCAGGGAATGGTGTGCCCGCACGGCCCGCAATTCCTGCCGTTTACTGGTGGAATTTCTTTCGTTTCGAGCGTTTTACTCGCCAGCTGGTGCTTCCCGCTCAGCCGGGAGTTTTGCGCATGATTCTCCCGCTTACATCCGAAATTCTTGCGCAGATCGCACGCCGCCCGACCGTCGAAGAAGCTTGCGACAAGCTCCGCCGCAACGCGGCGGAAGTCAATCTCGCAGGCCTTACGGATTCGGCAAAGGCGCTTCTTGCGCCGCTTGTGTCTGCGGGGCTGGGCCGGCCGGCCATTCTCGTCGTCGAGTCGAACGAACGCGCTGAAGCGCTGCTTGAATCTGTGCGGTGGTTCTATCGCGCTATGACAGGCAAGCCGGGACGGCGCGTCGCGCATTTTCCAGCGCTCGATGTGCTGCCGTACGAAGGCCGCTCGCCACACGCAGAAATTTCCGAAGCGCGCGCGGTCGCGCTTTGGCGCCTCGCGACAGGCGAAATCGATCTGCTGATCGCGCCGGTTCAGGCAGTGCTGTGGCGGATGCGCGAGGCGTCATTTTATCGAGAACTAGCGCGCGTGGTCGTGCGCGATGAATCGATCGAGCATGAAGAGCTGATCGGTTTTCTCGAACGCGCTGGATATGACAAGCAGGCAACGTGCGAAATGCCCGGGCAGTACGCGGTTCGCGGGGGCATCATCGACGTGTTTTCGCCCGAAGCGCCGCAGCCGGTCCGCATCGAGCTGCTCGGCGACACGATCGAATCCATCCGTGCGTTCGACCCCAGCACCCAGCGCTCGACGAATCCGGTCGAGCGGGCCGCTCTGCTTCCTCTCACGGAAGTTCCTCGCGGAGTCGAAGCACTCGCGAGGCAGCATGTCTCATCGGCATCGGGGCAAGACGACGATGCGGCGCCTGCCGGTTTCTATCCGGGCTGGGAATTTCGCGAGATCGCGCGGCAAGAGCGTCCCGGAGTCGTCTTCGATCTCGCGACCGAGCCGGTGCTCGTCATGGACGAGCCTTCTCAGGTCGATTCCGCTGTCGAAAAATATCGGGCCGAACTGAACGAAGCCTTCGAGGACGCCGAAGACCCGCTCGCCGAGCCTCCGGACCGCTACGTTCTGAGCGAGGACGAGTGGTCGCTGGCGCTCCAGCTTTTCCCACGGCTCGCTCTGGAGCATCTCGCAATGGCGGGCGAAGGCACAGCATCTCTGGCGCTGCAAACGCAACCCACGACCCGCTATCACGGCAATGTGGCCGCATTCATGGCCGAAGTCCGCGGCCGCCTCGGCTCAGGCGAACAAGTGATCGTCTCGGCGACGAGCACGGGCGAACTCGAACGCTTTGCCGACATTTGCCACGAATACGAAATGCCCTATCACATGGGCGAGCTCGAGGACGATACAACGGTCACGCGCCTGGCCGAAGAATCCAGCGGCGGCAATATTCCGGCGATGGTGCTGTGCAAAGCGCCGCTTTCCGAAGGCGTCGTTTTTCCTGAAGCGCGGATCGCCTTTTACGGCAACGGTGATCTGTTCGAGTCGCTGCCGCCGCAGCGGCCTCGAGCGCGGCCGCAGACCGCGAGCTTTTTCAGCGACCTCTCTGATCTCAAGCCGGGCGACTACGTGGTCCACGTCGATCACGGCATCGGCCAATTCGAAGGTCTGCGCCAGGTTACGACCGACGGAGCAAACGGCGAGTTCATGCTGCTGCGCTATGCGGGCGAAGCGAAGCTCTACGTCCCTCTGGCGCGGCTCGATCTCATTCAAAAATACCAGTCGCTCGGTGGCGCCGAACCGACGCTCGATCGTCTCGGAGCCACCGCCTGGGAAGCACGCAGGTCTCGCGTGCGCAAATCCGTCAGCGACATGGCCGACCAGCTTCTAGCACTTTACTCCGAGCGGAAGACCACGCCCGGCCACGCCTTCCCGAAGGACACCAACTGGCAGCGCGAGTTTGAAGACGCATTTGAGTTTCAGGAAACCCCCGACCAACTTCGAGCCATCGAAGACGTGAAGCGCGACATGGAGTCGGGGCTGCCGATGGACCGGCTGCTTTGCGGCGACGTCGGCTACGGCAAGACCGAAGTCGCCATGCGCGCTGCGTTCAAGGCTATCGCGGATGGAAAGCAGGTAGCGGTGCTGGCGCCGACGACCGTGCTCGCGTTTCAGCATCTCGAGACCTTCCGCCGCCGATTTGCGGCGTTTCCGATGCGCATCGAAATGCTCAGCCGGTTCCGCACGGACAAAGAGCAGAAAAAGACGCTCGAGGAGCTCGAAGCGGGAAAGCTCGATATCGTGATCGGAACCCACCGGTTGCTCTCGAAAGACGTGAAATTTCACGATCTCGGTCTCTTGATTGTCGATGAGGAGCAGCGCTTCGGCGTCGCGCACAAAGAGCGGCTCAAGGAGATGCGCAAAAACGTGGACGTGCTCACGATGTCGGCCACGCCGATCCCGCGCACCCTGCACATGTCCCTGGTCGGGCTGCGCGACATGAGCGTGATCGAAACGCCGCCGCGCGACCGGCTGGCGATTCAGACGACCGTCGCCCCGTTCAACGAGACGCTCGTCCAGCGCGCGATCGAAGAGGAACTCGGTCGCCACGGCCAGGTTTTCTTCGTGCACAACCGCGTCGAATCGATCGTCTCACTCGCGACGATGGTGAAGCGACTCATGCCTCGCGCGCGTGTCGTGGTGGGCCACGGCCAGATGCGCGAGAGCGAACTCGAAAAAGTAATGCTGAAATTCGTGCGCGGCGAGGCGGACATCCTTGTCTCGACGACGATCATCGAGAACGGTCTCGATATCCCCCGTGCGAACACGATCATAATCAATCGCGCCGATCGCATGGGTCTTGCGGAGTTGTATCAGCTTCGCGGGCGCGTCGGCCGCTCGAACCAGCGCGCCTATGCGTATCTGCTCGTTCCGCCGGAAGGCGCGCTTACGCCGATCGCGCGGCAGCGCCTTGCGGCGCTTAAGGAGTTCAGCGAACTCGGTGCGGGATTCCGCATCGCCGCGCTCGACCTCGAGCTGCGCGGCGCGGGGAACCTGCTCGGCCGCGAGCAGCACGGGCACATCGAAGCAGTCGGCTTCGATATGTACTGCCAGATGATGGAGCGGGCGGTCGCCGAGCGGAAAGGCGAGGCAGTCACGCCCGAGCGCCGCGCCACGCTCAATCTCGGGCAGGACATCCGCATCCCGCCCGAGTATATCGCGAGCGAAAACTTGCGCCTGCGGATTTACAAGCGCATCGCGAGCGTGACTTCCGAAGCCGAGCGCGACGAAGTCCGACGCGAACTTGAGGACCGCTTCGGCCCGCCGCCGCCCGCAGTGGTCAACTTGCTCGACTATGCTGTGCTCAAGGCGCTTGCCGAAAGACTACTCGTCGCCAACGTGGACCGTCGCGGCGATCAGATCGCGATCAAGTTTTACGAAGATACGCCGCTTGGCCCGGACCGGCTCGTCAAGCTGATCGGCAAGCGCCGCGACATGCGTCTAGACCCTGCTGGAGTGCTATGGCTAACCCCGAAGGCCAGCAGAGACGGGAAGGCCGGGAAAGACTCGGCGGGAGGCGCGGCTCAAGTGAGCGCGCCGATGGATGCCGTGAGAAACGTGTTGCTGCAACTACAATCGTAGCGATAAACTTCTCTTCGAGTGAAAAACATGAAAAATCGAAGTATTGCCTGGGTTTCGACGCTTTCGCTGGCTGGGCTGGCGCTACTGGCGCCCGCGCGCGCATCCGCGCAATCTCAGCCCGTCGTCGTAGAGCAAATCATCGCGCGCGTGAACAACCAGATCATCACGATGTCGGATTATCAGAAGGCGGCTGGCAGTCTGCCGCAGGAGGTCCAGCAGGATTGCCAGAACTGCACGCAGCAACAGATCGCCAGCGAAGTAGCGGATCGCCGCAAGAACCTCCTCCGCGACATGATCGACCAGCAGCTGCTGATCGAGCGCGCGAAGGACATGGACATTTCAGTCGACACCGACTTGGTGAAGCGCTTAGACGAGGTCCGTAAACAGAACAATCTAGCCACGATGGAAGACCTCGAGAAGGCCGTCGAATCACAGGGAATCGTTTGGGAAGACTACAAGAACCAGATGAAAAATGGCCTGCTGACCCAGCAGGTGATCCAGCGCGAAGTCGGAGGTCGCCTCGACATCAGCCACGACGAAGTGGCGAAGTACTACGACGCGCACAAGCAGGACTTCGTCCGGCCCGAACAGGTGGCGTTGCAGGAAATTTTTCTTTCCACCGAGAACTTGTCTCTGGAAGAAACGGCATCCGTCCGTACGCGCGCGGAAGATTTGCACAACCGGCTTGTGAAGGGCGAGGATTTCACCCAGCTTACCAAGCGCTACTCACAGGGCTCAACGGCACAGGATGGCGGAGATCTTGGCTTGTTTGAGCGTGGCCAATTGGCGAAGCAGCTTGAGGACGCCGTGTTCGGTCTCGAAAGAGGCCAATTCACGGACGTGATTCAGACCAAGACCGGCTTCGAAATCCTGAAGGTGGAAGACCACTATCAAGCCGGTCAGCAGCCGCTCGACAAAGTCGAGGGCGAAATCACGAACATTCTGTACAAGCAAAAGATGGAGCCGGCCCTGCGCTCCTATCTCGCCCAGTTGCGCGAAGAGAGCTACGTGCAGGTGAAGCCCGGCTACACAGATACTGCTGCGGTTCCGGGTGCAACGGTGATCCAGGAGGTCGCTCCTACGCCGGACACCCCCGACAAGAAAAAAGCCAAGAAAAAAGCCCCGCTTCCCAAGATCAACAGCTGATGAAATCGCAGTACATCGCCGATCTTGCCGATGGTCAGGTAGTTGCTTCGCTGTTCCTCGTGCGCGAGAAGGAAGTGAGGACTTCCGCACGCACGGGAAAATCATGGTTGGAGCTGAACCTGGCTGACCGAACGGGTACGATCGGCGCGAAAATGTGGGACAACTTCGAGAGTGTCGCTAAGACCTTCGAGTCCGACGACGTGGTGCGAGTGCGCGGCCGTGTGAAGCTCTACAACAACCAGAAGGAGCTGACGCTCGATCAAATTATCCCCGCAGCTGAGCGCGAATACGATCTCGCCGACTTCTTGCCGCATACCAAATACGACATCGAAAAGCTCTACGCCTCGCTGAAAGCGGCCATCGCGGGAACGAAGAATCCGTGGCTGAAGCAGTTGCTTACGAGCGTGGTGGACGATCCCTCGATCGCTCCGCGCATCAAGCGCGCCCCAGCCGCGATGACCATGCACCACGCCTATATCGGTGGCCTGCTTGAGCACGTCGTAAGCCTCATCGGCCTGGCATCCGCGATAACTACGCATTATCCGGAGCTCGATTTTGATTTGCTGCTTGCGGGCGTCGTTTTGCACGACATCGGAAAAATCGACGAGCTGCGCTACGCTCGTGGCATCGATTATTCCGACGAAGGCCGCCTGCTCGGCCACATTATGATCGGCGTGCGCCTCGTTCAGGAGAAGATTCGAACGATTCCGGATTTTCCGGCGCCGCTCGCCACGCTGATCGAGCACATGATCTTGAGCCACCACGGCTCGCACGAATTCGGCTCTCCTTCATTGCCGCAGGTTCAGGAAGCGGTCGCGCTGCATTTCATCGACGACATCGATTCGAAAATGGCCGGGATGCGTGCCACGCTTGAATCCGCGCGTGCCGATGGCGGGGCGGGGAATTGGACCGAGCGCAACCCGTCTCTGCGGCGTACCCTTCTGCGGACCGACAAGTTTCTCGCGGGTGAGGAGGCGCAGCGCGGGGCCAGCGAGGCGAAAGCCGCAGCGAAGGCAGCCGTCGCGCCTGCGCCCAAATCGACCCCTCGAAAGGACTAGACTTCGCGCATGACTGAACGTTCGCCATCGCCGCGCCACTCACTCCTCGACCTCGCGCCGCTCGAGCTCGAGTGCATGAACACTCTTTGGCCGCTCGGCGAGGCGACTGTGCGCGCAATTCGAGATCAGCTCGCACCGCGCCGCGCGCGCGCCTACACCACGATCATGACGATCATGGACCGCCTCGCGCGCAAGGGCGTGGTTGAGCGCCGAAAGTCCGGCCGCGCGTACATTTACCGCGCCAAGCTTGCTGCCGAAGACGCGCGGGCGCAGGCGCTCGCGCAGATTGTCGACAATTTCTTCGGCGGATCGAAAGATGCCCTGCTCGCGCACCTTCGGGGCGATTCTCGTGCTGGCGTGGCGCGCCCCGCTGCAGGGTTCGATTAAATGTTTCCCGTCGAACTCAAAATTCGCGATCTGGCCATTCGACCGGCGACGATTCTCGCGCCCATGGCCGGCCTCACCGACACCGTCTTTCGCCGCGTCATCCGCTCGCTCGGCTCCTGCGGTCTGATCATGACGGAATTCACCAGCGCCGAGGGCCTGACGCGCAAGTCCGCGCGCACCTTGCAGTATCTCTACTTCGATGAAGACGAGCATCCGATCGCGGGACAGATTTTCGGCTCCGATCCCGCGGTGATGGCTTCTGCCGCAGCGCTGATCGAGGACCTTGGCTTCGATCACGCGGACATCAATCTTGGCTGCCCGGTAAAGAAAGTGGTGAAGTGCGGCGGCTCCGGCTTGCTGCGCGATCTGCCGCATCTCGAGAAGCTCTTGCGCACGGTCCGCGCTGCAGTGCGCATTCCGCTGACGATCAAAATTCGCTCCGGCTGGGACGAGAACAATATCGTCGCAGTCGAAGTCGCACGGATGGCCGAACAGATCGGGATCGAAGCGATCGCCGTGCATCCGCGTACGCGTATGCAGGGCTACGCCGGTCACGCGGACTGGAAAATCATCCGCGATTTGAAACAGGCGGTGAGCATTCCCGTCGTCGGCAACGGCGACGTGCGCAAGCCTGAAGATGCTGTGCGAATGATTGCGGAAACCGGTTGCGACGCTGTGATGATCGGCCGCGCGGCGTCATCAAATCCATGGATTTTCCGCCAAATTGCGGACTACCTCGCCACGGGCCGCTATGATGAACCGACCGAATCGGACCGCTACCAGTTGCTCTCAGATTATTTTCGAAGCCTGATGGACGCCGAGATGCCGGACGCCGTAGGCAAGATGAAGCAGTTCGCTACGCTTTTCACTCACGGCGTTCGCAATGGAGGCGAGCTGCGCCAGCACGTCCACCATTCGCACACCGCCGCCGAAATCCTCGATCGCGTCGATGCGTTTTTTGCCAGCGCAGACAGCCGCATCGCGAGCAACTGAAGTTCTGGCCTGAATCACTCGGGTTTTGCCAAGCCTTTTGACACCGCGTCATCGAGCAGCTGCTGCATCTGCCGCGAGGCATCGCGCGCCAGTTCGGCTTGCTTGCGGCCGAGTTCTCCCTGCTGGCGCCCGAGCTCGCCCATCTTGCGGCCCCACTCGCCTTGCTCACGTCCCATTTCACCTGCGCTCATTCCGGCGCTCCGCTGAGCCTCGCCGATCTCCCGCTGAATCTCGCCCATCTGGCGCTGAAGCTCGCCGATCTGCTCCATCGTCCCGCCTTCGGCGTTCAGCTTTTTCATCGCCTCCTCGACCTTTTGCATTTCCGCGGTCAAATCGGGGATTCTTACCTTCATGTCCTGGATTTTCCTGCTGGCGTCTTCGGCTTGCTTCCCCAATTCCTCTTGTTGCTTGGCGAGTTCCTTCTGCTGCTTTTCGAGGTCTTCATTCGGCTCCCAGATCTGCTTGGCGCGATTGACGGTGGCCGGGTCGCTGATGATGTATGACTTCTCATCACGCGTGAACCAGACGAAATCGACGCCCATTTTTCGTTTCAGCTCGCGCGCGTGTTCGGCGTCTTCGCGGTCACCGGAAATCATGAAATCATCAGAATCCTTCGTGACGATTGCAAACCGCGGACCCCAGTCGTAATAACGTCCCACCCAATATCCGCCGGGCCACGCGCGATAGAAACTCCAGTCGCCCGACATGGAAAGCGTCATGGGTGGCTGGACGGCGAAATCTTGCTGCGGCATCGCGGAAAGCGCATGCGTCTCGATGTGAATCTGCGGAACCGCCACGTGGAGGTTCGGCAGGTCGACATTCACGGGTGGAACGTCGATGTGCAATGGCGGGATCGCGGGCATCGGCGGAATGACGACGTGAAACTCTTGCTCCTCCGCAGGCGGCGCTGGTGGCTCGGGTGCCGGTGCGGCGGCAGGAGTCTGCGCCGTTGGTGGAGCAGGCCTTGCCGCCGCGGCCGGATCGGGCGCCGAGGGCGCCTGTGGTGCAGGGGGTGCGGGAGGAGCTTGAGCCTGAATGTCGTCGACCGCCGGATGCAAAGACGCGGTCAGAGCCACCGCAGGGACGGCGATTACTGCAAGCGCCAAAACGAGAATCTTCGCGGGCTTTCTCGACATCGCAGGCCTCCACGCCAGAATTCGTTCCACTCGCTTCTCGGCTTGCCCCGCCTTCGCCATAGAAACTGCCTCCCACCATGCGCGACGCGGCGCGGCCTCGAGTTCGGCGAAAAATTCGAGTAGTGCTTCGGCGTATCGAGTCCGGTCGGCGCCGCCGCCCAGCGCGGCTTCGTCGCTCGCTTGTTCGGATAAATCTTCCAGTTGGCGTTCGAGCCACCATGCCAGCGGACTGAACCAGAAAACCGCGCGATGAATGAGCGCCAAGCGTCGCGCGAGCGCATCACGCCGCCGGACGTGCGAGACTTCGTGTGCCAGAACGGCGGCAAGCTCGTCCGCATCCCATCGGCGCCAATCGGCGGGGAAAAGAATCACGGGCCTTCGAATGCCCAGCATCAGCGGCGCGGGAATCGTCTCCGATTCCGCGAGCACGGGTTCGCGCCGCAGTCCTGCCGCGTGCGCAGCCATCCAAAGCGCTTCAAGCGCGCGGGCATCCTCGATCCGAAGCGCGCTGCGCTCGAGTTTGCGCGCAAAGCGCACGCCGATCAGAATGCGCGCGAAAAATAGCAGCGCGACCGCGAGATAACCCAAAGCAGCGATCACGGGCCACGCGATCTCGCGCCTCGTCTCCGCAGGGCGAATAGCTACTGGCGGATCGCTCGGTTGATTGGTGCTGGTGGTATCCGTTGTGCCGGTGATCTTCCCAGGCGCTGGAATCGTCGCGCCGCTTTCCGGTGAGAAGGCTTGAACCGTGGCGAATTGGGGCAGCGAGATCTCTCTATTCGCGCCGTGTTTACCGAAGTCCGGCAACGGCACGGCAAACGGGATCGCAGGGCAGAGCACAGTCAGGAAGGGCATCGCCAGAGCCGCCGCCAGCGCGCCTCTCCAAACGAGCATCTTCACGTGAACGCCCTTGACGCCGAACGCTTCGAGTATGACCGCGAGAATGCAGCCGATTACGAGCGAACGCACCGCGGCACTTGCGAGAATTGTCAGAAAATGAACGCAGAGTTCGGTCGTTGTTTGAGACATCGCTACTCTTCCTTTTCTGCCGGGCGGCCCCTCGCTCCAGCGCGTGGTTTTCTTTTGGATTTTTCCTGCGCGATTCTGCGCGCGATGCGTTCCAACTGGCCGCGATCGATCACGGCGCTATTGACCATGCCTAGGACGAGTTCCTCGGCCGAGCCGCCGCAGAAGCGGTCGATGATGCTTTTGACCGCGCGCACGGCGACGTTCTGGCGTCCCTCGGCGGCGCGATAGATGTAGGTGCGCCCCTCCACCACGTGCGTGACAAATCCCTTTTGTTCGAGCCGGCGGAGAATCGTGCGTACGGTCGATTCCTTCATGGGGCGCGTCGCCGCGAGCGATTCCCGGCACGCTTCGGCCGAGCAGGGCCCGTGCGCCCAAACGTAGTCCATCACCATCTGTTCGACTTCGCCGAGCCCTTTTGGGCGTTTTGTGTGTGCGTTATTCATTGTAGCGCTACAATATGTAACGGATAGCTGCGGGCTTGTCAAGCAATATTTTTTGCGGCTTTGGGACCGCTCTGTGAAGCGGGATTTACGGCTCGCGAGTGATCAGGAGCTGTTTGTACGCTTCGCGCCGGGTGATGCCGCGCTCGCGCGCCACCTGCTTCAGCGCCGCTTTGCGGTCCACGCTGCGCTCCTGCATGATTTCGTCGACGCGCCTCGCGAGAGGAACTTCTTTCGCGCAAGCCGCGCCTTCTGCGGCATGAGCCTCGTGCCCGTCCGGCGGGCCGATGAGCAAAGTGATTTCACCGCGCGGCGGCCTTTTCCCTACGGCGGCAACGAGATCTTCAAGGTGACCGCGCAGAAATTCCTCATAGACTTTCGTTACCTCGCGCGCGATCACAGCTGGACGGTTGCCAAGGATTTCCAACGCGTCTTCTATAGTGTCGAGCAACCGGTGCGGCGCTTCGTAGAGCGCAAGCGTGCGCGGCTCATTTGCGAGTGCGCGGAGCGCCTTGCGTCTCTCTGTGGGCCGCGACGGCAGGAAACCGATAAACACAAACTGCTCAATCGGCATTCCGGAAGCCGCCAGAGCCGCCACAAATGCCGAAGCACCCGGTACCGGCACGACGCGGATTCCATGCCGCAAGCAAAGGTTCACGAGCCGGTGGCCCGGATCGGAAATGGCCGGCGTTCCCGCGTCGCTCACCAGCGCCACCTTCGCGCCCTGTTCCAGCTCGATCACGATTTCCGGGGCGCGCGTGATTTCGTTGTGCTCGTGATAACTCACCAGGCGCTTCGAGATGCCGAAGTGTGAGAGCAGCTTGAGCGTCTGCCGCGTGTCTTCGCACGCGATCACGTCCGCTTCTTTCAGAATTCGCAGCGCGCGCATCGAGATGTCTTCGAGATTTCCGATCGGCGTCGCAACAACGTAGAGGCAGCCCGCCGCCGCATCGCTGGTCACGGCGCCTGTTTTCGCTTTCTTCGGCATATTCCGGATCTGTTCTTGTAGCCCGCTCGATCATTGAGCCTAAACTTGTAAGCGCCCGCATTGCAAGCTGTGACAGGCAATCCAGCGACCTGCAATCGCGACGCGCAAATTGACACGATCGCGAGCGTTCGCTAATCTGGTGGTTCCCAATTAAATCGCTAAGGAGCACTGAATGGCTCAGGGTACCCCTGTAAAGCACAAGAAGAAGACGAAATCAGTCCTGAAAAATATTCGCCACGCCGAGCGGCGCGCGGCCATCAACCGCATGAACCGCACGCGCGTTCGCACCGTGATTCGCCGCATGCGCACAGCGCTGGGCGCGGCAGATGCAGCTGCCGCTGGAAAGCTTGCCTCGGACACCTATTCGGAGATCGATAGGGCAGTCCGCAAACATACGCTTTCTCAGAATACGGCCAATCGTTACAAGTCGCGCCTGGCACTGGCGCTCAACGCCCTGATGGCGAAGAAGTAAGAGCTCACGACGCAGATATTCGTTTCAAGGAGCGCTCCGAATTTTCGGGGCGCTTTTTCTTTTGTCATGCGGATTTTAGGCGGAGCGAGCAACCGGTGACGTGAGCCGCGCGATCAAGAATTCCATCGTCGCGCGCGGATCGGGATTTGACGATTTCAGCTGGCTATCGGCTTCGGCCAACGCCACGAGTCCTGCCAGCAGATCCGATTTTGGCACTCGATGAGCCTGGCGGATCGTTGCCTCGGCGGACTCCGGAGCCATGCCCAATTGTCGCGCGACCTGAAACTTGTTTATGTGGACCGGCAGATCGCGCGCCTCAATGAGCTTCCGGTATCTCCATGCGAGCGCGCCGACGATTCCGGCGGGCTGCTCGCCCTCGCGCAGCAAGTTGTCTAGAAATCGGAGCGATGCGTTGCGCTCGCGGCTCGACAGCATGTCGGCCAGTTGCCAGACCGTATTCTTCCGCGCCGCGACGACCAACTGCTCGACGTCCGCGGTCGTGATCTGGCGACCTCGCGCATAGGTCGCGAGCTTTTCGATCTCGATGCGCATCCGCGCCGCCGAGCCGTTGAGCGAATCCGCGAGCGCCGCAGCGGCCTCGCGGTCGATTTCCGCGCCCGAGTCCTTCGCCATTTGTCCTGCGAGAAATGCGGCAGACTCCGCGCCGATCGTCAGTTCGACGACAAGCGCCTTCTCGTGAAGCAATTTCGAAAACTTCAGCCGCCCGTCGAGCCCCTCCGCCTCGATAACAAGAACTGTGAACGGCGCAGGGGATTCAAAATATTTTTCCAGCGCCCCGAGTATCTCTTCCCGCGACTTTTCGCCAAGCCGCTCGATCGATTCCGCGCCTTCGACAATCACCACCTGCTGCGGGGCCAGCATCGGCAGCGTCTGCGCGCGGCCGAGAATTTCGTCCCAGCCCGCGTCGCGTGCCGAAAGCCGGGCCACGGCCCAGTCGCGCAGTCCCTCCTGCACGAAAGCGTCGATGATTTTGTTGCGGCACATTTCGCGCAGGTAAATGTCCGAGCCCAACAACACGACTGCCGCGATGGGCTTACCGCGAGCGAGCCGCTCGATCAGTTTTTCGGGAGATGTTGCGGGCATCAAAAGTTCTCCAAAACGTCCGCAACCAGATGCGAAGCCAGATCGTGTGACATTCGCTCCAGCGCCGGATCCTCCTCGTCAAAGAAGTTGCTCACATTCGATGAAATCTGATACTCGCCGCGGAAGACCATGTCGTCGTTTTTGTAGACCTGCTTCTGCGTCTGGTTGTCGACGAGCTGCACTTTCGCGTGCACGCTGATCAGCATGGTGGTCACTTGTCCGGTGGTTGCTTCAAACGTCGCGGGGTTCGCTTCGATCGAAATGACTTCTCCGGTTAACACTGCATCGGCTGAAGCTTGGTCCTGGATCACGCGATACTTTGTCCGTGTGATGAATTCGCGGATCACGGCCTGCGTGAATCGCTGTTCGATGCGGTACGTCGTCGTATCGTTTTTGAAAGCCGGAATCGCAATTGTTTTCCAGTCGGACGGCAGTTGTGCCGCTCGCCCCGCGACATGATAGCCGCACCCTCCGATCACGGGCGCCGAGAGCAGCGCAATGGCGAACAAAAGCAGCGGCGTTCCTCTCTGTTTCAAATTATTGCGTCGATCTAGCAATCACTTCCTCCGCAATGCGGACGGCGTTTGTGGCAGCCAAGCGCAAATTATCCGCCACTCCCCAAATCCAGACGCCGCTCGCAACGTTCGGGTCGGGCTCGATTCGTGCGAGCTGGATTTCGCTCTCGCCCGCCGCACTGGCGTTCGTCGGTGGCATCTCGTCCGGTGCTGCGATCTTTACGCCCAAGTCGGCGAACGCCGCCTCAACCTGCGCTGGCGCTATCGGCGATGCCATCTCCGCGTATGCCGCGAAAGCATACCCATAAAACACCGGCGCTTGCACCATCTGAATTGCCGGCACGGGAGCGCGTCCGCCGAGGTAGCGCGCCACGTCGCGTGCGACCGCACTACGCAGTCCGCCCAGAGCCGTGGCACTGCCTTCGCCGTAGCGGGCGAGCAGATTGAACGCAACCTGCGCATCGAAGACGGGCTTCGCGGGCTCGCGAAACGAGAGCAGGCTGGCCGTCTGCGTTTCGAGCTCCTCGATGCCGGCCTGTCCTCGTTCCGAGACCGGTGGAAAGAGCAGCACCGAAATTCGCTGCGTTTCAAACGCCCGGAGCGCCGCAGCCAGTGTGCACGCGATGATGACTGGCGCAGACGGCGAACAATACGTACCACGCGCCGCCGATCCATTTCCGGATTTAGCCAGCTGCGGCGGCAACGTGGCCGTGAGTGCCGGAATCCACGAGATTGCGTTCGCAGCAGTTTGCGCACCCCCCGCGAGCGCCCCAGTCATGTCTATCACGGTGGCGCCGGACTCGTGAGCGACTGCCCAGTTCCGTTCCGCATCGGAAGCCGTGCCGGCGAAAAATGCGAACTGTGCGCCCTCAAAGCTAACTTCGTCGAGCGAGCGAAAGAATGTAGGTTCGCCACCAGCCTCCGTAAGCGTTCCCGCCATCACACTCTCGTCAAGCAGGACAATGTCGCTAAATGGAAAATTGCGGTCCTCGAGAACCTGCTTCAATTCCTTGCCGAGCAAGGAAGACGCACCAACGATAGCTATGCGGTGGAACTTTCCAGGCCCGGAGGGCATGGCTCAGGCGTGGCGGGAGGCGAGGCGGTGGCGCGCGAAGCGGACGCTTTGCAGGACGATCCCGTGCAGCATATAACCACCCGCGAGAATCAGAAGCGTGGGTCGCGAGAAAAACCAAATCGCGCCAACTAGAAGCGCCAGCACGACCACGTAAAGCGACGGCCAGCGCTTTGTCCACTGAACGTCTTTGAAGCTGTAGTAGCGCACCGTGCTCGACATCAAGATTCCGAGCAATACCAGGAGAGCAAGCCAGAGAACTGAAATCCGCGGGTCGGCGATCGGATTCCGGAAGAAGTGCACCGTCGCCGCGATCATGCCTGCCGCGGGCGGGCACGGCATGCCTACGAAGTAACGGTTGCTGCCAGGAGCCATACCTTGGATATTGAAGCGGGCGAGCCGCCATGCGCAGCAGCCAAGATAGAAGAAGCCCACTAACCAGCCGAGCTGGATCAGATGCGATTCCTCAGGCAATCCGATCGCCGCCACGGCGTGGATGCCCCACGCGTAGGCCAGAAATGCAGGCGCCATTCCGAAGGTGACCACATCCGCCAGCGAATCAAACTGCTTTCCAAACTCGCTGTCGGTGCCCACCAGGCGCGCCACGCGTCCATCGAATCCGTCGAAAATAATCGCCAGGCCGATAGCGCGCGCGGCGTTGTCTAGCAGCGCCGTCGAACCCTCGAGCGTTGCAAGGATCGCATAGTAACCGCAGAGCAGGTTCGCCACGGTGAAAACGCTGGGCAGAATGTAAACGCCGCGGCGCAGCTTTTGACCGCGAAACGGCCTTCGTGGGCTGTCGTCGTGGCCGATCGGATCTAGCTCGTTGAATTCCATTTTGCGATGACCGTCTCTCCGCCCTTTGCGAACTGCCCGCGCCGCACTGCAACCACCGTTTCCATCGGCAGCCAGACATCGACTCGCGATCCGAATCGAATCAATCCCACGCGGTCGCCGATTGCCACCGTGTCGCCCGGTTGCTTCCAGCATATCACGCGTCGCGCGACGGCTCCGGCGATTTGTTTGAAGACCACCGCACCTTTTGGCGTATCGATACAGATGACGTTCTGTTCGTTCTCGCGCGACGCAGCAGCGCGAAATGCGCCCAGAAAATTGCCGGGACGGTACACCACGCTTGCGATCCGTCCTCCAACCGGTGCTCGCTGCACGTGGACATCCCAGATTGAGAGAAAGATGCTGATGCGGTGGCCCATCTTCGAATCGAATTCTTCATCCACGATCTCGACGACGTGGCCGTCCGCCGGCGAAACCACCAGTCCGGGATCGTTGGGAATCACGCGCTCCGGATCGCGGAAGAAGTAGAAAATGAAGAGACCCAGCAACACAAAAACGCCGCCGGGCCATTTCCATCCGAAGACGAAGCATGCCGCGCCAATCAACAGTGGTGGCACAGCAAATCTGTAGGCGTCTCTGACCATGATGCGCAAAGAATCCGAATTGCAGAGGACGTGCTCGGCGCAGCGCTATCGTCCGCGCATCGCTGTGCCGCGAATTTCGGCTTGTTCGAGTGCAGCTGTATTGTACGACAGAAGCGAACTGGCCGCTCCGCCCTAGTGGCGCATCGCCTGCCGGTGCTGCGCGAGAATCAGCTCCATGCGGTCCTTCAGGCGTAGCTTCAGTTTCTTGAGGGCCGCCTCTTGCATCAGATCGTCTGAATTCAGGTAGGAGGACTTGAGGATTTGGTCTAGCTGGGATTCACAGCGGGAGTGTTCTTCAGCGAGCTTTCGAAACTCGGGATCGTTTGCCAACAGGGACTGCCGGATTTCCTGGCTTGTCATCGCCATGCCTTCCCTCCCGGTTGTGTGAGACCTTTACATGGCTGTAACAATTACCACAACCGGGTTCCGGAGCCAATAGCCTCCTCTTGGGATTTTGCACAGCCCGGATTTCAGGGGGAACAGCGTCATTAGAGGGAATTGAGTAATTCCACGGAAAGCAGCCGCGCCTTCTGCGCCAGGTTCTGGGCGCGGGCCCAGTCGTTGTCTTTTATCGCGTCGCGCGATTGCGAAAGGAAACTGCGAATCTTGTCCGCAAGATCAGTCTGCGCTGCGTTCAATTGTTTTCCACTTGCTTGCTGGAGGTTGTTTTCGGCGACGGAAATGTCGTCGTTCGTCTTGCGCTGATACGTCTGGGTGTCCTCCTGCGTGAGCGCAGGCGATATTTGCGGAGCCGCTGGGCGGTTCGGTTGCGCTTCGGTGTCCGCGGACGCTTGCTCGGCCGATTGTCGGCGCGGCGCAGAGGGTTTCGACGGCGGAATTGCTACCGGTGGTGGCGCGGGTGTAGCTGCGACGGGCACTGCGGGCGGCGGCCCGGCGGCGATCTCCGGTGGTGGGGTGGCGTCGGTGTCGGGTGCCGTCGTCATAGGCCGCATCGCTGCTTCCGTCGGTACGGGCGCGGCAGGCACCGCAGCATGGACAGTCTTTTCCGAGCATCCACCAAGCGCGGGCAGCGTTGCACATGCCAGCAACAGGGCCGCAAGTCGAATTTCGTTGGATGATCGGCTGGGCATCTATCGTTTTTCGGCGGCGACTGGCTTTCCGAGTTCGCGTACTTTGGGCGTCGCCGTCTCCGCCATGCGGGCGAGGGGAAGCTCGATGCGAAACGTCGCGCCCCTTCCCGGCTCCGACTCAAATTCTATCCGGCCATTGTGCAGTTGCACAAATCGAAAGGTGTTGGCCAGCCCGAGTCCTGTCCCGCCCGGCCGCGTCGTAAAAAACAGCTGAAAAATCTTCTTTTGATCCTCAGGCGGAATGCCCTTTCCGGTGTCTTGCACTGCGATCACTGCGAATTCTCCCGCGCGTTTGAGGCTCACCGAGATCGACCCGCCCGGATCGGTGAAATCGCACGCGTTCAGGACAAGATTCAGCACGGCTTGGTGGATCAGTTGCCGGTCGGCGAGCACCGGAGGCATACCGGAGAGCAAATCGGCCCGCAGCGTCAGGCCCGCCTTGGTGACGGTCGGACGCGCCGCCTCCAGCACTTCCTCGAGCAGCTTCTGCAGATCGGTTTCCTCGAGCTTGAGTTCCACCGGCCTCGTGAAGCTCAAGAAAGTTTTCACCGCCCGGTCGAGCCGGTCGATTTCGCTGTCAAGCATTTTCACCGCTTGCTGCGGTTCGGGATCGACCGGCATGTTGGCCTTCAGTACTTCCAGCCAAAGCCGCATCGAATTGAGGGGATTTTTCACTTCGTGTGCGACGCCCGCTGTTTGCCGGCCGAGAACGGCCATTCTTTCGGAGAGCTGCAACTGGCTTCCGATCCGCGCAATGGACCCTACATCGCGCAACGTCACGAGCGTTCCCATGTGCGTTCCATGCTCGCGGACCACCTGCACGCTCACGCCGATCCTACGCGGTCCCCCGCTTCCGTCGAGCGTGACTTCTTTCCCCTCGGCCGGCTCGATCTGGTCGCCTTCAATCTTGAGCACACTGCGCAGCGGATGGCGCGCCGGAAAAATCTCGGCCACGCGCCGCCCGCGCAAGTCATCCGCCCGCGCTCCCAGGAATTTCTCGACTGATGGGCTTATCAACACCGCGCGTCCCTGTGCGTTGAATAGCACCAGGCCGTACTCCAGACCATTCATTACTTGGTCGAGATTTTCGCGCAGCGTGCTGAAGACTTCGCGCACATCGCGCAATTGCTTGCCCAGGCCGACGATTTTCGTGCTGACCGCGCCCAGCTCGTCGCCCTGCCTCACGACAGGCTCCGCCTCGAACTGCCCCGCCGAAATGCGGTCGAGTTGCGCGGAGATTCTGGCAACGGGAGCCAACGTGATCGAGCTGACGATAAAAGCGAGCAGCGTCGAGATCAGCACGGAACCGAGTGCCCAATAGCCGGCCGATTCGAGCCCCGGCATAATCTGCCCGCGAATCAGCGCCGAGGAAAGCCCCACACGAATGTCGCCGAAAGACCGCCCCTGCAATTCGAACCGCAGCGAGTATTCGTAGGTCTGCGCGGGCCCCCACAGCTCGCGAAGCTGCTGAAAAAAGCTCCCTCGCGCCAGCGAATTGATCGGCGGCCGCTGCGCGAGTTTTTGATCCCGGAGCGATGCATCACTCGAAACCAGCACCGTGCCGTTCTCATCGCTGATCGTGATGTCGTAAATCGTGGGAGAGATTCCGATATCCGATTCGATAAGTGAATTGAGCGTGCTGCTGCTGTCGAAAACCTTCCGGACGTATTCGCGCAGATCGGCTGGCTCGAACGAGGCGGGCGCCTCGCCCTGCTCCGCTGCCTCTTTCAGCGCGTTCCCGCACGCATCCAAAATCTGCGACGCGGCGAAGCCCGCCGTATCGTTTGCCTGCCGCAGAGTCTGGCGCGAGAGCCGCGCAAGGTAAAGTGTCGAGACCACGGTCACCACGAGCAGCACGAGTAGCGACGTGGCGAGCGTGAACTTAGTTTTCAGGCTGAGACGCATTGACCCGCCCCGCCTCGTATTCCTTCAGCTTGTTGTGGAGAGTTTTCAGGCTGATCCCCAGCAACTCGGCCGCGCGCGTTTTGTTCTGGCTCGTGGCGGCTAGCGTTTGCAGAATCAGTTCGCGTTCGGCGTCGTCCACCGTCGTTCCAACGGGGAACCGGATTCCGCCCAGCCCCGATGCGCTCACCGCAGGCGCATGCCCGAAATCGGGAGGCAGGTGCTGGCGGCCGATCGTTCCCCGGTCCGACGCGATCACCGATCGCTCCAGCGCGTTGCGCAGCTCGCGAATGTTTCCCGGCCAGGGATAGGAGCGCAGCAGCTCCATGGCGTCGACGCCGATGCCGGTCACTTTCTTCCCGTGCTTTTCTGACAGTTCCGCGAGAAGGTGCTCGATCAGCAAAGGCAGATCGTCCTTGTGTTCGCGCAGCGGGGGAAGATGGATGTGAAACACATTGAGACGGAAATAGAGGTCCTGACGCAGTTGCCCGCTTGCAACGGCCTGTTCGGGATTCTTGTTGGTCGCCGCGAGAACGCGCACATCGACCGGCGTCTCGACCTTACTGCCGAGCCTCCGCACTTTGTGGTCCTCCAACACGCGAAGCAGCTTGGCCTGCGTGGGCGCGGGCATTTCGCCGATTTCGTCGAGCAACAAAGTTCCGCCGTTCGCCAGCTCGAAGCAGCCGATCCTGCGCTCTGCCGCTCCCGTAAACGCGCCCCTCTCATGCCCGAAAATTTCGCTTTCCATCAGCGATTCGGGAATCGCCGAGCAGTTGATGGCCACAAACGGCCGGTTCGCACGCGGCGAGAGCATGTGAATCGAACGCGCCACGATTTCCTTGCCCGATCCCGTTTCGCCCGTGATCAGCACGGACGCCGTCGAGGGCGCTGCCATCTCCACCTGGCGCATCACCTCTTGCATCGCCTCAGATGAACCGACAAGCGCCCCCAGCTTTCCCGCATGGCGGAGCTGCTGCGTCAGGACGGCGACCGCCTGCCGGTCGCGCACGCGCCCCAGCGCCCGATCGAGCAGCGCCCGAAGCACTGGCGGCTTCAGCGGCTTTTCGATGTACCAGAACGCGCCCGCCTCGATCGCCTGCACGACGCGCTCGTCGCTTCCCCTCCCGGTTATGACAATGACGGGAATTTGCTGGATTTCATCGCCCAGGTGGCGCAACAGATCGAGACCGTTCATGCCGGGCAATTCGACATCCGCGAGGATTACATGCGGGTTAAACTCCGGGAACCGCGCCAGCGCGTCCTCGCCGCTTGCGACGCCCAAAACTTCGCAGTCCCATTTCCTGAGCAGCGCTGCGTAGCCCTTGCGCGCGTTTTCTTCATCCTCGACGATGAGGATCCGATGCAGCGATGAACTCTCAGGTGCCATCAATCATTTGAATCTACCAGCACTGATCGGGAATTCCAAGGCGGCCCGGCGCACACGAACGCACGGAATCGCGAAAAGGATTGCGCACGCGTTTGATTGAACCGGTTCTCTATGTGCGCCCGAAGAAAAGCGACCGCTCGAGAATCACTTCGAGCTTCGTATTTTTCTCGAGCGAAATCTCTTGTCCGAGGCTCGCCGCGGCCATGTAGGCGGTCACCGCGGCGATAGCGGCTCCCGTCGCGGCTTCCTTTTTGTCCTTCGCGGCGACTCCCGGGGCGGCTCCGGCAAGTGCCGCAGCCAGCGCGGCCTCTAGAGCTTCATTCCGCTTGTCCGAACTGGCCTCGATCTCGCCCTCGCGCGTGTAATCGACGCGAATCGAATGCACGCCGGGGACGTCATCGACCATCGCCACCAGCGGGACCCATCCGCCCGGCGTGTGAATGTCGTCAAACGTCAGCCAGATCCGGGCCCGGCCTATCTTGTGTGCTTGCTGGATTTTGTCGATATGTCCGCGAATTTCTGCGCCCGGCCGCAAAGTTGTCCCGTCGGCGCTTACCAGCGGCACGAGCGTCAGTGCCGTGAACGGATCGTCCGCCTTTGCAGTTTGGGTGTCGAGCGTGTCCTGCAGGCGGACGAGAAATCGCGTGCCCGAAGAAACCTCGTTGGGTGCTGGAGACGCTGTAGATTGATCCTGTCCAACCGCCGGCGATACGGCAGCAAATGCGAGGGCCAGCAAAGCTGCCACAGCCGGAAGCATAGAAATGCGCTTCATACGCTTCCTCCGTAAATCAATTGGCTTGGCGCTCTCTGCTGGATAGAAAGCGGTACAGCGAGACTAGCTTATCAGATGTTTCTGCGCGCTTCGAGGTGGCCTGAGCCGAGCCGGAGAGGCCATTCTCGAACGCTCGCGCCAATTCTACACTCAGATCGGCCGGTTCCAATTCGGGAAATGCGCCCGTTCCACCATTGCATCGAATTGATAATCCGTGGGTTGCGCTCGTACGTATTCTTACGATCTTGCCACACGTTTCATTTTGGAATTAGAGTGCGCCCCGCCGAGCATCACTTCTTAAGCTTAACCTTTTTGCTTTCATCGTGCGCTCGCGCCCGAATTGGTTTCCGCTTTGCACTCGCATTTTGAGACAAAGGTCTGAAAGGGGAATCGCAATGTCCGCCACTGGAACTGAAGCCGTCGTGCCAGTTGGACGTCCCACCGCGCTCACGGTCCTGATCGTCGATGACGAGGACCCGCCACGCAACCTTTGTCGGGACGTTGTCGCCGGCACCGGCCTTCGTGCGCGCACCGCCTCGACCACCGAGCAGGCGCTCGATTCCCTCGAACAGTTTCCCGTCGACATCGTCATCCTGGACCTACGTGTCCCCCAGCTCGGGGGTATCGAACTGCTCAAGCGGATCAAAGAGACGTATCCGCATATCGCAGTCATCATGCTCACCCAATACGGCACGATCGAGAGCGCCGTCGAAGCCACGCATATTGGCGCCGTGGACTACTTGACCAAGCCTTTCCATGTTGACGATCTGCGCTCCAAGCTTGAACGTGTGATGCACTCGCTCGAAATCGACCAGGAGAATCGAGTCTTGCGCGAGCAGCTCCGGACTCGGCCCGGTTTCGGTGGCTTGATCGGAGTTTCGCTCAAAATGCAGCGCGTCTACCGCCTCATCGAAAAGGTCAGCCAGCACAAGTATCCGGTGCTCATTCTCGGCGAGAGCGGAACTGGAAAGGAGCTTGTCGCCCGCTCCATCCACTTTGCAGGCTCCCGCCGCAATGAGCCGTTCGTCCCGGTCGATTGCTCCTCCCTCGCGCCCACGCTGATCGAATCCGAGCTCTTCGGTCATGTGAAGGGCGCATTCACCGGCGCGATGCACTCGAAGATCGGTCTGATGGAAGCGGCTGGCAACGGCACGCTATTCCTCGATGAAATTGGCGATCTGCCGGTCGATCTGCAAGCCAAGCTTCTTCGTGCGCTGCAGGAAAAGGAGGTAAAGCCGGTCGGTTCGACGGACCGCGTCTCCATTTCCACACGCATCATCGCGGCAACCAATCGCGATCTCGAAGCTGCCGTCCGGCAGAATCAGTTCCGCCAGGATCTTTTCTTCCGCCTTAACGTCGTGCAGATCAAGCTGCCGCCTCTGCGGGAACGCAAGAGCGACATTCCGATTCTCGTCAACTCGTTTCTCGAAAAATTCAGCGACTCGGGCAGCAGCGTCCGCACGATCTCGGAGGACGCCATGGCTCGCCTGCTCGCCTACGATTGGCCCGGCAACGTTCGCGAACTCGAAAACGCAATCGAGCGCGCCGTCGCGCTGGGTTCGGGCCCGATTCTGCACGTCGGCGACCTCCCCTCGAATCTCCAATACGGCGCAGGCGAGCGCATGCCGCAGAGCAACGAACTGCTTCCGCTCGAAGAGCTCGAGCGGCGCGCCATCCTCCGCGCGCTGCAGGAGGCCAGCGGCGATAAGCTCGCCGCCGCTCGCCTGCTCGGCATCGGCAAAACGACTCTTTATCGCAAGCTGAAACAGTACGAAGCTGAGTCACATTTGCATTCCAACTGATTTCCACATCCGTCGCGCCGCGCGGTCGTTTCCATTCACGCACTATTCCTAGACAGGGAAGGCTCCTCGTCATTGCGTATCGAACTGGGAACACTGGCGTCCCATCCCGCCCTGCAACACGTTGCAATGCTTTGAAAACACGCCGGTTCCGGATGCCCGCCGCATGGTTAGCGTTATGCAATGCACAGTTCATGTGCTACGCCTCAGGGCTCGAATCCAAAATCATCTGGATGGAAATATTGCGGCGCGGTCTGGAATACGCCTTGGCCGTCGGCTTGGCGTTGCTATCGAGCCAGTGGATTCTCCGGGGGAATTGGTAGCGCTGCTAATCGCACGTGGAGCGAATTCTGTTGCGTATGGCAGATACGATTGATTCGAGCCGGAGACCGACTCATCATTCGCCGGCATTCTCCTCGAACCATCTCCCAGCCGGAGCGGCCTTTCAATCCGTCTTCGACACGAGCGCTGAGGCCCTGTTGGTCGTGGATGCCGCTGGCATCATCTACAAAGCCAACCGCCGGGCGCGCGATCTCCTACGCCTGAAAGCTGGCTCCGGTCGTGGTGCAAGTCTTGCCGATTTCGTCGCCGATCCGCCCCCGGAGATCTTTAAGTCCTTCTGGGCGCAGGCGAGTTCGGACGGTCGCCATCATTCTGTCGATGCATTGCTTGCCAGTGGTTTTTCAATTCGGATCACGCTGCGAGCCACGCTGCCCGGCACTCATCTCCTCCTGGTGTGTCTCGAGGAGGGCTCCATCGTCCATCGCGCCGACGCCAAGTCGCGTCACCTCGAAGCCGAGCTGCGCAGTGTGCTCGACTCGCTTCAAGTCGGCGTGATTCTCCTCGATCCCTCCGGACATATTCGCGGTTCAAATGCGCGCTTCGAGCAGCTTTTCGGACTCAGCCGGCGTTCCATCCGGGAGGCAGCCGGTTTTGAAGGGCTTCAGGAGCTGATTGCCGCACGGTTCCGTGACCCCGACTCCTTTTCTGCTCCGTGGAAATCCTATCTCGCCGGCACAGCAGAGCCCGGCAACGACGAGCTCGAACTAATACGTCCGGCGCCCCGCATCTTTGAACGGTTCTACCGGCCCGTGCTCGACGCCGAAGGGCGGTCCATCGGCTGGTTTGAACTCTACGCCGACGTGACGGGCGAACGTCAAATTCAGGCCAAGATGCTTCAGACCGAAAAAATGGCGGCGCTCGGACAACTCGTTTCCGGCATCGCGCACGAATTGAACAATCCGCTGACCGCAATCATGGGCTACGCTCAGCTCCTGCTCGGTCACGGCTTGCAGCCTTCTCAGTTCACCGAAGCAAAAAACGTTTACAACGAAGCCGAGCGCGCCCGGCGAATCGTAAAAAATCTTTTGTATTTCGCCCGCGAGAACAAGCCCGAGCGCACGCGCGTCGACCTCAACGAAACCGTCGAACGAACTGTCGCACTCCGCAGCTACGAATTGCGCGTCGAAGACATCATCGTAGAATGCGATCTCGCGCCCGGCCTTCCACACACGATGGCCGATCCGTACCAGCTGCAACAGGTGATCCTCAATCTTGTCGTCAACGCTGAGCAGGCGCTTCTCGGGGATCGGGGGCACGGACGCGTCTGGATTCGCACGCGCCATTTGTTTCACGGCGCTGGCCACCGCACGGACGAATCGATCGTGCTGGAGATTTCCGACGACGGCCCGGGCATCCCTCCCGCCATCGCTTCGCGAATTTTCGATCCGTTTTTCACCACCAAAGCGGCGGGTCTGGGCACGGGTCTTGGCCTGTCCATCGTATACGGCATCGTCCATCAACACGGTGGAGAGGTGACATTCGAAAACAAGCCGGGCGGCGGCGCGAAGTTCACTGTCGAGCTGCCGATTGTCCGCGCGCCCGCTGCCGAATCCGCTCCAGCCGCGCCTCAAGTCGCAGGCTCGGTGGGTCGTTCACTCTCTCGCCGCTTCCTGGTGGTCGAGGATGAGCCGACGGTGGCTCAATTGATCGTCGACGTGCTCCGCGAAGAAGGCCACCGGGTGGACTCGGTGCTCGACAGCCAGGAGGGTCTCACGCGGCTTTCGCGCGGCGAATACGATCTCGTCATCTGCGACCTGCGCATGCCGCGTCTCGATGGGCCTGCGTTTTACGACGCTCTGGTGCGCGCAGGCAGCCCGATGCGCGACAAAATCATTTTCATTACCGGCGATACGCTCGCGCCGCGCACGCTCAAATTTCTCGAATCGAAGAATCTGCCGTACCTTGCCAAACCCTTCTTGGTAGAGGAACTGAAACTCGCCGTTCAAGCCGTACTCTCGGGCAGCCACAACCGGCCGGCGGAACTCCACGCAGCGGCGCCCGATCTAACCTCGTCTCAGAGGACATGAACTCCGTGTACGGTGTGGCCCGCAAAATTATGACCCTCCCTGACCACAGTCCATTGCTCGCAATCGCCGATGAGGTTCTCGCGCAGCATCTATCCCGCGAGATGGAGCGAATCGGGCGGGCCCGGCCTCCGGTGGTTGTGTCGGACCTTCTAAGCCTTTGCGAATTTGCGGGCCGCTTTGCTCCGGGAGTAATCGTCCTCGACGCCGATCTCCCCGGCCGTGAACCACTCGATGGGTTGCTCCGCCAGTTGACGGCTTCCGCACCTGTGATTCTGATCGCGCCTCCGGAGCGCCAGTTCGAGGCGGCTCGGCTCGTGGCAGGCGGCGAAGTGGAATTCGTTGCGCGGGTCGCAGATTTCGTGCCTCTGGTCGTGAGCCTTGCCGAACGCCGCCTGCGATGGGCGGACATGTCGGCATCGATGCTCGCGCTGCCATGGGGTGCGACGGACGCCGATCTTGGTACTATCTTTCGCCACGAGATCAACAATCCTCTCACTGGAATCCTCGGCAATGCCGAGCTGGTTCTCGCCCATCGCGAGCATCTTTCCGCAATCGACATCCAAAGGCTCCAAACCGTCGTCGATCTAGCCGTGCGGCTGCGCGAGACGGTTCGCCGCCTGAGCAATGCCTGGGAGAATCAGCACACCGCCGTAAAATCCGCCTGATCTTTTCGCCGACCGAATCAGTTGAGGATTGTCCGGAAAAAACAGATAATCTGGGCGCAAAATCGACCGTCTTTCTGAACGATCCGAAATCAAACTGGGAGCTTTGAATGGCCAACGAAAAAGTGATGGATGTGGACCGCCTGACAGCCATCGACGTGCACACGCACGTCGAGCACGAAGGCGAAGAGACCGCGACAGACGAAGCGGCAAGGAAATATTTCGGCGAGGGCGCGCCGCGCGGCCGCCAGGGAATGGCAGACTACTACCGCGCGCGGAATATTGCCTGCGTGATTTTCACGGTGGACGAGCGCCTTTCGGGCCGCCCGCAGATATCCAACGATTCGGTCCTCGAATTCGCCGCGCAGAACGCGGACATCATGATCCCGTTTATCAGCATCGACCCGACGCGCGGGCCGGGCGCGATCAGCGAAGCCAAGCGGCTGCTCGCCACCGGGCAGGTGCGCGGTTTCAAGCTGCATCCACCGATCCAGCAGTTTTTCCCGAACGACCCGACGATCTATCCGTTCTATCGCGTGATCGAAGAAGCCGGCGTGCCGGTCGTGTTTCATACCGGGCACAGCGGAATCGGGACGGGAACGCCGGGTGGCGGCGGAATCCGCCTCAAATTCGGGAACCCGATGTACATCGACGACGTCGCCGTCGATTTTCGCGACCTGAAAATCATCATGGCGCATCCTTCGTTTCCGTGGCAAGATGAGGCCATCTCGATCTGCCTCCACAAGCGCAACGTATTCATCGATCTTTCGGGCTGGTCGCCGAAATATTTCGCGCCAAATCTGGTTCAGTACGGAAATTCGCTGCTCAAGAATAAATTGCTTTTCGGTTCGGATTATCCGCTGATTACGCCGGACCGGTGGCTGGCCGATTTCGAAAAGGCTGCGTTCAAAGACGAAGTGCGTCCGCTGATCCTGAAGCAGAACGCGATGAAACTTTTCGGACTGAAGTCGAAGGCTGCCGCGATCTAAGCTTCTGCGTGAAATCGCGGCCGATTCGAATCATCGAACCGGCCGCGATTCCGATCCCCCAGGCTCGACTAACCGTCGACCTGGGGCCCCTTTATTCCCCTACGGAAGAGCGAACGTGTAAATTGCGTTGTGTCCCTGCAGCAGCGGCGTATCGGTTTGGCGTGCAAGCGTCGGCTCGGCGAGATTGTCTCCTGTAATCACCGATACGTATTGCTTGCCGTTGACCGCGTACGTGATCGTGCTGACGGAGATCGGCCCGCCGAGAATCGATTCCCACAGTTTTTTGCCCGTGACCGCATCGAACGCGCGGAATCTGCGGTTGATATCTCCGTGGAAGATCAATCCACCCGAGGTTGCAAGCAGCGATCCCGTGCTGGGCGCGCGCTGCAGATCGAATTTCATCATTTCGCCGGTCGAGAGATTGATCTTGGCGAGTCCCCCGATCGCGTTGATATCCGAACCTTCCCGCAGGACGCCGTGCCGCCTGCCGCTCGTGGTGGTTGCCGTCATATCGAGGCAATTGTCGACGTAGCCGGTATACAGGGAATTCGTTTCGGGATCGTAGGCCGTGGGCCAGTAGCTGCGGCCGTTCCAATAGCAGATCACGTGATGATCGCCGGGTTTTTTCATCACTACGTCCCAATTGATCGTGGCCTTTCCGGTTTTTCCGTCGACGTTGGAAATCGCCAGGTTCGGCGCGTCCAC
>Ga0187778_10000512_pt1 | contig 27648 bp, 24 predicted proteins | sample 1015_Q2_SP5_20_M_FD_132418 | JGI IMG/M metagenome (GOLD analysis project Ga0187778, IMG submission 132418) | Tropical peat soil microbial communities from peatlands in Department of Meta, Colombia - 1015_Q2_SP5_20_MG | ecosystem: Environmental > Terrestrial > Soil > Wetlands > Peat | place... | reverse complement strand
GTCGTGTGGTTCACCGCCGGGCAAAGCCTCCTTGCCTGGGTGCGCCCCGTACTGCGCTTTACGCTGCCCATTGCCTGCGTGGTGGCGACGCTGGCGCTGTTTGTGTCGCCTTGGGCCGAACGCGCGATCGCCGAGGCGCGACAGCGCTTTGAACACCGCGACGACGTAAGTAAAGTCACGCCCGGGAGGTTCATCGAGTCAGCGGCCTCCGAGCGGGTTTTCTTTGTGGAGAACCTCGATGTCGAGACCGGGCGGGTGCAAAGCGTGTTTGCGAGCCAGCACTCCGCAGACCACGAAAGCATCATCGTGGCCGCGCGCGGCGAGCTCGAGACCCACGCGGACGGTGCACGTTTTCTGGTTTTGAGCCACGGCCGGCGCTACGAAGGCTCGCCCGGCGTAGCCGAGAACCGCGTGCTCGAGTTCGAGCGCTACGCGATCCGGCTCGATGTGCAGCCCGAGGCGCCGCTTACCATCGAAAATGCGCGCGCCTTCACGACCCTGCAGCTGCTCGCCGACCCGAGCGTGCGCAATTTGGGCGAGCTGCTCGGGCGCATCGCGCTGCCGATAGCCACGATCGTACTGGCGCTGCTCGCCGTGCCGCTGTCATACGTCAATCCGCGCGTAGGACGCTCGGCCAATTTGATCCTGGCCACCTTGCTTGCGCTTCTCTACCTCAATTCGATCCAGATCATGCAGGCCTCCGTGCAGCATGAGCGGCTCCGGTTTGCCACGGCCGTGTGGCTGGCCCATGCCGTCGCCTTTGTGCTCATCACGGCCCTGTTCGTGCGGCGCGTGTACCTGCGGCGCTGGCTGCCGCGTTGGCCGCGCTTGGCGCGGGCGGGACGATAGGCATGCGAACGTTGCGCCGCTACCTCTGGTGGGAGATCGCAGCCGCGTCGCTGTTCGTGCTGCTGTCTTTGGTGGGCATTTTCGCGCTCTTTGATCTCATCAACCAGCTGCGCGATGTGGGCCGCTCGAGCTACCAGTTCGCGCAGGCGCTCGTTTTCGTGGCCCTGCTCGTTCCCTCGCACGCCTACGAGTTGATGCCCATCGCGGCGCTCATCGGCACGATCTATGCCCTCTCGAAGCTCGCCGCCAACTCGGAATTTACGATCATGCGGGTGTCGGGAATGACCACCTGGCGGCTCGCCGACGCGGTGCTCTGGGTGGGTCTGGGCCTGGTGGCGCTGGCCTATCTGTTTGGCGAAATCATCGCGCCGCCGGCCGAAGACCTGGCGCAGCGCTTTCGCTCGCGTGCCATCGGAGTGTCCATCGGCCAGGAGTTTCGATCCGGTGTCTGGGTCCGGGATCTGATTCACGGTCGCGATGGGCAGCCGGACCGGTTGCGGTTTGTCAACGTGGCGCAGGTCAATCCGGACGGCACGGTGAACAACTGGCGCATCTTCGAGTTCGATCCGGAGCTGCACCTGCGATCGATCGCCACGGCGGCCAGCGGCACCTATGAGAGCGGGCACGGCTGGCTGCTTGCTGACGTGGTTGATACGCAGCTGCCCCCCGTGGAGGCGCAGGCGGCCGCGCGCAGCGGTGCGCCGCAGCTCCCGCAGGAGGGCACGCGCGTGGTACGCGAGCCGCTGCGCATGTGGCAGTCCGACCTCACGCCGGCGATTTTCGGGGTGCTCTTAGTGCAGCCGGAGCGCCAGAGCGCCTGGAGCCTGTACCACTACATCGGCCACCTGACCCAAAACCATCAGCGCACCGATCGCTATGAAATCGCCCTGTGGAAAAAGCTGTTTTATCCGCTCGTCTGCGTGGTCATGATGGCCCTTGCGCTGCCCTTTGCCTATCTGCACGTGCGCGCAGGCACCGTGAGCTTGAAGATCTTCGCCGGCATCATGATCGGGGTGCTGTTCTACGCGATCAACAAGCTCTTCTCGCACCTGGGACTGATCAATACCTGGCCGCCCGTGGTGGTCGCGGGCTTGCCCGCGCTCCTGATGCTGGCCTGCGCGCTCGCGGCGCTGTACTGGGTCGAGCGCCGCTGACTTTGTTGCGCAGACTTACGGCGCGAGGTCGCCGTCGGTGATTGCGCCCTGGCTCGCGCTTGAAACGAGCTGGGCAAACTTTGCCAGCACGCCGCGCGTGTAGCGCGGCGGCGGCGCGCGCCAGCGGGCGCGCCGCTGCGCGAGCTCGTGCTCGCTCACGTGCAGCTGCAGCAGCCGGCGCTCGGCATCGATCGTGATGGTTTCCCCCTCCTCAATGAGCGCGATCGATCCCCCAACGTAGGCCTCCGGGGCCACGTGCCCGACGACCATGCCCCAGGTGCCCCCGGAGAACCGCCCATCGGTGATCAGGCCCACGCTCTCGCCCAGACCTTTACCGACGATTGCCGAAGTCGGGGCGAGCATCTCGCGCATGCCCGGGCCCCCCTTGGGACCCTCGTAGCGAATGACAATCACATCGCCGGGACGAATGCGGTCGCCCAAGATGGCCTCCATCGCGGCGTCCTCCGAATCGAAGACGCGCGCCGGCCCGGACATCGTGGTGGTCTTGAGCCCGGTGATCTTGGCCACGCAGCCCTCGGGCGCGAGGTTGCCTCGCAAAATCGCCAGATGCCCCTGCCGGTACAGCGGCCGCTCCCAGGGCCGGATCACATCCTGATCGGGCCGCGGCTGCGCGGGGACGTGCTCGAGCGCCTCGGCCATCGTCTGGCCCGTGATGGTGCGGCAGGCTCCGTGCAACTGACCGTTGGCCAGCAGTATCTTGAGAACCTGGGGAATGCCGCCGGCGCGGTGCAAGTCGGTGGCCACGTAGCGCCCCGAAGGCTTCAGGTCGCACAGGACCGGAACGCGTGCGCGGATGCGCTCGAAGTCATCCATCGTCCAAGGCACCTGCGCGGCGTGCGCAATCGCCAGATAGTGCAGCACCGCGTTGGTGGAGCCGCCGACGGCCATGACCAGGCTGATCGCGTTTTCGATCGACTCGCGCGTGATGATGTCGCGCGGTCGCAGACCCTTTTCGACGGCTTGCACAAGCACCTTGGCCGAGTCGACCGCGCTTTGCACCTTTTCTTCATCCGGATTGGCCATGGTCGACGAATACAGAAGACTCATGCCCAGCGCCTCAAAGGAGGAGCTCATGGTGTTGGCGGTGTACATCCCGCCGCAGGAGCCCGAACCCGGAATGCAGCGTCGCTCGATTTCGCGAAAATCGGTCTGCGACATGCGTCCGGCGGTGTATTCGCCGACGGCCTCGAAGGCCGAGACGATGGTGAGGTCCTTGCCCTGGTAGTGTCCAGGCTTGACCGTGCCGCCGTAGACAAAGATCGCCGGGACGTTGCAGCGGACCATGGCCATCATGGCCCCGGGCATGTTCTTGTCGCAGCCCCCGACAACGAGCACGCCGTCCATCCACTGGCCGTTTACGCATGTCTCGATGGCGTCGGCAATGACTTCGCGCGAGACAAGCGAGTATTTCATGCCTTCGGTGCCCATGCCGATGCCGTCGGAGACGGTCGGAATGCCGAAGACCTGCGAGTTGCACCGACCGCGGGCGATTTCGGGCAGCGCCGCGTCGACGAGGCGTTGCAGACCCGAATTGCACGGCGTGATGGTCGAGTGCGAATTGGCTACCCCGATCATCGGTTTATTGAAATCTTCTTCGCGGTACCCCATCGCGTAATACATCGCACGGTTGGGGGAACGAGCGATACCCTGGGTGACATTGCGGGAGCGGTCGTTGTGGGCCATTTTTCGGTTGCTCGAAGTGGGTGCGGGACGGTGGCGGAACACTACAATGCACGATTTTAGGCCGCAACCGACGCCGTTTTCGTAGCCGACATGCTTGTCCACCCGCAATTTGATCCCGTCGCATTTTGGATCGGACCGGTGCCGGTTCGCTGGTACGGGTTGATGTACCTGCTGGGCTTTGCGCAGTTTCTGCTGCTCGGCCGCTGGCGCGCCCGCGAGAGCTGGCGGGGATTTAGCGGTCGCGACGTGGAAGATCTGCTGTTTTGGGGCGTCTTCGGCGTCATTTTGGGAGGACGCCTGGGCTACGTGCTCTTTTACCGCCCCGGCTACTACTTCGAGCACCCGCTAGAAATCCCGATGCTCTGGAAGGGGGGCATGGCCTCGCACGGCGGCATCGTGGGCGTGCTGATCGTGCTGGGACTGTTTGCGCACTTGCGCCACAAATCGTTTTTGCAATTGGCCGACTTCGTGGTGCCGCTCATTCCGCTCGGGCTGGCCGCGGGGCGCATGGGAAATTTCATCAACGGCGAGCTCTGGGGACGTCCGGCGGATCCGAACGTCTGGCCCTGGGCCATGGTCTTTCCGCAGGCCCACGACGGCATACCGCGACACCCGTCGCAGCTCTACCAATTCGCCCTCGAGGGCCTTTTGCTGTTCGCCTTTCTGTGGTGGTTTTCGCGCAAGAAGCGCGCGCCCGGCATTGTGGGCTGCGCCTTTCTGATCGGCTACGGGCTGTTGCGCATCATCGCCGAGTTCGGGCGCGAGCCCGACGATTTTCTCGGACTGCTCGCATGGCGCCTCTCCCTGGGCCAGTGGCTCTCGATCCCGATGGTGCTCGCGGGCCTGGTGCTGCTGCCCGTGCTGCTGCGCCGCGCCCGCACTACCAGCGGGCCGGCAGCCGGCGCAGAATCGTGATGCGCCGGTCGCGCACCGCGATGTAGCCGCCCAGACGCAGCTGCTTGAGGACGCGGCTGATCATGTCGCGCGAGGCCCCGACGCGGTTGGCGATGTCTTGCTGCCGTAGCGGCTCGCGCGACCAAAGCGCGCCATCCAAGGCAACGTACTCGAGGCGCGCGAGCAAGGCGGCCACGCGGCCGTAGACATTCGTCAGCGCCAGGCTCTTTACAACGTCGGTGGTGCTGCGAATGCGCCTGGCGGCCGTGGCAAACAGCTGCAACGCGATTTCCGGATCCGCACGGATGGCCCGGTGCAAGGTTTTGCGCGTGAGGACGCAGCAAACCGTGGATTCGAGCGCGCGCACCGAGGCGCAGCGCCTCTGGCCCGCGAGCGCCATTTCTCCGACGACCTGGGAGGACGCGTACTGGCCGAGAATCATCTCGCGGCCTTCGCCGTCGGCCACGTACACGGCGGCCACGCCGTCCAAAATCACGAACACATCGCCGGAGGCTTCGCCTTCGCGGATGAGAAGGCTGTCTTTGGGAAAGCGGCGGACCCTGCCCAGCGCGGCGAGTTTGCGCGCCAGCGGATCGGCAAGCGCGCGAATTGCGGGCTCCCATGCACCCTTGCCGCGCCGCGGCGACCGCGCGCGGGAGCGCTTGCTCTGATCGGTCTGTGCCGCTGGTGCGGTGCGCATCGTTGGACTCCGGGCGTTGGCAATTCACATTACCGCGAGGCTGCGGGTGCTGACAAGCGCCACGCCGGTGCGACAATTCCCCGGACGCTTTTCACGCGGGGACGCGCAATGATGCAGGCAAGCGGTGCGACACCAAAGCCCTAGGGCCCATGGCCGCGCGCGCAGCACGCCGGGGACCGCGCAATGAGCAGCGCGGGGCGCGGTCTGCTGGCGGCCGCTGCCGGTCTGGCGCTGGCGCTTGGCATTGGCGAGACGCTGAGCGTCATCGAGCGCGCTGACGAGAATCTGTTTGACGCGCAGGTCAATATCGTGCGCGCCATGCGCGATCCGCAAGGCGCCGGATCCGTTGTGCAGCAGGTGGTTGTCGTCGGCATCGACGAGTCGAGCCTGGCCCAGCAAGGCGTGCCCATGGGACTGCTGCACGCCGCCCTGGGCCGGGCTCTGCAAGCGATTGCGGGCGCTGGCCCGCGGGCAATCGGCCTGGACCTCGCCTTACCCGAGCGCTCGTTCGATCACCTGGTGGCCGGCCTGGATAGCGAGCTCATGCGCGGATTGGTGGCCGCGCGCGCCGCGGGCGGCGCCGTGCTCGCACTCGATGTCGATGCGGCGGGGCAGCTGCGCATTCCGCCCGCGCCTCTGCTGGCCGCCGCAGGCGGCGCTCAGGCCTTTGGGCTTGCGCTGTTTCCGGTCGATTGCGATGGTGTGGTACGCCGCTTCGATCCGGACCCGGCCGCTACCGCGCAACGCTACGGCACGGCGTGCCTGGCGCGCGACAAGGGCCTGCTCGGCTTTGCGCGCGCGCACCAGCGGCAAGACGGCAGCGCAGCGCCCGCGCCTTTGGCATTGCCCACGTTTGCCGCGCGTGTTGCAAGCCGCTTGGGACGCGAGCACGAGCTGCGGCAAGCCGGCTGGATCGATTTCACGCGCGGCGGGGCCTTCTCCTACGTCCCCTTGTCCGAGGTGCTCTCTTTGCACGATCGCGGCCAGGGAGCCGCGCTGCGCCGTCTCTTTGGCGGACAGATCGTGTTGTTGGGCTCGGTGCTTGCCTACGTCGATCGCCTGCAGCTGCCCGTTGCGCTTTGCGCCTGGGAGTCCGCGGGAACTGCGCAGCCCGGCGTGATTCTGACCGCGCAGCTGCTGCGCAATGTCGCAAGCGCCGGTTTGCTGCGCCCGGCGCCTGTACCGGTTGCGTGGGCGCTGCTGGGCGCCATGGTCGCACTGGCGTGGATCCCCGGTCCCTGGCTGCGCTGGTGCGCGCTCCTCGCTGCGCTGCTGGGTGCATTTGCGTCGGCCGCGGCGCTGCTCGCCAGCGGTTGGGTGGTGGAGCCCGCGCAGGGCATGCTCGCCGGGGCGGCGGCGGTGATTGCGCGCAGCACGCTTGATTTGGCCTCTTGGCGCCGCGAACGCGAGCGGCTGCGCCGCGCATTGGGCGGCTACCTCAGCCCGCATCTGCTCACGGCGCTGCTCGCCGGTGAGGTCGATACGCGCGGCACGCGCCGCGCGATCGCCCTGCTTTTCGCCGATTTGCGCAATTTCACGTCGTGGTCCGAAACGGTCGACCCCGAGCTCGTAGGCGATACGCTCAGTCGCTACTACGGAAGCATTACGCCGGTGCTCCACGCGCACGGCGGGACGATCGATAACTTTCGGGGCGACGGCGTCATGGTGATGTTTGGCGCGCCGCACGCCCAGTCCGAGGCGTGCGACCAGGCGTTTGCAGCCGCGCGCCAGATCTTCGCGGCCGTGGAAGAGCTCAACCGCGGCGAGCTCCTTGCTCGGGGCGTCGGTGCACTCCAGATCTCGGTGGGTTTGGCCTTTGGCGAGGTCGTCGTTGGCGACGTGGGCAGCAGCGAGCGCAAGGATTACACGGCGCTGGGCGATGCCGTCAACGTGGCCGCGCGCTTGCAGGACCTGGCCAAGACGCTGGGCGTCGCTGTGCTCATGACGCAGGCCTTTGCGCAGCGCTTGTCGCAGCCGCACGGTGCGCTGCAGGAGCTGGGTCTGCAGCCCCTCAAAGGCCACTCACCCGTGGCCGTGTGCGGATGGTTGCCGCCGCAGCTAGCAAGCGTTTCGGCGCCGCAGCCAGGGTCGTAGGCGTTGCGATTACCGCATTTGGGCCGTGGGGTCGGCTGGCTCGCACTTCCCCCCGCCGGCCATCGGCAATACGCTGTGGTTGGCGGGGGAGGGCGAAGGATGGGAAAGGTCGCACTGCGGGCTGCTGGCCGTCGCGCGCTCGTGCTGGGCGTGCTCGCACTGTCGCTTTGTCTGGGCAGGCTGTGCGCGGCGCAGGCGCCGCGCTCGACCGACGGGCCGCTTGCCGTGGTCACGGACATCGAGGGGCGCGTACGCGTGCTGCATGCCTCGCGCACTCGCGAGCTGCGGGTGCTCGATGTGCTCGAGCGCTCCGATGAGTTGCTGCTGTCGGGCGCGGCGCGCGCGGAAATCGCATTTTTTTCCGACTCGGTGCGAGTGTTTCAGCTCTCCGGGCCTGGCCGCTTTGTGCTGCGCGACGATGCGATCGCGAGCCGCGACGGCGCGGCAGGCATTGCGGTACGAGATTTGGCGGCGCAGTGGCGCACGCTCCAGCTCCGTCCCGGGCGTGTTGCCCGCGCCAGCGTTGCGCTGCGCGGAGCCTCGGGCGGGGGACTCGAAGTGCTCTCGCCCGTGGGCGCGCAGCTCGACGCGGGGGCCTTGGACGCGCTGCGCTGGAAGTCGCCCTACGGACCCGATGCGGCGGCCTGGGAGTACGCGGTGCGGCTCATCGATCCGGAAGGCAGACTCGTCCTCGTGACGCGCACGCGCGAGACCACCGTCGCTTTGTCGGCACAGCAGCCGTGGCTGCGCGAGCGGCCGTATTTGTGGACCGTCGAGGCTACGGCGGACGATGGCCGGCACGCGGACGTGGCAAGCGAGTTTGCCCTCGTCGATCGAGCCACGGAAGAACGCCTGCTCGCACTGTCCGGAATCGTCGAGCAGGCGCGCGCGCAGCGCACCGACGGCCGGGGCAGCGCCGAGGAGGTCTTGCTCGCCATCGCCCTCGATCAAGCCGGAGTGCGCAGCGAGGCCGATCGGCGCTGGCGGGCGCTGGCTGGGCAGCGGCCTGCCTTTGCCGCTCAGGGCCCTTGAGCGCGCACCGCCCCCTAGGAAGCTGCGGTCCGCAAGCCCGCGGTGATGATGCGCCAGTGCTTGGCGCTCACCGGCGTAACTGACAGGCGGTTACCCCGTCGCAAAAGCAGCATGTCGGCGAGCGCCGCCTGCGCGCGCAGCTCCGCGATGCTCATCAGCCGGGTCTTGCGCAAGGCGTGCACGTCGACCGAGAACCAGCGCGGATTGCCTCGGTCGGAGCGAGGATCGTAGTACTTGCTTTGCGGGTCAAACTGCGTCGGGTCCGCGTAAGGCCCGCTGGCAACCTGCGCGATGCCCGCAATGCCCGGCTGTTCGCAGCTCGAGTGGTAGAAGAGCACGCCGTCGCCCACGCGCAACTGGTCGCGCAAAAAGTTGCGCGCCTGGTAGTTGCGCACGCCCGTCCAGGGAACCGTCGATCCGCGGGCCGCGAGGGCGGCGTCGATCGAGCATTCCGCCGGTTCGGATTTCATCAACCAGTAATGCACCGCCGCCACTCCTGGCCGCTGGCTCGCTACTTGAAGAGATCCCCGCGCATGCCGCCCGACCTGGTGTCCTGAACCGAGGGTTCAGGGTGGTCGCCGTCCGCGTCGTTTAGGTTCAGCAAACGCGTGCCGATCACACCACGACGCGAGCCCGACAACCTAGCGCACAGCGCATTGGTTCAAGGAACAAAAAGGCCTATGCGCGAACACCGCAGGGACGGGCCATTTTAGCGCTCCGCGGTGGCCGCGGTCTGCGCCGGCAAGGCGAAAATAGGGGACCTAAAAGAGCTTTTCTTGGGGCGCAAGAATCTCGTCGGCCAGTGCGGTGAGATCGCGCAAACGCCGGCGCACGTCCGCAATGGCGGCGCCGTCCGTTCCCTTGGCGCCGAAGAGTTCTTGCGCGATCTGCAGCGCCGCCATGACAGCGATGCGGTCGGCGCCCAGCACTTTGCCGCCATCGCGGATCGCGGCCATCCTCTGATCGACGTAATGCGCGCACGCAAGCAATTCGTTGCGCTCCTCCGGCCGGCACGCCACGCGGTACTCGCGGCCCATGATGCTCAGGGTGATCTGCTCCATCGCGTGCAAGCTCCGGGTCAGGCAGGGGCCCGCTTGGGCCACGCGACACGCGCGCGCACCCGTAGCGATCCGGTTACTTCGGCCTCACGCTGCATCGGATTGTCGCATCTCGCGCGGCAGCCGCTCGATCAGGTCATCGAGGCGACGCGTTGCACTCGCAATGCGCTCGTTGAGCTCGGAAAGCTCGGACTGGGAGGTGGCGAGCTGTGTACGCAACTGGTGGTTTTCCTCGCGCAGCTGGCGCACGTGCGCGATCAAGTCTTGCATGCGCGAGGCCAACGCGTCCAATTGATCCAGCATGCGCGGATGGTAGCACCGTGGCGCCGCTGGTACACTCTCGGTGCCTTCGGTTCCGTCCGGCCGCAAAACAACCCGGCCGACGGTGAAACGGGAAACAGCGGCGTGCCTTTACGCCAAACTGTGCTGCCCCCGCAACGGTACGAGAGCGTCGCCGGCGATTCGTCGGTGTAGTCCTGATCAAGATGCCACTGTGATGCCGCCCGGCGTCGCGGGAAGGCGATCGGGAAGCTCTCAGCCCGGAGACCGGCCGAAGCGGGTACACCGGTGCAGGCGCGCCTGCGCCGGTGCAGTGGTCATGCGTTCGCCGCGGGGTGATGGCGAGTGGCCGCGCGCTGCTGCGCGGATCGCCCGGCTGCTTTGCGCTGCGAGCGTTCCGCGCCGGCGGTGGGCCGGAAGGGATTGTCACGTATGCATGCTCCAGGAGATTCGCGCGCGCACCGACTCGCGCCTCGCGCGCGCGGCTGCCTGCACATCGGCATTGCCGCGTTCGCCGCGTTCGGGGGTCCGCTCGCGCGCGCGCAAGAAGACGCGAGCGCCGCGCCGATCGTAGTGACCGCCTCGCGCGTGGACCAACCGGCTGCCGACGCCCTGCCGGCGCTCACGGTGATCACACGCGAGGACATCGAAGCGACCCAATCGCGTGACGTCGTCGAGCTGCTCGGACGCCAGGTCGGGCTGGAGTTTGCCCGCAGCGGCGGGCAGGGCGCGCAGACTTCGCTTTTCGTGCGCGGCACCAACTCCAACCAGGTCCTGGTGCTGATCGATGGCGTGCGCATGAACAGCGTTTTGGCCGGCGCTGCCAACCTCGGCGGAATCCCCACCGACATGATCGAGCGCATCGAGATCGTGCGCGGCAACCTCTCGAGCCTGTACGGATCCGAGGCCATCGGCGGCGTGGTGCAGATTTTCACGCGCGCCAGCACGCAGCCCGGCGCCCAGGCGCTCGTCGAGGCCGGCCAGGGCCACACCCGCGATGCGAGTGCCACTGTCACGACAGCGTTCGCTCAAGGACTGCTCAGCATGACGGCGGCATACCGCTCGCAAGATGCGATCAGTGCAATCAACCTGGCGCAGGTTCCCTACATCAATTCGTCGGATGACGGCAACTGGAACCGCAGCGGAACCTTGCACCTCGATCAGCACGGCAGCTGGGGGGAGCTCCTCGCCTGGGCTTGGGGAAGTCGCAACGACACCGATTGGGACGACCCGTTTAATTCGTTCGGGACAACCCCCGCGGAGGCGCTGGCGCTGGCCAGTTTGTCGACCCAGGTCGAGCACCGCTCGCAGTACGGCTTCGGTGCTTCGCTCGCCCACCGCTTTGGCGCCTCCAAGTTGAGTGTGAGCGTCTCGGAGAGCGACGATAACTCGGTCAACGTCTCCAACGTTCCGAACAACGATGCCAATAACGATTATCCCTTCTCCGACAACGACAACAATCAGTTCTACAGCCGCAATCGCCTCGTGACCTTGCAAGACATAACGACACTTGCTCCCGGAATCGATCTGACCCTGGGATGGGAGCACCTCATCCAAAACGGCGCCTCCAACGCCTACGATCCCTCGGGCCTTGATATCGTCACGACGGGTTTCTCGCGCATGGTCAACTCGCTTTGGGCGGGCACCATCGGGCGCTGGGGCACGCAGCAGTGGCAGATCAACGTGCGCAACGACCAATACAGCGACTTTGGCAGCGCGACAACCGGGTTGATCGGCTATGGCTGGTCGATTACTCCGTCGTGGAAGTTCACGGCGCAGGCCTCGACGGCTTTTCGCGCACCCAGCTTCAACGATTTGTATTACCCCATCAGCGGCAATCCTTCACTGCAGCCGGAGCACGCGCACAGCGAGGAAGTGGGTCTGCGCTGGAATCGGGGTGCGGCCAGCGCCAGCGTGGCCGTGTATCGCAACCGGGTTTCGGATTTAATCGAGGTAGGCCCGCCGCCGACCTATCAGTCGATCAACATCGGCAACGCCTCCATGGACGGCAGCGAGTGGCAGGCCGCGGGGACCATCGGTGCATTTCGGCTGCGCACCAGCCTGAGCCTGGACCGGCCGCGCGACCTCGACACGGGTCAGCCTCTGTTGCGACGCGCGAGCTACACCGTGCGCCTGTCGGGCGACTTCACAAAAGGCCCTTGGAACGCGGGGGCCGAATGGCAGCGGACCGGGGCGCGCAATGACATCGAGATCCTCGCGCCCTTCGGGATCACCCAATTGGCCCCGTACGATCTTGCCCGGCTCACGCTTGCGTACCGGATCAACGCCCACGTGCAGCTGCATCTGCGCGTGGAAAACGTCTTTAACGCGAGCTATGAGCTCATCGACGGCTATAACACGTTGCCGCGACTGATCATCGCGGGCATCGAAGGCAGAATCTGAGCGCGGAGGAGTGCGTGCGGCTGCAACCCTTGCGCGCCGCGGGCGCGCTGCCGATTCTGGTTGCCGGGGCGCTTGTCAGCCTGCTGGCCGCCCTGCGGTTTGGCAGCGTCGAGGTCGACACCGGGGCGCTTCTGGGCGCAATGCTTGAGCTCGTGCGCGGCGCCAACGATTCGTCGCTCGCCGGCACGGTCCTGGCACTGCGCCTGCCGCGAGCATTGACGGGCATGGCGGTGGGTGGATTGCTCGCGCTCTCGGGCGCGTTGTTGCAGGCCCTGCTGCGCAATCCTCTGGCGGACCCTTACGTTCTGGGTGTTTCGGGAGGCGCATCGTGCGCGGCGATGCTGGCCATCGCGCTGGGCGCGGGCGCCGTGGGCATCGCCTTGTTTGCCGCCGGTGGTGCCTGCAGCGCCCTGGTGCTGCTGTTCGTGCTCGCGCACCGAACGCTGCTCGGGCACGAGGCGCCGCTTGAGCCGGGTCGCGACAGTGCGGTTCTGCTCACCGGGGTGATGATCGCCTCGCTGTGCGCCGCAGGGCTGAGCCTGGCGCTGTCGCTCGCGCCCGACGGACGGCTGCGAACCATGGTGTTTTGGCTGCTCGGCGATCTGAGCGCGGCCGTGCACTTGGGACTGGCCGCCCCGGCGCTGCTGGCCTGGGCGCTGCTGCTTGCCCTGGGGCTGCGCGATGCCGCGGCCCTGAACCTGTTGCTCGGCGGGGAGATGCAGGCCTATACGCAAGGCGTCGCGACCGCGCGGCTGCGCCGACGCCTGATCGCGCTCACGGCGGTGGCCACGGGTGCGGCCGTCGCGCTGGCCGGCGCCATCGGCTTCGTGGGTTTCGTGGCCCCGCACCTGGTGCGCTATTTCGTCGGCTCCGATCAGCGCGTCGTGCTGCCCGCCGCATCGCTGCTGGGCGCGGTGCTCGTTGTTCTGGCCGACACGATCGGCCGCTGCCTGGCCGCCCCGCTGCAGCTTCCGGTCGGCGCCCTGACGGCGCTGGTCGGGGTGCCGGTCTTTCTGTGGCAACTGCAGCGCGCATGACCGCTGCGCTGCTCGCCACCCGCAATCTCGACGTTCGCTTTGGCGAACGCTGGCTGGTGCGCGCTTTGGACCTGGAGATTTGCGCCGGCGAGCGCTGGGCCCTGGTCGGCCCCAACGGCGCGGGCAAGACGACCCTGTTGCACACCTTGGCGGGTGTTCGAGCCGGCGATGGGGGCTCGATCGAACTCGCAGGCCGCGACCTGCGCTCCTGGAGCGTGGAGCAGCTCGCCGGCTTGCGCGCGCTGGTCGCCGATCGCTGGTTTGATCCCTTCGCGACGCCCGTGCTGGGCACTGTGCTTGCCGCGCGCTACCGCCTGCGCGCGGGCGCGTCGAGATCGGCGCGCGGCGCCCTCGTGGGCGAGGAGGCCCTGGCGCGCAAGTGCCTGGCCGAGATGGACTGCGAGGCGCTGGCACAGCGTGACGTGCGTCAGTTATCGCGCGGAGAGCGTCAGCGGGTGGCCTTGGCTGCCGGTCTGGCACAGGAAGCTCCGCTGATGCTGCTCGATGAGCCCATCTCTCATCAGGATCCGCGCCACCAAATCCAGGTGCTGCAACGATTGGCCGGGCGCGCAAATCGCACGTACCTGGCTGCATTGCATGACATCAACGCAGCGGCGCGCTTTGCCACCCACGCACTGCTGCTCGCCGGCGACGGCAGCTGGTACGCCGGCACGAGTCAACGCGCGCTCACACGAGAACGACTCTCAGCACTTTTCGGAACCGAGATCACGCAGCTCGAGGTCGATTCGCATCGCGTTTTTGTGTCAACCGGTGGCATCTCGCCGTGATTCGGATATAGTCGCTGTTTTCGATTCCTCAACATCCAGCGCAAAGGCGACTCACAATCCCATGCCCGTAATCCTCATAGCGAATTCCAAAGGCGGTGTCGGTAAATCCACGGTTGCTTCCAATCTTGCAGGTTTTTACGCAGGGCGCGGCGAACGCACGATGCTCGGCGATCTGGATCGCCAGCAGACCGTTCGCGGCTGGCTGCGCCTGCGGCCGCGAAGCGTGGCCGCAATTTCCTCCTGGGACATTGATGCAGGCGGCGTCGCAAAGCCGCCGCAGGGTGTCACGCATATCGTGCTCGACACGCCCGCCGGCATCAACGGCGCGGAGCTGCGCTACGCGGTGCGGATGGCCACCAAGATCATCGTTCCGCTGCAGGCCTCGCTCTTTGACATCGAAGCCACCCACGCCTTCCTGGGCGCGTTGGCCCAGCATGGGGCAACGCTTGCCAACGGGCGCGTCGCCATTTTGGGCACGCGCGTGGATCCGCGCACCCGCGCCGCGCTGCAGCTTGAGCGCTACGTGCAGGAGTCGCGCGTGCCGTTTCTCGGGTTTTTGCGCGAGACGCAAAACTACGTACAGCTTGCGGCGCAGGGACTGACCCTGTGGGACGTAGCGCCGGCACGCGTGGAGCAAGACATCGAGCAGTGGGCGCCGATCATCCACTGGATCAGCGACGGCCGTCGGGCCGTTTGAGTCCGGAGACGCCGCGCGCTTAGCGTCGCGCCTGATCGACCTGCGCACACAAGGCCTCGGCGCCGTCGAGTATCCGCACCGACGCGCGGTCGAGTTCGTCGGCATCGAGCGTCACGAGATGATGCTGGGCGACGGCGGGCAGCTGCGGATACCGACGCCAGGCGTCAAGCGCGCCCCGGTCAATTGCGCCCGGTTCGGCCGCGATGATGAGCTGGGGGCGCGCCGCAATCACGGACTCGATGTCGACGGTAGCAACCAACGGCCCGAGCGCATCGAAGACGTTACGCGCCCCGCAGGTGCGCATGACTTCGCTCACCAGATGCCTGCCCGATAGGGTCATAAGAGGATCGGCCCAGACTTGGTAGAAGACCCGCACCGGGGTGCTCTGCGCGTAACGCACGCGCAGCGCGGCAACTCGGGCGCGGAACTGCGCGCTCATCGACTGCACCTGCTCCGATCCGGTGAGTGCGCCCAGCCGCTCGATTGACGTGGCGATTTCTTCGAGGCTGCGCGGTTCGTATACGTAGGTGGCGACCCCGAGTCCTTCCACGGCCTGCAGCAGCGCGGGCGAATAGCCGCTGCCCCAGGCCACGATGAGGTCGGGTTGCAGGGCGGCGATGCGTTCCAGGTCGATGCCCTGCGCGCGCGCCACGCGCGGCAGCAAACGGGCTGCGGGCGGGTAATCGGAGAACTCGCTCGCGGCCACGACCCGGTCGCCTGCACCCAGAAAATAGAGGAGCTCCGTGATGCCGGGCGCGAGACTCACGATGCGCCGCGCGGGGTGCTCCATCTCGACACGACGGCCCGCATCATCGACAACGGCCTGGGCCGCGAGGCCCCAGCCTGCGAGCAGCATCGCGAACAGCTCTCGCGCGCGGCCGCCGGCGCCGCGAGAGCTCACCGCGCTGTCAGCACATCGCGCATGTCGTACAGGCCCTTGGTGCGACCTTGCAAGAACCGCGCCGCGCGCAAGGCGCCCAGCGCGTAGGCCTGCCGGCTCGAGGAGCGGTGCGTGATCTCGATGCGTTCGCCGCCGCCGGCAAACAAGACCGTGTGGTCGCCAATCACGTCGCCGCCGCGGATCGCGGAAAAACCGATGCTGCCTTCGGGCCTTGGCCCGATATTGCCGTGGCGGGCGAACACCGCACAGGACTCCAGGCGCTGGCCGCGCGCACGGGCGGCGACCTCGCCGAGCTGCAGGGCCGTGCCGGAGGGCGCGTCGACCTTGTCGCGATGGTGGGTCTCGACGATCTCCAGATCGTAGCCTTGCGCCAGCAGCCGCGCCGCGAGCTCCACGAGCTGGAGCATCGCTTGCACGCCCACGCTCATGTTGGGCGCCACCACGAGCGCGGTCTTCTCCGCGGCGCTGGCCAAAGCGGCCTTGCCCGCAGCGTCAAACCCTGTCGTTCCGATCACCGCAGCGAGCGGCTGATCGCTGCACACGCGCAGGTGCGAAACCGTGGCCTCCGGACGCGTGAAGTCGATCAGTACCTCGGCCGCGCGCATCGCCTGCAGGTCCGCAACGATTGGCACGCCCAGCCGCCGGCCCAGAAATTCGGCGCAGTCGCGCCCCAGCTCCGGACTGTCGGGCCGGTCTAGCGCGGCCACGATCTGGAGGTCGGGGGCACTGAGCACCGCCTCGATGATCGCGCGGCCCATGCGCCCGCTCGCGCCGGCGATGGCGAGCTTCATAGCGCGGGCGGCGCCCGGTCCGTGCAGGGCAAGGCAGCGCGCTTCACGGGGACCTCGGCGCGGGCGGCTGGTCGGCCGCGCCCGCGCTGGGTGCTGGCGCGGCGGGCTTGGGCTTCTGGCCCAGTATCAGGATGTCGGCAAGCGGCTCGGTGGGCATTGTGTCGCTTTCAAAACGCGCCAACTTTCCGTCTTCGAAGACTACCGAAAGCTTGCGGATTTGGACCTCTCCCGTGCGGCGGCGCAAGTAGTACGGATAATCCCATCGATCCTGGTGAAAGATGTCCATGAGCATGGGAGTGCCCAACAAGAAGCGCACCTGATCGCGCGTCATGCCGGGACGCAGCTGCTCGACCATGTCCTTGGTGATCACGTTGCCCTGCTGCACGTCGGGACGATAGGGGCGCATCCACCCCGGCACCCAGGACATGGAGCAGGCGGAGCTGGCCAGCGTTATGGCGACCAAACAGACGGCAGGGAGTCTTCGAATCATGACCCAGGACAAAATCGTATGGTGCGCGGCGCGCTACTTCGCGACCGGGCAACGCTATGATAGCCGCAGGCTACGCGCCGGTTGGGGCAAGCAGCCGGCCGCCCGTACGTGGGGAGGCTCCGTAAGGCGCAAGGTGGGGGGCCGGCCGATCCTTTGTGGCTTCTTGTCAACAGGCCGAAGAGCACAAACATGACGCGAAACCCGAGCTCGACCGAACTCAAAGGAAGTGGACTGAAGGCGACTGCTCCACGCCTCAAAATCCTCGAGATCTTTCAGCGGCAAGCGACCCAGGCCGGGGAGCACCACCTGAGCGCGGAGGACGTATATCGGCTGCTTAGCGCCGAGCACCTCGACGTGGGGCTGGCTACGGTCTACCGCGTGCTCACCCAGTTCGAACAGGCCGGCTTGCTCTCGCGGCGCCATTTCGAGGCCGGCCGGGCCGTGTTTGAACTCAACGAGGGTCCGCATCACGATCACCTGGTCTGCGTCAATTGCGGGCATGTCGAGGAATTCCTCGACCCGGAGATTGAGGAGCGCCAGCGCCGCGTTGCCGCTGAGCGCGGCTTTGACCTGCAGGAGCATTCGCTCGCGCTCTACGGGGTGTGTCGCAACAAGAACTGCCCCAATCGTCCCAAAGGGGCGTAGCCCGGGGAAGTCTGCCGCGCCGGCGCTGGTGCGGCGCACCTAGCGGATCGAGAGCATCTCGCGGGCGTGCTGCTGGGACAGCGCGCTGACCTGTTCGCCACCGAGCATGCGCGCAATCTCGTGCACGCGCTCTTCGGCCGCCAGGAGCTCGGCGTGCGACACGGGGCGCCCGTCGGCCAGATGGGATTTGCGCACCGCGAAGTGCTCATCGCCAAAGCAGGCCACCTGCGGCAGGTGGGTGACGCAAAACACCTGCCGCGAGCGCCCGAGTTCCCGCAGCATTCGGCCCACGGTCGCAGCAACCTGGCCGCCGATTCCGGCGTCGACTTCGTCAAAGATCAGCGTGGGAACGAGATTGGCCGAGGCCGCGATCACGGAAATGGCCAGGCCGATCCGAGATAGTTCACCGCCGGAGGCGACCTTGGCCAGTGGCCGCGCGCTGGCGCCTTCGTGGGCACTGACCAGGAACTCGGCCTTCTCCAGGCCGCCCGCGCCCGGCTCCGCGGGCACCAGGCGCACGGCGAAGTGCCCGCCGGCCATTGCCAGCTCCTGCATGGCGCGGCTAACCTCCCGTCCCATGCTCTGGGCAGCACGTTGCCGGGCCGCCGAAAGGCCTTGGGCCACGCTCTGGTAATGAGCTGCCGCCCGCGCCTGGACCGCTTGGAGTTGCTCGAGTTCCTCCGAGTCGGCCACGCTTTGGAGCTGCGTGCGCGCGCTTTGCAGCACTTCGGGCAATTGGGCGGGCGGGCAGCGCCATTTGCGGGCGGCTGCGTGCAGGGCGCCGATTCGGCTCTCGACGTAGGCCATCCGCCCCTCGTCGGGTTCGCCGTCGGCCAGGTACAAATTCAATTCTCGGCAGGCTTCTTCCAACTCGATGTCGGCGTTGGTGAGCGCGCTCACTGCGGGGCGCAGCCGCGGGTCAAAGGAGCACAACGAGCTCAGGCGAGCCGCCGTCTTTGCAAGGCGCGGCTGCGCGGCCTCCTCGCCCTCGGCGATGATCTCCAGCGCCGCGCGCGCGCCATCGATGAGTGCTGCGCCGTGCGCCAGGCGCTTTTGCTCGGCTTCGATGCGTTCCCATTCGCCGGCCTCGGGCGCGAGGCGCCCGAGTTCCTCCGCGATGTGCCGCAGCTGCTCGTTTTGCGCCGCCGATTGCTCGCGCGCGGCCTGGGCGCGCACGCGTGCGTCGGTGGCCTGGCGCAGCGCGGCGAAGGCATTGGCCACGTCGCGCGCCTGCTCCTTCAGGCGCCCGTGGGCGTCGAGCAGCTGCAGCTGCGCGGAGCTGCGCAAGAGCGACTGATGCTCGTGCTGGCCGTGGACATCGAGCAGCAGTTCGCCCAGTTCGCGCAGCTGGGCGGCCGTTGCCGCACCACCGTTGACAAAGCAGCGGCTGCGTCCGGAGCGATCGAGCGTGCGGCGCACGAGCACCGTCACAGCGCTTTCGACGGGCTGCTGCGCGGCCTGCTCGGGCGCCTCGAGACCGGCTTGGGCAAGCCAGCCGTGCACCGTCGCACCGCCGCGAAACTCGGCGCTGACTTCAGCGCGCGCGCAATGCTCGCGCAGCATCTCGGGCTCGGCGCGCTCTCCCAAGACGAAGGCCAGGGCATCGATCAGGATGGATTTGCCTGCACCGGTTTCGCCTGTGAGCACGGTGAAGCCGGCGCCGAATTCGAGCTCGAGGCTCTCGACGATCACGAAGTCGCGGATGGATAACGCGATTAGCATCGGGCGGCGCCACGGGGCCCACCGCGGGCGCACGGCCGACGGCGGACATCAGGCGCGGCCATGATCTTCGCTCGACATCACGTTCCAGTGCAGTTTCTGGCGCAGGGTCGCGAAATAGTTGTAGCCAGCCGGGTGCAAAAGCGTTACCACATGCGCGCTGCGCCGTACCCGCACGATGTCGCCCGGGGTGAGCGTGGAGAAGGACTGCATGTCGAAAAACGCGCTGGCATCGCGCACCTCCGTGAGCTCGATTTCGATCTCCACGTTGTCCGGAAGCGTGATGGGTCGGTTCGAGAGCGTGTGGGGCGCAACCGGCACCAAGACGAAGCCGGCGAGCGACGGATGCAAGATCGGTCCGTTGGCCGACAGCGCATAGGCCGTCGATCCGGTCGGCGTGGCCAAAATGACGCCATCGGCGCGCTGGTTGTACATGTTCTCGCCGTTGACCCGCACGGTGAACTCGACCATGCCGCCCGCGACCCCGTGGGAGATGACCACGTCGTTTAAGGCATGGGCGCGCAGCACCACCGTTGCGGCGTGCAGCACCTCGCCCTCGAGCAACGTGCGGCGGTCCGACTCGAACTTGCCGGCGAGCATCTGATCGAGCACCTCGGGCATCTGGTGCAGCGCGATGTCGGTGATAAAGCCGAGGCGTCCAAAATTGATTCCGATCAGCGGCACGTCGTACGCGGCCAGCTCCCGGGCAATGCTCAGCATCGTGCCGTCGCCGCCCAAGACGATTGCCACGTCGGCCCGGTTGCCGATTTCCGCCAGGCCGTGGCCGACTTGCTCGCCACCCAGCGCCCCAGCGCTTTCGGCATCGAGCAGGGTCTTTAAGCCGGCGCGCTCGACGATATGCAAAATCGCCTTGAGCGCCTGGTATAGCGCCGCGCGATTGCCCTCCCCCCGGGTCTTGGCGAAAACCGCTGCAGTGCGAAACGGCGTTCTCATCGCACCGATTATGCAAGAAATCATCGCATCGGCCGCAATCCGGCGGGGAGGCTTGCGCGCGCCACCGGGTCGGGGCAAGGCGTGCCTGCCCGCCTGCGCAGTCGGGCACTGGAATTGCTTTGATACGATCCCCATTTTCGGTATTGTCAGTGACATAGGAAACGGATATTCGCGTCCGGTTCGGACATGCTCGATAAGCGCTCGCGTCTTTTGCTCAAGACGCTGATCGAACGCTACATTGCCGAGGGGCAGCCGGTAGGCTCGCGCTCGCTTGCGCGCATTTCGGGCCTCGAGCTCTCGCCAGCGACCATCCGCAACGTGATGGCCGACCTCGAGGAGCTGGGATTCGTGGTGAGCCCCCACACTTCGGCCGGGCGGGTGCCGACACCGCGGGGCTACCGTCTGTTTGTCGATTCCATGCTCACGGTGCAGCCGCTCGAGGCCGAAGAAACCGAGTTGCTCCAGGGTCAGATGCAAATTGCCGAGCCGCAGCGCGCGATCCTTACGGCCGCGCAGCTGCTCTCGAATCTGTCGCATTTTGCTGGCGTGGTGTTCACGCCGCGACGCGCATCGACGTTCCGGCAAGTCGAGTTTCTGCGCCTGTCGGAGCGGCGCGTGCTGATGATCGTGGTCGCCCCCGATGGCGACGTGCACAACCGCATTTTGCTCACCGATCGGCCTTACTCCCAGGCGCAGCTGATCGAGGCGGCCAACGCCCTGAACCAGAATTTTGCAGGACTGAGCTTTGAGGAGGCGCGCGCGCGCCTGGAGCGCGATTTGCTGCAGTTGCGCAGCGAAATCCTCGTCTTGATGAATGCCGCCGTGCGCGCCGGTGCGGAGGCCGTCGAGCTCTCGGACCCGGTCGTCATTTCGGGGGAACGCAACCTCATTGGCGTGAGCGAACTCACCACGGACATGGACAAACTGCGCGCACTGTTCGATTTGTTCGAGCACAAGGCGCGGCTCATCGGGCTGCTCGACGAGTCGAGCCGCTCGCAGGGCGTGCAGATCTACATTGGGGGAGAGTCGGAACTCGTCCCCCTCGACGAGATGAGCATGGTGGTAGCTCCCTACGAGGTCGACGGGCGGGTCGTAGGCACACTGGGGGTGATCGGGCCCACGCGCATGGCCTACGAGCGAGTCATTCCCATCGTCGACATCACGGCCAAGCTGCTCTCGAGCGCGCTATCGCGCGACGGCTGAGCGCCCGGGGCTTGCGCCACATCGAGTTGCCGATGAAATTCCTTTCCCCCGCGGCGCACACGCACGGCGCGGTAGACCGCACGGCGGTCTTGCTGATCAACCTGGGTTCGCCGCGTGCACCGACGGCGGCGGCCGTGGGCCGCTTCCTGGACGAATTTTTGCGCGACGCCCGGGTCGTGGAGATCCCGCGCCTTGCATGGCTGCCGCTGCTCAAGGCCGTCGTGCTGCCCACCCGGTCGAGCGCTTCGGCCAGGCGCTACGCCTCGGTGTGGACGCGGGAGGGATCGCCCCTCATCGCGCACTCCGAGCGCCAGCACCGGGCACTGATGGCGGAGCTCCAGCGACGCGGCCTGGACCTCGACGTGCATCTGGCAATGCGCTACGGCGAGCCGTCGATTGCGGCGGCGCTCGAGCGCATGCGCCGCGAGCAGGTGGCGCGACTTCTGGTGCTGCCGCTATACCCGCAGTATTCGGCGACGACCTCGGCCTCGGCCCTGGATGCCGTCTTGCAGGTCTTGCAGCGCACGAGAAACGTGCCCGAGCTGCGCTGGGTTCGCAGTTTTGCCGACGATCCCGGTTATATCGATGCCGTGCGCCGCTCGGTGCGCGCCTACTGGGATGCCCATGGCCGTCCGCAAAAGCTGCTCATGAGTTTTCACGGGCTGCCGCGCCGCAACCTCGAATTGGGAGACCCCTACCACTGTGAATGCGCCAAGACCGCACGATTGCTCGCCGAGGCGCTGGGCATCGGGCGCGAGGAGTACGTGTTGAGCTTTCAGTCGCGCTTTGGGCGCGCCCGCTGGCTGGAGCCCTACACGGTCGACAGCCTGCGCGCGCTGGCGCGCGCGGGCACGGAGCGCGTGGACGTGGTCTGTCCCGGTTTTGTCGCCGACTGCCTGGAGACCCTCGAGGAAATCGCTCTCGAAGCCCGACGCGAGTTTTTGACCAGCGGCGGGCGTGAGTTTCACTACATTGGCTGCGTCAATGATGCGCCGCGGTTCATCGAGGCACTGGCCGACCTCATCGAGCAGCATCTGCAGGGCTGGCCCGTGCGCGTGCAAGAGCGCAGCGACCGCGAGGAGCGGGCGCGCGCCGCCGCGCAGCGCGCCCGGGCGCTCGGCGCGGTGCGCTGACCCGCGGCCTGCGCCGCGGCGCCTGCGGGGAGTTTTTCGGCCAGCCCCTTGAAATGCGCCGATTCGCCCCAATCTGCCTCTGCGACTCGAACAACTTGTTGATTTTATTGGAGGTTGCATGGCGGCAGGGGAGTCGGAGGTCGCGTCGGGCGAGGCACTGCCTCGGGAGCGCGCGCCCGATACGGGGCAGGCGCAAGCTCAGACGCCCGTCGATGCGCTGGCGCAGGCGCAGCTCGAATTGCAGCGGGCGCAGGCCGCGGCGCTCGAGAACCACGACCTGTACCTCCGTGCGCGGGCCGAAGCAGAAAACGTGCGGCGCCGATCGCAAGAGGACGTGAGCAAGGCGCACAAGTACGCCATCGAGTCCTTCGCCGAAGCGCTCGTTCCGGTCTTCGACAGTCTGGAGAAGGCGCTGCAGGACGAAGGTTCCAATCCGGAGGCGCTGCGCGAGGGCGTGAAAATCACGCTGCGGCAGCTGCGAGCGGCCTTCGAGCGGGGACGTCTGACGGAAATCAATCCCGTGGGCGAGAAGTTTGACCCCCATCGGCACCAGGCAATTGCCACGGTGCCGGGCGACGGCACCGTGGCGGCGAACCATGTGGTCACGGTATTGCAAAAGGGCTGGATGATCGCCGACCGAGTTTTGCGGCCGGCGCTCGTTACCGTCGCCCAGAGCTCTTGAAACCGATCGAATTGGACGCACGTACAGCGGCAGGCAACAATCCCGAAACCCCGCAGTTGCAAATGGCAGCGCCGTAGGAGCGCACGAAAAGGAAACTCAGATGGGCAAGATCATCGGCATCGACCTTGGCACGACCAACTCCTGTGTCGCCCTGATGGAGGGCGGCCACATCAAGGTCATTGAAAACGCCGAGGGCGCGCGCACAACCCCCTCCATCGTCGCGTACATGGAGGACGGGGAGGTGCTCGTCGGCGCGCCGGCCAAGCGACAGGCGGTCACCAATCCGCGCAACACCCTGTATGCGGTCAAGCGACTCATCGGCCGGCGCTTTGACGAGAAGGAAGTGCAAAAAGACATCGGACTGATGCCCTACAAGATCGTCAAGGCCGACAATAACGACGCTTGGGTGGAGGTGCGTGGCAAAAAGATCGCGCCCCCGCAAGTTTCGGCGGAAGTCCTGCGCAAGATGAAGAAGACGGCCGAGGACTACCTGGGCGAGACCGTCACGGAGGCGGTGATCACCGTTCCGGCCTACTTCAACGATTCCCAACGGCAGGCCACCAAGGACGCCGGGCGCATTGCGGGCCTGGACGTCAAGCGCATCATCAACGAGCCGACCGCGGCGGCGCTCGCATTTGGCCTCGACAAGAAGGGCGAGCGCGGCGACAGGAAGATCGCCGTCTACGACTTGGGCGGGGGCACGTTTGACATTTCCATCATCGAGATTGCCGACGTCGAGGGCGAAAAGCAATTCGAGGTTCTCTCGACCAATGGCGATACGTTCCTGGGCGGCGAGGATTTCGACCAGCGCATCATCGACTACATCATCGGCGAATTCAAGAAGGAGCAAGGCGTCGACCTGTCGAAGGACGTGCTCGCGCTGCAGCGCCTGAAGGAGTCGGCGGAGAAGGCCAAGATCGAACTGTCTTCGAGCCAGCAGACCGAAATCAATCTGCCCTACATCACCGCCGATCAGAGCGGTCCGCGCCACCTGAACATGAAGCTCACGCGCGCCAAGCTCGAAGCGCTCGTGGAGGAGCTCATCGAGAAGACCATCGAACCGTGCCGCATCGCGATGCGCGACGCCAGCGTGTCGAATTCGCAGATCAGCGACGTCATTTTGGTGGGCGGCATGACGCGCATGCCCAAGGTGCAAGAGAAGGTCCGCGAGTTCTTCGGGCGCGAACCGCGCAAGGACGTCAACCCCGATGAGGCGGTTGCCGTCGGCGCGGCGATCCAGGGCTCGGTGCTCTCCGGCGAGCGCAAGGACGTGTTGTTGCTCGACGTCACGCCGCTGTCGCTGGGCATCGAAACGCTGGGCGGCGTCATGACCAAGATGATCCAGAAAAACACCACGATCCCGACCAAGTTCTCCCAGGTGTTCTCGACGGCCGACGACAACCAGCCGGCGGTGACCATCAAGGTCTTTCAGGGCGAGCGGGAGATGGCTGCGGGCAACAAGCTGCTGGGCGAGTTCAATCTCGAAGGAATCCCGCCGGCGCCGCGCGGCATGCCCCAGATCGAGGTGTCGTTCGACATCGACGCCAACGGGATCTTGCACGTCGGAGCCAAGGACAAGGCCACGAGCAAGGAGAACAAGATCACGATCAAGGCCAATTCCGGGTTGACCGAAGAGGAAATCAACCGGATGGTGAAGGACGCCGAAGCCAACAAGGCCGAGGACCACCGGCGCTTTGAGCTGGTGCAGACTCGCAACTCGGCCGAGGCCTCGCTGCACCAGGTGAGCAAAGCGCTCGCCGAACACGGCGCGAGTCTGGGCGATGCGGACAAAGCCAAGATCGAAGCGGCGATCAAGGATCTGCAAGACGCCCTCAAGGGCGAAGACAAGGCCGCGATCGAGGCCAAGGCCGCCGCGCTGCTGACCGCCTCGCAGCGGCTCGGGGAGAAGGTCTACGCCGATGCCCAGGCCCAAAGTGCCGCTGCCCAGGGCGCGGGGACGGGGCCAGCGACCGAGGAAAAGACCGCGCAAGCGGGCGCAGAAGACGTTGTTGACGCCGATTTCAAGGAGGTCAAGCGCGGTTAGTTGCATCGCGGATCGCCTGCTCGGACCGGAGCGCGTGCGGGGGTTCCCGCGCGCGCCCCGGTTTTGGCGCTGCAGCGCAGTGTGGCTGCTGACCGCTTTGCGCTGCCTTGCCCCGGACCCGTTGTGATTTGATCTTTCCGACGCTCTCTTATGGCCAAGCGCGACTACTACGAAATCCTTGGCGTGGCGAGAAACGCCACGGAAGAGGAAATAAAGAAGTCCTATCGCAAGCTGGCGATGAAATACCATCCGGATCGAAATCCGGACGACAAAGCCGCCGAAGAAAAATTCAAGGAGGCCAAAGAAGCCTACGAGATGCTCACCGACGCCCAAAAGCGCGCGGCCTATGATCGCTTCGGGCATGCGGGCGTGGACCCCAACGCGGCGGCGGGCGCGGGGGCGGGCGGTTTTGCGGGGGCGGGCGGCTTTAACGGCGGCTTTGCCGAGGCCTTTGGCGACATCTTCGGCGACATTTTTGGCGCCGCGGCGGGCGGTCGCGGCGGGCGCGGCAACGCGTTTCGGGGCGCCGATCTGCGCTACAACATGGAGATCTCGCTCGAGCAGGCGGCCCACGGCTTTGCCACCGATATCCGTGTGCCGGCCTGGGAGAGCTGCGAAGTCTGTAACGGCACGGGTGCCAAACCCGGGACCAAGCCCAAGACGTGCGCAACCTGCGGCGGCTCGGGCGCCGTGCGCATGGCACAGGGTTTTTTCTCGATCCAGCAGACCTGCCCCACCTGCCACGGCAGCGGGCGCGTGATCGCCCATCCGTGCCAGAGCTGTCACGGAGAGGGGCGCGTCAAACACAACAAGGTGCTCGAGGTCAACATTCCGGCCGGCATCGACGAAGGACAGCGCATCCGCCTTTCGGGCAAGGGCGAACCCGGCACCAACGGGGGGCCGCCGGGCGACCTGTACGTGGAGATCCGCATCACGCCGCACGAGGTGTTCCAGCGCGATGGCGATGACCTGCACTGCGAAGTGCCGATCTCCATTGCCACGGCGGTGCTGGGCGGCGACATCGACGTGGGCACGCTCAAAGAGAAGGTGAGCATCACCATCCCCGAGGGCACCCAAAGCGGGAAGACCTTCCGTCTGCGCGGCAAGGGCGTCAAGGGCGTGCGCTCGAGCTACCCCGGCGACCTGTACTGTCATGTGCGCGTCGAGACGCCCGTGCGGCTCAACGACAAGCAAAAGCGGCTGCTGCGCGACTTCGACCAGTCGATCAAGGAGGGCGGCGCGAAGCATTCACCGCAGGCCAAATCCTTCGTGGACAAGATGAAGGGGTTTTTCGCGGCGGAGTAGTTCCCCCGAACGAAAGCCGTCCCTCGCGCGGAGGGATGCGCGCATTCGGGCGAGTTCGCAAGCCAGTGAGGCTTGCGCTGTGCGGTAGCATGGGCCCATGCGACGGGTGTGGACAGCGGCCCGCAGTGCGGCCGCGATGCTTGCGTTTGTGCTGGCTTCCTGCGGCGGCAGCGGCTCGGGATCATCCCCGAGCGTGCGCGTTGTCAACGCGGCCGATAACGCGCCGTATAACTTCGATGTCCTCGTCAACTCGGTGAGCGCCGCCACCGATTTGGGGTACCTGCAGGCCACCGCCTTTCAGAGCATCGGAACCGGAAGCACCAGCGTTGAGTTCGAGCCCACGGGCACGACCACCAACGCGATGACGGCCAATTTTTCGGCGGACAACGGTTTTAACTATTCGACGCTGGCCTTGCAAGGCAGCGGCGGCCTCACCACGGTGGTCGCGGCGCAGACCAACACGGCGGTGCCCTCGGGACAGGCGCGCCTGACTTTTGTCGGCGCCTCGCCGGGGGCGGGCAGTCTGGACTTGTTTATTACCGCGCCGACCGTGGGTCTGCCGGCATCGCCCTCGATGCCCGCCGTCTCGTATGCCGGCGACGGCTCCGTGGTCGTTCCCACGCCGCTGCTGTTCACCGCGGGCGCCTACCGAATCCGCGCCACCGCCGCGGGCGGGGCATCCCAAAGCGTCGTGTTCGACTCGGGCCGCATCAGCCTGGCCTCGGGAGACGATTTGCTGCTCGCGATCATTCCGAGCACGGGGACGGCCGCGACGTTTTCGCTGCTCGTGCTCGACGCCAACAGCAACGTCTATCAGATACTCGACCAGCGCGTGCAGCTGCGCGTGGGCAACTTTGCGCCTGCGGTGGGCTCGGTTGCCGCCTACTTAAACGCCCCGAACTCCATGGGATCCACGGGCACCTTGCTCGCATCGGGCATGGCGCTCGGTGCCGCGAGCGCGTATCAAACCGAACTGCCGAGCTCCTACCGGGTGTCGCTTACTGCCACGGGACAAAGCTCCGAGATCTCGGGGCTCGGCAGCAATGTGGCGCTGGCGCCAAGCACCGCGGTGAGCATGTTCGCCATCGGTCT
>Ga0187778_10000511_pt1 | contig 27658 bp, 28 predicted proteins | sample 1015_Q2_SP5_20_M_FD_132418 | JGI IMG/M metagenome (GOLD analysis project Ga0187778, IMG submission 132418) | Tropical peat soil microbial communities from peatlands in Department of Meta, Colombia - 1015_Q2_SP5_20_MG | ecosystem: Environmental > Terrestrial > Soil > Wetlands > Peat | place... | reverse complement strand
GGCGCGCAGGGCTTCCAAGGCGCCCCCGGTTCGACCGGCGCCCAGGGCGCGCAGGGCGCCAACGGCGCCAACGGCGTCAACGGGACCGACGGTGCGCAGGGAGCCCAGGGCGCGGCTGGTTCGCAAGGTGCGCAAGGCGCCACCGGAGCGCAGGGCTCGGCCGGGACCAACGGCATCAACGGCACGAACGGGACCAACGGCGCAAACGGCGCGCAGGGCGTTCAGGGATTCCAGGGCGCGGCGGGCCCGCAGGGCGCCCAGGGCGCGACGGGCGCCCAGGGCGCGGCCGGCACGAACGGGACCAACGGGGCCCAGGGCGCGCAGGGCGCGACCGGCGCGCAAGGTGGCACCGGTGCGCAGGGCGCCGTGGGGACCAACGGGACCAACGGCGCGCAGGGACCGCAGGGCGAGGCCGGCACCAACGGGGCCCAGGGCTTCCAAGGCGCCCAGGGCTTCCAGGGCGCGGCAGGCCCGCAGGGTCCCCAGGGTGCGCAGGGTGCGACCGGCGCCGCGGGGACCAACGGCATCAACGGGACCAACGGGACCAACGGCGCGCAGGGTGCCCAGGGGGCGGCGGGCACGAACGGCACCAACGGGACCAACGGCGCACGCGCGACCCGGTCGCGTTGGTCGGCCGGCGCCGCCGTGGCGGTGCTCGGGGTATTGGCGGCGGCCTGTTCGGTGTCGTCGGCCCCGCCTTCGAGCTCGAGCGCCGGAAGCTCCACGCCTGCCCAACTGCTCACCGCCGGCCTGAGCGCCCAAGGACATGGGGACCTGTCGACGGCCTCCACCGACTACCAGACGTTGCTCCAGCAGGACCCCTCGAACCACCAGGGCTACGACAAGTACGCCTATTACAACCTCGGGGTCATCGCCCAGACGCAGGGCGACACGCAGACGGCGGACGCCGACTATCACAAGGTGCTGCAGCTGGACCCCAACTTCGCGACCGCCCTGTACAACTTGGCTGTCATCGAGAACACGTCGAACCCGCAGGACGCGATCTTCCTCTACAAGCAGGTGCTCGCGATCAAGCCCAACGACGTCAACTCGAGCTACAACGTCGGCCTGCTCCTCTACGAGCAGGGCCAGCCGGCGCAAGGCATCCCGTACCTGCAGAAGGCGATCCAACTCGACCCGGGCCTGCGAAGCAAGCTGCCGGCGGGCGTCAGCGTCCCCTGAGCGGAACGAGAAACGGTCGGCTGCCCGCACGAGGAGGGTCATGATCAACCAGCATCACGATCCTGCCGAGTTGCACGACCTCTACGCCGTAGCGGAGCCCTTTCCCCACATCGTCCTCGACGACTTCCTCCTGCCGCGCTTCGCCGGGCAGATCGCCGCCGAGCTCGAGGCCTGTGACATCGGCGACTGGCGCCAGGACGACCATGCCGACCAGGTGCACAAGCGATGGACGGACGACCCCGACCATGTGCCGGCCATGACCGGGACCGCGCTGCGGTTCATGAACACCCCCGACGCATGCCGGTTCTTCTCCACGCTCACCGGGATCGACGAGCTGATGCCGGATTCGTCGTACCTGGGGGGTGGGGTCCACGTGTCGCTCACCGGCGGCCGCCTCGGGGTGCATGCCGACTTCAACCTCCACCCCGACCTCGGCTTGCACCGCCGGGTCAACGCGCTGTTGTTCCTCAACCGGGACTGGGACCCGGCCTGGAACGGGCAGCTCGAGCTGTGGTCGCGCGACCTCGAGCGCCCGGTCGTATCGGTCGACCCCGATTTCAACCGGCTGGTGGTCTTCACCATCACGGACGACGCCTTCCACGGCGTGCCCGAGACGATCGCCTGCCCGCCCGACCGCCGGCGACTGTCACTCGCGCTCTACTACTACACAGCGGATCGGCCCGAAGAGGAGAAGGCGCCCTTCCACTGGGCGGCGTGGCACGCCGTCGCCGAAGCGTGATGGTCTCGAAGCGCACTCGCATGGGGCCGGTGAACCCGCCCGGTCGCATTCCCAACCCCCGGGTGACCGTGTTCACCCCAAGCCACGACCCGCGTTTTCTCGACGACTGCCTGGCGACGCTCCAGGCGCAGAGCTGTCCGGAGTGGGAGTGGATCGTCATGCTGAACCAGGGCGCGCGCTGGGAGCCAGCAGCACCAGACCCTCGCGTCCGCGTGGTGTCCGAGCCCCAGGTCGCCGGTGTGGGCATGGCCAAACGGGTGGCCTGTGCCGACGCGCGCGGCGAGTTCCTCGTCGAGCTGGACCACGACGACGAGCTGCGGTCCGACGCCCTGGAGCTCATCGTGGGGGCCTTCGACGAGCATCGCGACGCCGGCTTCGTCTACAGCCAGTGCGCGCAGATCGACGAGGAGGGCAAGCGCGACGACAGTCGGTTCGACGAGGCCAACGGCTGGGTGTACCAGGAGACCGAGGTCGACGGGCGCTCGGTGCTCCAGGTCGACTCCTTGGCGGCGTACCCCCACAACGTCAGCTACATCTGGTTCGCGCCCAACCATGTGCGCGCCTTCCGCCGCAGCGTCTACGAGCTCGCCGGCGGGTACGACGCCTCACGCGACGTGCTCGACGACCAGGACCTGATGTGCCGCATCTACCAGCTGGCGGAGTTCCACCTCATCCCGGAGTGCCTCTACCTTCAGCGCGTCCATCACAACAACACGCAACGGGTGTCGGAGATCAACGCCAAGATCCAGCAGGAGACCGTCGCGCTCTACGATCGCTATGTCGAGCATTGCGCGCTGGCGTGGGCCGAGCGCCGCGGGCTCAAGGCGCTCGACCTCGGCGCGGCGCACAATTCTCCGCCCGCCTATCTCGGCGTGGACCAGTTCCCCGGGCCCAACGTCGACATCGTGGGGGATGTCAGCCACGGGATCGACCTGCCCGACTCGAGCTGCGGCGTGATCCGCGCCGTGGACTTTCTGGAGCACGTCCAGGACAAGGTGGCCCTGTTCAACGAGCTGTACCGGCTCCTCACGCACGGCGGCATGCTGCTGTCGTTGACGCCGAGCACCGACGGGCGCGGGGCGTTCCAGGACCCCACCCACGTCGCGTACTACAACGAGAACAGCTTCTGGTACTTCACCGATGCTGACTACGCACGGTTCGTACCCTCCATCCGCTGCCGGTTCCAGGTCAGCAGGCTGGTGACCTACTTCCCGAGCCCATGGCACGAGGAGCATGACGTCCCCTACGTCTGCGCCAACCTCATCGCCATCAAGGATGGGCCGCGCCAGGGCGGCTACCTGCGGATCTGACGCCCGGGACCGGGTCGAACGGCCCGCCGGTCACGAGCAAGCACCGGGTGACCACAGGGCATCGCCCCGGACGATTTAGCGTGGTCGGGAAAGCCATGTCCCGTTCCGCCCTCCTCGCCGTCCGCCGCCAACGCAGCGGGGCGCCGGCGCCCTCCAGACGTCCCCGGCGCGCCCGGCGCTCCGTCGCCATCGGGGCCGGGGTGGTGGTGGCGCTGGCGGGCGCGGTGGCCATCGTCGTCGTGAGCCAGCCGCCCGCCGAGCTCGTGCCTCCGCAGTGCACCTTCGGCTCCACCGCGGGCACGCCCTACTCGATCACACCGGAGCAGGCGCAGAACGCGGCGATCATCGCCGCGGTGGGCTACCGAATGGGCATGCCCGACCACGCCGTCACCGTGGCTCTCGCCACCGCCTTCCAGGAGTCGGCGCTGCACAACCTGACCTACGGCGACCTCGACTCGGTCGGGCTCTTCCAGCAGCGACCGTCGGAAGGGTGGGGCACGCCGGCGCAGATCCTCGACCCGCAGTACGCATCCATCCAGTTCTACGCCCACCTCGAGCGTGTGCCGGGGTGGCAGGACATGGCCGTGACCGAAGCGGCGCAACTCGTGCAGCACAGCGCGTCGCCCGACGCCTACGCCGCATGGGAGTCCGAAGCCCGCGCCCTCGCCGAGGCGCTGACGGGCGAGGTCCCTGCCGGGCTCACCTGCCGGCTCGACGGGTTCGCCGGCGCGGTGCCCGCGTCGGGCGCGCTGGCCGCGGTCGCCGACAGCGAGTTCGGTGCCGCGGTCATCGGCCAGGCCTTGCCGGCGAAGACCGGCTGGCGGGTGGCCACCTGGGCCGTTGCCCACGCGCAGGAGTACCACGTCCGCGCCGTGTCGTTCGGCGGACGGACCTGGGACGAGTCCACGGGGTCGTGGGGGAGCGCGGCCGGGGCCGGTACCGCGGCTGCCGGTGGCCAGGGCGTCGTGACAATGGACGAACAATCCTGACCATCGTTCCTCGACATTCGCGAGATCCGCGTCGTTGCCACTCGTTTCCGCACCGGGACGCGGCGATCATGGACTCGGGTGGGGCGAGGGAGGACGCGGAGGATGAGGTTCGAACCCGCTGTGGACGCGGCGAACCTGCTCATGGCGGACCAGGTCCAGCTGGGCTGCGGCCACTGGCAACAGCGGGGCGACGTGGCGACGCCCTCAAGCCGCTGGTGCCCCATCTGCGGCCGACATGCGGCGGTCATCGGGGCCTGGGTGCCCTTGCCCTCGGGGGACGACGACCCCCAGCATTGAGACCGAGGACCTCCTTGGGATGGAGGGGATGTCCATCTTCTCCATCCTGTGCTCGAGGGAGTGGGTCATCACCGACGAGACGCTCCCGGCGCGCCGTCGAGGAATCGGGCTCCTGCGCCAGCTGGCGGGGGCGGCGCCGCCGCGCCTGAGGCCCCCGGGCCGCGGCCTCCCCGGGGGGCGCCGGTAGCAGACTCTCCCCGTGGTCGGCATCCTGCTCGTCGGCGTGGTGGCCGGGGTGATCGCGGGGATCTCGCCGTGCATCCTCCCGGTGCTGCCGGTGGTGCTGGTGGCGGGGGCCACCGGCGAGAGCCCCGCGGCCCGCCGGCGCCGTTCGGTGGCGGTGGTGGGCGGGCTGGTCCTCAGCTTCAGCGTGATCACCCTGGCCGGGTCTGCCTTCTTGAGCGCGCTGGGCCTGCCCCAGGACCTGCTGCGAGACGCGGGGCTGGTGGTCCTCGGGCTCTTCGGCCTGGGCCTGCTGGTGCCGGCGCTGGGCCATGCCCTGGAGCGGCCCTTCGCACGCTGGCGCGGCCCCACGCCGTCGACCTCCCGCGGGGGCCTGGTGCTCGGGCTGGGGCTGGGTGCGGTCTTCGTCCCGTGCGCGGGCCCGGTGCTGGCGGCCATCTCGGTGATCGGCGCCACCCGTCACGTCGGGTTCACCGCCGTGCTGCTGACCCTGGCCTTCGCCCTCGGCGCGGCTGTCCCCCTGTTGGTGGTGGCACTCGCGGGGGACACGCTCGTCGACCGCACCGCGGCGCTGCGACAGCGCGCCCCGATGCTTCGCACCATCGGCGGCGTCGTGCTGCTCGTGATGACGGGTGTCATCGCCCTGAACCTCACGGACGGCTTGCAGCGGGCCGTGCCCGGCTACACGAGCGCGCTCCAAAAGAGCGTCGAAGGCACGGCCTTCGCCACCAAGCAGCTGCAGGCGCTGACCGGCAACGGCGGCGGGATGCTGGCCTCGTGCACCATGACGGGCCTGGCCGACTGCGGTGCCGCCCCGCCGTTCCAGGGCATCGACGCGTGGCTCAACACGCCGGGCGGCAAGCCCCTGACCCTGGCGGGGCTCAAGGGCAAGGTCGTCCTCGTCGACTTCTGGACCTACTCGTGCATCAACTGCCAGCGCACGTTGCCACACGTGGAGGCCTGGTACGCCCGCTACCGCGACGACGGGCTGGTGGTGGTGGGCGTGCACACGCCGGAGTTCGCCTTCGAACACGTCGTCTCCAACGTGGCCGCCGCGGCGCGCCAGCTCGGTGTGGACTACCCGATCGCCATCGACAACGCCTACGGCACGTGGAACGCGTACCACAACGAGTACTGGCCGGCGGAGTACCTGGTCGACGCCACCGGGACGGTGCGCCACACCCACTTCGCCGAGGGAGACTACGGGGGGACCGAGTCGCTCATCCGCCGGCTCCTCGTGGCCGCTGACCCCACGGTCCAGCTGCCACCGCCCACGGACGTGCCCGACACCACGCCGACGGAGCCGATCAACCCGGAGACCTATCTCGGCTACGAGCGCTCGCAGTACCTGGTGGGCGACAGCATCGTCCCCGACGAGGCCGCCACCTACGGGTTCCCGAGCGACCTGCCGGCGGGGGGCTACGCCCTGTCGGGGACCTGGACCGTCGGCTCGCAACAGGCGACGGCCGGACCCAGCGCACGGCTCGAGCTCGGGATCCAGGCCGAGGACGTCTACCTGGTCCTCGGGGGCACCGGTACCGTCGGCGTCGACCTCAATGGCCAGAAGCTGGCCACGGTCGACGTGACCGGGATCCCGCGGCTGTACACGCTGGTCTCGTCCTCGACCCTCCAGACGGGCGTGCTCACGCTGACCTTCTCACCGGGCGTCGACGCCTACGACTTCACCTTCGGCTAGCGGGACGAAGCGCCGCCCGGGCGAGAGCCCGATACCCCCCAGGGGTATTATGACCCTCAGGCGGCCGGCAGCCGGCCCACGGCGAGGAGGTGCGCCATGCCCGGGTACAGCGAGCGCAAGCAGGACGTGGACAAGCGACTGCGGCGCATCGAGGGCCAGGTGCGCGGGCTCCAGCGGATGGTCGAGGACGACCGGTACTGCATCGACGTCCTCGAGCAGGTCTCGGCCGTCACCCGCGCCCTGCAGTCGGTCGCCCTGCTCCTCCTCGACGACCACCTGTCGCACTGCGTGGCCGATGCGGTCCAGGCGGGGGGCACGGAGGCCACGGCCAAGCTGGACGAGGCGTCCGCCGCCATCGCGAGGTTGGTCCGGTCGTGACCCGGGTCGTCGCCGTGTTCTGGCTCACGGACGCGGCGCGGGGGGTGCGCGAGGGCTTCTTCATGTTCTGGGAGACCTTGTGGGCGCTGGTCCTCGGCTTCACCCTGTCGGGGTTCGTCCAGGCCTTCGTGTCCCGACGGTCCATGCGCCGGGCCCTGGGCGACCACCGCCCGGCCGCGGTGCTGCGCGCCTCCGGCTACGGCATGGTCTCGTCGAGCTGCTCGTATGCCGCCGCGGCCATGGCCCGTGCCCTGTTCGCCAAGGGCGCGGACTTCGTCTCGGCGCTGGTGTTCATGTTCGCCTCGACGAACCTGGTGGTCGAGCTCGGCATCGTGATGCTGGCACTGCTCGGCTGGCAGTTCGCCGTCGCCGAGTTCGTAGGCGGCCCGATCATGATCGTGCTCCTGGTCCTCGGCGGTTCGGTCGTGTTCGGCGCGGCGGTGGTGGCCGGGGCGCGTGCCCGGGTACGGCGCGACACCGAGGCGCGCGCCGGCCACGACCACGACCACGGCCACGACCAGGACGACGACCACGACCACGGCGACGACGCGGCCGGGGCAGGGACCGAGGTCCCCTGGCGGGTCAAGGCGCGGTCCCTGGCGGCCTGGTCCGACGCGGCCGGCTTCAGCGTGGCCGACGCGACCATGCTGCGGCGCGAGCTGCTCGTCGGCTACCTCGCCGCCGGGCTCCTTGCCGTGCTCGTGCCCGGCGCGGCGTGGAGCGCGCTGTTCGTCCACGGCCACGGCCTGTCGACCCAGGTCGAGAACGCATTCGTCGGCCCACTCATCGCCGTGATCAGCTGGGTCTGCTCGATCGGCAACGTGCCCCTGGCCGCCGCGCTGTGGAAGGGCGGGATCAGCTTCGGCGGTGTGATCTCGTTCATCTTCGCGGACCTGATCGCAATGCCGCTGCTGTTCGTCTACCGCAGGTACTACGGCACCCGCCTCACGCTGCGGATGCTGGCGCTCTTCTACGTCGTGATGGCGTCGGCCGGGCTCGCGGTCGGCGGGATCTTCACCGGGCTCGGCATCGTGCCGGCCCGCCGGAGCGCGCCGATCGCGCCCGCCCACTTCGCCTGGGACGCCACGACCTACCTCAACATCGTCTTCCTGGTGGTGGCGGGCGCCGTGTACTGGCTCTATCGCCGACGTGGTCGTTTCGGCGGCGGCCGGGACTATGCCGTCGATCCCGTCTGCGGCATGCAGGTGCGGATCTCGGATGCGGCCGCGACCGCACGCCGCGGCAACACGACCTACTGGTTCTGTTCACCTCGCTGCCGCGATCGCTTCGAGACGTCGCACGCCGGCTCGCGCTCGACGCACCGGAACTGATGGTGGACGAGGGCAACCAACCGGCCGCGGCGACGTCCGGAGCCCTTCGAAAGGAGGACTTAGACCCTTCTTCGTTGCACAGGCGCGGGGATATCGTCACGCGATAAGCGCTCGACCGACTTCGCGACGCGGCAACCCGCGTGGGGCAACCTCGGTCGACTACGCGCGTCTGCTCGACCTGCGCACCGGGCTGCGCACGTTCCTCCACTGGAGCGACGAGTCGGCCCGCGAGGCCGGGCTCACGCCGGCCCAACACCAGCTCCTGCTCGCCGTGCGCGGGCACGAGGACCCGCGGGGCCCGACCATCGGCGACCTGGCGGGCTACCTCATGCTGCGCCACCACTCGGCGGTGGGTCTCGTGGACCGGGGCGTGGCCTCCGGCATCGTCGCCCGGCACGAGGACGCCGACGACCTGCGCGTCGTGCGGGTGCGGCTCACAGCCAAGGGGGCCCGCCTGCTCGACCGGCTGGCATCGTCGCACACCGAGGAGCTGCGGAGGCTCCAGATCCCCCGCCTGCGGCCCTTGTGGGAGGACCTGCCACCCGCCTGAGGCGGCGGTGGCCACAACGGCACCCCAACCTCCAGGCCGGGACAGCGCCGGCCGTCAACGCGGGCCGGGCCGGCGCCGATAAGAGGGCCGGGGACCGCGCTCGTCGACAGCGGGCGCGGCTACCCGTGTTGGCGTGCCCAACGGCACGGCCGCGACGCGGTCGTGAAGCGGGCGGGGGATCACCGGACTCGGTGGGCCGGACGAGGGGCACCGGCCCGCCGGGCTCCGGCGAGGGCGTGGCGTCGGGGCCCGGCACGGGCCACCGGCGGGCCCACCCCAGCGGCGCGGGTGCTCATCCACGCGCGCACGAGGCGCTCGCCTCTCGTTCGTCGCGCGACAGGCCGGGCCGGTCCGTGCGCGGCCAGAAGTCGCCCGTCGCGGGGTCCTGGTCGTAGGGGACGGGCGGCGGCGTGCCCGTGGCCGCGTCTCTGGCGATCGCGCCCAGCGCCTCGAGCAGCGAGTCCACGTCCGAGGCCGAGGTCGAGATGCCGCAACTGGCCCGCACCGCGCCCGGAACGGTCCGGTGGTCGCCGGCGAGGACGCGGGCGCGGTAGTCGTCGATCTCGGCGCGTCCGAGCCCGAGGAGGCGGATCAGATAGGGGTGCGCGCAGAAGCAGCCGTGGCGCACCCCGATCCCGTGTTCGGCGCTCAGCCGGGCGGCCACCAGGCCGTGGTGCATGCCCTCCACGACGAAGGTGGCGATGGCCAACGTCTCCGTGCCCGTCTCCGTGCCCGTCTCCGTGCCCGTGCCCGGCCCGAGGACGCGGACGCCGTCGATGCGCTCGAGACCGCGCCGCAGCCGCGCGGCCAGCGCCCGTTCGTGCTCGGCGATGGCCGTCCAGCCGATCCGGCCCAGCTCGGCGATCGCGGCCTCCAGGGCGACGGCCCCCACCACGTTGGGCGATCCCGCCTCCTCCCGCTCGGGCGGGTCGGTCCAGACCACCTCGTCGAGGTCCACCAGGTCGACCGCGCCGCCGCCGGCCAGGAACGGATCCCCCTCGGCGAACGTCGACTCCGGGGAGACGAGGACGCCGGTGCCGAACGGCGCATAGAGCTTGTGCCCGCTGTAGGCCACGTGGTCGGCCGACGCGGGGATGGGGCGGTGGGGCGCCAGCTGCGCGGCGTCGAGCACCACCGGCACGCCGCGCCGATGGGCTTCGTCGATGATCTCCTCTAGGGGCGGGAGCCACCCGGTGACGTTCGACGCGCCCGTGACGGCCAACAGGACGGGCGTGGGCCTCGCCTCCAGGCCGGCGACGACGTCGTCCAGGCCGAAGGTCCCCTCGGGGCCGCACTCCACGTAGCGGCGCCGCGCCACGCGCCCCCAGGGCAGGAGGTTGGCGTGGTGCTCGACCACGGTGGTGAGGACCACGTCGTCGGGCCCCAGCCCGAGCCGGTAGGCGAGGTGGTTGATGGCCTCGGTGGTGTTGCGGCACAAGATGGCGACGTCGCCCGAGCGCCCGGCCCCGGCGAAGGCGAGGGCCGCGACCCGCGCCGACTCGTAGGCGGCCGTCGCCCGCCGCGACTTGTAGCCGGCGCCCCGGTGGACGCTGGAGTACAGGGGGATGAACGCGTCGACGGCCTCGGCCACCACCGTGAGCGCGCTGGTGGACGCGGCGTTGTCGAGGCCGACGTAGGGGCGTTCGACGCCGTCGAGACAGGGGACTCCCAGCCCGTCGCCCACCAGCGCCGCCAGCGGGCCCAATACGGAGCGTCGTTCGTCGTCGGGCATTGGGCGATTCTGCCGCGGCCCCCGATGCTCGGGCGCCCGCCGCCCCCTCGGTACCATCGACCCGTGGACGAGGACCTGGACCCGAGCATGGACGAGGACGTGGACCCGAGCGCGACGACGGGCGACGACGGGCGGGAGCTGGCCGACGACGTGGGGGCGCTCGACGCCATCGAGGCCGCGCTCGACGACGTCGAGACGGCGCTCGTCCGGCTCGACGACGGGTCCTACGGCCGCTGCGAGGTGTGCGGCGACGCCTTGGACGACGCCCAGCTCGCGCAGGCGCCCGCGGCCCGGCACTGCCGGGCCCATCTCCCCATCCCGCTCCCCTGAGCGGCCCCGCGGGCGCCGAGCGGGGCTCCCGCCTTCTTGGTCCCCCGGAAGACCTCTACTCCTTGGTATCCCAGAAGACCCCTACTCCTTGGTCTCCCGGAAGACCTCTACTTCTTGGTCTCCCAGAAGACCTTGTCGATCTCGCCGATCGAGTCGAGGAGCCTCTGGGCGACCGCCACGTCGGTCGTCTTCTTGGTCTCGCCGGCGGCCTTCGTCGCCGTCCAGAAGAGGGTGTGGAGCTCGGGGTGCTTCTCGAGGTGCTCGGGCTTGAAGTAGTCCGTCCACAGCACCCACAGGTGATGCTTGACGAGGTCCGCCCGCTCCTCCTTGATGGTGATGGCGCGCTCCTTGAAGACCGGGTCGTCCGAGCCGTTGAACTTCTCCATGCACGCCTTGACCGACTCGGCTTCGATACGGGCCTGGGCGGGGTCGTAGACACCACAAGGGAGGTCGCAGTGGGCATGGACGACGGTCGTGGGGGGCAGGGCCCGGTCGATGGCGGCGAGCAGTCGGTCCGCGATGCGCATTGGGGGAGCTCCTTCGTCCAGAGTGGATCCGTGGCTGACGGGCCCACCTTACCCACGGCGGCCCGGCGGTGATCCTGGCCGTCCCGCCCGGGCGTGACGGGCACGTCGCGCGCTGGATCGTGTTGGCCGGCCTCGCCGCCGCCTTGGTCGCGGCCGTGGCCGTCCTGCGGCCCCGGCGCGTCGTGGTCGCCGGCCGCAGCATGGAGCCCGACCTGCGCGACGGCGACCGGCTCGTCGTCGTGCGCGCCCGGCGCCTGGCGCCGGGCGACGTCGTCGCCGTCCGGGATCCGCGGGATCCCCGGCGCCTCCTCGTCAAGCGGGTCACCTCCATGGTGGGGGACGACGTGATGGTCCACGGCGACAACCCGGCGGCAAGCACCGACAGCCGTGCCTTCGGCCCGGTCTCCCGGCGGGCCGTCGTCGGCCGCGTGGTCCGCCGCTACGAGGGGCTCGCGACCGGGGCGCGGTAGCATCGCGGCCATGGCCTGGCTCGATTCGGAGCTCGAACGCCTCTTCGCCCCCGAGTACCTCCAGGGGATCGGTGAGCGACCGCTCGAAGAGGTTCGCGCCATGCGCGACGAGTGCCAGGACGCGGAGACGGCCGTCTCCTACCTGCGCCGGGTCGCCCAGGGCCGCCTCGACATCGTCCACGTCTACCTGCACAACAGCGGGGAAGCCGACGACGACACCGCGGACCTGACCAAGCTCGTCGAGCGGCTCCCCGACATCATGGGCGCCGGCCCGCCGCGCCCGCCGGGCCCGGGACGCCTCCCCGCCTCCATGGGGCCCGACATGGCCCACGGGGACCTCACCGCTCCGATCGACGCCGTGCTCGACGGGGAGAGGATCGGCGAGCTGCCCTCCATGACCCGCCAGCAGCTCCAGGACATCGCCGATCGCCTGGGAGACATCGAGGCGTCCATCTCGGACAACCGGCGCGCGCTGCACGAGCGGATCGACAAGCTCCAGGCCGAGATCGTCGACCGCTACAAGCGGGGCGAGGCCACGGTCGACGGCCTCCTGACCTGATGCCCAAGCAGCTGCCGGACCGCTGGCACGACCTCGGCGCCTTCATCCGTGAGCAACGCAACTCGGCGCGCCTGAGCCTCCGGCGGCTCTCCGAGCTGGCCGGGATCTCAAACCCCTACCTGAGCCAGATCGAGCGGGGCCTGCGCAAGCCGTCGGCCGAGATCCTCCAGCAGATCGCCAAGGCGCTGCGGATCTCGGCAGAGACGCTCTACGTCCAGGCGGGGATCCTCGAGCCCGGCAGCGGCGAGTCCGACCTCGGCCGCGAGATCCTGGCCGACCCGCACCTGACAGAGGACCAGAAGCAGGCGCTCATCCGCATCTACCTGTCGTTCCGCCACGAGCACGAGGGCGACGAGCACGGGCCTGCGTCGGCCCGGCCCGCCCCGACGGCCGCCTCCTCCTCCGAGGCCTCGCCGGCGGCCGCCGCCTCGTCGACGGGCCGGGCGGTGATCGGCGCGCCGAGCCCCACCTCCGCCGCGGCCGGCCCGGAAGCCTGACCCGGCTGATCGGGATTTCTGGGGGAGGCAGGTAGGCTCTCCGGACGGTGCGACGCCTGGCGGTCCTCTCCCTGCACACCTCGCCCCTGGCCCAGCCCGGCACGGGCGACGGCGGAGGCATGAACGTGTACGTGCGGGAGCTGTCGACGGCCCTGGCGCGGGCCGGGGTGGAATGCGACGTCTACACCCGAGCCTGGTCGCCGGCGCTGCCAGCCACCGTGGCGGTCGAGCCCGGCCTACGGGTGCACCACGTGCCCGCCGGGCCCCTCGAGGTCGTGGCCAAGGAGGGGCTCCCGGCGCTGGTCGACGAGTTCACCGACAACGTGCTCGGCCTCATGGCCTCGGGCGCTGGGGTCGACCCGGCCATTCACGACGAGACGGGGTTCGACGCGGTGCACGCCAACTACTGGCTGTCGGGGCTCGCCGGCCACCGCATCAAGCACGAGCTGGACCTGCCCCTCGTGTCCACGTTCCACACCCTCGCCCGGGTGAAGGCGGAGGCCAGCCCCGAGGAGGTCTCCTCCGACGAGCCGCACCGCCGGGCCGAAGCAGAGGCGGCGGTCATGGGGTGCTCCGAGGTGGTCCTGGCGTCGTGCTCCGTCGAGGCCGCGCAGCTGGCCACGCTGTACCACGCGGATCCCGGGCGCATCCGCGTCGTCGCCCCCGGTGTGGACCATGCCTTCTTCGCGCCCGGTCACGGGCCGCAGGCGCGACGCGCGCTGCGATTGCCCGCCGACGTGCCGCTCCTGCTCTTCGTCGGGCGCATCCAGCCGCTCAAAGGTGTGGAGGTGGCGGTGCGCGCGTTGGAGGCCATGACCGCGCGACCCGACGCGCATCTGGTGGTGGTGGGCGGGCCGAGCGGGCCCCGCGGCGAGGCGCACCTGGTCGAGGTCAAGAAGCTCGTCGCGCAATCGGGTGTCGCCGCGCGCGTGCACTTCGTCGACCCCCAGCCGCACGAGCTGCTGTCGACCTACTACCGTGCCGCGGACGTCTGCGTCGTCCCCAGCCGCTCCGAGTCCTTCGGCCTCGTCGCCCTGGAGGCGGCGGCCTGCGGGACGCCGGTGGTGGCCGCCGCGGTCGGGGGCCTCACCACGTTGGTCGACGACGGCCGCACGGGGTACCTCGTCGACGAGCCGACGCCCGCCGCCTTCGCCGAGGCCGCCACCGCCATCGTGGGGGACCCGATGCTGGCGTCCCGGTTCCGGCGGGCGGCCGTGGAACGGGCGGGGCACTACACCTGGGCCCATTCCGCCGCGCTGTTGCGTGCCACCTACGAGGAGCTGGCCGCCGAGCGCCTCGTGTCCTGCCGCTGACGCGCACCGTGGGCCTCGCGGAGATCGCCTCGGCCGAGGAGCGTGCCGCATGCGACGCGGTCATCGACGCCTGGACCCGCGCCCGGCTCGAGGAGCCCGACGGCGCGCTCGTGGCGGTGGACCGCCAGGCCGAGCTCGGACGGTGGTACCTGCGGTTGCGCGGCGACGAGAAGGACTTCGTGACCATCTGGCTCACCGTCCGTCAGCGCACGCTGCATCACGAGGCCCAGGTGATGCCCGCACCCGAGACGAACATCGCCGAGACCTTCGAGTACCTCTTGCGCCGCAACGCGGACCTCTACCAGATGCGCTTCGCCCTCGGCCCGGAGGACGCGGTGTACCTCGTGGGCGAGCTGCCCATCGCCGCGGTGACGTCCGACGAGCTCGACCGCGTCGTCGGCTCCACCCTGCAGTACGTCGACGCGTGCTTCCCGACGGCCATGGGAATCGGCTATGCCGGAATATACCGCCGTCGCCCGCGTCGCTGAGAAGCGAGCCGGACCCGCTGTCGCGCGGCGGCGGGGTTGGCTAGGGTGCGGTTCGACGCGGCCCGCGGGGCAGGCGAAGCCGATCGATCGGGGAAGTGCGATCGGCCTCCGTCGGTTCCTCGGGCCGTGTCGCGTCCGCTCCCCGCACTAGCCTGCGAGTGGTGCAGCCGGAGCTGGTCGTCGTCGGAGGCGGGCGCATGGGGACCGCACTCGTGCGCGGGCTCATCGCGTCCGGATGGTCGCCGGGCGCGATCGCCGTGGCGGAGTCGGACGACGAGCGTCGCGACGAGCTCGCGGAAGCGCTCCCCGGGGTGGTGCCCGTCGCCGAGCCGTGCGCGGCGGCCGGCGCCGTGCTGGCGGTGAAGCCGGCCGCCGCCGCCGCCGCGTGCCGCGCGCTGCGCGAGGTGCAGGTCACGCGGGCGCTGTCGATCATGGCGGGCGTCACCATCTCCGATCTCACGTCGTGGCTCGGGCCCCACGTCACCGTGCTGCGGGCCATGCCCAACACCCCGGCGCTCGTGCGCGCCGGGGTCGCCGCGCTCAGCGGCGGCGCAGGAGTGGCCGAAGAGGACTTCGCCTGGGGGGAGGCGCTCCTCGGCGCGGTGGGCCGCGTGGTGCGGGTCCCCGAGGCGGAGCTCGACGCGGTGACCGGCCTGTCGGGCTCGGGGCCGGCCTACGTCTTCCTCGTGACCGAGGCCCTGGTGGAGGCGGGGGTGGCGGCGGGGCTCTCCCATGCGGTGAGCACCGTGTTGGCCGTGGAGACGGTCGCCGGGGCGGGGCGGCTCCTGGTGGAGACAGCCGAGGCCCCCGAGGTCCTGCGCGCCCAGGTCACCTCGCCGGGGGGGACCACCGAGGCGGGCCTCGCCGTGCTGGAGGGCAGAGGCCTGCGCGACGCCCTGGTGGCGGCGGTGGCGGCCGCGGCCGCCCGCTCCCGCCAGCTCGGCCAGCGATCCTGAGCCGGGGCCGGCGCCCCTGGCCGAGGCCAATTGTTTTCTTTCCCTCTTCCAACAATCGCCACATTGGCGTACAGTCGCATCAGGCGGAGAGGGGTGATTCCACTGACAACCGAAGACATCTCGAGCGCCCGGTACTTGACCGTGCGCGAGGTCGCGAGCACCCTCCGGGTCTCGAACATGACCGTTTACCGGCTCATCAACGCCGGGGAGCTCCCGGCGGTCCGGGTCGGCAAGTCCTTCCGTCTGCGCGAGGACGACGTCAACCGCTACCTGGCGGATCGCTACACCCAGGCGGGCTGAGCCCGCCAGGAGGTCCAGGGCAGCAGGACGAGCGCCGGTGGTGCGCGCCGAGCGTGCGGCCGCAGGCGCCGTCTTCCTGCTGACCGACTACGGGCACGCCGACGAGTTCGCCGGCGTCGTTCGCGCCGTGGTGGCCCGCGACGCCCCTGGCGCACCCATCGTCGACCTCTCCCACGACATCCCGCCCTTCGACGTGCGGGCCGGCGCGTTGACGCTGGTGCGCTGCGTCCCCCACCTCGGCCCGGGCGTGATCGTGGCCATCGTCGATCCGGGCGTGGGCACGACCCGGCGCGCGCTGGCGGTGGAGGTGGCCGGCTCGCCCGGTCACGTGGTCGGCCCGGACAACGGGCTGTTGCCGTGGGCCATCGACGCGCTCGGCGGACCCCGCCGCGCCGTCGAGCTCGCCACGTCACGGTCGACGTTCGACGGGCGAGACGTCTTCGCGCCCGCCGCCGCCGCCCTCTGGAGGGGCGAGCCCGTGGACGCCGTCGGTACCCCTGTCGAGCTCGACACCCTCGTCCGGCTCCCCCCGGCACGGCTGCTCGTGGGCGAGGGAATCCTCGACGCCGAGGTGTTCTGGGTCGATCGCTTCGGCAATGTCCAACTGGCGGCCGGGCCGTCGGACGCGTCGCGCGCCGGGCTGGGTCCCGCGGTGGAGGTCGTGCTCGAGGCGGGTCGCAGCGTCCCCGCGCGCGTGGTGGGATCGTTCGCCGAGCTGGGCGACGACGAGATCGGCGTGGTCACCGACGCCAGCGGCATGCTCGCGCTTGTGTGCAATCGCCGTCCGGCAGCTACCGTGCTCGGCGTGCAAGCAGGCGACATGGTCGGGCTGCGCACCGGTGGGCCGGGCGGCATGGTCATCGGGCGCATCCAGCCCGGGGGCCGTCCGTGAACCTTGCGGCACTGGTCGAAGGGCATCCCGCCGACGCGCGCGCGCTGCACGATGCGGCGGGGTGGCACACGTGGGGCGAGGTGCGCCGGCGTGCCCGTGCGCTGGCCACGGGCTTGCGCGGTCTCGGCGTCCAGCCGGGCGACCGGGTGGCGGTGGTGTGGCCGACCTCGGTGGACTTCGTGGTCGGTTACCTCGGCGTCCTGGCTGCCGGGGCGGTGGCCGTGCCGCTCAACCCGAACAGCCCCACACCGGAGCTCGAGCGCGAGCTGACCGTGGTCCAGCCCGCGGTGATCCTGGCCGGTCCCCCCGCGGTCGACACCACGGTGGCCGCCGCGTCGGCCGCCACCGTGGTCGTCCCGGGCGGGACCCACGGATCGCCCAGCACCTGGGAGGCGCTGTCGGACGGGGATGCCCCGGCGCCGGCCGCGGGCAACGGGTCCGACGTGGTGCCCCTCCCCGCCACCGAGCTCGACGCGCTTGCCCGCGACGACGACGACCCGGCCGTGCTCCTGTTCACCTCGGGCACCGCGGGGTCGCCCAAGGCAGCGGTGCTGTCGCACGGCAACCTGGTCTCCAACCTCGGCCAGATGCTGGCCGTGCCGGGCGAGATGTTCCGCGCCGACGACGTCGGGCTCGCCGCGGTGCCCCTCTTCCACATCTTCGGCCTCAACGTGGCCCTCGGCCTCGTCCTCGTCACCGGCGCCGCTCTCGTGCTCGAGCAGCGCTTCGACCCGGAGGACTCGTTGCGCCTGGCGCGGGAGCTCGGGGTCACCACCCTGGCCGGCGTCCCGGCCATGTTCGACGCGTGGGCCGCCGTGGCGGAGCGATCTGGCGACCAGGCGGGCACGCTCGTCAGCGTGCGCCGGGCCGTGTCGGGCGCGGCCGCGCTCGACCCGGCCGTGGCCGAGCGCTTCGAGCGCCACTTCGGCGTGCCGGTGTGGCAGGGCTACGGCCTGACCGAGGCGTCGCCGGCCGTGGCCACCTCCCTGGGGACCGGCCGCAACCGACCGGGATCGGTGGGCCGGCCCCTGCCGGGGGTCGAGGTTCGGCTGGTCGACGACAACGGCGACGACGTCCTCGAGGGGGACCCCGGGGAGATCTGGGTGCGCGGGCCCAACGTCTTCCAGGGCTACTGGCGCGACAGCGCCGCCACCGACGCGGTGCGCACACCCGACGGGTGGCTGCGTACGGGCGACGTCGGCGTGATCGGCGAGGAAGGGGACCTCTTCGTCGTCGACCGGCGGAAGGACCTCGTGATCGTCTCGGGCTTCAACGTCTACCCCGCCGAGGTCGAGAAGGTCGTGGCCGCCATGGACGGGGTCGTCGAGGCCGTCGTGGTCGGTCGCCCCGATCCCGAGTCCGGCGAGTCGGTGGAGGTCGTCGTGGTGGCCGAGCCCGGTGCCGCGATCACCGAGGAGGACGTGCGCGCCTATTGCGCCAAGCGCCTGGCCCGCTACAAGTGCCCCACCTCGGTGCGCTTCGTCTCCGAGCTGCCCCGGGGCCTCGTCGGCAAGGCCCTGCGCCGGGCCCTGCGGGCCGAGCCCGTTTGAGGGACCGGATCCGGCGAGAAGGACCGGATCGCCGGCAGGAACCGGCCCGGTCCCACGGGTGGGGCGGGGCCCCGACTTGGTGTCCCCGACGAGGGCCTGAGTACGATCCGCCGCCATGGTCGACTCGCCCCGCCGGATCCCCGAGGCCACCGTGGCGCGCCTGCCCGTGTACCAGCGGATCCTGCTGGAGCTCGTGCGCGCCGGCACGGCCACCGTGGCCTCCGAGCAGCTCGCGGAGATGGCCAGGGTCAACGCCTCCAAGGTCCGCAAGGACCTGTCGTTCCTGGGCTCGTTCGGGACCCGCGGCTCGGGGTACGACGCCCGCTTCCTGCTCTCGCAGATCGATCGCGAGCTGGGCCTCGACGGCGACTGGCCAGTGGTCATCGTGGGCCTCGGCAACCTGGGCCGCGCGCTGGCGAATTCGCCGGGCTTCACCTCGCGGGGCTTTCGGGTCGCCGCGCTCTTCGACGTCGACCCCGGCTTGGTGGGGACCCGCATCCGGGGTGTGGAGGTGCGCGACGCCGGCGAGCTCGAGGACACGATCGCCCAGGACCCGCCGGCCATGGGCGTGATCGCCACGCCGGCCGACGCCGCCCAGGACGTGGCCGACCGGCTGGTCGCCGTGGGGGTGGGGTCCTTGCTCAACTTCGCCCCCCGGGTCCTGCGCGTGCCCTCCAACGTGCTGCTGCGCTACGTGGACCTGTCGATCGAGCTGCAGGTCATGAGCTTCTACCTGTCGCACCGGGACCATCCGGGCTCCCACGTCGCTTCCTCGCCGCTCCCGCACGCCGTCGGGCTCTCGACCTCCGAGCCCGGCTGATCCTCGCCCGCACCCGGGCGGATGCCTGCCCCGGCGCCGGCCGGGCGGAGCCGGCCGGTAGGGACGTCCTGGCGCTCTCACCAGCGTCTGGGCATCCTGGTGGGTGGGCCGCCGTAGGCTGGGGGGACGGCTCGGGGAGCGTCGGTGGGTCCGGCGCGTCGCAGCCGCTGACACCAGCAGGCCGAACGAGGAGCCATCGGGTCGTTGTCCGTCGTCGTCATCGGGCTCGAACAGCACAAGACGCCGCTCGACCTCCTCGAGCGCGCCACCATTCCCGAGGACGGGCTGGCCAAGACCCTGGCGCGCCTGCGGGACCGGCCGAACTTCTCCGAGGTGGCGGTCCTCTCCACCTGTCTGCGCACCGAGATCTACGCCGTGGTCGAGCGGTTCCACGAGGGCGTGGCCGACCTCCAGGAGTTCCTCGCCTCCTACGCCGGGACGCCCATCGACTCGCTCGCCGAGTACATGACCGTCCTCTTCGACGACGGGGTCGCGCTGCACTTGTTCGAGGTCGCGTCCGGCCTGCGCTCCGCCGTGCTCGGCGAGACCGAGGTCCTGGGCCAGGTCCGCCGGGCCATCGAGCGGGCCGAGGCGGAGAAGGCCGCGGGCCCGGTGCTCTCGGGACTCTTCCGCCGCGCCGTGCAGACGGGTCGCAAGGCGCGCAGCTCCACCGGCATCGCCCGCGGGACGACGTCGCTGTCGCACGTCGCCGTGGACGTCGCCGCGGCGCGCCTGGGCGGCTCCCTCGACGACCGGCGGGTGCTCGTCATCGGCGCGGGCGAGATGGGTGAGGGCGTCGTCGAGGGCCTGGCCAAGCGCCATGAGCACGCGGACGTCGTGGTGGCCAACCGCACGGCCGGACGCGCCCGCACGCTGGCCGAGAAGGTGGACGGTGAGGGCATCGGCCTGGCCGGGTTGGCCGACGCGCTGGTGATGGCCGACGCCGTGATCGTGTCCACGGGGGCGACGCTGCACCTGCTCGATGCCGAGCTGCTCGAGCGTGTGGCGGCGGAGCGCGCCGAGGCCGGACGCGCGCAGCTCGTGATCGTCGACCTCGGTGTGCCCCGCAACGTCGATCCCGCCGTGGCCGGCATCGCCGGGCTCGAGCTCCTCGACATGGACGACCTGGGCGCGCATGCGGAGCGCGCCCTGGAGGAGCGGCGTGCCGAGGCTGTCGCCGTCGAGGCCATCGTGCGCCAGGAGGTCGAGCGGTTCCGGGCCGAGGACCGCGCCCGGGGGGCGGCCCCGGTGGTGGCGGCCCTCCGCGGACGGCTCGACGAGGTCCGGGTGGCCGAGCTCGAGCGGCACCGGTCGCGCCTGGTCGGTCTCGACGAAGACCAGTGGCACGAGGTCGACGCGGTGGTGCGCGACGTGCTGGCCAAGGTGATGCACCAGCCGACCGTGGCGCTCAAGGACGCGGCCGGCACTGCACGCGGCGAGCGCCTGGTCGAGGCCGTGCGCGCCCTGTTCGACCTCTGACCGGGCCCGTGTCCCAGGGCCCGCCGCTTCGCCTGGCGACCCGGGGGTCCCCGCTCGCCCGGTGGCAGGCGGCACGGGTGGCCGAGTTGCTGGCCGCGGCCGGTGTCGCCCCCCGGTGCGAGACGGTGGTCGTGTCGACCGCCGGCGACCGCCGCACCGACGTGCCCCTGTCGTCCATCGGCGGCCAAGGGGTGTTCGTCAAGGAGGTGCAGGCGGCCGTGCTCGACGGGCGCGCCGATCTGGCCGTGCACTCGGCGAAGGACCTTCCCGCGGCCACCCCCGAAGGGCTGGTGCTCGCCTGCGTGCCCGAGCGCGCGGATCCGCGTGACGCCATGGTGGGCTCGACCCTCGACGCCCTTGCCACCGGGGCGGTCGTCGCCACCGGGTCCGTGCGCCGGCGCGCCCAGCTGGCCTGGCTCCGTCCGGACCTGAGCTTCTGCGAGCTGCGGGGCAACATGGCCCGCCGCCTCGACGAGGCGGAGGCGGTGGGGGCCGGGGTGGTCGCCTACGCCGCGTTGGTGCGCCTCGGCTTGACCCGGCGGGCGGCCGAGGTGCTCGACCCCGGCACCTTGCTCCCACAGGTGGCGCAGGGTGCCTTGGCCGTGGAGTGCCGGGCCGGCGACGAGCGGGTCCTTGGCGCGCTGGCCGTCGTCGACGACGACGCGGTCCATCGGGCCGTGCGGGCCGAGCGGGCCTTTCTCGGTGCGCTCGGCGGCGGGTGCTCGATCCCGGTGGGGGCGCTGGCCGTGCCCGGTGCCGACGACGAGCTCGTCCTCGACGCCATGCTGGCGGGGCGTGACGGCCGCGTCCTGCTGCGCCGGCGTGCTGCCGGCCGCGATCCCGACGCGCTGGGCCGGGAGCTGGCCCGCGTGCTGCTGGACGAGTCCGGGGGGCGGTCGCTCGCCGACTGGGCGCCCGTCGACCGGGCGCCCGCCGACCGGGACACGCCGTGACCGTCTACCTGGTAGGCGCTGGCCCGGGCGACCCGGGTCTGCTCACTCGACGCGGGGCGGCACTCCTGGCGCGCGCGGACGTCGTGGTGTTCGACCGGCTCGTCGCCCCCGAGCTGCTCTCCATGGCCCCGGCGGACGCCCTGCGCGTCGACGTGGGCAAGCGCCCCGGCGAGGACGTCGCCCAGCGCCAGCGCGACATCAACGCGTTGCTCGTCGAGCACGGGCTCGCCGGGCGGACGGTGGTGCGCCTCAAGGGCGGCGACCCCTTCGTCTTCGGACGCGGCGGGGAGGAGGCCATGGCGCTGCGGGACGCAGGCGTGGCCTTCGAAGTCGTCCCGGGCGTGACCTCCGCGTTCGCCGCCCCCGCCTACGCCGGGGTGCCCGTCACCCATCGCGGCCTTGCCACGTCGGTCACGGTGGTCACCGGCAACGTGCGCGACCCCGAGGGCGGGGGCGTGGACTGGGGGGCCCTGGCCCGCGCCGGGGGCACGGTGGTCGTCCTCATGGGGATGGAGCACCGGGCCGAGATCGCGGCGCGGCTCATGGCCGGGGGTCGCGCCCCCGACACGCCCGTCCTGGTGGTGCACCAGGGCTCGACGCCCGCGCAACGCAGCGTGCGCACGACCCTCGCCGGCCTCGACGCCGTGGAGCTCGGCCCGCCGTCGACCATCGTGGTGGGGGAGGTGGCCGGCCTGGAGCTCGACTGGTTCGGCCGCGGCCCCCTCGGCGGCGACACCGTGTTCGTGACACGCGCCGCCACGCAGGCGTCCCCCCTTGTCGACGCCTTGGCCGCCGCCGGCGCCCAGGTGCGCGACCTGCCGCTCATCGCCATCGCCGACCCCCCCGACGGGGGCGAGGCGCTGCGGCGCGCTGCGGGGGCAGTGTGCGCCGGCGCCTACGACTGGGTGGTGTGCACGTCGGCCAACGCCGTCGAGCGGCTCGTGGGTGCGGTCCGCGACGGGCGCGAGCTCGGTGCCACGCGGCTGGCCGCCGTGGGACCGGCGACGGCTGCCGCCTTCGAGTCCTGCCATCTCGTGCCCGACCTGGTGCCGGCGGAGGCCAGCGCCGAGGGACTGGTGCGGGCCATGCCCGACGGGCCCGGGCGGGTGCTGTACCCGGGGGCGCTGACCGTCCGTCCCACCCTCGCCGCGGGCCTTCGGGCCAAGGGGTGGGAGGTGGACCACGTGGCCGCCTACGAGACGGTGACGCGCGGGCCGGACGAGGCGGACACGGCCCTGCGCGGCGCGCTGGCCGAGTCGACCGTGACCTTCACCTCGCCGTCGACCGTGCGGGCCTTCGTCGAGCGGTTCCCCGGCCTCGTGCCCGGGGTGGTCGCCTGCATCGGCCCTGTGACCGCCGAGGCCGCGGCCGACGCCGGCCTCGCCGTGGACGCGGTGGCCGACGAGCACAGCGCGGCCGGTCTGGTGACCGCGCTCGAGGCACGGCGCCGGGGCCGGGGCCCCGTGCCCGCGTAGGCTGGAACGCCGTGGACCGAGCCGCCTTCCCGCTCCGGCGCATGCGCCGGCTGCGCCGGACCCCGGCCATCCGGCGGCTCGTGGCCGAGACCTCGCTGTCGGTGGACGACCTCCTGGCCCCCCTCTTCGTCCGCCAGGGGGTGGACGAGCCGGTGCCCGTCGCGTCGCTGCCGGGGCACTTCCAGCACACCAGGGCGTCGCTGGTGGCCGAGGCCAAGCGCCTCAGTGCGCTCGGCGTCCCCGGCGTGGTGCTCTTCGGGGTCCCCGAGGCGAAGGACCCCGAGGGCTCGGGGGCGTGGGACCCCGACGGCATCGTCCAGGTGGCGCTGGCCGACCTGCGTGGCGCGCTCGGCGACGAGCTGGTCCTCGTGGCCGACCTGTGCCTCGACGAGTACACCGACCACGGCCACTGCGGCGTGCTGGCGGCCGACGGGACCGTGGACAACGACGCCACGCTCGAGCGCTACGCCAAGGCCGCGCTGGCCCAGGCCGCGGCGGGGGCGGACGTGGTGGCCCCCAGCGGGATGATGGACGGGCAGGTCGCCGCCATCCGCAGGGCGCTGGACGACGCCGGGCGCATCGACACCGTCGTGCTCGCCTATGCCGCCAAGTACGCCTCCGCGCTCTACGGGCCCTTTCGCGACGCGGTCGACGTGGCAATCGCCGGCGGCGGGGACCGGCGCGGCTACCAGCAGGATCCCCGCAACCGGCGCGAGGCCCTGACCGAGGTGGCCCTCGACGTGGCCGAGGGCGCGGACGTGGTCATGGTCAAGCCCGCCCTGGCGTACCTCGACGTGATCGCCGACGTGGCCGCCGCCGTCGACGTCCCGGTGGCGGCGTACCACGTGAGCGGGGAGTACGCCATGGTGAAGGCGGCGGGCGAGCGGGGCTGGATCGACGCCGACGCGGTGGCGCTCGAGCACCTCGTCGCCATCAAGCGAGCCGGCGCGGACGTGATCCTCACCTACTGCGCGGGCGAGGTGGCCGAGTCGCTTCATGGATAACGCCGCCTGGTTCGAGCGGGCCCGGCGGGTGATCCCCGGCGGGGTGGACTCGCCGGTGCGCTCCTTCTCGTCGGTGGGCGGCACCCCCTACACGGTGGTGCGCGGCGAGGGCGCGTACGTGTGGGACGTCGAAGGTCGCCGGTACCTCGACCTGGTGCAGTCCTACGGCGCGGTGATCCTCGGGCACGCGCACCCGTTGGTCACCGAGGCCGTCACCGAGTCGGTGCGCCGGGGCACGACGTTCGGCGCGCCGACCGAGGGCGAGGTGCTCCTCGCCGAGCGGATCGTGGCCTCGGTGCCCGGCTGCGAGCAGGTGCGTCTCGTCTCCTCGGGGACCGAGGCGACCATGAGCGCCATCCGGGTGGCCCGGGGCTTCACCGGGCGCGACCGGGTGGTGAAGTTCGACGGCTGCTACCACGGGCACGCAGACCTGTTGCTGGCCGGAGGGGGCAGCGGGGTGGCCACGCTGGGGCTGCCCGGCTCGGCCGGGGTGCCCGCCGCCGCGGTGGCCGACACGGCGGTGGTCCCCTACAACGTCGTGCCCGAGCTCGACGAGCGCGTGGCGTGCGTCGTGGTCGAGCCCGTCGCCGCCAACATGGGCCTCGTCGAGCCCGTGCCCGGCTTCCTCCCCGGGCTGCGCCGCGCCTGCGACGACGCCGGCGCGCTCCTCGTCTTCGACGAGGTCATCACCGGCTTCCGGCTCGGCGCCGGCGGCGCCACGGCGCGCGTCGAGGTGACGCCCGACCTGTGGTGCTTCGGCAAGGTGATCGGGGGCGGGCTGCCCGTCGGTGCCTTCGGCGGGCGCGCGGAGGTGCTGGCCGTCCTGGCCCCGGGCGGCCCCGTGTACCAGGCGGGCACCCTGTCGGGCAACCCGCTGGCGACGGCCGCGGGGCTGGCCGTGCTCGAGGCGCTCGGGCCCGACGAGTACGCCTCGCTCGAGGCGGGCGCGGCGCGCCTGGCCCGCGGGCTGAACGACGCGCTCGGCGGTGCGGGCCTCGACGTCGAGGTCCCCCTGGCCGGCCCGCTCGTGGGCCTGTTCTTCGCCGACGCGCCCGTCCGCTCCTTCGAGGAGGCGCGCGCCTCGGTGGGCCGCGGCCTGTACCCGCCGTTCTTCGCCGCCATGCTCGAGCGCGGCGTCGCCCTGGCACCGGGTCCCTACGAGGTCATGTTCCCCGGCCTCGCGCACCGCGACCGGGAGATCGACCTCGTGGTCGAGGCCGCCGGCGAGGCCGCCCGCGTCGTGGCGGCGATGGCCGCGACCGCCCGATGACGACCGCGGCGCCTGCCGCCGCCCCACCCGCGGGCGAGCGAGGGGAGGCGATGGTCGCCGCACCGCGGGACTGGACCGGCCCCCGCTGGGTGGGCCCGGCCATCGTCGCCGTGGCCGGCGCGCTCGTGCTGGCCGGTGTCGCGCTGCGCTTCTGGGCGCGCTCGGACATGTGGCTGGACGAGGCGCTGACGCTCGACATCGCCCGGCTGCCGCTATCGCATCTCGACGCCGCCCTCCGACAAGACGGCGCGCCGCCCCTCTACTACGTCCTCCTGCACTTCTGGGTGGGCATGGTGGGGACGAGCGACACCGCGGTGCGCGCCCTGTCCGGTGTGATCGGGTGCCTCACGCTGCCCTTCGCGTGGGTCGCGGGCCGGCGTCTCGGCGGGCGCGCCGTGGCCGGCGCGGCCGTGGTGCTCCTGGCCACGTCGCCCTTCGCCGTGCGCTACGCGACCGAGAACCGCATGTACGCGCTCGTCATCCTGTTCGTGGCCATGGGGATCGTCGCGCTCCAGCGGGCGCTGGAGCGCCCGCGTGCGGGCAACCTGGTGGCGCTGGCGCTATGCGTGGCGGGCCTGCTCTACAGCCACTACTGGTCGATGTACCTCGTGGCGACGACCATGGCCTGGCTGGCCTTCGAGGCGCGCTGGGGGCGCGCCGCGTGGCGGCGCGGGGCGCGCCGGGCGCTGGTGGCCTGCGCGGTGGGGTGCGTCGTCTTCCTGCCCTGGGTGCCCACCCTCGCCTACCAGCTCGCCCACACGGGGACGCCGTGGTCCGAGCCGGCCAGCTTCGTGGCCATGGTCGACGCCGTGAGCTCCTTCGGGGGCGGGCCCACCGCCCAGGGCCGGGGGCTCGCGCTCATGTACTTCGGCATCGCCGGGCTAGGGCTCTTCGGCGTGGCACGTGGCCGGTTCCACATCGACCTCGACCTGCGCACCAGGCCGGCGGGTCGGCCGCTGGCGGTGGTCTTCTTCGGGACCCTCGCGGTCGCCATCGTCGGGGGCTACGTCTTCTCGAGCGGCTTCCAGGCCCGGTACGCGGCCGTGGTGCTCGTGCCGCTGATCCTGCTCGTGGCCATGGGGATCGCCACCTTCGGCGACCGCCGGATGCGCCTCGGGGTCCTGGCCGTGGCGGTGGCCTTCGGGCTGGCGGGGTCGGTGCCCAACATCTGGACGAGCCGCACCCAGGCCGGCCAGGTCGCGGCCGCCCTCGACGCCGCGGCGCGGCCCGGTGACGTGGTCGCATTCTGCCCCGACCAGCTGGGCCCGGCGGTGCACCAGCTCCTGCCGGCCGGGCGCTACCAGGAGGTGACCTTCCCCCGTCGGACCCCGCCCGTCTTCGTGGACTGGGTCGACTACGCCAGGGCGACCGGTGCCGGGGACCCGGTCGCCTTCGCCGCGTACCTCGAGCGACTGGCGGGCCCCGGCCACAGCATCTGGTACGTGTGGCAGGGCGGCTACCAGACCCTCGGTGTGCGCTGCGAGACGATCGCGGGCCAGCTCCAGGCGGACGGGGGGCTACGCGCCCAGCAGGTGGTGGTCGGCGTCCCGCCCCGCCAGGCGTTGGTTGGCTACGAGGGCATGGGCCTGCTCCGATTCAGCCCGCCGTCCGCCGCCCCCTGAGCCGCCCCCTGGGGGGCGCCGCACAGCGTTCGCACAATTGGACCTGGGCGGCGCCCGGCGCGGGCAAGGTCCAGGTCAGCCGGTTATCACTCACCGCGCGCAAGCAATTGGCTTGTTTCAGGTTCGGGCGACCACGTGCCGAGACAATTCTTCAGAACGCTCGGGCGCTCGTGACCAGCGCGGGCGCCCGGTCCCAGCGACGGGTGGTGTGATGACGGCAATTCCGGCAACCGGTCGACAGGTCCGGGTCGAGGGCGTGCTGCTCGCCGGCGAGACCCCTGACGGGCCCGCGCTGGTGAGCATCGAGGCCCTCGTCGTCGACGAGCGCGGGCTGACGATCATGGGCCCCCGGCCGGGCAGTCAACGTGTCGTGCCCTGGTCCGAGGTGTCGGGGTTCTCGGGCACCTCGCCCGCGTCGTTGCCCACCGGTGAGCCTGCCGCGGCCCTGAGCCTGGAAGTGCGCGGCCGGGCGCTGCGCTTCCTGCTCCCGGGGGCCCAGGTGGGCCCGGTGGTGGTCGCCGAGCTCCGCACGGAGATCACCCGCCACGTCGGGGCCGACTCGCCTGCTGCGGCGACACCTGCGTCACCTGCGTCACCCGGGTCATCTGCGCCTCCGGTCGCCGCGCCTCCGCCCGCCGTGCCCGTGCCGCCCGCCGTGCCAGCGCCGCCCGCCGTGCCCGTGTCGCCCGCCGTGCCAGCGCCGCCCGCCGTGCCCGTGCCGCCCGCCGTGCCCGTGCCGCCCGCCGTGCCCGTGCCGCCCGCCGTG
>Ga0187778_10000510_pt1 | contig 27660 bp, 21 predicted proteins | sample 1015_Q2_SP5_20_M_FD_132418 | JGI IMG/M metagenome (GOLD analysis project Ga0187778, IMG submission 132418) | Tropical peat soil microbial communities from peatlands in Department of Meta, Colombia - 1015_Q2_SP5_20_MG | ecosystem: Environmental > Terrestrial > Soil > Wetlands > Peat | place... | reverse complement strand
TCATTAACCCTATTAACTTGAACTCCATCAATTTCCGTTTCGACTGTTCTTAAATGGACGATAAAGTGGGTCTCCGACCAAGACCATCTGCCATGACCAGTAGGGATTGGCCAGGGCATAACATTCGGCCAGGCTCAGGCGACCATCAAGCAGGAGACCGAAGAAAACATCTGGCATCGGGAATGCCTGAACATACGGCTCAGCCACAGGACCTATGGTGGCAGCCACTCCTTTTTCCAGCATCATCTTGCACCAGACTTGACTTCCTTTATTCCTTAACGTTTCACATTCTTGACTTGCGATATGATACCCCACTGCGCCGCGCACCCAGGTAAAGGCATCCACATAATGTCCTAGGCTGTACCAACCACAGTAAAGGGCTGCGTCAGGACACTGGCCGGGCTGAAATAATTCCTCCCTGGAATCGACGGCCACTGGCATGCGTTTGCTCTTTTCAACCAGACGGGCTGCATTGTGGATTGCTCGATCACAAAGGGCATAAGTCCCTTTCACTTCTTTCCCATTTGGATCAGGGTATCGTGCATCAAAATATGCCTTCCCCTTAAGACCTTCATTTTCAGCAATTAAGCTGTCGTCAATTATCCGCCGTACAATCGTTTCAGACGGACCATCCAACCGACTCACCAGCATGGCCTTTCCGGGCATATTTTTGATTTCCTTACCGCGGTATCCCAGAAAGTATTTGTTGGGTAACCAGCCGTCTAATGAGTAATTTTCCTCTATAACCAAGGCCAATTCTGAATCGACAGCAGCTCCCTGAAAAACTTTGTTAGCGTGATCAATTTCTTTATTGACCTTTGTCTCTTCTTCTCTCAGGGATTTCAATTCCTCTTCGTTTTTCAGCCGCTCTTGCTTTTTGATTCGACCTCTTATGTAATCGAGTCTTTTTTGTAGTTCCGATACTTTCCTTTGTTCTTCAGACGTCAATTGAGGAGCAAGTACCCTCAGAGGAACTCCATACATGGTGACTAAACAATGGAACCGGAGGCCGGCAGGATCATTCTTTTCCAAGAAGGCTCTCACAGGAGATGCAATACCCTTATCATAATCTTCTCTGCTGCACCACTCTTCTGAAGGGGCCTTTATTTGAATGAGATTATCAAACGGAATATTTCTCACTTTCATGTAATATTTGGCCAATTCAACACTGTGCCAAGCCATCTTATTTGCCACGACAACCACCTCTTGGGGCCTGAGTGCCCAACAAGGCGCGGCCTCTATAAGGACTATGATAAAAGTAAAAAAGACGAAAAAAGGGAATATAATTCTGGATCGTTTCATGACATTACCCCATCCTTATAGGATTAGCCTAAATCGTTTTCAACCTAGTCCCCCAAGTTACTTACGAAATTTTAAACAAAAAACCGGAAGTCGCAAAATGAATTCCGGTTATCCTGATTATATTTCTTTTGCTATTTTCGGAAGCTATTCAAACCATTTTTCCGCAACCCTTTACTACCGCACATCAATATTCCCAGAAAACGTCTTCCAAATGTGGGATGTGGTCCTTAATTTGTGTTTTTGATAATAATTGTTCCGCTCCATGGTGGAAGCACAACTTCGGAGACCCTTTCGTATCGAAGTTTACCAGGGTCTGTATCCGCCCTATTGACAGGACCCCCTCCTTCAGGGGTCACCTTCCAGTAAGACGAGTCTAACCTAACTTTTTTCAGCGCACCGGTCGGGTTCACCCAAACCTCTCCTTTCATAAATCTCCTGCGATATAGCCCATCTTCAGCCTGTATATCTTCCAATTGGGTGATTCTTTGTAAAGGGCGACCGAGCTGCACATTGAATTCAGGATACCAGCTAAGAGGAGACCGAACGAAATAGCTGATATAGGAATATTCCCTTTTCAGCACAAGATAGCATGCCAGATAATAAATGCGTGCCTCAATATCGCCGTCACGTTTAAAATAAGGCTGAAATAGGACGATTTTTTCTCTTGTTATTAGTTCTACTGTCCTTCTTGCGGCCAATTTCCAGTCTGGGGAGCTATGCGTCATGAAGGCATTCTCCATAAAGGCTCCACTTGATGTAGTGAAGTAATCTGTATTGTCCCACGCGGTCATCTGACCATTGATATTCGGTATTGTCGCAAAGCCATGACTTTCCAAAGATCGCGTAAGGTCTTTCATGAAAAATTCATAGGCTTTACTCCAGGTCCTTCCATCAAGTTCAGGAAATGCACGATCCTTGGCAGCCGTTCCTGCTAAACGTGGATCTGCTCTTGAAGCCTCCCATTGCAAAGAGTCTATTGAAGAGGAATCTAAAAAAACAGCTTGATAGGCGCCGGCCTGTAATTGTTTCAGAATTGAGCTTTTCCAGTATTCTTGAAATATTGGTTCCATAATATTCATGAGATATTTACCATCCTGAGAGGAACGAACTCTTTCCCCTTTCTCGTTATGCCAGAACCAACTCTCATGTTTATTGACATCTTCCCAATCATTGCCCCAACGGTCACCATCTATTATGAACTGGTGGGCCGGCTGTTGCTGCCAGATGCCAAGATGATAGTGTAGAACAACAAAATCCCGATTATATTTTCGCAACCTTCTGGTTAGAGATAGAGGAAGTTTCTGGCTTCCAACATAATGTTGGGCTGCAAATCTGACCTGCTCCTCAGTCATATCGTGAGGCAACTGATCTACGAGCACAGCGATCCTATCGCCTACACCAGGGAATCCAAACTTTTCTCCATGAGCTAAAAGAGGAACAAAAACAGAGATTAGAATTCCTGCTGAAATTGTTATTAAGAGTTTAGCCGTAGATAAGATTAAAGGTTTCAACTTGGTCGTCATGCACAATAGGTTTATAAGGCAACATTTTTTCGCGGTAAAATTGCTATTGATCGGGCTAAAGCATATACCAGATATAAGGGACACAATGGGAAGAAAGCCTTCCAGCACCTATGTCGAATTGTTGTCTGCAGGGAAAGTAGCACAATTGGACCGAAGATCAACAGCATGCTGACAGCAACAGGCCCTATTCCCTTACCCAAAAGGCTCCATCCAACAAGGAATAGGGTTAGCGGAAAAACAAGCAGATAATAGAGAGGAAACAGGAGGCTCGGCACCTCATCCCGAACAATCCCATGCGCCAGTAAACCTTGAAAATTTCCTCGGCCCCGCCATTTCTCTTTTTTGTAGAATTGTCTCAGAGTTTTTGCTTCCCCCAAATGGGTCGATTCGATAGCTGGATCAGAAATAATAACATGATGAGAACCAACTTTATAACCAAAATCCACATCTTCACAGGTGATCAGAGACTCATTGAATCCACCAACTTGGCCAAATATAAATTTTCTTATCATGATGTTTTCCGTTGGAAGCCAAGTTACTTTTTCGATTCTTTGATTTCCGTGCCGCTGTAAGAACCAATACCTTCCTACCCATGTTGCGTTTTCGGTTATCGCCGTAGGTGCTCCTGCCGCACCAACCTGGGGGTCATTAAAATGTTTCAGACCGCTTTCGAGCCAATGGTCACCAATAACGCAATCGGCATCGACAAACGCAAGAAACAGACCTCTTGAATGGGCAGCCCCTATATTACGAAGTGCAGCGACCGTTTTCCCGGGAGCGATGTACACTGTTGCTCCGTATTCGTTTGCATATTGAACAGATTTATCGGTCGAGCCATTATCCACGACAATAATCTCAAATTTTCGGTCAGATGCGGTTTGGCGTTGAATGGCTCCTAAGCATTTGGGCAAATATTCTTCTACGTTCAAGGTTGGTATGATAAAGCTTACGATCACGTCGTTCTTTTCGATATTATTCCGAGACTCTTCCAAAAGGATCTGCCTTCTTGATTCAGTTGGGTGGTCCATTTTCGAGGATCTTGGTTAGTAAACTTTCCAGTTCCTGTATCTTAGTTTCCCATCTGTATTTCTTCTCTACAAGATTTCTGGCGTTTCTTGCGATTCTCTGACTTAACACCTCATCTTCTAATAAGCTTATTGTTTTTAAAGCAAAATCACCGACGTTGTCCCCAACCAGAAGGTCGTGATCAGCGTTGGCTTCAATCCCTTTTAAAGCCGCAGACGTCGTAACCACTGGCACCCCCGTTGCCATTGCTTCCAGAATTTTGTTTTGAATCCCCCGTGCAATCCGCAAAGGAATGACAGCAACTTTAGCCCCTGACAGATATTTCCCGGGATCAGGTACATATCCTGTCACGTGAACATTTGCTACATTCAACTCTAAATTTCGAACTTCTCTAGTGGGGTTTTTTCCCACCACGATAAATTCAGCTTTTGGCCTTTTTTTAAGAACGTGAGGGAAAATTTCTCTGACGAAGTATTTCACTGCATCGACGTTAGGCAAATAATCCATAACTCCCACGAAAACGATTCGGTCAGCATCGTTGTTATTCAATGGTTCTTTCTGGAAGTTTGGAAGTTCAACTCCATTTCCGATCGAAAAAACCTTTGCCCCAGGTCTAAAAGCCTTAAAGAGAGAAACCTCTTGATTAGATACCAGTATACCTGCCCGGCATACATCTTCTATTCTTGATTCAAGCTCCCGTAGATATTTTCCTTCTCTCCGATAAACCCATCTTTTTATCCCGCCTGACTGGCTAGCATACCCATACCATTTTTCTGAGTCCACATCGATGAAATCAATAACTTTTGGAGCATTGTCTACATCCATTATGTAAGGGGCCATTGACGAGGAGAAGATATAGATCAGATCAAATCGCTCGTATTTGAGTCGCTGCTGTAATTCAAGTTTTAAATCCTTCGAGAAAAACATCGGCACAGTGAGGGGAATCTTTGTGAGAAAATATGCGAGGCTCTTCACAAGGTTCGCCCTGTATCGTATAGGGAAAATGCGGACCGTTCTGCAATAATGTCTCAGTGCCTGTATCACCTCTGACTCAGGCATTCTTCCAAAACAGACCGACATAAGATGGATTTCGTGCCTCACTGATAAGTACTTGATGAAATGAAAGGAGCGGATACAATCACCCCGGTCAGGTGGATAAGGAACCCTATGTGTAAGAAAAAGGATCTTCATGTGCTCATCAACTCTTCATAGAGGAGGGTATATTCATTAGCCATTCGTTTACTTGAGAACTCTTTCTCTATTTTTTGTCTCGCCTTAAGTGCCATAGTCTTGGCCTCTTCGGGGCGACGCATCAAATAAAGGATTTTCATTGCCAAGTCCTGGGGATCCTTTGGAGAGAAAAGGAAACCTGTCTCTCCATGAATAACAAGTTCCCGATTTCCTGAAATGTCTGTCGCCACGACCGGAACTCCAGATGCCATTGCCTCCATGAGACAGCGCGGAATGCCTTCCAAAAGAGATGGTAATACAAATAAGTCGAAGGTTTTTAAGAAACGGATGGCATTGTCACTGAACCCCATAAAATTTACTCTGTTCTCAATACCAAGTCTGGTTATCTCCTCTCCCAGAAAACACCGATGGGGCCCGTCACCAATCACCATTAGTCTCACTCTCGGTTCACCCTTTAATAGCAGCTTCAACGAATAGAGAAGGGTTTCCACATTTTTTCTTTCTATAAGCTCTCCAATGTAACCGACCAAGAAGTCATTCGGATAGAATTTTTCTACGCGCTTCGCGACTCTTAACTCATCGAGGTCAACCCCGTTGAGGATAAGTTTAAGTTTTCCGTTGTCCATCCTGCCATGAATCCCCTTTGCCAGGTCGGGCGAAAGGGGACAAACTCGATCCATAGACCTTAAAAAAACCCGGTCTAACCTCTCATAGATCATCAGCTTCTTATCCTTTTCTAAACTCCACCCATGCGGTGTAGCGACCGTCTTACAACCTGTCAGGCGTGCAGCTAACATTCCAACTAAGTCTGACTTGAAGCCATGACTGTGAATGATATGAACATTGTGCTCATTGATCCATTTCGTCAGCTTTATCGTAACAAATGGGTTGAACCGGCCTCCTGTATAGGTATCAAGAGCTTCCAATCCTCTTTGAAGAGCCGCATGGACCACCTCTGATTTCTCTGTGGGCCTATCTACAAGATTGATGAGTGTGGATTGAATTTGACTTGGGTCAAGGCCCCCGATTAGTGCGAGGATCCAGCGCTCCGCACCATATAGGCCCGTACTGCCAATGAGCTGTAAGACATGTATTGCCCTCTTCATGAGTATCCGCTTTCTTACTTCAAGACCCTTCTTTCACCCTGCATCCCAATTGTTTCCCGATAAAGCTCTCCATATTTGAGCAGGATATGTTCCATCGCGAAATTCTTCTCAATTCTGCTTCGGCCAGCCTTTCCCATAACCTCTCGTAAAGAAGTGTCTCTCAAAAGTTCATCCATAGCCTCCGAGAGGGCGGCCGCGTCTCCCACCGGCACGAGTAATCCCGTTTGACCATGGACCACAATTTCTGGATTCCCGCCGGTCTGTGTCGCCACAATAGCTCGACCTGCTGTCATGGCTTCCAAAATGGTCATGGACATGGCTTCTGTGATGGAAGGCAACACAAAGAGATCGCAAGCGAAAAGAAGTTGACTTACGTCCCGGCGACTACCTAAAAGGGTTATTTTGCTTTCCATTTCCAGCTCTTGGATCAAACGAAGTAATTGCTCGCTATAATTTGAACAACCACCTCCAACAATCCAAAGAGAGACTCGCTGCCATTCTTGGGCCTTCAAGCTAAAGGCGCGAATAAGGGACCCGAAGTCTTTGATTGGATCCATCCGGCCTATGCTCAAGATCAGCACATCATTTCCCTTCAAGCCCAGTGAGGCCCTTGCCGCTTTGCGATCAGCGTCGGCGCCATTCGTGCCATTGAGCCACAAGCCATTGTGGATCACCTGAATACGACGAGCTGGCATTATTTCATAACGGATAAGACTCTGCCGAGTAAATTCCGAAACCCCTGTGTAGGCTGCTGTCGAAAATCTCAGTAACTGATTAAACAGGATTCGTTTGGGCCGTCTTCGATCTGGATAATGCCGGCCATGTTCTGTGAAAATTACAGGTTTACTTCTCTGGAACAGAGAGGCCGAGGCAGCGTAAAAGTAAGGGGTGTACTGGTGAGCATGGATCACATCCACTTCTTGATCCCGATAAAATTGAAATAGCCGATACATAAGTCTCACGTCGATCCCCGGCCGCCGCCCCAATACCTGGACCGTATATCCTTCGGATAACAAATCCTCACCAAATTCTCCGAGCTCATCCAAGCAGCAAACCGACGTACAAAACTCACTATTATTAAAAGCTCTCACAAGATCACAAACCACCCGCTCCGCGCCACCGATGATGAGGCTGTGAACAACCTGAAGAATGTGAATTGGTTTCTTCACGTCTTATCCTCCGCGCCTGCACCCCGCCCTCTTCTCCGCATGACCCGTGCTGGGTTCCCTCCCGCAATCATGAATGGGTCCAGATCCTCTATGACGACGCTCCCTCCCCCAACGACGCACTTCTCTCCGATATTGGCCATGATGAGCGAACTATTACCCAGCCAAGAATCTTTTCCTATAAGGATCTTTTCCAATACACCACCCTGTTCCCTGATCGGTAGGTCTAATCGTTCATAGAAATGTTGAGATTTGCCGCTTACGATATCTACGTTGCTTCCGATCAAAACATCATCTTCAATCTTGCATTCACCAATACAGCAATTTGTACCTATATAGACACGCCTCCCTATCTCAATCGTGCGCTGGTTTAATATCGTCCCGAACTCAATACAACAATCGTCCGAACATTTTGCTAAGGCAAGGATATAAAATTCCCTCCGGAGATAATTCCCCAATATCCCCGGAATTAGACTCAAAAACTGCGAACAACCGTGAAATGGCTGGTCTGTCTTGATGAGAATCTCTCCCACCAACATAGACACATAGAGTGGGAGTACCAGGAAGCGGCATATCCTTCTGGAGATACCCTTGAGCACTGCTTTCATACTCGAAGTATCTGTCTCCGGTCTCTCTGCCCTTCTCCATCAAGATAAACGCGATGCCATAATTCAAAAATAAAAAGCGCCCATAGGTGATGGCTCAAATTGATTTGATAGAAGGGATGGGCCTGATATCTATCCCAAAGCCAGTGAATAAAGGATGGATCGAAGTGGCCTCTCTCCGTTGTTTGCCCCTCAAAGAGGATCGATTTCATAAGGTTCTTCAGTCTCCCTCTGAACCAGAAGTCTATGGGGACCGCAAAACCGGCCTTTCGTCGATTTAGAATTTCCTGAGGCAGCAGGGAAGAAAACATCTTTTTGAGAACATATTTACCCTTCCCACCATTAAGTTTAAAAAAAGAGGGGATAGAAAAGGTAAACTCCACCAGTTGGTGATCAAGAAAAGGGGTCCTCACCTCCAGAGAATGGGCCATGCTCATCTTGTCCACCTTCATCAAGATATCTTCAGGCAAGTAAGTCCTCAAATCCACGTATTGAAGCCTGGTGATAAGGTCATCCGAATCACATTCCTGGAAATACTTTTCAACTACTGAAAATGATTCGTATCCAGCCAATTCCTTCCTAAGAGAATCACTAAAAAGTTTTCTTTTAAGGGTTTCATCGTAACAAAAAAAGGTATTCGCCATTGCTCTCTCCGGAGAGAGGCAAAGGTCTTCTATAAAATTATAACCACGGTATAGACTTGGAAGAACATTTAGTATCGGCCATAATCCAGATTTCCACAGCCATTTAGGAAAAATTCGGAGAGAATTCTCTATTTGTGCTGAATGGTATCGGGTATAACCGGCGAAATTTTCATCTCCACCATCCCCTGAAAGAGCAACCGTGACGTTCTGTTTCGTCATCTGACAAAGCAGATAGGTGGGAAGGGCCGACGAATCGGCAAAAGGCTCATCCAGATGCCAGACAATATCCGGCAGGTGTTTAATAAAATCAGGTTCTAAGATGTATTCATGATGATTCGTTTTAAACTTCTCCGCAACCTGCCTGGAATAAGGTAGCTCGTTAAATTCCATCTCCTGAAAACCGATTGAAGTCGTATTGACTGCCCTACCCTGTAGATTAGCCATTTCCGCTACAACGCCGCTCGAGTCGATGCCACCGCTTAAGAAAGCCCCCAGAGGCACCTCGCTTTCCAGACGACACTCCACACATTCATGAAACAACTTATTCAGTTCGGAGATAGCCGATGCCAAGGACAAAGAGGAATCCACCTGGCAGGAGAGGTCCCAATACCTTACGTTCTGACCTCCGTTCTTGTTAAAAACGGCATATGTTGCAGGTTCGAGCTTTTTAATTCCTCTAAAAATTGTCTTGGGGGCTGGGACATAAAGAAAGGAAAGATAATCGCTTAGAGCGGTAAAGTCTATCTCCCTTGGTATTGATTCGTCACGCAATATAGCCTTTAATTCAGAAGCAAAGACAATACGGTTACCGTCCGAAAAATAATAAAGCGGCTTCTTCCCAATGCGATCCCGTGCTAAGATTAATTTTTTCTTTTCGTCATCCCACAGGGCAATGGCAAACATGCCCCTCAGATCGTGCAAAAAAGATTCTCCTTTTTCTTCATAAAGATGGAGGATGGTTTCTGTATCGCTCTTCGTTCTGAAGGCATGGCCTCTTTCTTCGAGATAGAGATTTAATTCTTTGTAGTTATAAATCTCGCCATTGAAGACAACCCATACCGAACCGTCCTCGTTTGACATGGGCTGTTGACCTGTGCAGATGTCAATGATGCTGAGCCTCCGATGCCCCAACCCGATCTCTCCGTTCGTCCAGAGGCCCTCTTCATCCGGTCCCCGATGCTTCAAGGTCTGACACATAGCCTCTAAAGCTGCTCTGTTCACAAGCTTTTCAGAAGCAAAATTATAGATGCCGCAGATGCCACACATATCAATTTTGATTACTATTCAAACGCCAGATTTTGACTCTGTTTTTAGTCTTATTTATCCTGAGCCCGTTAATTGTAACCAGCCCCCATTTATCAGCAACAATCTCTCCAGATTGGATTTCTCTATTGTCACGTAGACTAATATTGACCCATTTAAACCGCTCGCCAATTTTTGATCTAAATTTCTGAGTACGCCTCGGTGTCAAATTGACAGTACAGATATTTTGTGGAGCTTTTTCAATCAAGAAGACTGTCATCTCCCATTTATCTTTCTCGTCCTTAGAACTCCCTGGTTCCCATAGCAGATATGCATTTATTAGACCCGCTGGAGAACCTTCTTTCGGACTTCTCCCAATGTCGTCATCGAGACTGCAGTGAGTAAAAGCAGGAATTGTTCGATCCAAAGCAATATCCAAACCGAGATAACGATCATGTAAAGTGCCTGGCAGAATAGGCCTCTCACCATGCCCACTCTGACCCCATTTAAAGAGAAAAGGCCTTTTTGTCTCAATCAATGCCTGTACAAACTCCCAAGCCTGCTCCCAACCGATGCTGTCATCATTTTTTCCGTTACTTATACTGATAAATGGTGTTTCTTTAGATGGATTTTCTCTTACAAAACGGACATTGTCATAATACTCGAAAGCAGGTAAGCCATCATCGTGAAGGATCTTCCAATTCAACCTACCGTAAACTCCCTCAAATGATTCTAAAAAAGTGGGAGATTTGGCAGGAACGTGAATACCTACTCCTGAGATCGCGAGCGCGAATCTATCGCCATTTCTCATACCCAGGATGGAAGCACCAGTTCCACCCATAGACCCTCCGGCAATATAAATTCTATTTTTATCGACAGAATAATTCTCTGCGACAAAATCATCTAAGAAAGAAAACAAGCGGTTTCTTGTGTAATCATGCACCTTTCCTTGTTTGAAAGAATTGAGCGTCCCATAACTTTCATGGTAACCAGTCCACCAGTCATATGGCCATTGATTGGCAGAAACCAGAAGTGCTCCTTGTTCAGCACCGTACCACCACAAGTATCCACCATTGAGGCTACCTCCCCAACAGTGTAATACTAACGTCAGGGGTCTCTTTTCCTTCTTAGCTGGAGGTATAGCTACAAGATAATTAAAAGGTTGGCTTGGCATATTCGATGTAGATAGACATTCCCACCTGACATAATAATTTAGTGTTGGATTATTGATATAATAGAATTCCCTTGGGTTTTCTCGCTTTTGTAAAAGCGCCATGCCTCTTCCTGGCATCTCTAAAACCGGCTCATATAAGGTGTTTTCACCAAGCTTAAGTTGGTTCAAATCTTCCTCCCCATCCAGCGCCACAGATACTGCATAGTAATACTGTCCTTTTTCTTTGGAACGATGAACATAAAGGCCTGTACCCGGGGGAGCTGGAGAGTTATCAGTTATAGGCAATCTTGGGATAAGAGAGCCTTCTTTAGGATAAATGCCATGATATTCTGGATTCCAGCATGTCAAGGCACCCACTTCATCAATTAATTCGCTGTTTCCTATGGTTGCTTGATTAATCCGTTCTCTACTACGATAAATACGATAACGTACCTCTGGCCCTTTCTCTATAGATGCCTTAGCAGCCTGGAATTCCTTCCACGTAACACTGTCTTTTTTAAGTGTTGGATCAATCTCCTTCCATGTGATCATGGTATCCCCGTCCCTGTATATACCTTGAATATTTGTGATTTGCTTAATTACATGTCTTGCTGGCAGGTTACAAAGCACATCTAACCTGATAATAGCGTTATTACTCCCTAAACGCGGAAAAGATTTTATACGAAGTGCAAGTTTCTTCGAAGATACCAAAGTACGTTTTACAGCCTCTGTGCAGTCAAATGTCAGGTAGCGCGGTGGTACAGGTTTCAGCCACTTGCCCTGCTCATCGGTCGGTTCAATCTTGATCTCTGCTAACGAATCTTGGCTAATACCATTGTTTCCACCCCTATTTGGTATAATTATTGCTCTGTAGACTTCGGTTCCCTTAGGAAGGGCGGAAAGATCAACCCTAATTTCATCTCCGCTAATGACCAGCGTTGCAGGATGCGTCCCACGCTCAGGATGGTTTGTGAAACTGTGCGTCGACATGTACGCGCTACAAAAGGGTACACGCCAAATAAAAAAAATTGTTAATAAAACAAAAGTACCTTTGTACAGTTTACTCATCAATCTTTAATGTTTTATCGTTCTTCTTAGCTAATATTTTCAAAATTCTAAATTTATCTCTTACAAATTCACCTGGGTTTTCCATAACAGGTTTTATGCATGGCCCATTGTAAATCCCCAAGTGAGGCAAAATATCGGGATCGTTCCAACTATGGGGAAATAATCTGTACACCCAACTTGGTATCTGCAAGCAAATATATTTTGGCTTCGTCCTATAGGTTCTACTCTGTTTCCTCCATTTTTCTCTTAACCTTGCAGGATCTCTAACAAATCCAAAATGGTGCACGATAAAATGCGTGCTTCCAAAACGTTCGGGCATTTTCTTCTCCCTGAACCTCACGTTTGATCCATCACCCCATACCTCAATTTCTTGTAAATTTCTGTGAATCGCATATTTTCGTTCCATCCAATTCAGTTTGGAAGGGTCTGCAACATAGGTTTTGTAGCTACCATAGAAATTTATATACTGCATTGATAGAATATCCTTATCAGTCTTTAATAGATATTCCCTTACAGCGTCAAATTGCCACTCAGGAATGAACTCGTCGCAATCGAGCGAAATGCACCAATCACCAGAACATTTTTTGCGCGCTGTTTCCTTAATTTTTTCAAAGAAGGTGATTGGGTCTGATTCATCCCACTCACAGCGGAATACCTTAATTTTTTCGTCCAGATTTTTTATCTCTTGATAAGTTCTGTCCGTAGAAAAACCTTCATTAACTACAATCTCGTCTGCGAGCGGCAGATGGTGGGAAAGCATTTGGATAAGATGATAGTCATAATATAATCCATTCTTAACACATGTATAAATAGAAAGTTTCATTTTTTTGTCATCAATTTTCTCTGGGACGAAATTACTGCAAGTGAATTATTGATAATAAGAAGATAAAAAAAGATTTCGTAAGAATTTAAACTTAAAAAGAAAGAGCATGTGACCAAGCCTGTAAAGGATACAATACTTGCAGTATTTAAGTCTATTACTACTCTGGTATCCATATTCTCTGTTTGTTTTTCACTCCATTTTTTAATACTTCGCGAACGAAAGAAAAAAGTGATGATAATCATCAGATAGCAAAACCCTGCCCCAATTCCCGATTCGGCGGCAAACTGAATCAAAGTGTTATGGGCTATTCTTGGTGTGCTCTTTGAGTAATAAGGAAAAGCAGACATAAATGATGCAAGTCCCACTCCTGTAATAGGGTGATTTTCGATCATCTTGCTTCCTGCTCTCCAGGCGCTAAGTCGTGCGTCTATAGAAGCTTCACCCTGCTCTTCTGGAATTCTCTCTGTTCTATCCTGCATTACATTTCCCCCCTGCCAATAGTAAGCGAAGATAAATAGCGGCATAAGCATAATCCCAATGAGCCTTTTTTTGCTCCAAATTGCACTCAAAAGAGTGATCACTGCGAGTCCTATCAGGCCTCCCCGGGATCCCGTTAAAAAAACACCATGCCATCCAAGAGGAATAACAGCCCATAATGCATAGCGAAGCCACTTTTTGTTAACTGCAAACCCCATGAAATATATAAATGGCAAACCTGTTACAAAGAGCATGGCAAAGGCGTTTTCATCTCCATATATTCCTCCACCATCAATACCTCTTGGCCCCATGAGGCGCCCAAAATTAAACTTGCTCCAGTCACCTGTGATATATTGATTATTAGCCCAATAGATCATATACACTGTAGAAATGATAAAAATTATACCAAGATATCGGAGCTTTTTTACGTCATTAATAACGATGGTGGCGCAAAAATAGAAAAGGAACATTTTTGTTGCACTTAGGAAAACTTCATTGGGATCCCATATTTTAAGACGCGCTGTGGAAACAAAGGGCCCGAGAAAATAGGAAATTGCCATGAAGGAATAAAGGAGCAAAACATAAAAATTCAATTTTGTTTTAAAAAATCTAAAATCACATCCGCTTCGCAATATTTTGAGAACAACTCCTACAATGGCAAACAACCCAACTATAAAAGATACACGAAGCCCTTCAAAATTCCACCACCAAATGTACTGAGGGCCTAGAAGGGCAAGTAAATAGTAACCCAGTAGTCCTATATACGGGCGAATCAGGGAAGTAACCCCAGTTGTTCCAATAATTATAAGAAGGAGTATTCTCCCCATTATTGCTTCCGTAATTTGTCCTGACCAGTACTTGATTTAACGGATACTGTCAAAAGAAGTCCTGATCACCAAGTTAACGCCTACTCATGTTTGATGTGAGCTAACCTTCAACCTTGATGATTACGGGAAGAAAGAAAGTATAACGATGAAGGTCAGCAGTTGGGGCCGGGTCGATTGCGTTCAACCACGGGGAAACCGACATCGTGGCCGCCGTCTGCTGTAGCGCCTGGTTCCGCGGTTCTTGCGAGCATGAACGGGACGGTCTTATCATATAAGTCTTCGGCTGGTTTACGACCCACGGAATTTCGCAAGGGCGCGTAGGGGAAAGTCGAGCGTTCTTATGTATAGGTCATACCAGGAAACATAACCATATTCGGGCAGATCGTGCGTGAAATAGCGCACCATCAAGACCCAGTTAAAGCCACACAGGAAGGAAGCCAAGCAAAGGGGGCCCTTTGACAGGAGCGACGGTTTCAGGCTCAACAGGTAGCCGAGGCCGAGGGCGAAGAGCACGGCGTAATCAACCATGCGACGCTCCCCAAAACTGGCGCCGACCCACCAACGATAGATGCTACTGTTGAAGTAGACTGCGGCGACGAGCACGGGGAGGGACCACCGCATAATCATGGGACCCCGGGCCGCTCCCCATATCAAGCCGACCGTGGCCGGCAACAAGATCGGTGTCCAGGAAACAAGACCGTGGCAAGTCGAAAACAAGTAGTTGAAGAGATGTGGTTCCACCCAACTCATTTCCGTGTAAAACGGGTTGGGCGGCATCGAGAACATCTTGCCGTACAGGACTTTCCAAACCAGCAGCTGGGGGAGAAAGGCTGCCCCCGCCGCCAAAGAGTAAACGATCACCGGGGCGACCGTCCCGCGCCAGCTAAATCCCCCCTCTACCCTCCGGCGTCTCCAGACCAGGGCGGCTCCAACACACAAGAGCGCGAGACAGACGAGCAGATCGGGAACGCGGATCAACCCGATAAGGCCGGTCAAGGAGCCGAGGCCAGCCCACATTCGCAGCCGGAGCACCCCACGCACATAGGCTTTCTGAAGGTAATAGAACAGCATGGCGATCAACGTCATCGACAGGATGTGCGGCATGTCCGGTTCAAACCACACATAGGCGGCAACGGGACTTGCCAAGACGATGAGGGCGATTGATCCCGTCCCGATCCGGTTCCCCCAGAACTCCTTCACGAGGCGCCAAATGAACCAGATGCCCAGCAGGCCATAGAGGAAAGAGCCGCAGTAGACCGGAAGCTCATAGGCCCAACCAAAGCCATCACGGGGGACATCGAACCCCAGCCAATGAAGACTCGTAAGGACGAGGTGGGTGGCCACGAAGAAGGGGAACCAAAGGAGGGCAGGTCCGATCTGAAAGATGTTCCCCGGCTTGCCGGTCTGCGGGACTTGGGCGAATGTCCAGTGCTCGACTTGGCTCGGCTGGTGGGCGATTTGGTTCGTCAGATCCAGATCTCCATTAATCACTACGGACGGCAAATAAATATAGTACCCGAACCCATCGCTCACAAAAAGCGAGCCTGGGATTTGACGGTGGGGGGCACGGACGATCGCGATCGTTAACAGAAGGGCAAAGGCCAGCGTACCGCAGACGGCAGGTGTCAATGCGCGCCGACTTGCCCAGCGGAAGCGCCTCAAATCCATCGATTCGACTCCCAGGTTCCGTTGCGGTCAAACATTATTTTTTATGTTGCTGTGATCGTATTCCTGAAGACCGCACCTTTCAGCTCTTCAAAAGCCTTTTTGAAGCCTAAATAGGCTCGTACGAAGCCCCTTTTGCGACAAACGTTGTTCTGAACAATATTAATTATAGTGCAAGCCGTATACTTTACAAATTACTTATTCAACTCGTCTTTCCGCATATCCGTTGTCCTTTTATGGCAGTAGCATACTCAAAGATTAGGGAAGCGAATGCCACAGGGGAAGAAGTTACCCTGACACTTGACACCGTCTGTACGCTCAACTCCTAACTTTCACACTTAATTCCTCAAAAATATTCTCGGCTCTCACAATGAGAGATTCCCAATCGAAATTTTCGCGAACCCATTTAACTGCTTGATTACCCATGACAGCGCGCTTTTCCGTATCCCGCAATAAATCTATAATTGCCTCAGCAATGAGATCTGGATATCTACAATCTACCAATAATCCGGTCTCATTGCGAATCATAGTTTCTGCAGTACCGCCTGAATTACCTGCTATGACTGGTTTGCCGCAGGATTGAGCTTCGACCAAAACCATACCGAAGCCTTCAATGTCACCATCCACCTCTCGGTTTGCGAGCACAAATAAATCACATTGCTGGTAGCATGCGAGCAAGTTGGCTTGATCTATCTCACCAAAAAAACGCACATATTGCTGCAAGCCTTCTCTAATTACCAACCCCTCAAGATACTGCCTTTCTTCTCCATTTCCAACAATAGCATAAAGAACATTCGGAATTACTTGTTTTACTTTTTTAACGGCCAAAATTGTATAATCCTGCCCCTTACGCTTTTGCAACCTGCCAACTGTTAAAATTACTAAACGGTTCTTCCATCCGAACTCGGCGCGAAAAACAATATCTTGCGCATTTGACCGAAAATATGTTGTGTCAACGCCAGGGCGTAATAAACGGATACGATTCTGAACAACTCCCCTATAACCATTCACAAGTCTTTGAGTGTTCTTACTATTCACAATGACTAATCGTGCTCCAGAAAATACCAAACGTGATAACCAATATAGCTCCCTACTTTTGCAAATATATTGCAGCTCTTCCCCATGCACATAACAGAGATATGGAATCCCCATCCATTTCCATGCCAACCAACCAAGAAATCCCTCCGGAAGGCATCTACCACAGTGAAGAGCCTTAATATCTTCCTGTTTTATCAATGAGCGAAGAAGCTTAAACAGCCGAGCATAACCGAGAAATCCTTTTGTAGAAATAATTCCCCAGGTCGGTAGGAACAAGGGCCATCGAACACAAGGTAAGTCATGATTTGAGTCGAAAGCTGTCGCCCGCTCATCATTGCCTGCCGCCACAATATAATCCTGTCGGGACAGTCGGGAATATACTTCCCAGAACCAGCGACCACTACCTCCAACTTTGGGAGGAAATATTTCAGTGATAAGAAGAGATTTCATATTCTAGCGTGAGAAAATTGCCAAAATTATTCCACCACTTAAATAGGAAAATATAATCTTCGTTTCTTCTTAATACTTTCAATCAAAATTTCATATTGATCCAGATGACGTTCCCAGTTATGCTTAATTTCAACAAATTGACGAGCTTTCATTCCAGTAATGTCTATAATATTCGGGTTCTCCAAAATATTTTTCAATTTACAAAAAAAATCATTTTCAGAATCAGCAAGCCACCCTGTATTGTCATTTTGGATAAATTCTTCGTTAGCTGTTATATATGCCTCTCCATCCGATCTCATTGCCAATACTGGTATTCCATAGCTCATCGCCTCAGGAATCACAAACGCTGAGCTTTCTAACTTTGACGGAAAAACTAGGAGGTCACTCCTTTCATACCATTTTGAAACGTCACTACAGTGCCCTCGGAAATGTACATTTTTTTCCAACCCCGCCATTGCTATTATCTTTTGCAACTCCTTTTCTTGTGGTCCTCCACCAACGATATTAAGTTCCCAATTATATTTCCTCAACATTTGAAGACTTTTTAATACCAATTTTATGTTTTTTGAATCGACTAGGCGACCCACATATAACAGTCTTAAGCTCGTCAACTCTTTGCTGTAACTTCTTGGAAGTGACGGCAAATCCACTCCTATAGGATTAATAATCAGACGATTATGCAGCGATATTTTATAATGGTTTTGAATAACTTCTCCTGCCTTTTTAGTAAATCGCATGACCCAGGTTGCTCTCAACAGAGCCCATCTTTGAATGCTTGAATAAAGTCTTACACCAATCCATTCTCGAAATCGATCTAGCTTGTAACTCTTAATTTCTAAGTTAACCAGAAGTGAATGGGGTAGATATATAAATGGAATTTCTGGAAATTTTGAGTAGTGGCTTCTTAGTAACAGATGTTCCCCGCCTATCACTAAATCGACAACTGGAAGCGGAGCTCTTTCTACCTGTATGTGATAATTCAGGTAATCAATTAAGTAAGAGAATCTCCATACTAACGGTAGTTTATTGCTTTTTAAGCATTTAATCTCAAGGGCTTCGTAACAATTAGTAAACGTAGGATCGACACAAAAACAGAGAACCGAAACCTTATGCCCTCTCATTTGCAAGCGCTTTGCAAGGTTATGGTGGTATAAAGAACTGCCTGACATATCACCTATATGACCCGCTAGGATGCGTATCGAAGCCATTTACTGCCCGAAGTTCCTTTCTAATTTCTTCAATAACAAGTAGGCTCTAATTTAGATTACGCGCTCCCGGAATACTCCCTACAATTTCTTCCACTTGAAGTTACTTCATTCACCGAGTTAAAGGAAACGGATTTTCTATCATTACATGCAGCACTTAGCAATGGCATCTAATTTTACTAAATCCTATTTTCGGGGATAGATAGGGTCGTTGACAATAATAAAACAAGCCTAAGCTTATTCATCTCCATCTTCAAATCCGCAAATACGTTTTCTAGGGTCATTGTGCCCTAATTTCTTTACGAATGATGCCATCTTTGTATACAAATGCGTCCCTAGCAAACACTCCAAAATTATCTTCATGCAGGTTGGCCATACATCCGTCTTCAGGGTCATAATTGCCTTAAATGATAATCTCCAGGCCCCTTGATACTGCCGGACCTTTATAGATTCCATTGCCGCTACGCTTAACCTTCGAGCAATTTCGGATCGGTAGAGCCCCCGACCATTATGCAAACGGTAGAAGGTATCCCGGTGCTTCTTCACAACACTAAGTTCACCAAGAGATAAATTGTAAGACTTCTTGGTCATTTGCTTTTCATGAACCCTATAAATTCCGAGGGTTTGATCAACGTAAACCATCGACCCTAATTGCGCTAAACGAATCCACATATCCCAATCATCACAGTGCAACAAAGCTTCATCAAATCCGTCGATTGAAATGGCAACGTCCCTTCTAAACATTGCGGCTAGCGCTGCAATTCGATTATGAATAAGCAATTCTTTGAGGTCTAGGAATTTTCGTTCCTTGTGATATTCTTGATCGTTTTTTTCATTTGTCCAACCCTTATTTGAGCGGACCGCTCCTCCCCAAACAAGAACAGCCTCGGGATAACGTTCAAAGGCCTCCAGTTGCATACGAATCTTATCAGGCAACCAAAGATCATCGCAATCGAGAAGTGCTATATACTTTCCCTGAGACATACGGACCCCTACATTCCTGGCAGCAGGAGTTCCAGAGTTTTTCTGCCAAGTCCACGTAATTTTTTCTCCAAAAGATTTCAGAATGGATTGTGTAGCATCCGTAGACCCATCATCAACAACAATTATTTCTACATTCGGATACGTCTGATTAAGTACAGAATTTATTGCCTCGCCAATAAAATCCTCCCCATTATAAACTGCAATGACCGTACTGACTAGGGGCATTTGGCCAATTGGTGGCATCACAAACCTTGAAGATGGTCAATCCACGAAGCAAAAAAATTATGCACGCCTGCGTGCCGACTGCGAACAAGTGTCTGCATATCTTCCCAAAAGAATGACCAATCAGGAATCATCTTACTTCCTCTAATCAATGATAACCAATCCCCAGCCGATGAGATGTGCATAGGCTGATTTTCGCTAAATGAATTGTTAAATAAGTTGACGAGTAGATATCCGCCTTCACGCAGATAGGTTCTCAACTCATGTAGCTTGGCAAGCTGGTTAGGGATATGTTCTAAAACATCAAAGCAAGTAATTAAGTCGTAATATTTTTTCTTTGGTTTCTCTCTTTTGCACAGATCAATGAGAATAACAGTGAAGCCTCTCTTACGGAAACGATGTCCAACGAAACCTAATAATCTCTGTGCAACGTCTGCAGCATGAATTTCGCAGCCTACCGAAGCGAGGCATAATGAACCTGTACCGATTCCAGCCCCAAAGTCCAAGGCACGCGCCAAATGTTTTTTCTGAGCAAGCCTTGCTGCATATGCATAGTTCAAAGGGGGAACCCCTGTCTCCCTTCCACAATGCCAGTTAGCCAATTCATATGCCTCTGTAAACTGCTCTTTATAAAACAATTCGATGCTTCTGGGATCGGACATATCTATCGACGATTCATTCCATAGCTTTTTAAAGTCTCGTTTAGCTGTCTCCATTTTCTTGAGGACTTCTCCTATGGATTCACCCGTAAATGAAGCAATATCCTGGGCGATCGCCGCAGGCATTCCAATGCCATTTGGGTCTACCACTTTACTCCAGAATTCAAGTAACTCCTGTTTGGTAAACACCGATCCCAAGATTTTGCTAGCCCTTGAATTACTTAATCCCGATAGCACGTAGAAAAACAGTTTTCCAGAACAATTCTCTCTTGACTTGAAACAGAAGAACGTAAGAAAATAAGAAACAACAAAATAGCATTAAGAATATATCAATTGTAAAAGCACTCCATGAAACAGGGATAGATATTATACGAACAACGTAGCCTATCATAAGTCCCGTCACAACGATTATTAGACCAGGAAACATAGATTTCATATAAATCAATCCGGCCTTCACATTTATGGCTCGTGAGACATATAAAGGAAGCCAAATGCCGTTACTAAATATATGTGGTAAAAGCGTTCCTACCGCTACGCCTAAAATCCCCATATATCTGATAAGAATTATGCTCAGAACAATGTTGCACACTCCTTCACAAATTGCAACAATAGCTAACGGTCCGATCTTAGCCATCCCCACGAGCAAAGAACCTCCGACCTTCCCGCCTGCGACGAAGAATTGGCCAACTACCAAAACAGTGAGTATAGCTGCACTCCTCGTGTATCGCTGGCCTACCCACAGCGTGAAGAAGGCTTCTCCAAAAATAAGGCAGCCCGCTACCATTAGTCCCGCGAGCATGTACATAATGCAACTGCCCTGGATAAAGAATTCGCTCAATTCTCCCACCCCGCCTTTGGTATATCGCTCTGTTGCATAAGGCCCAAAAACAAATGCAATGGTATTTAGCCATTGAACTAAATAAGCGACCAAAGTCGCCCCCAGACTATAAATCGTAATTTCACCGGGAGGAAGATATATTCCTATAACAAAAAGGTCACATTGGTAGATCAGCACAACCGCAATACCAATAACAAATGATTTCAACCCATAATCCATTAGTTCTTTCAAGTAACTGCGACTCGCCAGTCTCAAAGAAAGCTTTAATCCCAAATAAGTCTTCTTCACAATATGAAATTGTACAATGCCTGTCAGAATAGTAAGTCCAATTGCCAAAATTGCCAGTCCTATAATCCCATAACCCCGCTCCAAAAGCCAAACCGTAAAAGCAACACGAACAAGCGAGGAAACTATTCCAATACCATTAATGATGCCAAAACGCTGATTGGCGACCAATACACTGTGAAAACCCGCGGTCGCAAATGTCGAAGCCGCATTAATAGCTACAAGTAGAGATGCTGTTTTTGCCTCTGTTATGAGATCAGCAGGAATTATAAAAATGCGTTCAAGAAGAAATGCAATAATAATTCCGGCTACTACAATCAAGCCAGCAGACAGCAGAAGGAGGTATAGCGCCGTATTCAGGTAGCCAGACATTCTTGCATGATCTTCGCTTGCAGAGGCATAAGCCATATAACGTGTTAATGCCCCCTGAATACCGAATGTTAGTAAGCCATAATGTCCAGTAAACGATACTATTAATGACCATATACCATATCGCGCATCCCCCAAAGTATGCACTACATAAGGCGAAAGAAAAAATGTTACCGCAATCGAAACCAAAAACCCTAACTGATTTGCAAAAATGTTACGTATGACTTTGTAAGCCGGCGTATTCATAGAAATATCTCTTAACTCAGATTCTTCATCTTGTGGTTGAATAAGTTTTATATAAATTTCCTGTATAAGCCCTCATAGGATTGGATAAATCTACTCTTATCAAAATATTTTATTGCGCAGCTCCTCGCTTTTTTCTGATAATCAAAATAACCATGTTGCAACTTCACGATGGCTTCCTTCAGCCCTTCAACGGTAGGATTAAACACTACACCACAAGCTTCACTTTGAACGATATCGCTGACTCCAACCTCATCCGAAATAAGTAAGGGGCGCCGTGCTGTTAAACTTTCAATAGCAGAATTGGGGCAAGATTTTGTAAACTTATCAGTTGTAAAAGGCAATACGGTTGCATGGGTTTTTATATACATTTCCCTCATATCCTTAACATCCTCATGCATAAGCTTCACATTAGGCAGGGATAATTCTTTAATCCATTTCGTCACTTTGGGATAGGTATCCCCTCTCTTGCGCCACAGTAAGATAAACTCCACATCTTCTAATATTTTTGCTACATTTAGCAGTAATTGGATTCCTCTTGGCTCCATATATTCAAAAGAAAAAGGACTGCTGAGGAAAAGAACCTTGAACCTTCCCTCAGCAAGTTGATTACCACTATCAAATGCAGACAAGTCAACTCCCGGATAGATAAGCTCTATCTTATCAGGGCGAAAACCGTAAGAAAGAAGCGTGTCTCTATCCCTATTACATTCAACCACAACTTTATCCACTTTCTGATAATGTTCGATTGAAAGCATTCCGTCCACTGAAATTGCAGTCAAAATAACAGGTTTCCTTTTAATGGCCTTCAGGTAGTGGTAGTTATTAATTCCCTGGATGATATGAGATAGTTTAAAGTTTCTTTGTGCATATTGCGCCCAAAGACGGATTGTTGGTAGCAATGTATAAGGGATGCCAAGGTATCTCTCCTCCCGAGAGTATCTGAATCCACCGTTGGGTGATATCCCAATTACGAAGCTATCTCTAAAATAGTGATGTAGCATGAAAACTTCTTTGGAGACCCCTTCTCTTTGAGGTTCTATCATTCCTGTCCAGAAAAGGACCCTCATATCTTTCTGCAAAGGATAATCCATTCCAGTGGTTCCCCTATATTGAGTTTCTCGATCATCTTTATTAACCAGTAGGCCAAGCTATACGAGCGTGGAGCAATCCATATCTGAATGAAGCCTTGTGAAAGATAATTTTTCTGTATGCTTCTATAATCTATAATCTCAAATCCATTCGCCTTAAGTTCCTCTCCCAATTCCTTGAATCTATACAATTTGTCATACACAGGGTAGTTGTCTAATCCATCTTTAACTCGGAGTGGATAGGAGACATCATAGTTGACAGCATCAAAGACTAGCAAACCACCCTTGATGAGGTGCTGATATATCTGTTGGTAGATCTTTATTCGATCTTCAGAATGGAAATGTCTGATGAATCGAAAGGTGTATATCAACTGGAAATTCTTATTGAAAGGCAGTGAAAAGGTATCTCCCTCCACAATATGCCACAGACCATCAACTCCTCTCTCCCGTAATCTTTTCTGTCCAAGCAATAACATGTTGTGGTTGCCGTCAATAATCGTTCCTTTTATACCCTCGTTTCCTTTCGCTATATCCACAGTCAGCCGGGCTGGACCTGCGGCAATTTCTAAACTGCTTTTGAGCCCATATTTGATAATAATACTCCTCACAAAATTTACCTGAGCCTCATGTAATGCTCTGCCGATGGGGGATGTAAACCGCTCTTTGATGTAGTTTTCTGAAACCTTGTTCTCGGAATATAAAGACCTTATCCGTTCTTTATGCAATTGATTTGACACTCTATTGCCTTACCACAACTGGAAATGATATTTCATATTTGCAAATATCTTGATCTTAAAACTTCAGTAAAAATGCGCCCACTACCGTAATAACTGCGGCAAACAATACTCCCAATACCAGCGCTCTCTTTTCAGCCTTACAACGCTGCGGAGTGAATACTTGCAGGACGTTAAAATCCTGTTTATAAGAAATTGTTGGAAAGGTTTCTTCAGGGCGAGATTGAAAATAGGAGTGCATCACACCATAATTCATAAGCATGACCATGGGCCGCATGAAAGTTTTAGTCTCAAAGTCTTGAAGATCTCTTATACAGGATTTATAAAACTGGGTACTTTTATCGAGAAACGTCCTGCTCGATTTCTCGTCAGCATATTTTGCTGCATACTCAAACACATTGCTTTTTCTCATATCCATCACAATCCAGCTTTCGGTCGGGTATTCCACCCTATCGAGCATCTGTTTAAAGGGAATCTCATTCTTGGCCATCCATGCAGCATAATGGAGGAGACTTTCCTTAGCATAAAAAAACATATCATCATATTCTCCCATTTCTGACTTTAAGTCTAGATACCTGCCCAATACCTGAAAGAAAGCCGTATAGGACCACCTATGTTCTGGATCAGTGATGAGGTTGAGGCTTTCAATATCGTCCTTTGGATGTACGCAACGTTTGATGAGTTCCTCCCCTTTATCGAGATATTTCCTCTTTCCTGTCAGAATAAACGCGTCCATCAAAGTATTGACGGAGTTTCCACAGCCCCGTCCCGGTTTGTGATAATCACGCGAGCCCGTCTGGCTGGCAAGGCCCGTGCGGCTCCAAGATAAAAACCGAAAGGGACTTTTCCTTCCATCATCCATATTGATTACCCAATCTGCCAAACCAACGACCGAATCTTTAGCCAAGGGATTTCCCGTTGAAAAGTAATAATAAAGAAGCCCCGTTGTATAATTATGTTCATTGGATGGCCCTCCTCCATAATCCCTTAATCCTTTTAACTCCTTTGTTTTTCTTGAATAGGTCCGGTGTGTCGAGGTTGCAGCATCAATATAGTGATCTGTAAACCAGAACAGACCGCCGTTATATGCTGATTTGTCATTATCCGTGTGATAAATATCAATATCTATCACATGCTTTGCCAAATCATCGGCCAACTCGAACCACTTTCTATTGCCGCTCCTTACATACTGAACAAGAAATCCATTGACTGCATCGTACTGGTTATTATAATGGGAGATGATAGGTTTAGGCCCGTCATAATAAAGACCTTCGTGATCGGCATAGAGGTCGCCAAAATTTCGCCACCCATACTCGTCAATAATCTCACGACGACTGATAAAATTGTTCTCTCCTTCGATAATACCATCCATCAGAGAGGTGTAATCGGTATGAGGGTCTTGCTTTTTTGCGGTCAGATAACTAAAAACTCCGGTCTGTGCATAATATTCCGGGGATAATTGGGGGATAAGCGGCGAATAGACCCAGTCAAGATCAGGCGATGCTCCAATAGGCGAAAAAGAGAAAGCCACGGAATGAGTTTTCTGCTCACCTCCCTGGAGTTCAAAAACATCGCTGTATCGATCGGGAAAGAGTTTGACAGTCAATCCACCTTGCTTTGCTCCAAGGGCCTTTGGAAAGTTCTGCCAGAAGTTTGGGATAGCCGCACCAATCTTTCCTCCGCCATTACCAACATATAATACCGGATTTGCCCTGTTACCTTCCTCGAGCACCTTACCGTTGTTGGTTAGGCGATAACCTCGGAATGAAGTCGTGACCCTTCCATAACGATTGACGTGATTACGGCTTTGCCAATTCTCTCCACCGCTTGAATCCTGGTAAATTTCAACTTTTATTGAATTGCCTGAGTTTATTGAGTTTGTTGGGTTATTGGTTTGGGTTTTCCATTCGGTGATCGGGGTACGTCCTTTTACCATAGCTGTTTTGATAGACAGTTCCTTAAAATATATAGAACCTTTATCCCCGAGGTCCCAGATTCCACCGGGATGTTTCGCAGCCAGCGGATTCTTTATCGTGAATTCAACCTTTGCAAAAGAGTGGTTAGCATAGAAATGCAAGCGAGCGAAAAAATCCGCAAATGGCCTACTTTTCGCAGAACGGAATGCACCTTTCAAAAGAAGGGTAGTGCGCAAGGAACCAATAGTCTCAACCGTACAATACTCCACTGCCGGGTTGTATACCTTGCCCGCAGCGTCTGTGAGAACGCAACAACTCTCCCGAGACTCAACGAAATCAATGCCATTCATCTTTATACACTTGAAAGGTTGGAAACATTTTGCATCCACGTAGAAAGTGGCTGGCCCAGTGTTTACTATAATGGTGTCAGGTGTTTCAGCGATGGAGATTCTAGGACCTGATGCGGGAGAACTCATATTTCTTTGGATGTACAAGCTATAGTTTACCGTTGTATTGACTTCTGCAGATGTCTGAAAATCCAAAAGAATCCATTGGATACTCCCATCTGACCATAGATTTAATGGCTGAGCTTGAATAGGAATTGGATTATTTTCCGAATCAAAAAGGGATAGTTTAGATGGATCTTGGACAGCCCCTTTTGAGAACGGAACACCAAGTGTAATCGGCTCATTTCGGCGGCAGATGCCTGCATGCTCTCTTATGAAAATGTTTATGGAAGAGGTTGGGTCTGCCTTAGCCATAATAGATTCAGAAGAAAAGGCCTTTCGTAATCTTCGCTAGATCGACAAAAAATATGGTTCTGAACCATCCCACTGCGACAAACAGAACCCAGATCAAACAAAGCCAAAAAGTAAAACGAGCTTTGATGAAACAGGGCTTCAATTGGCTCCAATTAATAATAGCATAAGAGGACAAAATGGCCATTGAGGGGATGAGAGGTAAGTGGTAACGGGGATGGCCAAAAACAATTGCATGAAGAAATGTCAGGGTAAGAAACAAGAGGCCAAGAAAAATAGAAAATATCTTTGTTCTACTGTACGCGAATCCCAACCCGAAGCATGATGTCGGAAAAAGAACCGTATATGACAAAAAGATTGCGCCAGCCGCGAGGAAAACCACAGGTCTCATCCCCTTTCCCCAATGTCCCTCGAGAAGGGAAGCAATAATGACCCTTTCCTGACCCCAAAAATCGAGCGCCTTGATCAGGCTCCTTTTGATCGTCAACCGAGGGTTTTCGATTATATATTGGAGCCCTCTTTGGGTCGCCCATTTTTGCTTATCCTTTTCACTCATGTGTTTACCATTCCCTGTAACCTGAAGTTCATAGGCCCAGCTTTCTTTCCCTTGCAGTCCAACGGCAGCCCATGCCCGATTGAGCGGAGTATATTTATAATTGCCCATCATGAAATTCAATCCACCCATGGTGTCAATCATAGTAAAAGACCCCTGGACCTTCGTATTTCTCCAAACCCAGGGGGAAATAATGATCACAAAGAATGACAAAAAAATCAGGCAATTTAAGAAGCCACTTTTGAGGTTTTCTATCCTCCATCCACGAATAAATAGAAGAAATAAAGCCAGCACACCTACAACTGGCAAGGCCACGGTCCGCGTCAAGGCAGTCAATCCGAACATAATGCCGGAAAGGATCAGGAGGAAGAAGTTTTTATCTTTTTTCAAGAAATAACTGAAGAGGAATAAGGAAAAAGTGAATAGGAAATTGAATAAGGTCTCAGACATTAATAGGAAATTGAATCCAATTAAGGATGGATAGAAGATATAGAGTC
>Ga0187778_10000509_pt1 | contig 27679 bp, 24 predicted proteins | sample 1015_Q2_SP5_20_M_FD_132418 | JGI IMG/M metagenome (GOLD analysis project Ga0187778, IMG submission 132418) | Tropical peat soil microbial communities from peatlands in Department of Meta, Colombia - 1015_Q2_SP5_20_MG | ecosystem: Environmental > Terrestrial > Soil > Wetlands > Peat | place... | reverse complement strand
GCCCGGGAACTCCGCAATCAGGTGCTGGACGCGTACCGGGTTTCTCCCGCACCAGCGAATTCGCTGTTCCTGGCAAAAACAATCGGGAACTTCATTTTTGTTGTGGTGCTCGAAATGCTGATGACGCCGCTGTTCATCGTTTTTTATAACCTGCGAGCGATTGGGCCGGCATATCAGTTAGTAGTCGTAGCGCTGCTGGGGACGTGGGCCCTGGTGGTGAACGGTACGTTTTTCGCGGCCATTTCCTTGCGCACACGCAGCCGGGAAATCATGCTGCCGCTGTTGCTCTTTCCTATATCGATCCCGGCGCTGCTGGCAATGGTCCAAGCAACCAGTTCTATTTTGACGGGTGAATTCTCGGCGAAATTCTGGATCGTATTGCTTGTGGCCTACGATGTGGTATTTACTATGGCTAGCCTCTTCCTTTTTGAACTCGTGTTAAACGCGGAATGAAACGTGCATTTCCCATCCTTGCGATTCTAACGGCCGCGCTATTGAGTTACGGGCTATATCAGGCCTTGGTAGTCGCGCCCACGGAAAAAACCATGGGTGATGTACAAAGAATCTTCTATTACCACGTGCCTTCAGCCTGGACGGCGGGCGTTCTGTTCTTTGTAAATTTCCTTGCATCAATTGCATATCTCATATGGCGTAATAACAAGGCCGATGCATTGGCGGTCGCTTCGGCGGAAGTCGGGGTAGTTTTCTGCACCGTCGTTCTGGTGACCGGCCCGATCTGGGCCAAACCGGTGTGGGGCATTTGGTGGACCTGGGACCTGCGTCTGACGCTTACCCTGGTGCTGTGGCTGATCTATGTCAGCTACTTGCTTTTGCGGCGCTTTTCGACCAGCGGCCAGACGCCGGTGATCGCGGCCGTGCTGGCGATTTTCGGTACGCTCGATATCCCACTGGTGTATTTCTCGATCTGGTTCTTCCGCACGCAGCATCCACAACCGGTCATCGGAGGGGGCGGGTCCATCGATCCGCGCATGCTGCACGCTTTTCTTGTGAACCTGATCGCGTTTACCTGCTTCGGGGCCCTGGTGTGCTGGTCGCGATATCGGCTGGAAGTAGTTCGGCGAGATGTCGAGGAGACGCAAGCCTTGGAGTCGCTGCTCGAACCGAGGAGTGCCCGATGAGTTATCTTTACGCGGCATACGTCATCACCTGGCTGATTCACATTGGCTATCTTGGGACCCTCGTCCGGCGGTATTCCCGACTTCGAAATGAGATGGAGGAGCTGAAACGGCAGCAGTGAGAGGAGTTTCCGCTCGGCATCTTCCTGCGCCCGACTTTGCATCTCACAACCGCAGGCGAGAGGCGGGGAGCGAAGGCTTGACAGCATATCGCTCAGATGTTTAAGTAATCACTTACCTTTGCGCGGAATTTTCTGCTTACAGAATTCGCAATCCGCATCGCGGGCGCGGGTCGAAATACCGTTCTTCTTCCTCTCCACGTGTAAGGAAATCCGGAGGATTTCTTGATACTGAATTGCTGTCGATATCGGAGTTCACGCACGGTTATAGCTGTCAGTACTGCAGTGGGTTTATTGGCCGCACTGGGCGGATTGATTTTAGTGGGTGGCTCGGTCGTAGGCACTGGCCATTTCCAGCAGGCCAATAACAGCGGCTCACGGGTTTCTGCAAGTGCAACCAAAACGACTTCAGTCCTGACTGCTTTCGGGCAGCTACCACTCTTTTTCGAGCTGAACCAAGGGCAAAGCGATCGAAGGGTAAAGTTCCTGGCCCGAGGCAGTTACTACGGACTGTTTTTGACCGCTGACTCGGCCGTGCTGAAGCTGCAAAAGCCGGGCGACGCTTCTGTGCTCTCTATGAAACTGTTACATGCAAGCCCAGGGGCGAGAGTGAGAGGAGAGAACGAGCTCCCGGGCAGGAGCAATTACTTCATTGGAAATGATCCTGCTAACTGGCGCCGCGATATCCCTCAGTTTGCGCAAGTGCGCTATGCCGAAGTTTATGAGGGGATTGATCTTGTCTTTTACGGAAATCGAGGACAGCTGGAATATGACTTCGAAGTGGCTCCCGGAGGGGACCCCGGGCGAGTGGCGTTGCAGCTGCGCGGCCCAAAGAGTGTGAGCGTTAATTCCGATGGCGATCTTGAGCTAGTAATGTCGGCTGGCAATGTCCGGTTGCGTGCTCCGCATGTTTACCAGGTCGTTGCGGGACGAGAACGCAAAGTTGAGGGCCGCTTCGAACTGCGGAGCAAGAACGAAGTTGGATTCGCGTTGGGGGAATACGATCGTAGGCGAACGCTGGTGATTGACCCTGTGTTGACCTATGCCACGTTCCTGGGCGGCAGCGGTGAAGAGGGTTGTTCGGTGATTCTGGGCACTCCCACCTCGCAATGCCCGGCTATCGCAGTCGATCCGGCGTCGAACGCCTACATCGCTGGCTCCACAACTTCGGCGGACTTTCCGTTGACTGCCACTTCGTTCCAGGGAGGATTACGCGGTACAGCGAATATCTTTGTCGCGAAATTGAACGCCGCGGCGAATACTCTGGTCTTTTCAACATACCTTGGGGGAAACGGGAAGGATTACACCGCCGGTGTCGGAGTTGACTCAGCCACAAATGTTATTCTTGGGGGCACCACAAGTTCGTCAAATTTTCCCACCAAGAACGCATTTCAGAATACCCGCACAAACGCCAATAATCACGTATTCGTGAGCAAGCTCGACCCCACTGGTCATACGTTGCTTTATTCCACGTATCTGGCAGGGAACGGCACAGACCTTGCTACCGGGTTAACGGTTGGGCAAAGCGATCAGAATGCGTATGTAGTCGGTACTACCACCTCGACCAACACGCCGAGTGCGACTTCCACATTTCCTGCGACGTTGGGTGCTTATCAGACTGCGCCGGCGAACGGATCGAGAATTCAATTCTTCATGAGCAAAGTCAACCCCAGCCTCTCCGGGGACTCGAGCCTGGCTTATTCCACATATTTCGGGGGAGGAAATCCTTCGACCGGCGTCGCACTGGGCGGTGGAATCGCTGTGGATGTGAATAACAACGTTTACATCACTGGCGGGACAAACTTCCTGAATGTAGGGACCCCTAACGATTTCCCGATTCTTAATGCCTACCAGGGATGCTTGGACAGTCCGCCAGCAACCACGACGTGTTCCTCGAGCGCCACAAATCCCGATGTTTTTGTCGCCGAATTCAATCCCAATGCCACGACCGGAGCTCAACTTCTGTATTCGACATATCTGGGTGGTACAGGAACGGACATTGGATACGGGATCGCGACTGACGGGACTAGCACATATGTGACTGGATCAACGAATTCGACCGATTTCCCAATTGCCGGGAGTGGTGTGTATCAAGACACCAATGGTGGCGGCACGGATGCCTTCCTGGCGAAGTTAGCGAATCCGGTGACAACGGGAAGTACGCCAGGATTGGTCACGCTGAGCTATTTCACGTATCTTGGCGGGTCGGGAACAGACGTAGGTTTAGCGGTTGCGGTCGACAGCATTCAGGGCGCGAGATTTACGGGTTGGACGAATTCCACCAACATCCCAAACAGCATAGTAGAACCAGCACAACCCAGCGGAAACCACGCATTCGCTGCCCGCATAGATACGACGGCTACGGCTCCAACTGCACCTGGTCACTATTTCACCTATTTGGGCGGATCAGGAACTGACTACGGCACCGGCATCGCGGTCGATCCGCAGACTGCGAGCTACGTAACGGGCGAGACGACCTCAACCACCTTCCTGCTAACCGCGGTCCCGCAGATTCCGCCCTTTCAACCGAATATTGCTGGCGGGACAGACGCTTTCATCGTTAAGCTGGGACCAACCCTGGCTTTCACCCTGACTGGTAATAGTTCTCCTCCCGTGGCGGGAGTAGGCAATCAGATCAGCTTCGCCTACACCATCACAAACACGGGCGACGCCGCCAGCAACGTGATTTTTACCGACAGCCTGCCATCTTCGGGGGCCTCCTTCACGTCAGCGACGGTGAGCTCTGGGAGCTGCGGGGGCGCCACGAGCAACCTCGTGAGCTGCACGATCGGAACTCTTAATGCGGGTGCGACCGCGACTGCGACGGTAGTTCTCACGCCTACTGCGAGCACTGTACCGTCCACGACCCCGCTGACCTTGGGAAATACGGGAAAGGTAACGGTAGAAGGATGTAGTTCCTGCAGCCAGTCATTGACTATCCCGGCGGTTGTTAACGATTACAACATCAGCATTTCACCGAAAACAGCTACGGTTCCAGCTGGTGTGCCGGCAACCTATACTGCAACGATTACGCCAACCGGAAGCGGTTTTCCCGAGAGCGTCGCGATTTCCTGCAGTTCGGGAGTACCCACGGGCGCGAGTTGCACTACGACCACCGGTACGATTCCAAACCTCAGCAACGGAGCGGTGAGCACCGTTTTGGTGATCAACACTACGGCGAGAGTAACTACCACAACCGAGTTGCGGCGATCTCTGCCGTTCTATGCGATGTGGTTACCAGTGCCGGGTCTGGCGATGCTGGGGGCCGGATTCAGAGGTTCGTGGAAACGACGTTTCTTGCTTGGATTTTTTGTTGCCGGATTCTGCTCGCTGATGATTTTTCAGGCAGGTTGCGGTGGTAAATCGAGCATTACCACGACCACCGGAACTCCCGCGGGGACCTATCTTGTGACGGTAACGGCCACGTCAGGCTCTGCAAGCCGAAACGCGACGGTCACGCTGGTGGTTCAGTAAGGAAGTGGCTCGGCGGGGACTTCACGCCCCAGCCGATAACCGCTGATGATTCTTGCGATCGGCAATGCCATATTGCCTGATTTTGTATAGCAGAGCCTTGTAGCTGATCTTCAACAATACCGCAGCTTGTTTGCGGTTCCAATTCGTCTGGTCGAGAGCCTTGGCAATGGCTTCAGCCTCGGCTTCGTCTTTGGCGCTCCGAGCTAAAGACTTCAGGCCGCCAGCGCTGCTGCCATTGCTTGAGTTCTGGGCCGCAGGCTCGAATTGCGCACCGCTGCCGTCGCTCTTCGGCTTCAAGTCGTTGATGGCCAGTTTCTCATCCCCCAGAACCAGATATCGCTTAACGAAATTGCTCAGTTCGCGGAGATTGCCCGGCCATGAATAAGCCACGCAAGCTTCCAGCATTTCGGGAGTGATTGGCAGCGGTGGACGCGCGTAGCGCTCTGACTGATGCGCCATGAAATGCTTGAGCAAAATTGGAATTTCTTCCTTGCGTTCGCGCAGCGGAGGGACATGTAGTGTGAAGGCATTCAATCGATAGTAGAGATCTTCACGAAGCTGCTTCGTCGCAAGCGCCTCGGGGATGTTGATGTTTGTCGCAGCCAGGATGCGCACGTCGGCTTTGATGACTGAGCGGCTGCCCAAGCGGGAGAATTGCCCGTCCTGCAGGATGTGCAGCAGCTTGGCCTGCAGGCTGGTGGGCATCTCACCGATTTCATCGAGAAGGATTGTGCCCTTGTTGCACAGCTCGAACTTGCCCGGCTTGGGGTGATTCGCACCGGTGAAAGCCCCGGCTTCGTAGCCGAACAATTCACTTTCCAGCAGATCGGCTGGAACGGCGGCGCAGTTCACCTTCAGGAATGTCCGGTGGGCGCGGGGTGAAAGCTTGTGAATGAGGCGCGCCATGACTTCCTTCCCCGTGCCGCTTTCACCCAGCATCAACACCGGGATATCGACGTTGGCGACCAAAGCCGCTTCGGATCGTAGTTTTCGCATTACGGGGCTGGCGGCAACAAAGAAAACATCGTCGGCGAGTTCCTCGACTTCGCCCGGATAGTTTTGCTGGTTGGCGCCAAGGCACTGATCGATGACCGCGTCCAGTTCCGCCTTCTGGAAAGGTTTGGTGAGGTAATCGTAAGCACCCAGGCGCATTGCCTGCACCACTTTGCGTGTATCGCCCACGCACGAAAGCATGATTACCTTTATTCCAGGCTCGGTTTGGCGGAGTTTTTCAAGCGCCTGCAAACCATCAATTCCGGGCATGAGCAGGTCGAGCAGAACCAGGTCTGGGCGCAAACCTTTCTGTACCCGTTCCAAAGCTTCCTCGCCGTTGCTGGCGGTTTCCACTTTGTAGTCGTCGACTTCCAGCAATGTGCGAATGTAGCGCAGCATCCCTGGCTCGTCGTCGACCAGCAGAATATTGGCCTTATGTTTCATTTATTGTTCCCTTGTTGGACTACAACTGGAGGTTTAAGGGGGACGATAAAGGAAAACTTGCAGCCCGCGCCTGGCTCACTCTCAACCCAGATCTTGCCACCCATGCTGCCGACCAAGCGGCGCGCGATGGCTAAGCCCAGTCCCATGCCGGACTGGTGCTCATTCTGCGGCAAGCGGAAGAAGTCGTCGAATACTTCGATGTGATATTCGGCTGGGATTCCAGGGCCGGTATCTGCGACGCTAATCTTGACGGAGTTCGGCCCGACGACTGCCTGGCGGCGCCGCTCCGTAAGGACGCCGGGCTGATTTACGTTGCGCCGGTCCCACATGTATGGTTCGGCATGGAGCCAAACCGTGCCACCTGAGGGCGTAAACTTGGCTGCGTTCTCCAAAAGGTTCGACACCACGCGTTGCAGTTTGGCCGTATCAAAGGCGAATTCCACCAGCTTTGGGTTGGGAAGAAAATAGAGCGCGAGACCTTTCTCCTGAAACGTGTGCGACCAAAGGCGGCAGACTTCGGAGAGGCAGGCGTTCAAGTCGCTCTTCTCGAAACGCATCTTCACTTCCGCAGTTTCGAGCGCGCTAAAGCTGAGAAAATCCTGGATGAAATGTTGCAGCCGTTTTCCACTCGAATTCATATCGCGCAGCACTTCGCGCTGCCGCTCGTTGAGCGGACCCAACTTCTCGCTCTGCAGCAGTTCGACGTATCCGTTCAGGATGGCCAAGGGGGTCTTCAGGTCGTGAGCGGCAGAAGCCAGAGCGTTCGTAGTGCGGAGGTAGCGTTCTCTGAGCTGGGTGTAATGCTGTAAAAGTTCTTGACTGCAGGCCGGGTCGGGGCACACTAACTCGCCTTCAGGCTTGGCCGGGCAAAGGTCGGCATCATTCGCCTTGGATCCAGCCTGGGGGAGGAACGTGTTTTCAGGCACCACTGCCATCGCAGAAAAGTAACGGGCGGTTCAGTTGTCGAGGGAGGAAAGAAAGAGAGTACAAGACCTGGATTGATGCTATGACACGGCTTTGGAGGTGTCAACGAAAAATGAAGGAAGTTGCCCATGATGGGCAAAAGTATGCAGTCGAAAGTACTTATTAGCTGCAAAAGAGGCCTTTACTTTGTGTCAAATCCGATGGCAGTTCTTGACCGTAAGTCATGTATTTGCATTGGGATTAGCTGAGAGAACGCACAACTTCTGGGGTTATCCTCAGATAGCCGGGTATGGCGGCGACCCACATTTGGCCCAGAATGTGCGGCAAAAGCCGGTTTGTTCTAGAACTGAGAACCTTCTTGGGCGCATCGAGGAACCAAACCGAACGACGAAAATGGCAGCGTTTACCCTTGGCGATTCCTATTTTTGTGCGGAGTAAGGATGGAAACGACCGGGAGCTACTGGAATTTGCCACCGCTTTGAACGTTTCTGCGGGAGGAGCCCTGGTTGTGGTAAGGCGTTCTTTGCCGCTTTCCGCACAGGTTCTGCTGGAAATCCCCAGCGCTCCATTGCTCTCGGGCACGAAACTGCCGAGATCATCCCGGAACCTGCAGGCCAAGACGGTCTGGACGACCTACCAGAACGGTTATCAGCTGTCGGGCGTAAAGTTCTCGCATGCTTTACTCAGTTCCGCCTCGAACCGCGCGTCCCGAAGAGGGAAACTTGTTTCTTCCCTGTGAAAAGATTTTCCCTTGAAAAATCCGGACCATGAGAGCTTTTTCCACCTCCTGCTCTGTTGCTGGTCGAGATAACAGCACAATCGCAATCTTCTGAAAGCAAAGTCCCTAGGTCCCAGATCTGGCGAGCTAGGCCGCACCGTCCGGGCTTTGGCTTTTGGGGTGCTGCGTTTCAGTGTGGGTACAGGAGTAACGGCGGTAATGCCACTTCAAACAGCCAATTCGTTTAGCTCTCTCGTGCAGTCGTTAGGGGAATTCCCACCCGAGGCCGTAGTTTTTGGTAATTCGGAGGCGATGCAGACGCTGCGCGCCCGCATGGACAAGGTATCCAGTGCCAATGTCCCGGTGCTGATTCACGGGGAAAGCGGCACTGGCAAGGACATCATCGCGCGCATGATTCATGCGCAATCGCCCTGGAAGAGCGGGCCCTTCGTGAAAGTAAACTGCCCCGCCATCCCAGGGACGCTTCTGGAGAGCGAGTTATTCGGGTATGAGAAGGGCGCATTCACCGGGGCTTATGGTTCGAAACCGGGGCGTGTAGAGTTGGCTCACCGTGGCACGCTGTTCCTGGATGAGATATCAGAGTTGGACCTAGCGCTGCAATCGAAGCTGTTGCAGTTGCTTCAGGATGGACAGTTTTGCCGGATCGGTGCGCAGGAAGATAAAAAAGTCGAAGTTCGGGTGGTGTGCGCGACCAACCGCAACCTTGAACATGAGATCGAGAGCGGCAGTTTCCGGCAGGACTTGTTCTATCGAATCAACGTGGTGAATCTGCACTTGCCCCCGTTGCGGGAACGGCGCGGCGACGTCGAAGGCCTGGTCAATTACTTCCTCGATTACTACAACCGAAAGTACAACTGCAAGGCGAAACCTTTTTCCACCGACCTGCTAGGCGTGCTCCAGAAATATCACTGGCCGGGAAACATTCGTGAGCTGGAAAACCTGATGAAGCGGTATGTCATCCTCGGCAGCGAGGACGTGATCAGCAGCGATCTTCTGGTTCGCCGTGAACAGGATTTCTTCAGCCCCGAAATTAATCTGGACGGCCCGATTTCGCTAAAGAAATTGACGAGACAGGCTACGCGGGAACTTGAGCGAAAGGTGATTCTCAAAGTGCTGCAGGCGCATCACTGGAACCGCAAACAGGCGGCGCGCGCTTTGAGCATCAGTTATCGCGCGCTTCTATACAAGATTCGAGACGCAGGATTGCCGGCGAATCGGTCCGGAAAACGCCCGCCCGAAGCTCCCCCGGCGAGTCAAGGTGTTGCCGCTGACTAATCTCCGGGTAGCCAGCGTTCACCTCCGCAACACAGCTTTGCGGTATGCCGCTACGTTGCGGTTGTGTTCCTCCAGCGTGTGCGCGAAACGGTGGTGGCCGTTGCCGTTGCTAACGAAATAAAAATAATCGGTGACGGCGGGATGCATCGCGGCCTCTAACGAACTCCGCCCTGGATTGCCGATTGGTCCCGGAGGAAGACCGGGATGGCGATAGGTGTTGTAGGCCGAATTTAGTTCCATGTCTGTGTGATGAAGCGCGCCGGAGTAGCTTCCCCGTAGAAGCTCAGCGTAGATGACGCTGGGGTCGGCTTGCAGAGGAATCCTCTTCTCCATCCTGTTGTAATAAACACTTGCCACGAGTGGTCGCTCATCCGGTACTGCGGTTTCTTTCTCTACGATGGAGGCCATCGTGACCGTGCTTTCGATGTCGGCGCTCAAACCGATCTCATGAGCCACTTGCCGGAATTGCTTGACCATCGCTGCCGCGATCTCTTCCACACTTTGTGTACGTGTGAACTCGTAGGTGTTCGGAAAAAGGTAACCTTCCAGAGTCTTGGCATTCGGAGCCAGATCGGCGATCAAAGGCGTGTCGCTGGTGGCGACCTTCAGGAAATCCTGGGCGGAGCCCAGGCCTGCCTCCTGAACGGCTTCAGAGATATCAAAAATGTTGTAGCCCTCCGGGATCACGACGGTGTGAACGTAGACGTCGCCGCGCACTAGCCGGTTGTGAACATCAATCACGTTTGCGTCTTTTTCAAAGAGATACTCACCGGCCTTGAGAGAATGGGCGCGGTTAAGGTAAGTCCAGATGATGAACGCTTCGTCGCTGCGAATAACACCCGAAGATTTCAGTTCATGGGCGATCCGACGAGTCGAATAGCCAGGGTGCAGGAGGACGAACCTCTGTCCTGGCGGCGTGACGAGTGTGAGAAGGGCCCAAGCAAACCATCCGCCGACCGTAAGAATAAGTAACAAAAATGTTGTAGCAAGGATTCGCACTGCCTTTAGTTTAGATGAGTGCTGTTGAACCGCTGTTAGTCGTAGGTAGGTAGCCGTTGGTCACCGGGAATTGGACTTAGCATCCATCCAACTCTGCAGAATGAGCACGGCCGCCAAGCGATCGACGACCTGGCCACGACGCTTGACCGACATGTCGGTTTCGCGCAGGACCCGGTTGGCCTGGGCGGAGGTCAGCCGTTCATCCCACAGGTGCACCGGAAGCTGAAAGCGATTGCGCAAATCCTCCGCAAAGCGCTGCATCCTCTCGGCTTGAGTGCCTTCACTGCCGCTCATGCGCAAGGGGTAGCCGACAACCAGTTCTCTGACATCGTGCTTCCGAATAACATTGTCCAACTGCTCGAAATCGGCGCGCTTGTTGCTTCTGCGGATGGTTTCAATCCCCTGGGCCGTGATGCCAAGAGGATCGGAGATGGCCAGACCAATCGTTTTTGAGCCGACATCCAAACCTAGAATGCGCTTTGGTTGAGGCACACCGCTTCCAAGGTACACGGTCAATTATAGGCTCCGCAGAAGTACGCGAGTGTCTGTAAATTGAAAGCGGGTTCGTGTGACCACAACACAAGCGACTGATCTTAAATGACTTAAATTGTATGTAGCAGAATTCTCTGCGGGGCGGCAGTGCAAATTGCCTTTGGCCGCCCGTTTCGATAGACTAGTCACGTAGTTCCTCTGGTTCCCTACGCCTCTAGGCGGTCCCTGATGCCAAGTAGCGACTGCAATTTCCACATAGGCGACAAGGTGGTTTACCCCAATCACGGGGTCGGAGTTATCGAGCAGATCAGCAGCCGGACCATCGGTCAGACCGTCGAGAAGTTCTACCTGTTGAAGATTAAATCCAGCAGTCTGAAGGTGATGGTGCCGTTTCACAGCGTTGTGGCCGTTGGTCTGAGACGGGTCATCAGGAACGGCGAAATACAGAAGATTATGGAGTTTCTCGAGGATGGCACTTGCGACAACAACGCGGACTGGAAGGATCGCTTTAGAGAGAACTCTGATCGCATGCGGACCGGCTCGTTGTTGGAGGTGGCGGCTGTACTGAAAGGATTACTCCTGCTTAACCAGTCGAAGCCGCTCTCCTTTCGAGAAAAGAAGATGCTGGAGAGGGCCCGTTATCTGCTGGTCAGCGAGTTGGCTATGGCGCGCAATTGCGAAGAAATTGCCATCGAAGAATTGCTTACGAAAGCCCTTTCCCGGTCAGGACTCCGCTTTCCCGAAGCGACCGAATTCGCATCCTGAGTATTCCATCACGTGAAATCTTTGCTTGGGGACGGGGGCAGCAACGACAGGCCACGCCGTGCAAACACAAGGTTTATAATCCCAAAAAGCATGACCGAGCACATCAAGAAAAAACTTCAGGACGAGATCAACTCCCTGGAGCACGAACTAAGCCACGAACTCCCCAAAGAACTAAAGCGAGCCATCGCTTTAGGTGATCTGAGCGAGAACGCTGAGTATCACATGGCGAAGCAGCGGCAGGAGTTTGTCAAGGCGCGACTGCGTCAGTTGGGCCGTCGCCTCGCGGATCTCTCGCTGATCAACATGAACAACATCCCCAGAGACAAAGTCGGTCTCGGATCGACAGTCAAGGTTTACGACAACGGGAAGGACGAGGAAGTGGAATACAAGCTGGTCACAAGCGAGGAGTCGGATGTGGCAGCCGGCCGGATTTCCACGACATCTCCGATCGGCCGTGCGCTGCTGAACAAAAAAGTCGGAGACACTGCGACTGTGGTCACTCCAAACGGCAAGCGTGAATTGGAAGTCCTAGGCCTGACCACGATCCACGACGAAGCCGAGGTCTGATGGCAGGGACCTGGACCAGCGCATTCGGGAGGGCCTGTGGGGTCTTGCTGGATGCCATAGTTCGCTGGCTTGCCTTGGCGCGAATCAATCCCAACTTTCTGACTTTTCTCGGGCTGGTCGTCAATACGATTGCGGCGGTTTTATTCGGCTACGCCAACGCGGACAATCAGGCCCGCTTATTTCGCTACGCAGGGCTTGTAATCATTGCATCTGGTTTCTTTGATCTGGTGGATGGCCGCGTCGCGCGAGCTACCAATCGCGTGACCCGATTTGGCGGATTTTTCGATTCGGTTATCGATCGTTACAGTGACGCATCTCAATTCTTCGGTCTGCTGGTGTTCTACGCTCGTGGCGAACGGTTTGCATATGTGGTGTTGACGGCGTTCGTCATGGTGAGCGCGATCATGGTCAGTTACACGCGTGCTCGCGCGGAATCCCTGATTGGTTCCTGCCGGGTGGGATTTCTCGAGCGTCCGGAGCGCCTGGTGCTTGTAATCATTGGAGCTCTCTTCAACCGCATGGCTCCAGTACTGTGGATCATCGCCGTTTTGTCGACAATTACAGTGATTCACCGTGTGCGCTATACCTGGACGCGGACGGAATTGGTGGACCGAGCGGCAAGTAACGGGCAAGCGGCATAGACACACTTCCCGCATTGGGAATTTTCGACCGCAGCTTCTTTGAAGATCAGGACTTCATTGAATCTCCGAGCAATACAAGGGTTCGAGTTCCTCGCCCTTTTGCGAATTCTTCCGCTTCAACCCACGACTTGCCAACCTGCTATTCTGTCCGCTCGACTGCAACGCGGAGGAGAATTTGCCGGCTGAACCTGTCCTTCTTGTCCATGGCGGCGCGTGGGCGATTCCAGACGACATGGTGGAGGCCCATCTCAACGGCGTGCGCAACGCGATTGCCGCCGGATGGAAGGTGCTGAGCAGTGGTGGAACCGCTCTGGATGCCATCGAGGAAGCGGTGGTGGTGATGGAAGATGATGAATCCTTCGATGCCGGGCGCGGCAGCTTTCTCAACCGGGATGGCAGGGTACAACTCGATGCGCTGATCATGGACGGGGCCACGTTGCGAGCAGGTGGCGTCGGCTGCGTTGAGCATCTGCGAAATCCGGTTCGCGCGGCACGCAAGATACTCAGCGAAAGTCCGCACGTGTATTTTGTTGCCGAGGGCGCGGAGAAGTTCGCGGCCCAGCATGGCATCCCGCTTTGTAAAAACCAAGATCTCGTGATTCCAAGGGAAGTGCAGCGCTTACGCGAATTTCAGGCCCATGCGGGGGAGGGGAAGGTAAATCTGTTTGCACCTGTAATCTCCCACGATACCGTCGGGGCGGTGGCGCTGGACCGCGATGGGAATATTGCGGCGGCAACCTCGACGGGTGGCACCCTCAATAAGGCGCCGGGTCGATTAGGCGACTCTTCCCTTATCGGGTGCGGTTGCTATGCGGATAACAAAAGCGCCGCGGTCTCGACGACCGGTTGGGGTGAGCCGATCATGAAGTTAGTGCTTGCGAAGTGGGCGGCTGATCGAGTTGCGGCCGGCAACCTGCCGGAATGGGTAGCGGCGGAGGCAATCAATTATCTGCAAGCTCGTGTGGGTGGGCATGGGGGAATCATTCTGCTCGACGGGCGAGGACGCTTTGGGATCGCACACAACACGCCGCGCATGGCGTGGGCGTTCAAGACGGCGAACGAAGAAAGCTCAGGGATCGCTCACAACCCCTGATGCCGCTTACTAAGCCTATTCTCCCTAGTGATTTAGCTTGATTTCCCACTACACACTGCGGTAAAACCAGCCGTTTGAATCTTCATAGAGCCGTGTTTTCGCGCTGAGGCCTGCCGACGGGATCTCATTGGCCGGTCGTCCTCTGGTCAACTGCATGGGAAGCCTCCCAGGGAGAACGTTGATGAAACGATTCAAGCTGATCTGCTTTCTGGTCTCGCTGTTCTTTGCGTCCTATGTTTTCGCTCAGAGCATTGCGACGGGTGACTTGCACGTAACCGTGAAGGATCCAAGTGGAAAGTTGGTGACTGACGCAAGAGTAGACGCGAGTGATCCTGCCAAGGGACTGGAACGCATAGGAACAGGAAACGGGCAGGGAGAATATCGAGTGCTCGCTTTGCCTCCCGGTACTTATAAGGTCACAGTGGAAGCCTCCGGCTTCGCAAAGCTTGAGACAGGGAACGTGACAGTCACGGTGGGGCAGGTTGTCGACTTGCCGTTGAATCTCTCCCTGGCTGGAGCGAAGGAAGTTGTCAATGTTAGTTCCTCGGCCGAGCTGGTGGAAACCGAACGAAGCTCGACCACTGACACGGTGGAGCAGCGCAGCATTGACGATCTTCCCATTAACGGCCGCAATTACATTAATTTCACACTGACTGATTCACAGGTGGTTCGCGACAACGCTCCCAACATCGGGGCCGCACCAACATCCGGTCTGAATATGAGTGGGCAGCGCGCTCGATCCAACCTTGTCAACGTTGATGGTGCAGATGCTACTGACAACTCGACCAACGGTGTGCGCTCGACGGTTTCGCAGGAAGCTGTCCAGGAGTTTCAGATCATCACAAACGGTTACGCGCCCGAGTTTGGAAGAGCTGCCGGAGGCGTAGTTAATATCATTACGCGGTCGGGATCGAATGACTTTCACGGGGATGTTTTCGGTTATCTCCGGAACCGGAATTTTCAAGCCACGAATCCGTTCAGCACCGTACCGAATCCAGCCTACACACGAGTGCAGGCGGGCGTGGCATTTGGCGGGCCGATCAAGAAAGACAAAACCTACTACTTTTTTTCTTACGAGATCACGAGGCGTCATGAGACAGGATTTGCGACTCTCGGGCAAGGCGGATTGGGATATTGGGGACTCGAGAACTTCGATGCCACCAACATCTTTGCGCCCGGGCTGGTGCCGCCGGGAACATTCAACATTCAAGTGACCCCGCAGCAGGCGCAATTCTTGAGCACCCCTGGAATTCCCGCGGCCCTGCTGCAAGAGTACGCGTTTCTTGCCGGAGCCAGTTCCGGGGTCGGGCTCAACGGCAAATACCCGGCTGCGTTTGGGTTGCTGGTCGGAACCCCGGGCGGGCCACCAATTCCTACGAATGGAACCAGTCCCCTGGCTCAATTCGCGAGCTCCTGTAATCCCGGCAACACTCTGTGCAATGGCTTGCCAGGAGCTTTCCAGACTTTGAATTCTCAGGTGGGGAACTTTCCAGTATTTGAGGGCACCAGCTTGTATTCACTTCGCCTGGATCACAACTTGAGCGAGCGAAACCGAATCATGCTGCGCACCAACGTCAGCCCGAGCACGATAACGGGAATCGAAGTCAACGGCGAGAACCAGACCTTCGGGCAGAATGCTCATTCGCGGACGTCGGAACAAACCTATCGCGATGCGGCTGGAGAAGCGCAGGACACGTGGACCATCGGCAACAACAAGGTCAACGAATTTCGCTTTCAATATGCGCGTCGCGGGTTGCTTTACAACTATTCGAGTGCTGCGGGCGGCTCCGACGTTGCCGTAAATATTCCGGGCTTCGGATACTTTGGACGCGAGCCGTACTCTTACATTCAACGTACGGAGCAGCGCTATCAGTTCACCGATAATTTTTCCTGGAGCATCGGGCGTCACGACACCAAGTTTGGCGTCGATTTCAACTACATCCCTATCACCGCAACTTTCACGGTGAATTACGGGGGCGTTTATAGTTTTGGCGCCTTGACCAACAGCCAGGTGCTGGGGTCGGCTTTCTCAGCGCTACCGCCAGCACTGCAGCAACTGGTTCCGGGTTTTAATGCCGTACAGGCATACGGACTCGGGGTCCCACAGACGCTGGTCCAGGGAATCGGCAATCCGCACGACAGCTTCTCGAACAAGCCGCTGGGATTATTCTGGCAGGATTCGTGGCGACTACGTTCGAATCTGACGTTGAATTACGGCGTTCGCTACGACGTCGAATTCCCGCCGCAGCTTGCCTCGCCTGACCCGCTGGCCCTGGCAGCTTACAACAGCCTTGGCCTGCAAAAAGGAATTCAGACCGATACCAATAATGTTCAGCCCCGCGTTGGTTTGGCCTGGGATCCTAAGGGTGATGGCAAGAATGTCATTCGGGCTTCGTACGGAATCTTCTACGACCACCCTTTGCTCGGCCTGTATTTCCTCGGCGACGCCTCTGACGGATCGAAAAGCGGGCAATTGTTGTTTGCAGGCGGAACACCGTGTGCGCCCGGTCCGGTTAATTTGAATCCGGCGAATCTGAACGCAACCAATATTTTTCAGGGAATCTTGACGGTGCCCAGCTGTTTGCCGGGCGTGCCCGGCTACCAATCCAGTGGCCAGCGGTTCGACCCGGATCCGTTTACCACGCCTTCACCTAACAATCCCGGGCTCTTTGTAAATCAAAATTACCTTAATCCTGCGACATTCTTCCCTCTGGCGTTTCAGCCGTTCGGCTATCCGCAGGCCAAGAATTTCGTTTATGCTTACTCGCAACAGGCGAATTTCACGATCGAACATGATTTCGGCCATGATTTTGCTTTGAGCCTGGCTTACAACTTCAATGGCGGACGGCATCTGAACCGTCCAATTAACGCCAATACGACGCGTGGCGACTTCCTGGTGAAGAATTGGCAAGCAGCGGTTGCGGCCGGGGCTGCCCTGCCCACTGACAACCCCTTGAGCGTCGGCTCAGGAGCTCTCCCATGCGGCGCCGGGCCTGGCGGGCCGTGGGTTTCTGCAGCACTCGTAAACTTCTTCCGGCCTTCCGGGCTGAATCCAGCAATTGCTGGAGCCCTGCTCACGACACCCGCTGCGCCCTGCGTAGCGGAAGCCAAGCAACTTCTGCAGGCTGAGGGCCTGAGCACTGCCTGCAACCCCGCGACTTTAGCGGGGTGTGTTCCATTTAGCGACATGGTGGCCAACTACTCGAACGGGAGCTCGAATTACAGCGGTTTTTCTGCGAACCTCCGCAAGCGGTTTGGCAGCCACTATCAATTGCTGGCGTCATACACATATTCGCACGCCATTGATGATTCCACCGACCTGCAAGCACCGCTTTCCCCACAGGACAGCTATTACGCCAGTCTCGAGCGATCCAGCTCACTTTTCGACCAGCGCCATCGTTTTGTATTCAGCGGGGTATATCAAAGCGGCAGGGTCGGCGGGAGTGGCATTGGAAGCAAGCTGCTGAGCAACTGGACAGTGGCGCCGATTCTTGATATTGCGTCCGGGCGGCCGTTCAACATTCTCACGGGGGTTGCGGACAATTTCCAGTTCTCGCCTGACACCGGTCGTCCGAATGTCGTCCCATCGGGAACTGCGCCGACGCCGTGCGGTCCGGCCATTCCCTCGAAGTTCTCACCGACGGGCTTTTTCCAGGAACCCTGCTACGCGATCTTTGCGGCCGGCGGTACTCCGACATTGCTTTCCCTTGACGGCACTCTAGGCCGCAATGCGGGTTTTCAACCCTGGACCGTTTTCAATGATCTTCGCATTGCGCGCCGCCTCTACTTTGGTGAACGTGTGAACCTGGACTTGATTGCTGATATGTTCAACATTGCTAACCGATTCAACGTCTCAGCCGTCAATCAGTTATTCACGGCTGCGGGCCAGCCGACGGCGGCGTATGATCCGCGACAGTTCCAATTCGCCATGAAAGTGAACTGGTAGCAACGCAGGTTGACGGAAACCGCGAACCAGAGGTGGAAAGATGTATCTTCGGACGCTCCTTTTCCTGCTCTTGATGCTGTGTCATCCTGGTTTGCTGACGGCTCAGAGTACGGCTGAGAGCGGACCCGCCTCCCAGTTGCCGAACTACACGGCGGACGGCCAACTGGTATTTCCGGCAAATTATCGCGAATGGATTTATCTGAGCTCGGGTGTCGACATGAGCTACTTTCAGAACCCAACGGCCATGGGACACTCCATGTTCGATACTGTGTTTGTTAACCCGCAGGCCTACAGATCATTTCTGCAGACCGGTACCTGGCCTGATAAGACCATGCTGGTGCTGGAGGTCCGGGTTGCAGGCAGCAATGCGTCCATCAACAAGAGCGGCCACTTCCAGACCACTGAACTGATGGGGCGAGAAGTTCACGTAAAGGATGAGTCACGCTTCTCCGACAAGTGGGCGTTTTTCGGCTTCGACGACAAAGATACGGCCAAGATGGTTCCTAAAGAGGCTGCCTGCTACTCATGCCACGAGCAGCATGGAGCTGTGGACACGACTTTTGTGCAGTTCTATCCAACCCTGATCGATATCGCCAAGCACAAGGGCACGTTGAGTGCGAACTATCTGAAGGACGAAGCGGGGCACGCCGAAGCGAAGAAGAAGAAGTAATTTGCACGCCGCGCAGCCTTCCTCCAAGTTTCGCCGGAAGCGTCCAGGATTTTCCGCGTAAAATAGAAAGCGTGCGGCGAGTTTACTTCGATAACAACGCGACGACTCCGCTTCTACCTGAGGTCTTCGAGGCAATGCGGCCTTATTTCTCGGAGCGCTTTGGAAACGCCTCTTCCATTCACCATCACGGGCAGGAAACGCGCGCGGCGGTGGAACGTGCCCGGGAGTCGGTGGCTGCGCTGATCGCGTGCAAGCCATCAGAGGTCGTACTTACCAGCGGCGGCACAGAAGCCGACAATCTGGCTGTTTTCGGCGTGGTTCAGAAAGGTGATCACGTAATTTCCTCGACCGTCGAACACCATGCGGTGTTGAATTCCTGTAGGCACCTGCAGTCGATTGGTTGTGATGTGACCTATGTGCCGGTAAATGGGCGAGGATTGATCGATCCAGATGATGTGCGCCGGGCGTTGCGTCCCAATACGAAGCTCATCACGATCATGACTGCGAACAACGAAACCGGTGTTCTGCAGCCGGTCGAGGGCATTGGCAAAATCGCGGCCGAAGCTGATATTTACTTTCATACAGACGCGGCACAGGCCACGGGGAAGGTCCCAGTCGACGTGAAGCGCATAGGATGCAACATGCTTTCGCTATCGGGACACAAAATGCACGGGCCACAAGGGATCGGTGCTCTGTTCGTTCGCAAAGGAGCACGTGTGCAACCCATGCTTTGGGGCGGAAGCCATGAACGGTCACGCCGCGCAGGAACTGAGAACGTACCTGGAATTGTTGGCCTGGGTCGGGCGTCAGAGCTGGCGAAGATCGCGTTAGAGCGGGACCAGCCTGCGCGCATGGCTGAGATGCGTGATCAGCTCGAAAACAGGATTTTGGCAGATGTGAAGGGCACTCGGGTGAACGGGCAAGGGGCGCCCCGCGTGCCGAACACTTCCAACATCCTTTTCGATGGCATCGAAGGGGAAGCGCTGGTGATCGCGCTCGATCTGAAGGGACTAGCGGTTTCTACCGGCGCGGCGTGTTCCTCCGGGGCGATTGAACCTTCTCATGTTCTCACCGCAATGGGGTTGGCTCCGGACTGTGCTCGCGCCAGCATTCGCTTCAGCCTGGGAAAGCAGAACACGAATGAAGACGTCGAGCTCGCAGTCAGCCTGATTGATCAAACAGTCGCCCGCCTGCGGGAATTGTCGCCGGTTTACAATAAAGAAGCTATCAGCCGTTAGCAGGCAGCCCCGCACGGCTGTAAAGGCCCCTGCTACGAGGGCCTGACTGCTGATTGCTGACTACTGAATGCTTTCACATAAGACCATTGCCGTAGCCATGTCCGGTGGAGTTGATTCCTCGACCGTAGCGGCGATGCTGCGCACGGACGGATATGACGTCATTGGCCTGACGATGCAGTTATGGAACCAGCGGCGGCTGGCGGGACACCCTGGCATACCGGAAGCTGTTCAGGGCCGTTGCTGCTCTCTCGACGATGTTTACGATGCACGGCGGGTCGCGGAGACACTCGGCATTCCTTATTACGTTGTTAACCATGAGGATCGTTTCGAGCGCGATGTGGTGCGACCCTTTGTGGAAGAGTATCTCTCAGGGCGGACGCCCATTCCCTGCAGTCTTTGCAACAATCATCTGAAGTTCGATCAGCTCTTAGTCGTTGCACGCCAGATCGGCGCCGAGGCGGTGGCGACTGGACACTACGCGCGGGTCGAGTTCGACGAGCACCGGGCCAGGTGGCTCCTGAAGCGGGCGACGGATGTCAGCAAGGACCAAACCTATTTTCTTTTCGGCCTTACGCAAGAGCAACTCAGCCGGACGCTGTTCCCCCTAGGAGGAATGACGAAGGCTGAAGTGCGGGCACTGGCCAAGCGATACGGTCTGGCGCTGGCAGAAAAGCCCGACTCGCAGGAAATCTGTTTCGTTCCCGGAGGCGACTACAAGAATTTTCTCGATGCTTATATGGCCGAGCAGGGGGAGGGACTGCCCGATACCGCCGGCGAGCTAGTCACGACCGGCGGTGAAGTGATCGGCGAGCATCACGGCATTCACAACTTCACCGTGGGGCAGCGCAAGGGTTTGGGAGTGGCTACCGGATCGCCGTTATATGTCATTCAAATCAAGGGAGACGCTCGTCAGGTGGTGGTAGGAAATGAGGGGGAACTCTATTCGCGCACTTGTCGCGCGCGGCGAGTCAATCTAATTTCGGTCGACCAGCTGCGCGAGCCGATGAAAGTTTCGGTAAAGATTCGTCACAAGCATGCGGGAGCTGCCGCGACCATCGAGAAGTCCGGCGCTGATGACATCCAGATAAGCTTCGAAGAGCCGCAGCGCGCCGTCACACCCGGCCAGGCGGCAGTGTTCTACGCCGAAGATGTAGTTGTCGGCGGCGGCTGGATCGCCTAGTTTTTCCCATCGAACAAAAAACTCAGCCCGTCGGAAAACCTTTTGCGGGTTGCTGGCTTCAGCTATAGGAGAAAGGGAAATGCTATGAGAAGACAGCTTTCTTTTGTGCTCCTGGCGACACTTTTGACAGGAATCGCTGTGGCACAGACCTCAACTTCAGAGCAGAGCAGCGCAACCCCGTCGGCGGAGAACCAGGTTCGGTTTACGCCAGGATCCGAGCTCCGCGCGGTGTTGGAAAAGACGGTTGATGCAAAGAAAGCCAAAGAAGGAGATGTGGTGCACGCGAAAACGTTGGACGAGATCAAGTCTGGGACACAGGTGATTGCGCCTCGAGGATCAAGGGTAATCGGGCACGTGGTTGCCGCCACCCCGCACGGGAAAGATACGCCTTCACGCCTGGAGATTGCCTTCGACAAGCTGGAGCTGGAGAATGGTTCGGAAGTTCCTCTGCAGGCCACGATCCAGGCCCTGTCCAACCCACTGAACAATATGAGCGCGGGATACGACAACGCGGGGCCGCCTATGGGTGGAGGGAATAGCCCGATGGGTGGCGGGAATGGCCCGGTGGGTGGAGGCGCCCGCACTGGTGGAATGCAACCCAGCCAGCCAGCTGGGGCTCCAAACGCCGGCAATATGGGCAACGCAGGTGGAGCATCGTCACAAAACGCTCCGAGCGGTGGGATCTCCTCGAATGCGCAAGGAGTCCAGGGTATTTCAGGAGTTTCGCTGAGCCCAGGCCCGGCTCACGATTCAATGCTTACGTCTGAAAAGCACAACGTGAAGCTGGAAGGCGGCACGCAGATGGTTTTACGCGTGGAATAGCAGCCCGTCGACAGTCCCGAGGCGAAAATTAGATAAACATTTCGTCCTGCGCCACAGGCGACGTAGTCCGCTGACGCCGTTTTCCGGCAAACAAGAATTCCATTCCGGCGACGACGCCCTGGAAAAGACCCGATGCCTGGCGCACGGGTGAAACAACTGTCTTCTGGACCAGTTCCGTAGTCTGCTCCACTCGGTCGAGCGTGCGGCCGAGCAATTCATCGGCACGAATCACCTGCAGCCGTGTGCGGTCAATTACATCGCTGACCGTGGCATCGATGCGCTCTAGCTGCTTGCGAACGACGGTGCTCGATTCGCTGGCATTGGTCACAAGAGTTTCCACTTTCGGGCGCAAATCGGCGAGCATGGACTGCACTAATTCCGCGGTCGGCAAAACCTTACCACGCACTTCGCTGGCCAGAGCTTCCAAACGAGCGGTGCTCTGCCGAACCGCCAGATACATCGCGACAAGTATTCCAGCCTGAATGACCACAGCGGCCGCAGTGACAGCGATGAAGATCGTCAAGTTTTCCATAGGATGCTCCGCCCGCAGCACGGCGAAACGGAGGACAGATTACTGATTCTGTGTGCCGGCGCCTTCGGGCCTGGTTACCTCCTGGTACGCCTGTTTGCCTGCTTCATAGGCAGAACGGAATTGCTCCTTCTGCTGATTCAGAATGTCACGGCCGCGGTCAGCCCATCCGCCGGCTTGCTCGCGGGCCTGACGGGCGCGCTCGCGCATGAAGTCGCGACCTTCTTCGGCCTTCGAACGCAACGCCTCGCGTGTTTCACTCCCGGCACGCGGGGCATACAGAATTCCAGCCACGGCACCCAAACCGAGCCCCGCCAAGAACCAAACAAAACTATTACTGTCTCTGTCCGACATAAGAAGGCCTCCAATCATTCCGACCTAACGGGATGGTAGCACCCGATATGGCGAATTACAATTCGTCGCAGTACGTAGTGGTGCAGTTCGACAAGGAGGCGATCCAAGCGCGCGGTTATTGTGTCGCAAGCAACTCGACACTTCGCGCGGATTGCCCAGATCCCTCGCTACGCAAAAGCGGCTTACTCGAGATGAACAATCAAACTCCACCACAGCCCAGTTTTATGCGACCGCGCCACTTGCGCTAACGGCCTACAAGCGAGACAATGTGCCCTCACGGGGTGGGGCTTTCGTGTCGGACAGAAAGTATCGTCAGCGCGGATATCAGGACAGCGGCGCCGACCGGCCGAAACCATCCGGTGAAAAGCCAGTCAAAAAGGATACCTTCGGTCCCCGTCCAGTGCACATGCCGGGGACGCATACGGTCTCGCGATGTGCCCAATGCGGGACTTTGTTGCCGCCTGGAATTGATGCAAGTGGCCGATGTCCCAAGTGTGGCTTTGAGTTGCACTCCTGCCGCCAATGCACGTATTTCGATACCTCCAGCCGATTCGAATGCAGCCAGCCGATTCCGGAACGGATTTCGCGAAAAGACGAGCGCAACCAATGCACGTTCTACTCGATGCGTGTACGGGTTGAAAAGGAAACTTCCACTCCGAGTGCAACTCGACCAGTGGATGCGCGCCAGGCCTTCGAGAATCTATTCAAGAAATAAATTGATGGTCGATCCAGCAACAGTCGCTGAGAATTCACGGTTTCAGCGTTGGTCTTATCAGAACTTCGCTGGCGAATGACTGCGGCGCCTGTGTCACGAGCATTTGCACGACATGAGCGACGTCGTCCGGCTTGAGCATCCTGCTGGCGTCTTTGCCAGTGTGAGGGCTCAATTCCGTGTCCACCGATCCGGGACAGATGACTGCAACCTGAATGTTGTAGCCGCGCAGCTCCTCGGCAACCGAATAGCTCAGTCCGTTTAAACCCCACTTGGACGCAGCATAGGCGGCGCCATTCGGCAATGCATTCTTGCCCGCGAGCGAAGAGATATTGATGATGTGACCCGTGCGGGCCCGAATCATTAGCGGCGCAAAAGCGCGGATGCAGTAGTAGACACCGCGAAGGTTGGTGTTCAATATGGCATCCCACGAATCTGGCGGCATTTGGTGTAGAGGACCACCAAAGCCCCCTATCCCAGCATTGTTTACCAGAATATCGAGTCGGCCATAGGTGGACGCAACGTGCCTGGAAAGCTTTTCCACCGAGTCAAGGTTTGAAACATCGCATGGCGCAACTTCTGCCTTGCCGCTTTGGGAGATGTCCTTGGCAGTTGCCTCGAGCGGCCCGCGCTGACGCCCGCATAGGACCACCGCGGCTCCCATCGACGCCAGCTTCCGCGAAATCGCCGCACCAATACCTCGTCCGGCTCCAGTTACGACTGCGACTTGGGCCTGCAACGGCGGAGTTTCAGGGTTGGCCATTTTAGCACTCACAAAACTACCAAACCGGTGTTGTCCCGCATCTTACAACTTAAAGCATTATCGGACTTGCCGACTTGCCTTCGTTGAGGTACATACTTATAATCCGCTCACCGGGCCCAGGACTATATCTTGGGGATGTTCCATAAGGGCGTGAGCTTCCGGGTTTCGACGCATGAGCTGGCGAAGCTCATGACCGAGAGCCCGGGCACAAAGTCTTCCCGGGAGCAGGTTGTCATCGCCGATTCCCAAAAAACCTAAGGAGCCTTTGGAAATGAAGACCAGTCTAGTGGCGATTGTGCTGGCGTTTGCTGCAGTCGCCTGGGGCCAGCAGAGCGCAACGCAACCGCAAACGCAGCCCACCGCGCCGGCGCAAGCGGCGCAACCGGCGCAAGCCGCGCAGAGTGCTGCTCCAGCCCAGCCGCAGCAGAAGAAAGAGATCAAAGATCCGGCCGAATACAACGCATATGTGGGTGCAGTAACGCAAAAGGACCCCGCGGCGAAGATCAGCGGGATCGAAGCTTTCCTGACGCAATATCCGAATAGCGTCATGAAGGAAGACGCCCTGGAAATTCTGATGGGAGCTTACCAGCAAACCAACAATCAAGCCAAGATGATTGACGCTGCGCAGCGATTGTTGCAAGCGAATCCCAACAATCTGCGCGCTCTCGCTTTGCTGACTTACATCAAGCGCGCCCAGGCTGAGGCAGGACAGAGTCCGCAGCAGAATCTGGCAGATGCCGCTCAGTACGGCAACAAAGGCCTGGATGCTCTGAAAACTGCTCCCAAACCGGACGGCATGTCGGACGCTGATTTTGACAAGCTTAAGACGCAGATGGGGGTGATATTCAACGGGGCTACGGGAATCGCAGCGCTGCAGAACAAGGATTATGGAACGGCACAAACCAACCTGCGCGCCGCGGTACAGGGAGATCCCAACGATCTGCGCAACGTTTATCCTCTGGCTCTGGCAGATCTCACCGGAACTCCGCCGAACCAAGTGGAAGGACTGTTCTTCATCGCTCGGGCCGCAAATCTCGCCGCGGGATCTCCGGGGCAAGCGCAGATTGAGAATTACGGCAAGAGCCAGTACGTCAAGTACCATGGGTCCGATCAGGGTTGGACGGACGTTTTGGCGAGTGCCAAAACCAATCCATTGCCTCCTGCCGGCTTTGACGTCACGAAGTATGTTCCTCCGACTCCGGCCGAGCAGGCTGCCGACCTGGTGAAGAACAAGACTCCGAATGATGTGAAACAGATGAGCTTTGCGGATTGGGAACTAGTGCTTTCAGCGGGCAAAACGGAGGATCAGGACAAGGTCTGGAGCGTGATTAAAGGGATTCCACTCCAGATGGAAGGTTTAGTCATTGCCGCAACTCCCACGGAAATACAGATCGCGGAAAGTCAGGATGACATCGATCAGAAACGGGCTGATATTGTTGTCACCATGTCCGGGACCATCCCCGCGAGCCTGATGCCAAAGGTCGGCGCCAACCTGCAGTTCGAGGGAACTCCCGTTTCCTACACATCAAGCCCGTTCGTCATGAACATGGAGAAGGGTGCGCTGCTCACAGCGAAGAAGCCAACGCCCGCAAAGCGTCCGGCACACCGTCCTACCACATCTCAGCAGTAAACACTTTCAACGACGAGGGCAGCTCCGCTGCCCTCTATCTTTTTCATCACGTAGACAAATCACCTCGTGCCGCAAACCGATTGCGCTTCCGTTACTACTTCCGCGCCGGGGTGGGCTGGAAGCTGGCTAGTTGGAAGGGAACGGGCGGAGGGCTGGCGGAGATTGTCGTCAAGAAACGCACTGACATAATCCCGGACTGCTGAGACGGCTGAGTCAGCATCCATGGCGCCGGTCTTGACTGCATCCTTGGCCAACCAGACTGCGTCGGACGGAGTGACGTGTTCGGCTCCAGGAAAATTCACCGCAAGCCGCGGCCCGCGCAGATTGCTCCAAAGGCGGCAACGATCCTCGCTCCACTTCTCACCGTCCATCACCATCATCAGCATCGGCGTGCGAGTTTGTTGGATCAGAGACTCCGGTACATGAGCATCAAGAAGCACCGCCGCCTTAATGCGAGTGTCACGTTCGGCAGCCAGAAAAGCGGTTGTGCCACCCATCGAGTGACCCGCGACCGAAACCCGAGTTAAGTCGAACCTCCCCTTGAACGGGGAGTTCGCTTTGATATTCAGCCGGTGAAGTTCACTTATCACCAATCGCAGGTCTTGCAGACGAACTGCGACCGCAAACGACAAGGTTTGGTCATCACCGCGTACAGGCCCTCCCAAATGACTCCCGACCGCCGACTTGATCAGTCTGCCGTCGGGAAACTCTACGGCGGTTGCTTCGTGCGTGTGGTCGACGGAAGCAACCACGTAACCGCGGCTGGCGAGATCTTCCGCAATAAATGTGTAGTCTGTAAATGTGGCTGTATAGCCGGGGGTGAACACGACGACCGGATGGCTGCCTTCTTCCATTGGAGCATCGAGGCAGCTATTGGTCGTGACCACAGGCAGCTTGACTCCTACGAGTTCAGAGAAGTACCCCCAGACCTTTTGTGATGTGTAAGCTGCAGGTTTGCAGACGGTAGTTTGCGAGATGGGGTACCAGAATCGGACCAGCAGCTCTCTAGCAGTGCCATTCGACGAGTAAGGGTCCTTACGTAGTGAATCCATTAAGTTCAGAACACGGGTGCCGACCTGAGCAGGCCCCGTGGGAGACGGGACGGCTGCCACCGTGTTCGCAACCAAAGCGGATCGAACCGTAGCTCGCAGAAAAGCGCCGCGTCGGGTTATTCCCGTCCCGGACAGAGTGATCGTCTGGGGACTGTCGCTACTGCTATCGCTGATCGAGACCTGTGCAGAGCGCGCGCCAGTGCGCGCAGGTTTGAAGGTTAAGGTCAATGTGCACGAAGCTGCCGCTGTGACGCTCGTACCACAGTTGTTTGTTTGAGAGAAGTCTCCCGGATCTGTACCGGCGATGTTGACACTCTTTATGGTCAGCGGCGATGCACCGACGTTCGTTAAAACGACTTGCCGAGGGTTGCTCGCAATATTTTCGAACACATTCCCGAAATTCAAAGTGTTGGGTACAAGCTCGACAGTACCGGATGACACGGTGACCGTAGCTGGGGCCGATTTGGTTGCGTCCTCGACGGTGGTGGCAGTTACTGTGACAGTGGAGCTAGCAGGCGCGCTGCTCGGCGCAGTATAGGTTGACGCTGTGCCGCTGCTGGTGTTCGTCGGAGAAACAGTTCCGCAGCCCGGAGAGCAAGCGGTTTTGGACTGAGTTGCGGTCCAGGTCACGCCCGCATTGCTGGGATCATTACCGACGGTTGCGGTAACAGGGAGGGCGATGCTCAGCGGAACCAGTGCACCGATCGGCGTGACCGACACCGTCACGGCGAGGAACGTGACATCGGTGGAAGTGGAAACGGCGCCGTTGAAGACAGACGTGGCCGTAATTGACACATCGACGTTGCTGGCGGGCGGGGTGTTCGGCGCACTGTATGTCGTGGGAGTCCCACTTGCAGTGTTCGCAGGAGCGATCATGCCACACGGGGCGGTTGAGCAGGAAAGAGTCCAAGTGACCCCTTTGTTTTCCGGATCGTTGGTCACGGTCGCCGTCAGCTGGATAGCTCCGCCGATTTCCACCGTGCCAGCAGTCGCCGAGATAGCGATCGTAGTACCCGGGACCGTTATGTCGACGGAGTTGGTGATGGCGGGATTCGCCGCTGACGTAGCCGTGATCGTCACTGACAGGTCGCCTGCCGGAAAGGCTTTTGGCGCTGTGTAAGT
>Ga0187778_10000508_pt1 | contig 27700 bp, 27 predicted proteins | sample 1015_Q2_SP5_20_M_FD_132418 | JGI IMG/M metagenome (GOLD analysis project Ga0187778, IMG submission 132418) | Tropical peat soil microbial communities from peatlands in Department of Meta, Colombia - 1015_Q2_SP5_20_MG | ecosystem: Environmental > Terrestrial > Soil > Wetlands > Peat | place... | reverse complement strand
CGATGAGCGGGATGTGGAAACGGAGCCATGGTGCGGGTATTGGGGCACCGCCAGACGAAAGGGGCGGCAACAGATCACTCGAACCTACCGCCACCGCGCCACATCTCGACTCTACAGATTCGCAGTCTCAGGTCGACCAGCCGGTCATGGCTGAATCCGAACGTTATCGGTGGAAGTTACTGTTCACGGCGGTGCTTTCCCTTCAACAGATGACGCGAGTCTGGCATCCGGGACGCCGCCTGGGGTGGGACACAATGGCTGGGATCATGATCGCTACGTTGATCACCAGTCCCGGCGCAAACCATCGATGGATTGCGTTGAGCAGCAGCACCGTACCTTCGACACCGAGCACGATGGCGGCCTGTGCGAGCATCACTTGCGAGTGGGCAAACCGCTGTTTGTCAGCAAGTCAGTGAACTCATGCCATTGCTGCATCCGCTGTGCCCAGGACTGGTTCCTGCTGGGAATGGGAATCAGGTAGAAGACATAGGTCGCACTCGCCAACAGGAACAGAAATGCCATTGCGGCTGTCGCTGACTCGACGGGTGTGACCCACGGAACCTGGTGGTTCTCAAAGAACAACTTAAGTTGGCTATACGGGGATTGAAACAACCCGAAGCAGACTATGATGACCAAGAACCACGTATACAGTACCAGTTTGATAATGAAGCCAAGCTGCGTCTTTCGAACAGCGATAAATGGGGTGGCGACGGTCGGAACCAATAGCAGAACCACCATGCCCGTGTGCAGCGGAGTGCACGTACCGCGTGTATCCAAGGCATTGCATGAGCACGATCAGCATCGTGCTTGAGCCGGCGTTCTCGCTCGCGCAGTAGCGGGTAATTGCGATCGTTGCGATACACGCTGTCGGCCGACGCGGCGTTAGGCGGCCGACTCCACATCCAGCAGCCCCTTGATCGGTGCGTGCGGTGCGGCGGACGCGGCGCCCAGAATCGAATTCAACGCAGCACGCTCCACGACCTCATGCCGCAGAAGCTCTTGAGCGAGAGCATCGAGCTCTCTGCGGCGGGCAGACAGGGTATCCCGCACGCGCTCGCCGGCGCCGGACAGGAGCTTCTGTACCTCTTCATCGATTGTTTCAGCGGTCCGCTCACTGTACTCAGCGCGGGGCGGCCGCGCGGCTTCCGGCAGATAGAGCGCGGGACGGGCCGCTTCAAAGGTCGCCGGTCCAAGAACGTCGCTCATTCCGTACCGCGTGATCATCTGACGGGCGAGATCGGTAGCGCGCTGGAGATCGTCCTGGGCACCCGTCGAGACCTCCTGGAAGACGAGTTGCTCCGCTCCACGTCCACCGAGCAGTACATCCAGCCGATCGAGCAGCTCGCCGCGCTTAAGCAGGTAACGATCCTCTGTGGGTTGCTGTTGCGTGTACCCTAGCGCGCCGATACCACGTGGGATGATCGAAATCTTGGCAACCTTGTCGGCAGTTGTGCGCGACTCGGCGATAAGCGCGTGGCCCGCCTCGTGGTAAGCGACCGTTTCGCGCTCCTTCGCTGTCATTACCCGGCTCTTCTTCTCGACGCCCGTAATCGCGCGATCGATGGCTTCTTCGAAGTCGCTCATCTCCACCACTGCCTTGTTCCGGCGTGCGGCGCCCAGCGCAGCCTCGTTGACGATGTTCGCGAGGTCAGCCCCTGCGAGACCCGCCGTCTTTCCGGCCACGGCCTTCAGGTCCACGTCCGCACCGAGTACCAGGCGCTTGGCATGAACCCGTAATATCTGCTCGCGTCCCTTGATGTCGGGTCTGTCGAGGGCTACGTGTCGGTCAAAGCGGCCGGGACGCAAGAGCGCCGGATCGAGGATCTCCGGTCGATTCGTAGCCGCCATGATAATGACGCCGCTCTGCGTATCAAAGCCGTCCATCTGCACGAGGAGCTGGTTGAGCGTCTGTTCGCGCTCCTCATTTGTGGCGAGACCGCTCACTCCGCGGGCTTTACCGAGTGCATCCAGCTCGTCGATGAAAATGATGCAAGGGGCGAGCTTCGTGGCCTGCTGAAACAAATCGCGCACGCGCGCGGCTCCGACGCCCACGAACATCTCGACGAACTCCGAGCCGCTGATCGAGAGGAAGGGCACGGCCGCCTCGCCCGCGACGGCCTTGGCGAGCAACGTCTTGCCGGTCCCGGGCGCGCCCACGATCAGCACGCCTTTCGGGATCTGGCCGCCGAGTCGCCGATAGCGCTCGGGATTCTTCAGAAAGTCGACCACCTCCATCAGCTCGTCCTTTGCTTCGTCGATGCCGGCAACATCGGCAAAGCGCACTCCCGTTTCTTTCTGCACGAACACTTTCGCCTTGCTCTTGCCCACATCGAGGAGAGTCCCCAGCTGGCCGGTACCCATGCGTCGCATCAGAAAACTCCAGATCAGAACGAAAATCAGTACCGGGGCAACCCAAGCGAGCAAGGTGGACAGCCAGCGGTTTTCGACCTGCGCGGAAAAACGCACCTTTGCCGCCTGCAACTCGGCGATCAGGTCGTTATCGGGGACCCGCGCGGTGACGAACGCGCGCTGTTCGAGGTTGTCGCGAGGTAGGGATTTCCAGACATCCGCGGGCAGCAGGTTTTCCGTGCCGCGAAAGTCAGCCGTTCCCGAGAGGGAGTCGTCGCTGATCAGGACTTCTCTGATCTTCCCCGCGTGCAGCAGGAGCTTGAAGTCGCTGTAGGCGAGCGTCTCGACGTGGCGGCTGAATATAATGCTCTGCAGTGTCAGCATTGCGACGATCACGAACACGAAGTACCAAAGGGAAAAATGGCGTTGCTTATCCATGAGACGCGGCCTCGGTATTTGTCGAACCTAGTGCGGTAGGCTCACAGATGGCTGACTGAAGGGGTGAGAGTAATGGGCAAGACACTCTGCTTCGCGGCCTCTCACGATGCGCCGGCCGCGCAACGGCCCGCGCTCAGCGGTGATGACGGTGCATTGTCGCTCACCGGAGCACTCGCCATCGAAGTAGAGTACCACCCAATCCTGGGTACGGCCGAGCTCGTGGGCGCGCGCGGTGTTCGAGTACAGCGCCGTATACTCCCGCTCCCCTCGCCGGGTGTGCAGAATCGACAGCCAGGCCTCATGTCGTGGATTGAACCGCCGGGGGGCGATGCGCGGCAGCGCACCCCTCGCGGAGTCCTCGCGGTACTGTCGATCGACGTCCAGGATCTCTGCGACGGGCGGAAACGGCGCGCTCTCCGGAATCGATCTGCGACCCACGCGTCCCAGCCGTCCGGCGAGGGCGTCGCGGATACCAGCGAGCCGCTTGGATCCTACACCGAGGACTTCCAGCCGACCGTCATGAGCCGCTGACTCCAGCTCCTCGAGCGTGTCGATGCCGAGCCTCTCGTGGATGTCTCGGGCGGTCTTCGGGCCGACGCCGGGCACGCTCCTGAACAGCTCCACGGGGTCGCTCTCGCCGCGCAGGCGCTCAAGCATCGGCAGGCGCCCAGTGGTCGCCAACTGATAGGTCGAGCGGGCGAGACGCTCACCTATCGTGGGGAGGCTCTTGAGTCCGGCGGCACCGTGTTCTTCGATCAGCTCGCTGATCGGCTCGGGCCAATTGCGAATGGTTCGGGCAGCAGCCCGATAAGCCCTGATCCGGTAGGGATTCGCATTCTGCTCGGCGAGAATTTGCGCGACCTCGTCGAACCGCGCGGCGATGCTGGCATTCAACGGGATTGCGGGTCGGGCGGACATTCCGCTGCGGAGCCTATCCCTGATGGGAATACCGCAGCGGAGCCGACTCGCCCGTTGTGAACGTCGGCAGCGGTGCCAGCCGTTTGTGATATTCAGCCACGAACTGCAGTGTGCAAATCAGTCCCCACTGGTCGGGGCCACTGCTGCAGCCGCCATGTCGAGGCGGCCGAGATGTCGCACGATCTCCATTATTCGGCTCCGCTCACAGCCGGTGACGGCGTGCCACACGATCGGGCGTGGCGGGTGAACCCTGCGGTGGGCAATCCTTGCACCTAAGACGGCACCGAGACAAGAACATAATACGCAGCATTCGGTATCGAGCGGCTTTGCCACAATACGTATAGGTACGTGGGGGCCGAGTTTCCCGCGAGCTGCCGCGGCGGCGGGCTCAGCCTCGGACAGATGCTTCGGGAGCGCGAATCAGGATGAGTCCGAGCGACGCACCCGGCCAGTGGACACGCATCAAGACTGTACACGGGGTTTCGACGTGAGCCTGCCTGAGTATCTGTTCACGCTCTCTAATCTGCAGAACCCGAGGCGCTGAGTCGTGCTGCTAATGTTGGCCTGGCGCAATCTCTGGCGCCGCCCGCAGCGGACGCTACTCAGCCTCGCAAGCATCATCGTTTACGCCATGATCAAAGAGAACACCCTGCGCATCTTCGACAGCTACACACAGTTTCAGGCCACCGGCTATGCCGCAGATCCGGCCATCGACCGGGTGATCGAGCAGCCGCAACGGCTCATGGATGATGCGGCCTCCATCGACGGCATTACCGCCGTGGCACCGCGGGTGAACGGCGTTGCCATCGTGGCAAACGGCGAGCGCAGCTACGGCGGTCGTTGCCGGTGTCGATCCCGCGAGAGAGCCGAGAATATCTAGCATCGCCGGAACCATCCGTGCGGGCCGTTTTCTCACGGCGGCCGACCGCGACGCCACGGTGCTCGGCGACGGCCTCGCTCGCAATCTGCAGGTGTCCATCGGCGGCCAGGTGAGTCTGCTGGGCGCGGCGCGCGACGGCTTAATCGGCACCTGAGACCGGGTCTCCAAAACCGTGGGCCGGATTTTTCAGTCTCAGCGTCAAAGGCTGGTTAACTTACTGAACTTTAAGGTGAAAAGGAATCGGCGGTGCCCAATATTTCAGTAGCTACGGCACACCCCCGCTGAGCTGCCGGAAGCGGCCAGATTAAGGACGCGCGAGGAACGCGACTCATCGTCTCCCAGACTACCTACCGCTTGCGTGGTGACGCACTCCCTGCAGCGCAGGTTCGTTCCTTACCGCTTTCCAGCACATCGAACATCAACCGAGCGCCCGCGGTGTCATCCGTATCTCACGCAATGGCGTGCGGCGCCCACCTCGTCTATAGGTGACACTGAAGCGAGAGCCAAGACGCCACCGCGAGAGACAACGGGCTGCCGGCACGAAGTATGACGAACGCAAGAGCACCGAGCGCGTGCGGCGATCGCCTCAGCGCTCGGCATAAATCGTCGAACAAAACCGCGGACCACGTATGCGAGCTGCGGCGACGCTGATAAGCTCAAGAACGAAACTACCTACTCAACGAAAAGAACCGCTGTTTATTGCAACCTTGTAAACCGGAGCGCTTATGAAATCGAAGAGAAAAGCGACCAAGCCAGTCACGCTGCTGACGAAGATCCAGTCGTTGCTGGGTGACGTGCTCGATGAGCTTTCGTCCATTGAAAAGAGTGTCGAAAGGAATGTTCGCGAACTGCTTCAGTCGGCGGAAACATCTGTCTCCAAAGCCAAGGATTTAATTACTCCTGTGTTGGCTTTTACGGGGCCGAACAAACCTGTGCGAAGCAAGCGACGAGCGGGGGCAAGGAGATCAAGACCTGCGCGACGCGCCCGGTGAGCCACACTGTCAGCGTGCAGCTCGCGCGAGCCGCTTCAAACTGGCATATGGGTTCTTTGATTTCGCAGCGGTAGGAGATCATCATGGGATCGACCATAAAGTGGCTACTCGCACTCGGTGTCGGGGTTGCCGGCGGCTGGGCGCTCAGAAGCCTGTCTGACACACCCGAAGGCGCCGGTGTAAAGCTCCTCGAGATCGGCATCAAGGCCAAGGAGCGGTTATCGGCCTGGTCGGCAATCGAGCGCGAGCGTCTGGAAGATATGCTGGCCGAGGCTCAATCCAACATCGCACGCGAGCGCGCGGCTGCAGGCACGTCGGCACACGAGGGCCGGCGCTCGCGTAGACGGAATGCAGGGACTGCGAGCCGCGAGAGCAAGGCGGCGAAGAGCAACGTAACCAGCTTCAATTCGTAGGGAACAGAATGCCGGATGATTCCCGGAGGGCTGCCAAGGGCTCGGGGGCCAAGGCAGGCTCGAGGCGGTCCGGGGAGTCATTGCCCCGCCGGGAGTCGGGCGCGGAAACCAAAGAGCCGCTCGAGCGCACTGACGAGGCACTGCGCCTGGTGCATCATCATCCGGGATATCTGCGGATTCGAGCGGGCGCGTTCCTGCAGGCGCAAGCGGATGGCCGGCTCGTCACTTCGGCGCGCACCGCAGCCGAAACAGCACCCGGATTTCGCTCCTGGTCCTTGAACCCAAGGACCGGTAGCGTCGTGATCCAATACGAGCCCGCCGCCATCGAAGCCGACGATCTGCTGCAGCACATCGCCAAGCGCGCGGGATTCCGCGGCGTCACGATCTCGACTCGCACCAAGGCGAATCGCCGCGAATTGGTGGGCGCATTCCTCGACGGAGTGCAGAACGTCAACCGGGCGGTAGCTGAGCTGACGGGCGAGAGAGCGGATCTGCGGGAGTTGGTGCCGGTGGCGCTGGTTGCAGTCTCCATCGTGTCCTTTCTGGCCAATGACCCGAGCAGCCGCCTGCCGCATTGGTTCGGCGCTCTCTACCGCAGCTATCGGGTGTTCATGCACTGGCATCGACGAGAGGTTCGAACGCGCGAAAGAGTCGCCCGGCAAGCCGAGGAGCGCAGGGGGTCCGGGAATTAGGGCGGCGATCCTCGGCGAGTGTAGCGCTCCGGCCAGTTTTCCTATTCGGCCCAGTCACTTATAAATGCGGTCCCAGAGTGGGGATAGTACGGATTGCCACCTATATACCCTCCGTCCCGCGCTGGTAGGATTTGCCGATGGCCAGAGAAACGGTTAACAAAAAGAGCGGGGCGTCGCGTCGGGCAGGCAAGCCGGAGGCGAAAAACGCCAAGCCGCAGGCGAAGGAGGCGCAAGACCTGCGGTCGATGCTCGAATCGTATTTACCGGCTGGTTCGCCCGGGCGCACTGCAGCGAAGATCGCTGCAGCGGCAGGTGGCGCGCTCATCGCAGCTGCAGTGCTGGGTGTGGGTCCGGCAGCGCTTGCCGGAGCAGCGGGGTACCTTGTGTATCGCGAGACCCATCGTTAGGTGCAAGGCACGCGGCGCGCGGGGAGCAGGTCGCTTCGGCGCGCTGCGGTGACGTATGTCCGATATCGCATTGGTCAGGCACCATTCCCTATCGATTGCGAAGGCAAAAGCTCAGGTGCAGAAAGCTGCCGATGCGCTTGCTGCCGAGCATGGTCTCAGCAGCGAATGGCGTGGCAACACATTGCATTTTCACCGCACGGGTGTCCACGGCGAGATCCACGTCAGCGAGTCGGAAGTTCGGCTGCATGCCACCCTCGGTCTGCTGCTGAAACCCTTCAGAGCAACGTTCCTCAATCACATCGAGCGCGACCTGGGCAAGTACCTGCCCGAGCTCAAGCCCGCGGCCAAGGCAAAAAGACCGCCAGGAAAACCTCGGCAGCGCAACGGCGCTGAGCGCGCGTGAACCGAGATAGGTCGCTGTTCAGCGCCCGCCGCGCTCTGAACGGGAAGGAGCGGCCGGAGCTCGGAAAGCACAAAGCCACGCGCCCGATACGCGCGCAGCGCAAGGTAGCGGACCCGACCCGCGCGCAACTGCGGACCTTCAACGACGGGCCTGGTCGCGCCAGTATCGTCGGCGTGCGCGAAGGCTCTGCCGAAGCCAGCGCGCTCGCCGCCTGGCTCACTGAACGGATCGATGTCATTCGCTTCGAGTCCAGGCCGGCCGCCGGCGCCATGTACGTCGACTACGACGATGGCAGCGCTCTGCCCGGCCGCTTCCTTCGTAGCCTGCGGGACAAGATCCACACACTGAACCATCCTCGCCCCGAACCCTTCACCATCACGCCCATGCACTCGCTGCAGGGGCGTGTCCGAGTGCGAGTCACCGGCATCGGGGAACACGAGCTCGCCACGCTGACAATGCTCGCCGCCGGACTGCCGGGCGTGAGGCATACCAAGCACATCCGCGGCGGACGCACGATGCTGGTCGTGTACGACCCCGAGAAGGTGAGCGAACGATTCATCGTGGCCGGGCTGCTGAAGAGCGATCCGGTCGAATGGGCCCGTGAGTGGCATGAGCCGACTCCGACGCGGTGGCTCGGGGCTCTGTCCGGCACATCGACCCTTATTGCGTGCCTTGTGAGGGCAGCGCCCTTTCCGCTGCTCGCCTTTGCAGTCGTACTGAGCACGCTGCCGGCGCTTGGCCGCAGCATCTCCGCGCTTCGTGAAGGCCGCATCAGCATCGATCTGCTCGATGTGGCGGCGACATTTGCGGCTCTCGCCACACGCCGGCCCATCACGGCCGCGTTTGTGATCTGGATGGTGGGTGCGGGCGATCTGTTGCTCGATATCTCGGCCAACAACACCCGCTCTGCTCTCTCGATGCTGATGCGCCGCAAGGAGCCGAATGCGCTGCGCGTGCTGGCGCACGGCGGCATCGAGACGGTGCCGGTCAGCGCGCTGAAAGCCGGGGAGCGTTTCCTCGTACACACGGGGCACAGCGTGAGCGCCGACGGCATCGTCGTGTCGGGCGTCGCGGAAGTGGATGCCAAGGCGCTCACCGGCGAGTCGCGGCTACTGCCGAAGAAAGCCGGCGATCCAGTGTTCGCCTCGACGGTCGTGGTTGCCGGCGAGCTGGTCGTCGAGGTGGACCGTTCGGGCAAGAATACCGAGGCCGCAAAGATCGAAAGCATCCTGAATACCGTAGGGTCAAAACCGCTCACGCTGCAGCGCAACGCGCTCGACATCGCCGGCAAGCTCGTGCTACCGACTTTCGGCGTTGCCGCACTTGCTGCTGCACTTTCGGGCGACGTGACGCGCGGTGTGTGCGTGCTCATCACCGACTTCGGAACGGGCTTTCGCATCGCTGTTCCGACAACGGCGCTGACGGCCATGGCTCTCGCCGCGCGCGAAGGAGTGCTCGTCAAAGGCGCGCAATACCTGGAGCGGCTCGCGAAGGCCGACGTGATCATTTTCGACAAGACCGGGACGCTGACGAGCGGCGTGCCGGAGGTGGTCGAGGTCGTCACCCGACGAGGGATGAAGGAATCGAGCCTCATCAAATGGTGTGCTTCGGCCGAGGCGCGGCACGACCATCCGGTGGCCAAAGCGCTGAAGTCGTATGCGCAGGAACAGGGCATTCGGCTCGCCGAGCCCGACCCGGGATCCGAGGACTACGCTGTCGGGCTTGGGCTCTCCGCGCTCGTCGAAGGGCATCAGGTGCGTGTCGGTCGGGCGAGGTGGATGGAGAGCCAGAAGCTCAAGATCAGTCCTGCGTTCAGGAGGCACCTCGCGCGCTTCGAGCGCAACAGCAGGTCGAACCTTTGTGTTGCAGTCGACGGCGACGTGATCGGACTGGTGTGCTACTCCGACGGCACTCGTCGCGAGAGTGCCGCCATCGTTGAACGATTGCAAAGCGGCGGTCGGCGCAGAATCGTGCTGCTGTCGGGCGACAGCCCGCAAGTCGTGAAAAGCCTGGCACGCTCGGTCGGAATCGACGAAGCCGCCGGCGGCCTGCTGCCGCACGAAAAGGCGGACTATGTCAGGCGATTGCAGGAATCCGGCAGTGTCGTGGCCATGGTGGGTGACGGCATCAACGATGCGCCCGCCCTGGCGGCGGCGGACGTGGGAATCTCGATCGCGGGCAGCACGGATGTCGCAGTCGAGACCGCCGACGTGGTGCTGCTCAGCAATGGCCTCGCGCGGCTGGAGAAGGCCTTCGAGGTGAGCGACCGGGCGATGCTCAGTGTCCGGCAGAATCTCGGCATCGTCATCGTGCCGAACGCCATTGCGATCGCCCTCGGCGCGTTGGGGCTCATCGGCCCTCCCTTGGCTGCCATCATCAACAATGGCGCCACCATGCTTGCCGTGCTGGTTGGAACGGCGCCGCTCCTGAGACGATCGAGACGCCATCCGCAACGCGGCGCGAGCTCCGAGCGCGAACCAGCGGCCCAGGGCGGCGACCGCCAGGCGGCCGCCTCGACGACCCGATTTCCGGGGGCACCCGGTCTGCCGACTGAGGCGGCCGACGCATGACTCCAGTGACGCCGCTCGCACTGAGGACGTTTCGGATCTTCCTGCTGCTCGCATCCGCCCCCGGGATTGAGAAGCATTTGACTCGCCTTGTGAAGGCGGCGCTCGAGTGGTGGTCGGGCAAGAAGATCGCCGTGATCGGTCCGACCGCCGCCGGGAAGGACAGCTTCCTCGCGCGGCTGCAGAATCGCGACATTCCCCTGGTTCACTCGAACTCTGCTATGGGCGAGAAGGTCAAGTCCTTTGCGGTGAGGCTGGCGCTTTCCAGCCGTCAGGTCATCGACATCACCTGCAAGGGCGTCATCAACATCGGCGGCGAGGCCGACTACCGCGATGACCCCTCCGGCTGGCTCTTGGTGTGCAAGGACGCCGATGTCGTCTTTTATGTGATGACCGTCAGCGATCTCATCAGGAAGCGGTTCCTCAAGGACCGGCGGATCCGTCAGGACCTCGATTGGCTACTGACCGCATTGCCGCATCTCAAACCGGGCGCACTCATTCACATCGTGATCAACAAGATCGATGGCCAGATCGAAAGTCACACCGATTATCAAGCCTTGGCCGATGAGCTGGCGCAGGACCTCGGCGAGCTCGACCGGACGGTCAAAAGCGTCCTGCATCCGTACGAGGCGCGCTACACGGGTGCAACCCTGATCTCGATGAAGAACAAGCAGATCTACACCCGCGCGATCAACATCGTCTTTCGTGCAGTCTATTCCGCCTTCCACAAGACTGCCGCGCGCCGCAAGGCCGGATAATCCTCGTGCACGTCTACTGGCTTCTTCCCAACCGGGATCAAAGAGATGACCTCCTCGCGAGCGACGGCGAGAAGATCGTGTCGCTGCGACAGATTCTCGAACCGAGGCTGCGCCCGGCGGGATTCTCACATGGCGTACCGGCGGAACTGCTCGAGAAATGCGGACCGAAGCCGGCAGAGGTGCTGTTTGCGCAGCGGTTTCCTGACTGGAATGACGGCAGGCAGCTCTTCGCGGTATCGACGCCGGCAGGCGTCGATACCTCCGGAAGAGTTGTGCACCTGGGGCTTCTGTTCATTCTCGAACCGCATGAACGTCCGCGCTTCGACCTCCCCTGCGCTGGCCTCTCCGAGGATGACCAGTCCTACGCGCGTGCGTTGCTAGGGCGGCTCGCTTCAGTGCGGCGAGGCGACTTGTGGGCGCAAAGCGTCCGCGAACTCAGCGAGCTTTCCTCCCCTCGGGGACCGGCAACGAATGTCGAGCTGGAGCGCTCGGTCGTGCCCTTCCATGCGTTGTACAGCGTCGGACCCGGCGGCCTGGCGAAGAAGTCGACAACCTGGGGAAAGGCGCGCGCACGATCGACAATCCTGTTGCTGATCCTGATCGCCATAGGCTTCTGGCTTTCCGAGCGTGCCTGTCAACATTCCCCGCGGCCTTTAGTCTGGAGTGGAGCGGCACATGGCGTTTCTGCTGAAACCGAAAGAATCCGTGAGTGAAGGGATCACGCGTAACGTCAGGCGCCAGATCGAGAAGGCTCTCGAGCATCTCGACGCGGCGGCCGACCCCGGCCGGCGCGGCGATGAGGAGACCGAAGCGGTGGGGCAGGTCCGCAAGTGCTTCAAGCGAATACGGGCTGCGCTGCGCCTGGTGCGAGAGGAGCTCGGTGACGAGCGCTACCACGAGCAGAACTTGTGCTTTCGCGATGCCGCGCGGCCGCTCACGCAGGTTCGCGACGCCGGGATCCTCCTCGAGACCGCCGATAAGCTCCGGCAGCACTTCCCGAAGGCGATCGCGGCGGCTACCTTTACGGACATTCGACAGGCTTTGGTCGCAAATCAGGCCGAAGTTCGCCACCATGTGCTGGATGAGGACCAGGCCTGCACCAAGGTTCGGAACATTGCCGCGCGCGAGCTTGCGCGGCTTGCCGAGTGGAGACTCACGCGCGACGGCTGGGCCGCACTCGAGGCGGGCATCAGACGCGTCTACCGCGCCGGCCACCGAGCGCTCGCCTTGGCGGCGGAGAGCCCAAGCGTCGGGAACCTGCACGAATGGCGCAAGCAGACCAAGTATCTTTGGCACCAATTGCAGCTGCTCGAGCTGGCGTTGACGGGTGAGGAGAAAGAGCTGGTCGACAAGACACACAAGCTGTCGACCTTGCTCGGTGAGGATCACGACTTGGCAATGCTGCGGGAAACGCTGGCGGCCGACCCGCTGAGGTACGGCGGCCATCACACCCTCAAAGGCATCTTCGTCCTCATCGATCGCCGGCGCGGGGATCTCGAGCGGCAGGCCTTCACGCTCGGCCAGGAAATCTACAAGCATCCGGTAAGGATCTTCACGAACAGGATCGTGGCATCGATGAGTCACGAGGGCTCCAATGAAGAATGCCACCCGGCTTAGAAAAGCCTTGAAGGAATTGAGTGCCGACCCGCAGCTGCGCCAGGTCATCGCCACAGCCAGGCGCCAGTCCCGCGAAAAACGCCCAAGTCAAATCGAGAGTCTGGCCGGGCTGTACTTGCTGCTTGCGGCGATTGCTGCACGGTTCTCGAAGAAGAAGCGGGCCCGCGCACTCGATGAGCACATCGCCATCGTCCGGTCTCTCGTTCAGTTGAGTCTGCTGCTGAAGGAGAATGTCCTTGATCGGCCTGAAGTGAGGACATTCTTCAGTCGAAGCGCCAAACAGATTTCCCTCATCACGCGCGAAAGCCTCGGTCTCAGCATACCGAAGCGAAAACGACCCCGCTCCCGCCCGGCCGCGGGACGGCCGGCGCGGCGAACTTAGGTTAGCTGCGCCGCCATGTTTGGCAGGCGAGCGAGTGACTATCTGACTGCTTGCTTAAACGCACTTTTTCCTTGAGGCGTAGCGGGTAACAAACACTTCTCCGGCGCAGTTCGTACTCGGTTGCCTCGTTGAAAGCGGAGGCGGAGCGCGTGATCGCATCGCTCGACGACCTTGCTGCTGCGAGTCGATCGCTAGGGTCGTAACGGATTCGGCAGCGACCCTGAGCCAGAGCCGCGATGAACTAAAAAAAGAGTGCGTAGAATCGCGCTTTCGAATCAGCCAAGTCCCATCCTTACATGCCCAGAAATGACATCAATAATGATTTGTAACTACTTGAAATTTGTGCCAGGGAGACGATTTCAAACCCCGGGGAATTTCAGCTGGAGATTCAGCTTCTCTAACGCATTCCTCTAAGCGCGAGCAGTTCCGCGCCGTGCCGCTTCGATGGCGGCGATGTCGATCTTTTTCATTTTCATCATCGCCTCGAACGCGCGCTTGGCGGCAGCACGGTCGGGATCGGTCGTTGCGTCCAGCAGCGTCCGCGGGGTGATCTGCCAAGACACGCCCCATCTGTCCTTGCACCATCCGCACGCGCTCTCGGTGCCGCCGTTGTTGACGATCGCGTTCCAATAGCGGTCCGTCTCGGCCTGGCTGTCGGTGACGATCTGAAATGAAAAGGCTTCAGAGTGCTTGAACGCCGGCCCGCCATTGAGGCCAAGGCATGGCACTCCAAGTACCGTAAACTCGACCGTGAGCGCCTGTCCCTGTTTGCCATCCGGGTAGTCGCCCGGGGCGTAGTGGATCGCTGTCACGGCGCTGTCTGGAAAGGTCTGAGCGTAGAACCTAGCGGCATCCGCTGCTGTGCCGTCATACCAAAGACAAATTACGTTTTTGGCCATCGTGTTTCTCCGTTCGTTCGTCAGAGGGCGACCAGTCTGAACTCCGGCCCACCTATCTGCCTTGCGAACGACAGAGTGGGAGCCGCCCCAGTGAGCCGATATTGAAGGTAAGCGCGGGAGCTAATTGCCTTCCACGCGAGCTGGCGCCGTGTTGGCGTCCTGCCAACCGCCGCCGAGTGACGCATACAGTCGCACGAGCGAGTCCCAGCTGTTGGTGTAGGTTTGCGCCAGCGCCAGTTCCGCGACGAAAAGGTCGCGGTCGGCGTTGATCACGTCGAAATAGGAAGCGTAGCCGATACGGTAGCGGGCATCCGCAATCTCGCGCGCCCGGCGCAGCGCCTTTACTTCCTCTTCCAGTTGCCGTTCGACATCGCCGTATTTCTGATACGCAACCAGGGCATCGGCCACATCCTGCAGTGCCGCCAGAACCGCTTTCTCGTACTGTCCGAGCGCTTCGCGCTTGCGGGCGTCAGCGGCATGTACCTGGTACAGGTTTGACTGAACGGAAAGCAGTGGCTGTACGAGACCTGCCGCCACGCCCCACTCGGCAGCGGGGCTGGTGAACAGGTGCCCAAGCGGCACCGACAAGGATCCTGCTGACGCGGTCAGTGTGATGTTCGGAAAAAGCGCCGCCTTCGCTACTCCGACCTCGGCATTAGCAGCAACGAGGGCCTGCTCGGCCTGCGCGAGATCGGGCCGCCGCTCGAGCAGCTGTGCGGGCAATCCCGCCGGGGGTCGCGGCGGTGCCTCGGGAACCGCTTCGCCAAAGTGCGCGCGGACAACAGGTCCCGGGTTCCGGCCGCGAAGCACGCTGATCAGATCCTCGGTCTGCGTGATTTGCCGCTCGAGATCCGGGAAGTTCGCGCGGGCCGTGGCGAGCTGCGCTTCCGCGGTCGCGACATCGAGCCCGGTCGCATAGCCGCGATCGTGCTGCGCATGCGTGAGCTCGAGAAACTTCTCACGCGTGACGATCGTGCGTCGTGTGATCTCGAGCTGGCTGTCGAGGGAGACGAGCCCGTAGTAGGCGCTCGCCACCGCCGAGACGATCGTGACATCGACCGCACGCTTGGCGTACTCCGAGCCGAGCAGATTCGCGCGCGCAGCTTCATTCATCCGTCGCAGCTGCCCCCAGAGGTCGAGCTGGTACGACGCCTCGATCTGCACCTGGGCCGCGTTGTTGATGCGCGGTGCACCCGGTATGGTGTCGTAGAGAGAGGTCTTGGTACGCGCCACGGAGGCATCCGCGGAGATCTGCGGGAAATAGTTGAGGCGGGTCGAGCCGAGAGTGGCGCGGGCCTCATCGATACGGCCGAGCGCGGTCAAGACATCCGGGTTGTTGCGTAGCGCAGCCTTGATCAGCTCCTGAAGATCCGGGTCCGGGTACACCTCCCACCAGCCAAGATCGCCCACCGAAGTGGAACCCGGCGCTGTCTCGGGCGCTGGCGCCACATCGCGGTAGGCCTCCGGGACGCCAAGCGCCGGCCGGTGATAATCCGGGCCGACCGCGCAAGCGGCGAGCAGCGCGCATGCCAAGCCGGCAACGGCGGTGTACTTCATGAGGGCCGCTCCGCCGCCGCGGGGGCGGCAACACCCGGCTGCGGGCGATCGACGAGGCCCTGCAGCACGACATAGAACACCGGTACGATGAAGATGCCGATCAGCGTTGCAGCGATCATTCCGAACACCACGGTCGTGCCCAGCACCTGACGCGAGGTAGCGCCGGCGCCGGTAGCGATTGCGAGCGGCACCGCGCCGAGAATGAAGGCAAAGGAGGTCATCAGAATCGGACGCAGGCGAAGACGCGCGCCCTCGATCGCGGCCTCGACGAGCGACGTGCCGCGCTGGTGCGACAGGCGCGCGAACTCGACGATCAGGATGGCGTTCTTGGCCGCGAGGCCGATCAGCATCACCAGGCCCACCTGTGCATAGATGTCGTTCGACATGCTACGCAGTAAGAGTCCGAAGAATGCGCCGAACACAGCAAAGGGAATGCAAAGGATTACTGCGAAGGGGACGATCCAGCTCTCGTACTGCGCGGCGAGGACCAGAAACACGAACACGAGTGCCATCGCAAAAATATAAGGAGTCTGGCTGCCCGCGCGCTTCTGCTGAAAGACCGATCCCGTCCAGAAGTAGGTGAGGTTGTTGGGCAGATCCTTGGCGAGCTGTTCCATCGCGAGGATCGCATCGCCCTGGCTGTATCCCGCAGCGGGTGCACCGTTGATGGTCACTGCCCGAAACACGTTGTAGCGCTCGATGTAGGCAGGTCCTTGGGTCGGCTTGATCGCGACCAGCGAGGACAAGGGAACCATGTCGCCGGCCTGAGTACGCACGTAGAGGGTATTCACGGCATCCGGCAGGGTTCTGGCGCTGCCCTCTGCCTCGGCCGTCACCCGGTAGGTGCGCCCGAAGAGATTGAAGTCGTTGATGTAGTTGCCACCGAGGTAGGTCTGCAAAGCGTTGAAGATGTCCGAGATCGGGATGCCGAGCTGCCGCGCCCGATCGCGATCGACCACGTACTCGATTTCCGGCACATGGTTGTTGAATTGCGTGGAGACCCGCGTCAGCTCCTTGCGCTGGTTTGCCTGTGCAAGGAACTGCTGGATCTGGTTGCTGAAGTTATCGAGACTTCCACCCGAGGTATCGGCCAGGATGAACTCGAAACCGCCTGCCTGACCGATGCCCGGAATCGCGGGGGGCGGAACCATGAGGATGTTGGCCTCCTTGATCGGTCCGAGCAGGCGATAGAGTCTCTGAATCAGCCCCTGAGCCGAGCTCTTCACCCCCGGCCGCTGCGACCAAGGCTTGAGCGGAATGAATCCGGTTCCCGCGTACGGAGCGTTCACCGAGGCAAGGAGATTGAAACCGGTGATAGCCAGCATGGTCTCAACTTCGGGTTGCTTCTGCACGATCTCCCGAATGTCCTCAAGTACCTTCTCGGTCCGTTGCAACGAAGCGCCCGGCGGCAGTTGCACAATCATCAGGAGATAGCCTTGATCGTCCTCGGGCAGGAATCCCGTCGGGCGCTGCCAGATGAGGAGCGCTGCGGCCGTCACAATCGCGCCGAACACCCCGAGTGCGATGAGCGAGCGACGGATGGCACGGCGCACCACGGCGGAATAGCTCTTCGTCGCACGCTCGAACGCCTCGTTAAAGATGTTGAAACCCCGCCCGAGCAACCCGCGCGGCACACTCTCCGTGCGCGGCTTGAGGAGCAATGCACACAGCGCCGGCGTGAAGGTGAGCGCGATCAGCGCCGAGATCAACACCGACACCGAAAGCGTGAGGGCGAACTGCTTGTAGAACTGGCCGGTCAAGCCACCGAGGAATGCGACCGGCACGAACACGGCTGTCAACACCAACGCGATCGCGATCACCGGGCCAGAGACGTCTGCCATCGCCGCCCGGGTCGCTTCCCGGGGTTTGAGGCCTTTTTCCTCCATCTTCTCGGTTACCGCCTCGACGACGACGATGGCGTCATCCACCACGAGCCCGATCGCGAGCACGAGTCCAAAGAGCGTCAAGGTATTGATGGAGAAGCCGAGCGCTACGAACAGCGTGAAAGTACCGAGCAGCGACACCGGCACCGCGAGCATCGGAATCAGCGTCGCCCGCCAGCTCTCGAGAAAGATGAACACCACGAGCAGCACGAGTCCCGCGGCGATGAACAGCGTCTTTTCCACCTCTTTGATCGACTCGCTGACGAACTCGGTCGTGTCGAGCGGTATCTCGTAGGTGATGCCCTGTGGAAAGCGTGCGGCGAGCTGCGCGAGCGTGGCGCGGACCTCTCGACTCACCTGCAGTGCGTTGGCATCTGGCAGCTGATAGACACCGAGCAGTGCCACCGGTTGGCCACCGAGCCGACTCGAGCGGGTGTAGTCGGTGGCGGCGAGCTCCACCTGGGCCACGTCCTTGAGCCGCACGATGGAGCCGTTCGCTCCGGACTTGAGAACGATCTGCTCGAATTCCTTCACGCTGCGCAGCCGGCCGTGAACGAGAACCGTATAGGTCATCTGCTGGCCGGTCGGTGCAGGTTCCGCACCGACGATTCCCGCTGGAGCCACGACGTTCTGCTCATTGATGACGTTCGCAATGTCCTGGGTCGTTACCCCGAGACGCGACATTTTTCCGGGGTCGAGCCAGATGCGCATGCCGTAGTCGCGGGCGCCGAACTGCACCACCTGTCCGACCCCGTGCACGCGCGCCAGTGCGTCATATACCTGCAAGGTCGCGAAGTTGCTCAGGAACAGGTAGTCGTAGCGCGGATCGCTCGACTTGATGGCGATGAAGATCAACGGTTGCGGCTGGCGCTTGGTGATCGATACACCCTGGCGCAGTACATCCGGCGGCAGCTGACGCTGCGCGATCGCCACCTGATTCTGCACATCGACCGCAGCGATGTCCTGGGCGGCGCCGACGTCAAAGGTCACATTGAGTGTGTAGGAGCCGTCATTGGCGCTGCGCGAATCCATGTAGATCATGCCGGGGACGCCATTCACCTGTACTTCAATCGGCGCCGCAACGGACTGCTCGATGGTGTTGGCATCGGCACCGGGGAAGGTGGCAGAGACCACGACCGCCGGGGGCGTGATCTGCGGAAAGCGCGCCACGGGCAGCAGCAGGAAAGCGACCGTGCCTGCGAGCGTAATGACGATCGCCAGCACGGTGGCGAATATCGGCCGGTCGATAAAGAAGTTGCTCATGGTGCGCGTGGCTCCGCGCTGGCGACAGCGGTTTGTGTAAGTGGCTGTGCCTGCACCCGTACTCCGGCTTTGAGCTTCTGGGTGCCATCGACCACCACGACGTCCCCCGGCAAGAGCCCCTGCTCGACGACCCACTCGCTCCCCAATTGCGGTCCCATCTTGACGTCGCGTGGCCGCGCCTTGCCGTCATGGTCGACTACCCAGACGAAGTTCTTGTCCTGCAGCACCTGCACGGCACGCTGCGGAAGGAGCAGCGCATTCGGGCGCTCCCGGGTCGAAACAACGACACGCACATACTGGCCGGCCCGCAGAAGCTGCTTCGGATTGGGCACGGTGACCCGTACAGCGAGTGTGTCGGTGCGTGGATCCACCGCTGCATCGATGAAGTTGAGCTTAGCCGGCAGCTCGTACTCGGTGCCGTCCCCGAGCAGGATGTGGAACTGACGCTGGCTGGGGTTGCGTTGGCTGACCGATCGGCCGAGCTCATGTTGCAGTTGCAACAGCGGCTGCTCGCCAATGCTGAAATCGGCATACATGGGATCGCTCTGGTAGACGGTCGTTAGGAGCGTGCTATAGGCGGTGACGACCCCGCCGACTCGAATCAACGCCCGACTCATGAACCCGTCGATCGGAGCGGTCACCCTGGTATAGCCAAGGTTGAGCTGGGCACTCTTGACGGCTGCCTCCGCGCCTTTGACCTGTGCGGTAGTGGAATCATGGGCCGCGATGGCGGCGTCGAGCTCTCTCTGGCTCAGGGCGTCAATCGCAGTCAGCGAACGGGCACGAACCAGGTCACGCTCTGCTTCCATCTGTTGTGCGTGTGCCTGAGCGAGCGCGGCCTGCGCCTGGAGGAGCGCGGCGTCGTAGGGGCGGGGATCAATCTCGAAGAGCGTCTGCCCGCGGGAGACCTTGGTACCTTCTTCAGCTTCCTGTCGGAGAAGAATTCCACCGACCTGCGGGCGGATCTCGACCGTGTTCGACGCCTCGAGCTGAGCCGGATAAACCTGTGTGATGGCGGTGGGCTTGTACCTCATCGTCAAGGTCGCGACCGGCACCGCGGGTGGCGGCGGCGTGCTCTTGCTGCCGCACCCTGCCGCGAGCGCCAAACCGCTGAGCAGGACCAGGCAGCCCACAAGAGATGCGCCGGCACCGTGCGACCGCGCCTGGTGGAGATTATTCAGACGGCGCGGGCAATCCATCTGTTATGACCTCTTCCAGCGCAATGACGCTGACAATAGCGCTTAGCTGACTCAACGCAAAGGAGGCGCTGCAAACACTCCCTTCCGCCAATCCCTCAGAGCCGCGAGTATCTACCGTTGGTCCCACACAGCGGAGTGCGATTGCGCGCGAATACCCGCGTGTCGGGCCATGGCCAGGCTGCGGGAGCCTAATAGGGCGCAGCAGCCGAGTCAGAAGCAAGGAATCCGGCTGCTTGTCTTGTAAAGGATTCGTGAAACTGAAATAAGGCGCCGTGTCCAGAGTCCGGGTAGGTCATGAGGACAGCATTGGGCAGGTTCTCACTCAGCCAATAGGAATTCCGGACCGGAATCATCTCGTCGTGAACGCCATTCACAACGAGGGTGGGTTGGCGGATGTTCTTGAGACCTGCGAACCTGTCCCCTGTCACCGATTCCCACTCACGAAAGGCGGCCATCTGCGCTTCCGCGACAGCTGGTCCGGAGACCGGCTCGCGATCTTGCGTGCGTTGCATCAGGCGCTTAATGAACGCATCCGCCGCGGCCTGGCTGGAATCGGTGGGTGCAAAGAAAATCTTGCCTAGCACCGCATAACCTCGAAGTTTCGGATCACTGAGGTAGCCTGCTAAGCTCGGTTTTTCGAGGTGCATGATGTCTTCGCCTCCTCTGGGCGCAGTCCCCACCAGAATCATCCTGCGAAAGATCGTGGGTCGATCCTGCGCCATTTGCTGTGCGATCATGCCCCCGAGCGAGTAGCCAAGGACATCACAGCGGGTCAGGTGCAATGCGTCGAGAAACGCCAGTGTGTGCTGCGCCATGCCTGCGATCGTCCTGGGCACTGATCCAGTTGAGCGTCCCACGCCCGCGTTCTCAAAGAGGATCACCTCTCGCCCGCGTGTCAGTGGATCGGTAACGGCCGGGTCCCAATTGTCCAGCGTGCCGGTGAAGTGCTGAAGGAAAAGCAGCGGATGGCCTGACCCACCGCCGAAGCGGCGATAGGCGTATCGCTGCTCGCCCACTTGCGCAAATTGCGTGGATGCAGTGACGTTGCTTGATGTCATAAGTAGCTCCGATCGTTCACAGTCGGCTGTCTCTCGTGTCGCCGTGACGCAACCAGATGTGATGGGACAAAACGCCAGCGGCGGCGACGCAAGCTGCGCCACCCGCCCCGATCCAAAGCACCGTCACGACGGATATTATCCGAGTGCGAACCCTGCGCACATGAAGGACGCATTCAGTGACAGTCCGACTGCGGCGTGGCCCACGCCCACCACATCAATCACGCGATGTTGCTGAGCAACATCATTTCTGCGAGCGATGGTGCCAGGACGTAAAATTGCCCAAAACAGCTCGTTTCTCAGGAGAACTCGCGTGCTGAATCTGCTGCCGGATCTCGGCGAATGGCCGACACTCGATTGGGAGCAATGGAAGGACACTGCGCAAACTCTTCACATGTGTATGCAGGTTGTGGGGAAGACGCGCCTGGCTCTGACGCCACTTCAGAATCACTGGTGGAATACAACCCTCCATGTCACGGCGCGTGGGCTTACCACATCGGCGATGCCGATTGACAGGGGACTGCTAGACGTTGAATTCGATCTCGTGTCCCACGAACTGATCTGCCGTACCAGCGCGGGTGAAATCCGCAAAGTCGCGCTGCGCGCTATTCCGGTGGCAGAGTTTTTTCGCCAGTTCTTCGACACTCTTGCGTCGCTCGGGATGACCGTTAAGATCAATCCGATGCCCGTCGAGGTTGAGAATCCCATCCGCTTCGATCTCGACACGGCACATTGCAGATACGATCGCGATGCCGTCACACGCTTCTGGCACATGCTGAGGATTGCAGACACGCTTCTGAAGCGGTTCTCGACAAATTTCTACGGCAAAATCAGCCCGGTTCATTTCTTCTGGGGATCGTTCGATCTGGCCGTCACCCGATTCAACGGCCGGCGCGCGCCTCAGCGGTCTAGGGATCCAATTCAGCGCGAGGCTTACTCGCACGAGGTGATCAGCGCTGGTTTCTGGCCGGGCAACGGAGGCTACGGCCGCGCGGCATTCTACTGTTACGCAGCGCCTGACCCCGAAGGCCTCGACAAAGCCGTCATTTCGGGTAAAGGCGGTTTCAACGCCGATCTCGGCGAGTTCATATTGGATTACGATGATGCTCGAGCGGCAGCGGATCCTGCCGAGACGGTCCTCGAATTTCTTGAGCAGACGTATTCGGCTGCGGCGGATAGAGCGAATTGGGATCGGCCAAATCTCGATCGCACCGATGACGTCGCGCACGCCGTACACTTCAAAGCGCCTCAGCTCGGCAGCGGCAAGTAATCGACGAGCCGGAGCCTCCAGCGGCCATCACCGCGCCATTCTGTTGGTTGACATCCCGCATTTCTCGTACGCGTCGGCCCACCGGGCGCTCACGAGCGGGCGGCATCCTCCCACGCAAAATCACTTTCAATCTCGAGTGCTTGGTGCGCGAATCATCTATAGTTCGTTCGCGCGCAAGTTCGAGTCCTGACGTGACTAGAATCACTCGAAGAAAGAGTTACATGAAAGACAATGATTTTGTGCCCGGGCCATGCCACCGATCAGAAACAGCTGAGGATCACAGAAGGGGTTGCTGCACATGCGCCGGCTCTATGTAATCCCTGGTCGATCTTGGTGAATCGGTTCCGGGATCGGCCGAAAGACGTGTCGGCAAAGCCTCGATCCTTAGCCGGCGCCGAAGGTTGCGCGACAGCGCATCAACCGACATGGACAGCACGGCGACACTGACGAGGAGTAGCACCGCGGTGTCGAGCCTGAGCTCCGAGATCGCAGCGTCGACGTAGTAGCCGAGGGTCTTGACTCCCAGAATGCCAAAAATGGCGCTCTCTCTGAGGATCAATTCCCAGCGGTAGAGCAGGTAGGCCAGGAATTGGCCGTAGAGGCTGGGCGTCGTCTGGTAGAAGTAGAGGTTCGCTCCCCTCGGGGCATCGACGCGCAGTTGGAGCTGATCGGCCTGCCGGCCGAGCAAATAACCGATGATGGCGCCATTGTGCAGTGAGAGGGCGATGATGGCGGGCAGCATTGAAGGGCCCATGAGCTGCAGCAAGAGATAGGCCAGCATGTATTCGGGAGTCGAGCGCGTGACGACGAGCATCGCTCGACCAAGATAGTGGCCGAGCTGCCCGAGGAAGCGACGCGAAACGATCGGGTAGAGGAAGAGCGCGAGGGCGCCAGCGGCGACGAGCGCGATTTGCGCGAGGATGAGCGTCTGGAGCGTGCCCGGTGCGATTTGATGCGCCGTGATTCGCCAAGCCCAGGCGCCGAAGGCCGCCCAGGTCTCGCTCTGCCAGAGGCTGCCGGAGCGCAACGGCGCAGGGATGATGTCGAGGCCAAAAAAGCGGGCGATGTTGCTCCAGGTGGAGCTGTTGCCGGTGGATTCGGGCAAAACGAAGAGGCTCACGATCACCAGGCCTGGCAGAGTCCACGGCCGTGCCCAAAGGCGGCGGGTGCCGATCAGCACATAGAAGCACAGGAGCAGTGCCGCTGCCTCGGCGTAGTATCCCTCCTTGAAATAGGATTCGAGGTGGAAGCCAATGGTCGGCAAGCCCACGAAACCGAGCACGAGCGTCGAACGCATGCCGCATTCGAGCCGGTAGAGGGTGTAGGTCTTAAGCTGCTGGGCGACGACCGGGAATCGCGCAAAGGCGAAGCGCGAGACCGCCGAGGTGCGATGGGGCAGGACAGTCTCAGCGGACCTGTCCGCTTCCTCGAAGAGTTCGGCGAACACTTTTGCGAAAATGCCGGTGTAGGGCAAAGCGATGGCCAGGATCCCGGTCACTGGCGACAGTCCCGTGATTTGCAGGAGCAGGAGAGCCCAGAAGAGCTCGTGCACGGAGCGCAGGAAGGCCGCTATGAGACGCACGAGACGCGAACGATCGAAGAAAAGCGCGAGGATGAGCCCTGCAGTGCCCCCGGCCGCGACCCCGAGCACGGCAAACGCCACCGTCCACACGACGCTCCAGACCTCGATGGCCGAGAAGGCCGGAGAGAGAATCCCTGCAAGAAGTCGCCTGAACTCGGCGCCAGGATGGAGCGCACTGACGCTGAGATCCGCAAATGGCAGGGCGACGATGGCGGCCAGAAGGAAGATCCGGGTCGCCGAGCCGTACGTCAACCCCCTGAGCAAGCCGGCTCTCCTCACTACGGCTCCCCTTCGAAGTGAGGCAGGAGGCGCTCGTAGCTCAGATGGCTCGATGGCTCATCGAGCACGATGCGCCCGCCTTCGAGCAAGATGATCCGGTCGGTGTGCTCGAGGGCCAGTCGGATGTCGTGCATGGCGAAGATCTTGGTCTCGTGCCGCTCGGATAGGACACGCAAGACATCGCCGGCTTGCACGCGGTCGAGGGCCGACACCGGCTCGTCGCCGAGCACGATCGGCCGCGCATTCAGCATCGCGCGCGCGACGGAGGTGCGCTGTTGCTGTCCGCCGGAGAGCTCGCCTGCCTTGGCGAAGAGCTTCTCTTCGAGCCCAACCGCTTCGAGCACGCGCGCTACCGTCGCGATCTCGCCTGTGGGCGGCCAAACGAGCGTGCGTAGGTTGTAGAGCGTGGAATGACGGTCGAGGCAACCCATGAACACGTTGTGGAACACGCTCAAATTGGCGACGAGCGCGCTCGCCTGCGGGATCAGGGCGGTGCACTCCGGATAGCGACGATAGATCGTGTTGAGCAGGGTCGACTTGCCGGCGCCCGAGCGACCGATAATCGCCACCCGCTCTCCCGGCTCTATCAAGAGAGTGATGTCGTGCAGGACCGGCGTGCCGTCGTAGCCCGCGCTGACTCTATCGAGTCTGATGGCGGCAGCCATCTCGGCCTGACCCTCAGTCGAGCTTGCTCGCGGCGGCCACTTCCTCGATCGGCGCGTACTCCCCGTTCGAAGCCGGGATGAATTTGCTGCGCGCGAAGTAGCTCAGGATCTCTGGGTCATCGAGGCTCAGAATGGCCTGCCTCACCCGGTCCTTGAAGCCCGGGCCGAACTGCTTGTCGACATCGCCGCGGATCGTGAACTGATAGTCCGGGAATGTCGGGCTTTCCCAGATCACCGAGACGCGGCTTTCATCGACCCGTCCGGCCTTCTTCTCGACCTCATACACCGTGTAATCGAGGACCCCGACCTGATAGGCACCTGATTGCACTAGCTGAAGCGTGCGCGAATGATCGCCCGAGAAGCCGACCCGGCTAAAGATTTCGTCGGGAGTCTTGCCAGCGAAATGTTTGCGGATGAAGTATTCCGGCATGACGCGCCCGGAGGTCGAGGAGCGCGAGCCGAAGAGAAACGTCCTGCCTTCGATCCCGGCCGGGAAATCCTTGGAGAATTTCAGACCCGTTTCTCGGCTGGCGATGAAGTAGCTCTTGAAGTTGACATCCTCCACCCCCTGAGCGATCGCTTCAGACCCGGGAACAGCGTGACGGGCCTGGACCCCAGTGAAGCCGCCAAACCAGGCGAGCTGGACATCGTTGTTGATGAAGGCGGTGACCGCGGCGGGATAGGTTTTCACGGGCACGTATTTGACGGGAACGCTGAGCTTCGCCTCGAGATATTTGGCGAAGCGGCTGAAGCGCTCAACGAGGCGTGTCTCATCCTGATCCGGGATTGCCGTATACACGAAGGTGGACGGTTGTGCGGTGGCGGAAGCGCTGACGAGCATCGTCACAAGCGCGGTGATCTGAAGTAATTTGTTGAACATCTCCAAGCCTTCCTCATTCTCAGGTTAGATAGGCAGAGTCATCACGGCCCAGGCCTTACGTGTTAGTGACCATGGCCGAGCCCAGATAGGCGCGGGCCGAGAGTGAGACACCCTGCGAGCCTCGCATCGCTTCGAGGCGGCTTCGAAAGGCTTCGGTCACCTCGGCCTTGGCTGCTCCGAACCCATCCAGAAGCGCCGCCATGCCGGGAGCAAAACTGAGCCGCTCGGCAAGCCACGCAGCCGATGGCGCCACGAGCTTGGCGGTCACTCCCGAAATCTCGGCGGTCGGGAGGCCGGCGGCCGCAAACAACGCCTGGAACTCCTCCCTCTCCCTGAAGCGCAGCTGCGCGGGCAGTGGCCGGGGGGGAAGATTCCCCAGTACCGAGAGCGCGGCCGCGCGGAGTTCGCTAGCGAGCTCAAAGGCTGCGGGCGCCGTCCAGGTGACGAGTACGATTCGTCCGCCGGGTCTGACGACGCGTCGCAGCTCGGACAATCCCCGCACGGCATCCGGAAACAGAATGACACCTAGGATGGAGAGGGCGGCATGGAAGCTCGCGTCTGAGAACAGCAGGTTCTGGCCGTCCATGGTGAGAGCCTCGATCATGAGCCCTGTGGCGAATGCCCGGTCCTTGATTCGCGCGACCATTGCCGTCGACGCATCGATGGCGGTGACGCGGTGCCCGCGTCGCGCCAGCTCCAAGGCCGCGCCTCCGGTGCCTGCTCCAGAATCGAGAACTTGCGATTGAGGCTCGAGGGCCAGAGCCGCGATTCCGGACTCTAAAAAGCTTTGCGTGAGCGGTTCGAATACCTCCTCATACAAAGCGACGTGATCATCCCAACGGCGCGGTTGCTGGTCCGGCTCCAGATCGCCTGTTGTCGTTCCCACCCGACTCATATGCAACATAATTTTGGTGTTGGTGGGCCTAAGGATGACGTTACAGGCTTCGACAAACAAGGAGGCAGCGGGGCTGAGCTCCTTCGCATTGGGGCTGGGGCTCACCAATGAGTGCAATCTCGCCTGCGCCTTCTGCTATCGCGATCCGACGCGTACCGATCGGCTTGATCTCGAACAGGCGCGCGGCGTTATCGAGAGCGTGCCGCTGCGCTCGGTCAATCTCGGAACGGGCGAGAACGGGCTTCATCCGGATTTTCGGGCGATCCTCGCCTATCTGAGGCAGCAGCCGGTCAAGCTGACCATGACCTCGAATGGACACTCCGTGCAGATCCTGGCGGATGAAGAACTCAGCGCCTTTCATGAGCTCGAATTCTCCCTGGACTATCCGACTGAAGCCGAGCAGGACGCCCAGCGCGGTGCCGGCAATTGGGCGCTCATTCACGAGCAGGCCGCCCGCTGCAGTGCACTCGGGCTGCCGGTGACCTTCATCGCGGTGATGATGCGCAGCAACTTCGACCGGCTGGCCGAGATCGCCGCCATCGCCTACAGGTATGACGCGCCGCTGCGCCTCAACGTCTAACAGGCCGTACGCTCAGATCGCTTCGCGCTCTCCTACGAGCAGTACTGGACTGGGTTTCAGCTTCTCTTCGACCGGACCGACGTGCTCGCGATCGGCGAGCCTCTGGTGCACGCCATGGCCGGGCTGCCGCCAGGCCAAGGTGGTTGCGGCGTCGCCACTATCCGCGTTACGCCGCGCGCAACCGTTCAACCCTGCGTCTACTGGCCAGGCCGAGGCGCGCCCCTCGATAGGCTGCTTGATCTCGGGGGAGCGATCCTGAAACAGGACGCCTTCGTCGATGCCCGGTCGGTGCCCGAGGCCTGTTCGACCTGCGACTATCTTCGTTTCTGTCGCGGTGGATGCGCTGCTCGCAGGCGTTTGCTCGCCCAGCTCGATCAGCCGGACCCCTATTGCCCGACCATGCGCGGCGCGCGCCGGCCATTGCGGATCACGTTGGCCGAGGGGTGCACTCTGGCCAAATCCGACAGTGCGTGCACGACCGTAGTCATGGCCCGTTCGAGTTGAGCCGCGGCAGTCACTCCCGTGTACGCCCTCTGTCGTGGCGAGCCCGAACGCCTGGGACTCGCGGTCGAGATATCCGAGCAGCGCCCCCGATTCCACGCGCGCATCGGGGAGACGTCGATCACCAGCCCGCCATCGCAGCCGGACTGCCCCGCGAAGCTGTGGCCCCCGCCGCGCACCGCGGTGAGCAAGCCGTGAGCGGCGGCGAAGCTCACCACTCTTTTGACATCGGACGTCCCGAGGCAGCGCACGATGAGCGCTGGGTGGCGATCGAAGGCGGGTTCCACAGGCGTCGCGCGGCATCGTAGCCGGGCCGCTCCGCCGTGATGAGCTCGCCGCGCAGCACCGCGCGCAGGTCATCTATGTCGGCGGATTT
>Ga0187778_10000506_pt1 | contig 27792 bp, 26 predicted proteins | sample 1015_Q2_SP5_20_M_FD_132418 | JGI IMG/M metagenome (GOLD analysis project Ga0187778, IMG submission 132418) | Tropical peat soil microbial communities from peatlands in Department of Meta, Colombia - 1015_Q2_SP5_20_MG | ecosystem: Environmental > Terrestrial > Soil > Wetlands > Peat | place... | reverse complement strand
CTCGACGAGCTCTGACTCGACGAGCTCTGACTCGACGAGCTCTGACGGCACGACGATGCGCGGCCGTCAGCCGAGCTGTGCTTGCGCCTGCTCGCGCAGCGCGTACTTCAAGACCTTGCCGCTCGCGTTGAGTGGCACCGCTTCGACGATCTCGACGTAGCGCGGCACCTTGTAGTTCGCCATCTTGTCGCGGCACCACGCGATCAGCTCGTCGGGAGTGATCTTCGCGTCGCGGCGCGGGATCACGAACGCGTACCCCACCTCGCCGAGTCGCGGGTCCGGCACGCCGACCACGGCGACCGACCCGACCGCGGGGTGCTCGTTGAGCATGTTCTCGATCTCGGCCGGATACGCGTTGAATCCGCCGACGATGAACATGTCCTTGGTGCGGTCGGTGATCCGCACGTAGCCGCGCTCGTCCATCACGCCGACGTCGCCGGTGTGCAGCCAGCCACCGGCGTCGATCGCCTCGGCCGTCGCGTCCGGGTCGTGGATGAAGCCCTGCATCACGTTGTAGCCGCGGATCACGATCTCGCCCGGCTCGCCGCGCGGCAGCTCGGCACCCTTTTCGTCGACCACGAGCACCTCGACGTCGGGAATCGCGCGGCCCGACGTGGTGGCGATCGTCTCGGGGTCGTCGTCGTGCCGGCACATGGTGGCAATGCCCGTGGCCTCGGTGAGGCCGTAACCCGTGACGACGAGCGAGAAGGGCAGCTCGTCGCGCACCCGGCGCACGAGCTCCACGGGGATGTCCGCCGCGCCGGTGACGGCCACCCGGAGGCTGGCCAGGTCGCGGGCGGCCCGCCCCGGGTGGTCGAGGATCGACTGGTAGAGGGTCGGCGGCCCGGGCAGGACCGTGACCTTCTCCTGCTCGATGCGCGCCAGCACGCGCTCGACGTCGAACACCGGCTCGGGCAGCATCGTCGCGCCGGCTGCCACGCACGCCAGGATCCCGGCCTTGAGGCCGAACATGTGGAAGTACGGGTTGACCATGAGGTAGCGGTCGCCGGCGCGCAGGCCCGTCATCGCCACCCAGTCGGTGGCCACCAGCAGCGTCCGTCCGTGCGTCTGCACGACACCCTTGGGGGCGCCCGTGGTGCCCGAGGTGAAGAGGATGTCGGCGGGGTCGTCGGGCCCGAGCGCCGCGGCACGCCGTGCCGCCTCGGTGCGCGCCGCGTCGTCGGCCCGCCCGAGGAACTGCGCCCACGACTCGGCTCCCGTCGGCACCGTCCCGCTCACCACGACGACGGTCTCGAGGACCGGCAGGTCCGGGGCGGCGGCCCGGAGCATCTCGACGTAGTCCGTGCCGAGGAAGTCGGTCACCGTCACGAGCGCCCGGGCCCCGCTCCGGCCGAGGACGTCGGCGGCCTCGGGCCCCTTGAAGCGGGTGTTGACCGGCACCAGCACGGCGCCCGCCTGCCACAGTCCCAGGGCGGCGACGACCCACTCGCGGCGGTTGCCGGCCCAGATCGCCACCCGGTCGCCCGGCTCGATGCCGGCGCGCACCAGCGCGGCGGCGAACCCGGCCGCCTCGCCGGCCAGGGCCTCGTAGGTGAGCGGCGGCGCCACCCCGTCGACGACGGCCTCGAGCCCGCCGTGGCGCTCGGCCGCCGCGGCCGCCATGGCGGGGATGCTCGCCCACGGGGACGGCGCGCTCATGCGGCCGCGGGGTCGTCCACGCCCATCAGCCGGTCCACGCCGATGATCCGGGCCAGCGCCCCGTGGACGACCAGGGCCGACACCGAGTCCTCGATCGGCTGGTTGTCCGCGTCGAAGACCGGGATGCCGTTCGTCCGATCCGCCATGGCGCACCTTCCTCGTTCGCGGTGGGACCCGGGTCCCACCAAGCCCAAGTGTCCCGGTTCAGGCGAGCTCCGCCAGGTCCGCGTCCAGCTCGACGCCGAAGGAGCGGAACGCCATGGCCAGCAAGTCGTAGGCGCCCACGGTGAACACCAGGTCCATGAGCTGGTGGGTGTCGAGGCCGTCCGCCAGCGCCGCCCACGTGTCGTCGCGCACCATCGCGTCGCGCACCAGCTCGTCCACGGCCCGCAGCAGGGCGCGCTCGAGCGGCGGCCACCCGGGCGCGTCCGGGCCGTCGGCGACCCGCGCGAGCTCGTCCGCGCTCAGGCCGACGTCCGCCGCCAGCACGGCGTGCTGGCGCCACTCGTACTCGGCGTCGCGCAGGTGCGCGACCCGGAGCACCGCGAGCTCCCGCTGGCGCTCGGAGAGCGACGTGGCGAAGAGGACGTGCCCGTTGAAGACGTTGAAGGCGTGTGCCAGCGCCGGATGGCGGGCGAAGGTGCCCAGCGCGTTGAGCGCCTTGGGGCGGCCCTCCTGGCGAGGCGGCGCAAGGGTGGCGCCGGCCGGCCGCAGCGCCGCCAGCGCGGCGCGCATCTCGTCGGGCCAGTCCCGGGGGGCGAGGGGCTCGATGCGCGCCATCAGGTGTTGCGCCCGCCGTTGACCCCGATGACCTGGCCGGTGATGTAGCTCGCCTCGTCGCGTACCAGGAAGGCGCAGGCAGCGGCGATGTCCTCGGGGCGCCCCACCCGACGCACCGGGGTGAGCGCCGCGTGGTGCTCCACCCCCTCGCCCAGCAGGCCCTTGGCCTCCGAGGCCCGCAGCATCGGGGTGTCGATGAAGCCGGGCGGGATCGTGTTCACCGTGATCCCCTTGGGGCCGAGCTCCAGGGCGAGCGCCTTGGTGAAGCCGATGACCCCGGCCTTCGCCGCCACGTAGTGGGTCATGAGCGGCTGTCCGCTGTGCGCGCTGGACGACGAGATGTTGACGATCCGCCCCCAGCGCGCCTCGACCATGTCGGGCACCACGGCCTGGCAGGCGTTGAAGGTGCCGGTCAGGTTCACGGCCAGGATGCGGTCCCACTTCTCCGGCGTGATCTTGAGGAAGGGGTCGAAGCCGTCGAGGCCGGCGCTGTTCACCAATACCGTCGGCCGGCCCAGCCCGGCGCGCACCTCGGCCACCCCGGCCTCGATGCCGGCGCGGTCGGTCACGTCGACCGCGATGCCCAGCGCGGTGCCGCCCGCGGCCGCGATCTTGTCGGCCGCCGCGCCCGCCGCATCGCCGTTGCGGTCGAACACGGCCACTGCGTGGTCCTCGGCCGCCAGCCGCTCGGCGATGGCCAGGCCGATGCCCGACGCGCCGCCCGTGACGACGGCCACGCGGGGCCCGCCCACCGGGTCCGGGCTCATCGGATGGCCTCGTCGCCGTGCAGGGTGGTCCGGTGCATGTCGCGCGGCGAGGTCGGGTCGTAGGGCAGCGCCCGGTGCAGCACGCCGCGGTTGTCCCAGACGACCAGGTCGCCCACCGTCCACTCGTGGCGGTAGACGTGGTCCGGCGTGGTGGCGCGGGCCAGGAGGTCGGCCAGCAGCGCCTTGCCCTCGTCGCGGCCCATGCCCACCACGTGGTCGGTGGTGGCACCCAGCACCAGGGAGCGGCGTCCGCTGCGGTGCGTCCACACGAGCGGGTGCTCCTTGGGCGGTCGCGACCGCCACATGGCCAGCTCCTCCGGGGAGGGGTCGTCGTTCACAAGTCGTTGCGAGGCCTCGAAGGTGTGCACGACGCGAAGGGCCAGACAACGCTCCTGCTCCTCGGCGCTCAGGCGGTCGAAGGCGGCGTAGGTGCTGGCGAATTCCGTCTCGCCACCCGACTCGGCTACGGCGTGGGCCGACAGCAGGGTGGCCATGATGGGGATGTCGTCGGTGCACCCGTCGATGTGCCAGTCGAAGGTGCCCCGGAGGTAGGCGGCGGCCCGGTTCTTCTGGGGGTCGAGCGTCACCCGGAAGATCTCGGGATGCTCCCCCTTGCCGAAGAGCTCCACGCGCCCCAACCGCTTGCTGAAGGCGACCTGCGTGGCGTCGTCGAGGTGCAGGTCGCGCAGCACCAGCACCCCGTGGGCGTCGAGCGCCTCGAGGATCTCGCCCGGGAGGGCCTCGTCGGTCGTCAGCCGGTCGTGGTCGACGCCGCTGATCCGCGCCCCGACGCTGTCGGTGAGCCGTTCGATGGTGATGGTGGACATCCTGCTCCTCTCAGACGCCCCGGAGGTCCGTCCCGGCGACCGGCGCGCCCGACGTCGCCGCCTCGCGCAGCTGCTGGCGCAGCAGGTACTTCTGCACCTTGCCCGACGGCGTGCGCGGGAACTCGGCCACCTCGTAGATCGCCTCCGGCCACTTCTGGCGGGCCAGGCCGGCCGCCTCGAGATGCGCGCGCAGCTCGGGCAGCGTGGGCGCCGTCGCACCCTCGCGCGGCCGGACGAAGGCGGCGGCGCGCTCCCCGAACCGGTCGTCGGGCTCCGCCACCACGCACACCTCGGCGACGGAATCGAGGCCCATCACGAGCTCCTCGACCTCGCGCGCGCTGATGTTCTCGCCGCCGCGGATGATCACGTCGGAGATCCGGTCCACGATCGTCAGCCAACCGTCGTCGTCGAGCACGCCCACGTCGCCGGTGCGGTACCAGCCTTCGGCGTCGAAGGCGGCGGCGGTCAGGGCGGGGTCCGTGTAGCCGATGCACAGGTCGGGACCCCGGCTCTCGATCTCGCCCAGCTCCGTCAGCCGGATCTCCACGCCGGGCAGGGGGTGCCCGTCGGTGGTCAACCGCTTCTCCTCCGGGTCCTCGAGGTTCGCCCCGGTGATCGACGGGTGCTCGGTGCTGCCGTAGGAGCGGTAGGTGACGATCCCCAAGGCCGTCATCCGGCGGGTGACCGCCTCGGGAACCGGGGCGCCGCCCAATCCGGCGAAGGGCATCAGGGCCAGGTGCTCGGGGCCGAAGTCGGGGTGGTCCAGCAGGCTGGTCATGAAGTAGGTGGCGCCGCCCGAGACCCCGAGGCCCTCTTCGCGCATCAGCCGCAGCACCTCGCCGGGGTCCCACACGTCGACGAGGTGGACCGGGCGGTTGCGCAGCAGCGGTGTCAGAAAGGCGTTGAGCATCCCGATGAAGTGCCCGACCGGAGCGCCCGTGATCTGCGGCGGGCCGTCGACCGGGAACATGTCGCTCAGCTGACGCGACTCGAACCCGATGGTGCGGTGCGAGTGCACCACCCCTTTCGGGTCCCGAGTGGTGCCAGAGGTGAAGCCGATCAGCGCGGGCGAGCCGGGATCGGCCGCCAGCGGCGCCGCCAGCGGCTCGTGGTCGAGCAGGCTGCGCAAGGGCATCGCCCCCGCCGGCAGGTCGCCCGCCGGGCGGTCGCCCACCACCAGCCACCGGGCCTCGGCGTCGTCACGCAGGAGTTCGGCGTAGGTCGACAGGTAGTCGGCGTGGCCGAAGGACTCGGCGGTGACCACCACGTCGGGCGTGGTCGTCCGCAGGATGTAGCCGACCTCCTTGGCCCCGTAGAAGTGGACCACCGGCACGATCACCGCGCCAAGGTAGGCGGAGGCGAAGAAGGTGATGCCCGCCTCCAGCCAATTGGGGAGCTGGAAGACGACCACGTCGCCCGGGCCCACCCCCCGCGCGGCGAGCGCCGCCGCCAGCGACCGGGCCGCCCGGTCGAGCGCCGCGAAGGTGCCCCGGTAGGGGCGCACCTTGGAGCGGACCTCGAAGGTGACGTCGGCCATCGCACCGAGGCCGTCGGCCACCAGCGTCCCGAGCGTGGCGTCGGTCCACCACCCCTCGGCCAGGTAGCGCCGGGTGAGCTCCTCCGGCACTGCACGCAGGCCCCACCGCTCGACGATGGTGTTGCCCCGGTGCGCCACGGCTCCTCCGTCCCTCCCTCCGGATTCCGACGCACTATGGCACGATTCCGGCCGGGATGCGAGTCCCATTGGCAGGATCCGAGAACTCCATTATCATTTCACGGCATGACGTGGTCGGCGCCGACGGGCGGGGCAGGCACCACGCTTCGTGACCACGGGTTCCACCCCCTGCGGGTGGGCCGGGTCGTGCGCGAGACGCCGGACGCCTGCTCCTTCGTCCTCGACGTGCCGGACGAGCTGGCGGCCGCCTTCGCCTACGAAGCCGGCCAGTTCTGCAACCTGCGGGTGGCGATCGCCGGTGCGCCGCAGGTCCGGTGCTACTCCATGTCGTCCTCCCCCGCGGTCGACACGAACATGCAGGTCACCGTCAAGCGGGTGCCGGGTGGCCTGGTGTCGAACTGGCTGGTCGACCACGTCGAAGCCGGCGACGTCGTCGAGGTGTCCCCGCCCTCGGGCTTCTTCCAGCTCACGCCGGTGGACGGCGAGCTGGTCGCCTACGCCGCGGGCAGCGGCGTCACCCCGGTGTTCTCGCTGGTGAAGACCGCCCTGGCCACCACCGGTCGGCCGGTGCGCCTCCTGTACGCCAACCGCGACCGCGACAGCGTGATCTTCGCGGCCGAGCTCGACGCCCTGGCCGAGCGCCACCCCGACCGGCTGTCGGTGACCTACCGCTTCGACGACGAGCACGGCCTCGTCGACGTGGCGGCCGTGGCGGCCTTCCTCGGCGCGTCGGCCGGCGCCGAGCACTACATCTGCGGCCCGGCCCCCTTCATGGAGGTCGTCGAGGAGGCATTGCTGTCGTCGGGCGCCGACCCGGCGACGGTGCACATCGAGCGGTTCACGCCGGCCGAGCTGCCCCCGCCCTCGCCGCCGGCGTCCGACGACGAGGGGGCGAGCATCGCCACCCGGGTCACCGTCGAGCTCGACGGCCGGCGCGAGAGCACCGACCACCACCCGGGGACGACCATCCTGCAGACGGCGCGCGAGCTCGGGATGTCGCCCCCCTTCTCGTGCGAGTCGGGGAGCTGTGCCACGTGCATGGCCAGGCTGGTGGAGGGATCGGTGCGCATGCACGTGAACAACGCGCTCACGCCCGAGGAGGTCGACGAGGGCTGGGTCCTCACGTGCCAGTCCGTGCCCACGACGCCCTCGGTGCACGTCGTCTACGGTTTCGGCGACTGAGCATGCCCCGCCCTCCGGTCGACGACGTCATCGAGATCGAGCAGCTCCTGGCGCGCTATGCGCTGGGCATGACCAGGGACGACATCGAGGCCGTCATGGCCGTCTTCACGCCCGACGGCAGCTACCGCGCCTTCGGCGACACCTACACCCTGGCGGACTTCCCGTCGCTGGTGGCGGCGGCGCCCAAGGGCCTCTTCCTGGTGGGGCCGCCGGTCCTGGAGCTCGACGGCGACACCGGCACCGGCGAGCAGGCCCTGTGCTTCGTGGAGCAGAAGACCCACGACATGCGCATCGGCTGGTACACCGACAGCTACCGCCGGACGGCCGACGGCTGGCGGCTGCACACCAGGTCGATGACCTTCCTCCGCAAGAGCGGTGCGCGCGACGGCGGGCGCCCGCACGACCCCAGGCGCCCGGCCCCCACGGCCTGACCATGGACCTCGACGGGTTCCGGGCGGGCCTCGACGAGTGGCTGGCCCGGGAGATGCCGGCCCTGGCCCCCGGGCACAGGGGCGCCGGCACCCTCGACGAGCAGGTGGCGCAGCTGGCCAAGGTCAAGCGGCTGGCCTACGACGCCGGCTGGATGCGATGGGGCTGGCCCGAGCGCGTCGGCGGGCTGGGTGGGTCGCCGCTCCTGCGCGCCTATCTGGGGGAGGCGCTGACCTCGGCCGACCTGGTCGAGCCCGGCATCTACTCGATGACCGAGGTGCTGGCCCCCACCATGGTCGACTACGCCGCGCCCGAGCTGGCGGCGGCCATGGTGCCGCGTCTGCTGCGCGGCGACGAGACGTGGTGCCAGGGCTTCTCGGAGCCGGGGACGGGCAGCAACCTGGCCGCCCTGACCTGCCGAGCGGCGCGGGGGGAGGATGGCTGGCGGGTGACGGGGCAGAAGGTGTGGACCAGCCTGGCCCAGTACGCCCGGCGCTGCGTCCTCCTGACGCGCACGGGGCCACCCGACTCCGCCCACCGGGGCATCACCGCGCTGTTCGTCGACATGGACACGCCCGGGATCACGGTGCGCCCCATCGAGACGATCCACGGCGCTGCCGAGTTCTGCGAGGTGTTCTTCGACGACGTCCCGGTGCCCTTCGACCGCATGCTCGGGGCGGAGGGCCAGGGTTGGTCGGTGGCGATGGACCTGCTCCCCTACGAGCGCAGCACCGCCCTGTGGCACCGGGGCGCACACCTGCAGCACCGGCTCGGCCGGCTACTCGAGGAGGCGGCCGCCGACGCGCTGGACCCCGTCGAGCTCGGCGAGGTGGTCCAGCTCCTGGCCGCCTTGCGCGCCCGCTCCCGGGCCACCCAGCACCGGATGGCGGCGGGGGGGCGACTGGGCCCGGAGACCTCGGTCGACAAGGTGCTCCTGGCCACCGCCGAGCAGGCCCTGTTCGACCTGGCGCAGGGCGCGCTGGCCGGCGAGATGCTGCTCGCCGACGACCCGGTCGGTGCCCGCTGGCGCAGCGAATTCCTCTACTCGCGGGCGGCGACCATCTACGGTGGCAGCGCCGAGATCCAGCGCAACATCATCGCCCGGCGCCTCCTCGGGCTCGGGGAGGACCGCTGATGGACGGCGCCGAACGCCAGCTCTTCGAGCAGGCGGTGCGCCGCGCCACCACCACGTGCAGCGGCGATGCCGCCGCACTGGACGCCGCGCTCGACGAGATCGGGTGGCACGACGCCCTGGCGACGGAGCGGCGCACGGCGATACCCGTCCTCTTCGAGGCCCAGGGGGCGGCCGTGGCGGCCTCCTCCGCTCTCGACCACGTCGTGCTCGGCGCGCTCGGGGTGGACCCTGGCACCGGTGCCGGTGCGGTGGTGCTTCCCCCGCTCGGCCGCTGGCGCCCACCGGGGCGACTCGGCGCCGGCCTGTCCGCGCACGGGCTGGGCACCTCGGCGCTGTCGCGCGCCGCCGCCGCGCTCGTGGTGGCCGACACCGGCGAGGGGGCGGCCGCGGTCTCCGTGCCGCCCGAGGCACTCGCCCTGCGCCCGGTCGAGGGGATGGACCCCTGGCTGGGCCTGGTGGTGGTGCAGGCAGAGACCGACCGGATGGGACCCGGCGTGGCGCTGGCCCCCGATGCCTGGGCGGCCGCGGTCGACGAGGCCCGGCTCGCTCTCGGCCACGAGCTGGTCGGCGCGGCCGGCGCCATGCTCGACCTGGCCCGCGTGCACGCCTTGGAGCGGGTGCAGTTCGGCCGTCCCATCGCCGCGTTCCAGGCGGTCCGTCACCGGCTGGCCGACACGCTGGTGGCCGTCGAGGCGGCCCGCGCGCTGCTCGGGGCCGCCTGGGACGACCGGTCGTCCGACACGGTGGCCATGGCCAAGGCCGTGGCGGGGCGCTCGGCGCGCCTGGCCGCCCGACACTGCCAGCAGGTGCTCGCCGGCATGGGCTTCACCACCGAGCACCCGCTGCACCGCTACGTCCGGCGCGTGCTCGTGCTCGACGAGCTCTTCGGCTCGGCGCGTTCGCTCACCGGAGACCTCGGGCGGTCCCTCGTCGCCGGTGGGCCACTGCCGGCACCCGTCGCGCTCTGAGCGCGGGCGCAACCGGCGTGGCGGTCAGCCCCCGGCGGCCATCGACGCCAGCAGCGCCCTCGTGCGCCTGGACGAGGCGATGAGCTCCTCGCGTCCGTCGCCGATGGGCACCACGCGCACGGAGAGGTCGGTCACGCCGGCATCGGCGAACCCCTGGAGGCGCTTGGCGATCGTCTCCTCGCTGCCTGCGGCCAGGATGTCGCCGACGTTCTGCGCGTCCCCGTGCTCGAGGAGCCTCTGGTAGTTGGGGGACACCTCGGCCTCGGCCAGGATGCGGTTCGTCCGCTCCACCGCGACCGGGATCTCGTCGTCGCGGCACAGGCAGACCGGCACGCCGGCGACGACGCGCGGCCGGGGGCGGCCGGCCGCCTCCGCCACCCGCACGAGGGCGGGCACGACGTGGTCGGCGATGGCCCGTTCGTCGGCCAGCCACAGGATCGTCCCGTCGGTGCGCTCGCCGCACAGCTGCAGCATGCGCGGACCCAGCGCCGCGATCAGCACCGGTGTGGGCCCCACGTCGGTGATGTCGAGGGGGTTGTGGATACGGAACAGGTCGTTCTCCACGTCGACGGGGCCGGGGCCGGCGAAGGCCACCTGGAGCACGTCGAGATAGGCGCGCATGGTCCGCACCTGGTGCTCGTAGGGCAGTCCCATCATCTCGTCGATGATCCAGTGGTGCGACACCCCGAGGCCCAGCGACAGGCGGCCCTCGCAGGCGGCCTGCACCGACAGGGCGGCCTGCGCCAGCGCCACCGGATGGCGGGGCTGCACAGGCACCACCGCCGTGCCGATCTCGATGCGCGTCGTCTCGGCCCCCAGGAGGGCCGCCGCGGTGAGGGCGTCGAACTCGTCGGGGATCTGCGGGATCCACACGGTGTCGAGCCCGGCCTCTTCGGCCCAGCACGCGTCGGCGCGCATGCGCGCCACCTTGGTGCCATAGCGCGAACGCTCGGGTCCGACCATGAGGCCGATGCGCATCCGGGCTCCCTTCCCCTGTCGGCGAGAGCAGCCTATCCCACTGTTCGCGCCATCGACTTGCCGTAGTTGAAAACGGTATTCTCGCCCGGTGCCCGACCGCCGCGGTGGGCGGGACGGCGCTGCCCGCGGGCGTCGACCGCGGCTGGTACGTGCAGCCCACCGTGCGCGATGGCGTCGACCGGCTCCTACGCTGGTGCCGTGTCCATGGAGGGAGGACGGGACGGCGACCACGACGCCATGGCCGTCGAAGCCATCACTGCCGAGGCCGCCGTCGCCCGAGCACGAGAAGCGGTCGACCGCTCGATACAGGCGCGGCGGCACCCCGCGGAGGAGATCTCGGCGGCCAAGGCGGCGGTCGACGAGGCTCGATCGGCGGTGGAACGAGCGCATGCGACCGTCGAACGGACGGCCGCGGTGCACGACGACCTGGCCGAGCTGCGCGACCGGTACGCGGCGATGCACCGGCAGATCGCGGCGATGCTCCACGAGATGGGCGTCCCCGGCCCCGACGCAGGGGACTGACGCCGACTCGCCGAGCTCAGCGGCCGCCGGGATCGATCTCGACGACCACCTTGCCCACGGCGCGTCCGTCGCCCACGCAGCGCAGGGCGGCCGCCGCGTCCTCCAGCGCGTACCGGGCACCGATATGGGGGAAGGCCCGTCCCTCCACCAGGAGCCGGCGCAGCTCCTGCTCGTCGCGGGCGCGCTCGGCGGGCATGTGCGTGGCGAAGTCGGCGAATTGGAACCCGAGGACGGCCACACCCTTGAGGAGCACGAGGTTGAGCGCGATGCGCGGGATCTCGCCCGACGCGTAGCCCACGGTGACGAAGCGCCCGCCCCAGCGCAGCGCACGCAGGGCCGGCTCGGACAGCGCCCCGCCCACCGGGTCGACCACCACGTCGGCGCCGGCCGGCAGTGCCCTGCGCAGCGTGCCACGGAGGTCGCCCGCCGTGTGGTCGACGAGGCGCGTCGCGCCCGAGGCGGCCGCGGCCCGAAGCTTCTCGTCGGTGGAGGCCACCGCGGTGACCGTGGCACCGAGGACGGTCCCCAGCTGCACGGCGGCGAGGCCCACGCCCCCGCCGGCGCCGAGGACGACGAGCTCCTCACCCGGTGAGAGCCGGGCCACCGAGCGCAGGACGTGGTAGGCGGTGCGATGGGCGACACCGAAGGCGGCCGCGTGGGCGTCGTCGATCCCCTCGGGCACCGGTGACAGCGAGCCCGCCGCCAGCGTCGCCTCCTCGGCGAAGGCACCCACCAGCGCGGTGCCGTGGACGCGCTGGCCGACGGCCACGCCCGTGACGTCCTCGGCGACCTCGACGACCTCGCCCGCCAGCTCGCTGCCGGGGACGAAGGGCGGCGGCACCTTGATCTGGTACGCCCCCGCCACGAGCAGGACGTCGGGGAAGTTCACGGCGGCCACTCGCACACGGACGCGCGCCTGGCCGGGACCGAGATCGGGGGCGGGGATCTCCTCCACCCGGACCGTCTCCGGGGGGCCGAGCTCGCGGCAGACGGCCGCCCGCACCTCGGTCACCCGCGGCGGTAGTCGCTCGTCTCGGCCAGCTCTGCGGCGCCGCGCATCAGGTCGAGGACGATGGGGCCGAAGGCCTGGAGCTTGTCGTCGTCGCCGGCGCGCTGGAACCCCTGCTCGAGCACGACCGCCAGCTTCCACTTGGCCAGGATCACGTAGTAGTCGATGTCGTCGACCTGACGGCCCGACACCTCGGCGTAGTGCGCGAGCAGCTCGTCGCGCGACGGCATGCCGAAGAGGTCCACATAGCTGGAGGTCGCCGCCTCCGACGCGTCGGTGTCCGTCGGCCAGCCCTGGACCACCCAGCCCAGGTCCAGCTTGGGATCGCCCACCGTGCCCATCTCCCAGTCCACGATGGCGGCCAGGCGCGCCGGCGCGCCCTGCGCGTACATGACGTTGGCGAATTGGTAGTCGCCGTGCATGAGCCCGGGCACGTAGTCGATGGGGCGGTGCACCCGGAGCCAGGCGGCGGCCACGTCGAAACCCGGCAGCTCCCGGCCCTTGATGCGCTCCAGGAACGCGCTCCAGCGGTCGACCTGGCGCTCGTGGAAGCCCTCGGGGCGGCCGAGGTCGTCGAGTCCCCTGGACCGCCAGTCGACCGTGGCCAGCAGGCCGATGCCCTCGACGAGCTGCAGGGCGAGCCCCCGCCGTGCCCGGAGGTCGGTGTCGAAGGGGGCGGGCCAGTGCGCCACGCCCATGGGCGACCAGCCGTCCACGAACCCCATCAGGTAGAAGGCGCGACCGAGCACATCCTGGTCCGCGCAGGCGGCGATCGCCGGCGTGTGGGGCACGTCGGTGCCCTCGAGCGCCTCGATGATCCGCCACTCGCGCAGGATCCCCTCGTCGCGTCCGGCCGGCGCGCTGGGCGGCGGGATGCGCAGTGCGCCGTGGAGCTCGCCGCGCCGGATCTCGTAGATCTCGTTCTGCGAGCCGCCCGAGATGTAGCGGCACTCGACCGGCTCGCCCTTGCCGGCGAGGCCGGCCCCGTCCATCCAGGCGGCGAGGGCGTCGACGTCGATCACAGGTTCCCCACCTCGTGCTCGAGGTAGGCCGCGTACTTCTCCCGGGCCGCGGCCCGGAGCTTGGGCAGGTGCGTCGTCGGCCACAGGTCGTCGCTCGGCTGGTAGTCGCGCAGGACCTGGCGGGCGATGGTCACCTTGTGCACCTCGGTGGGTCCGTCGGCCAGCCCCAGGACGCTCGCACCGAGCATCATGCGCGAGAAGGGCATCTCGTTGCTCACCCCGAGCGCCCCGTGCACCTGCATGGCCCGCCAGGCGATGTCGTGGAGGACGCCGGGCATCAGCACCTTGACGGCGGCGATGTCCTTGCGGACCTTGCGGTAGTCGTTGTGCTTGTCGATCGACCACGCCGTGTACAGCACGAAGAGGCGGAACTGCACGAGCTGCGCGTACGAATCGGCGATGTAGCCCTGCACGAACTGCTTGTCCCCCAGCACGCTGCCCTGGGTGTGGCGGCTCAGGGCCCGTTCGCACATCATGTCGAGCGCCCGCTTGGCCATGCCGATGGTCCGCATGGCGTGGTGGATCCGCCCACCGCCGAGGCGGGTCTGGGCGATGGCGAACGCCTGTCCCTCCCCGCCGAGGAGGGCCTCCGAGGGGACCCGCACGTCCTGGTAGTGGATGAGGGCATGCGACCCCTCGCCCTCGCGTTCGCCTGCGAGCCCGACGTTGCGGACGATCTCGATGCCGGGCGTGTCCGCCGGCACCAGGAACATCGACATCCCGGCGTACGCGCTCACGTCGGGGTTGGTGACGGCCATGACGATGAGGAACGACGCCGTCCTGGCGTTCGACGAGAAGAATTTCCACCCGTTGATGACCCACTCGTCCCCGTCCTTGACGGCGCTCGTGGTGAACATCGTCGGATCGGCGCCCGCATGGGGCTCGGTCATCGAATAGCACGAGAAGATCTCGCCCTCCAGCAACGGCCGCAGGTAGCGGTCCTTCTGCCCGAGGGTGCCGTAGTGGGCGATGATCTCGGCGTTGCCCGTGTCGGGGGCCTGGCAGCCGAAGACGATCGGCGCCCACGAGGAGCGGCCGAGGATCTCGTTGAGCAGCGACAGCTTGAGCTGGCCGTAGCCCTCGCCGCCGAGCTCGGGGCCGAGGTGCGTGGCCCACAGGCGCTGGTGGCGCACCTCCTGCTTCAGGGGGTCCACCACCTTCCGGCGGGTGTCGTCGAGCGGGGTGAACTCGAGCCCGCCCCACACCAGGTCGAGCGGCTCGACCTCGTCCCGGACGAAGGCGTCGGCCCAGTCCAGCTTCGCCTGGAACTCGGGCTCGGTCTCGAAGTCCCACGCCATGGTTGCCTCCCCTCCCTCGGCCGGGTCAGATTAGTGGTGGCCTTCTACGTGACGGGCGCGCAGACTCCGCAGGCCCGATAGCCGGGCGTGCCGGGCTCGACGACGCGCAGGGCCTCCTTGCCGGCCACGATCGGGCAGTCCGGCCGGTGCAGCATGCTGCCGTGCTCGGTGGCGACGAGGGCACCGGCCGCCACGAGGGCGGTCCCCGCGGGTGCCGCCGACGCCCGGCCGGCGGCCAGCTGGGCCTCGAGCCGGGCGAAGCCCTCCTCGGTCACCCGGATCTGACGGGTCATCCAGTAGCCGAAGTACAGGAACCCGCCGATGAAGATGAGGCCGAGCCCGAGCAGGCCGCCGGAGATGAGGTAGTCGGTCTGCTCGTAGCTGTGCCCGGTGTGTGCCGCCCCCCACCACCCGAGCAGGATGGTCACGACGCCGATGGGCAGCAGGAGGGCGCCCACCGTGACGAGGAAGCTCTCGATGGGGAACCGGCCCCCGCGCCCGGGGCGGAGCGAGGCGATGGCCGCCATCAGGGCCGCGTGGCGCGCCGGCGCCGGCCGCTCGGCGTTGTCCGCGCCCTCGTAGGCGCCGGGCTGGGCGCCGGGCTGGGCGCCGGGCTGGGCGATCGTGGTCATGGGCCCTCCTTCTGTGGGCAGGTCGCGGCGGCGGGCGCCTCGATGAGCCGCACCATCCGGCGCAGCGCCACGCCCACGCCGGTCGCCAGTGCCAGCAGGAACAACAGCAGTCCCGCCGTGATCGGCGAGGACAGCGAGACGGGTGACAGGTCGCCCAGGGCCGGGGGAGCCGAGCCGACGATCGACGGCGCGCCGCTGGTCTCGCCCAGACCGCCGCCGCCCAGTCCCAGGTCGCCCGATCCGAGGTCCGTGGCGCCCTGGCCGTCGTCGGCCGACACGAAGCCCGAGTCGGTGCCGACCCCGCCCACGGTGGTGTCGAAGGGCGGCGTGGCCGTGGCCGAGGCCGTGACTCGCGCCAGGGTCACCGTGAAATCGAGCCCCTGGATCTCGTCGGGCACGTGGCACACGGCGTTGAGCTGCGCGAGCTGCGACGGCAGGGAGTTGCAGTCGATGGTGAGGTGCAGGCCGTCGGGGACCGCGAAGCTCACGGCGAGGCCGCCGGAGGTGATCTGCTCCGACGCCCCCTGCCGGGTCTCGCTCTGGGGCAGCGCGACGATCTTCACGTTGAACGTCGACAGCAGCTGCGTCACCAGGCTGTTCGCCAGCGAGCTCAGGGGGTCGCCCGCCGCCGCCGGCCCGAGCACGATGCCGTCGGTGCCGTAGCTGACGGTGTGGCCCGCCACGGTGACCTCCCCGAGGTGCGTGGTCGCCGTCCCCGACCCGCTCGTGCCGTCGCTCGTGGCCGACGCGCTGGAGGTGGTCGCGCCGATCTTGATCAGGCCGCCGAGCAGGGTGACCGACTGGAACGACCCCGTCGCGCTCGAGTCCGCCGTGGCGCCGACGTCCGCGCTGGAGCTCCCCTGGACCGTCTGCAGCTCCAGGAGCCCCGGGATCGACACGTCGGTCAGGCCCGCCTTGGCCTGGGCGCCGTTCCCGTCGGTGTGGGAGGTCATCTCGGCCACCGGCGGCGTCGTGGTGCCCGCGCTCGGCGCACCCGACGGGTAGGTCGCCGTCGCCGGCCCGGCCGGGTAGAACGACTCGGCCCGCACGGGATCGTTGGCCTTCGACAGCAGAGGGGCGAGCTGGCTCGGGATGGGCAGCTCGCCCGACAGCGAGCCGGCGTTGCCGGCCACCGACCCGGGCCACGCCACTGAGGCCAGGGCGTGCCCGAGCGGCCCCGTCTCGAAGTCGACGCTGTCCTCGGGCAGGTCCAGCTCGGACAGCGGGTGCGCCCCGCCCAGGCCGGCGGCGTTGTCCACGACCAGGTCGATGGGGTTGGCATCGGCCGTGGTCGTCCAGCCGATGAACGAGGTGTCGGCGCCGGCCGGTGCGGCGGTGACCACGCCGGCGCCGGCGGTCGTGGCGCCGGCCAGGAGCACGCCCCCGGCCAGTCGGAGCAATCGTCGTCTCATGCGGCCCCTCCGAGGTAGTGCTGCGCGACGTCCTCCATGTCGGCGGGCTCGCCGAAGGCGCGGACCCGGCCGTGGGCCACGACCGCGGCGTAGTCGGCGACGGCCAGGGCCGTGCGGGCGAACTGCTCCACCAGCAGCACGGCCATGCCGTCGGCGGCCAGCTGGCCGACCACGTCGTAGACCTGGCCCACGACGAGCGGCGACAGCCCCATGGAGGGCTCGTCGACGAGCAGGAGCGCGGGGTCGGTCACGACCGACCGGGCCATGGCCAGCATCTGCTGCTCGCCGCCCGACATCGTCCCGGCCAGCTGGCGGCGCCGTTTCGACAACACCGGGAACCGCTCGAACGCGCGCGCCTCGACCTCCGACGCCGACAGGTGCTCGCGGGCGTAGGTGACGAGGCGCAGGTTCTCCTCGACGGTCAGGTTGGGGAAGATGCCCCGGCCCTCGGGGATCGAGCAGAGCCCGGCGCGCGCCAGCTTCCCGCTGGCCGGACCGCTCAGGTGCTGGCCGGCGACGTGGACGCACCCGCTGCGGTGGCGGTGGCGGCCGTCGATCACCTTCATGGTGGTGGTCTTGCCCGCGCCGTTCGCACCCAGCAGCACCACCACCGACGCGGCCGGGACGACCAGGTCGACCCCGCGCAGGACCTCGATCTGGCCGTAGCCGGCGTGCACGTCGCGCAGCTCCAGGGCCGGGGGGATCACCCCTGCGCCCCCACCTCGAGCGGCGCCGCGTGGGCGCCGAGGACGTCGGCGGCGACGTCCGCGCTGCCCAGGTAGGCCTCCTGGACCCGCACGTCGGCCCGCACCTCCTCGGGCGTGCCCGACATGAGGTGGGTGCCGAAGTCCAGGACGTGGATCCACGAACAGGCCGCCATGACGAGGTCCATGTCGTGCTCGACCAGCAGGATGCCGGTGCCCTCGCCGGCGAGGTCGGCCAGCAGCCGCCCGAAGGCCTCGGACTCGGCCTGGTCGAGCCCCGACCCGGGCTCGTCCAGCAGCAGCATGCGAGGCTGGGTGGCCAGGGCCCGGCCGAGCTCGGTCAGCCGTGCCAGACCCGTCGGCAGCGTGTGCGCGGGCTCGTCGGCCAGCTCGTCCAGCCCGATCCGCTCGAGGATCGAGTCGGCCAGGTCGTGCACGTCGACTCGTCGGCGGCTCCAGAGGCGCCGGATCTGGCCCGCCGCCTGCACGTTCTCGCGCACCGACAGCGACCCGAACAGCTCGAGACGCTGGAAGGTCCGGGCGATGCCGAGGCGGGCCCGCTGGTGCACCGGCATCCCGCTCACGTCGCGGCCGTCGATGCAGACGCGGCCCTCGTTCGCGCCCTGGAGCCCCGTGACGACGTTGAACAGCGTCGTCTTGCCCGCCCCGTTGGGCCCGATCAGACCCGTGACGGTCGCCGCCTCGGCGCCGATGCCGACGCCGTTGAGGGCGGTGACCCCGCCGAAGCGGACGGTGACGCCGGAGGTCTCGAGGAACGCCATGGTCAGGCTGCCTCGGCGGCCGAGCGGGCGGTGACGGCGGCGACGGGCGCGCGCGCCGGACGGGCCGGCGCGGGCGCACGCAGGCGGCCGCGCACCCAGCCCGTCACTGCCGGGATGAGCCCCTCGGGGTGCGACACCAGGAGCAGGGCGCCGAAGCCGGTGAGGAAGTAGGTGAGGGCCTGGAGCCGGGTGGGCAGGTGGACGGCCAGCAGCGGCGCCATCGACAGCGACAGGCCGCCGGCGAGCGCCGCCCCCGGGGTCGAGACACCCCAGATGTAGACGATGAGCAGGATGAAGAGGCTGGCGACGTACTGGAACTGGTCGCCGTTGACGATCCGCTGCGCGGAGCCGAAGAGCGCGCCGCCGAAGGTGGCCGTCGCCGTCGCCGTGGCGAAGAGGGCCAGCTTGGCCAGGCGGGGGTTGAGGCCCAGGCTGGCGCAGGCCGCCTGGGAGTCCTTGGTGGCGATGACGATCTGGCCGAACCGTCCCCGGCGGATGGCGAGGACACCGGCCGACAAGAGCGCGAACACGACGGTGAGGAAGACCAGGTAGGTGCCGTCGTGCTCCAGGTCGACGCCCGGCAGGTGCAGGCGGGGGACGGCCAAGTCCGCGTGGCCCATGACCTGGGGCTGGAGGAAGAACATGTAATAGGCCAGCTGGCCGAAGGCGAGGGTGGACAGTGCCAGCTCGAGGCCTCGCAGGCGCAGGGCGGGCAACGCGACGACGACGCCGACGGCGCCACCCACGGCGGCGGCCACGAGCAGGCCCGGGACGCTGCCGGTTCCCACCTTGGCGAAGACGAAGGCACCCAGCCCGAAGAAGGCGTACTGGGCGAGCGAGATCTGCCCGCCGTAGCCCGACAGCAGCACGATGGACAGCGCGCCGATGCCCAGCGCGACACCCGCGGTGGCATCGGTCAGCGCGATCCCGTGCATGGTCGCGGCGGCGACCAGGGCCGCCCCCACGAGCACGGCCCCGTTGCGGAGGCTGCCGAGGGCGCTCGGGACCGCCACGGCCTTGGAGACGGGGGCCACGCCGGCCCGCAGGCGGACCGCCGGCAGCACCAGCAGCACGACGAAGAGGAACAGCGTCGGCAGGACGGGCCGGAGGTGCGCGAGCCACCCGCTCAGCTGCAGGTACCCGGTCACGTAAGCGTCGGCCAGGCCGATGATCATGGCCCCCACGAACGTGAGCGGCAGGTTGCGCAGCCGCCCCAGCATGGCGGCGGCGAAGCTGTTGAGCACCAGCAGGGTCAGGTTGATGACGTCGAGCGAGAAGGTCGATGCCGTGAGGACGCCGGCCAGCCCGCCGAGGGACGCGCCGATCATCCAGGACAGGGCGCTGAGCGTCTGGGGACTGCCGCCGTTGAGCCCGATCAGGTCCCGGTCGTCGACCACCCCGCGCATGGCCGTGCCCACCCGGGTGCTGAAGAACAGCAGCCGGAGGCCCACGGCCGTCACCGCGGCCAGGACGATGGACAGGACCTCCTCGTAGCTGACGAGGTTGCCGCCGACGCTGAAGTGGTGGTCGGGCCCGAACAGCAGGGGGATCGAGTGGCCGACGTCCTGGGGCCAGATGGCGAAGGCGAGGCCCATGAAGGCGACCATGACCGCCACGGTGACCACCAGGGTGAGGCCCCGGTCGTTGACGTTGAGCCGCCGGATCAGCCCCCACTGGAGCAGCAAGCCGATCGCCGGCGCGATCACGAGCAGCGACATCACCACCGCTGCGGGCCCGCTCCAGTGCATGTCGATGCGCAGCTGCCAGTAGACGAAGGCGACGAACATGCCGATGGCGCCCTGCGCGAAGTTGAACACGCCGCTGGTCGTATACGTCACCACGAGACCCGAGGCGGAGATGGCGTAGATGGCACCGAGAGCAACCCCGGCGATGGTCAGGCCGATGAACTCACCCATGACCCATCCGCCCTCAGCCGTTGGCGTAATAGAAGTTGGGCGCGTCGGTGCAGTCGAAGCCCGACGGCGGGTCGGCCGGGTCGCGCACGTACTTCTCGTCGACGACGTCCACGATCAGGTAGCAGGCGGGGGGCTTCTTGCCCGCGGGGTCGTCCTGTGCGGCGACGCCGCCCCCGTCGAAGCTGGTGACCGATCGCAGGCCGTTGAGCAAGTTGGTCCGGGTGATCCCGCCACCGGCGTTCAGACCGTCGACGAACAGCATCCCCGACAGCCATCCCCAGGCCGCGAACTCGTCGGGGGTGGCGTTGTAGAGCGCCCGGTACCACTTGTCGAACAGCGCCACGGTGGGGATCGACCCCGCGTCCTCCCCTTGGTACATGGCGAGGTACTGGACGAGCACGGCCCCGTTGGCGGCGCTGCCGGCATCGGGGATGAAGACCGGATCGTAGGTGTTGGTGTTGTACGTGGCGAAGGGCATCGTCAGGCCCGCGTTCTGCATGGCCTTGGCGACGTCGGCGTAGAGAGGGCCGACGGCGTTGAAGATCAGGCCCTGTGCACCCGCCGACTTCATCGCCTCGGCGTCGGCGGAGAAGTCGGTCTGGGTCGGCTCGACGTTCTGTCGGTGTAGACGAACTTGTAGCCGATCGACTCGAGGCCGCTCTTCTGGGCGTTCCCGAAGGCGATGCCGGCAGGGGCGTTCTCCATCAGGGTGGCGAAGTGCTGCGAGGCGTCGGCGAAGCGGGACTGCTTCAGGTAGATGTAGGGCGCCAGGTTGATCCCGAGCGGCTGGGGCTGCGGGGAGAAGTTGTTGGGGATGTCGAAGCGCTGCGAGGTCAGCGCCTCACCGGCGTCGGGGATCCCCGAGCTCTGCAGGACGGACGCCCCGCCGTCGTCGAAGGCCGACAGCGACCCGACCATGGCGAAGACGTTGTTCACCAGCGACTGGGTGGCGCTGGCGTTGCCGCTGGAGGAGAAGTCGTCGTCGGCCGCCTTGACGACGAGCTTGCGCCCGCAGATGCCCCCGACGCTGTTGAGGTAGGCGGCGAAAGCGTTCATGCCGTGGATGGCGCCCAGGAACAGGCCGGGGACGGGGCCGGTCAACGTGCTCACGTTGCCGACGTCGATCTCCGAGGCGCTCACGCCGGGGCCACTGGCGGGGCCGGCGCACACCGAGTTGGCGACGCCGAGGCCGGGCGTGGCCACCCCGGCGCTGGCCGAGGTCGCCTGGGCACCCCGTGCTGCCGTCGCGGCGACGGCGCCGGTCCCGCCGGCGCCCGCCGCCGATCCCGACGCGCCGGACGACGACCCGCCGCCGGCGGCGGCCGTGGTGGCGGCCGAGCTCCCGGATCCCGTGCCGCCGCCGTTGCCGTTCCCACCCTGCGCATCCAGCGCGGCGATCTGCGACGGGGTCAGGCGCGCCCCACAGGCGGTCGCCAGCAAGGCCATCGCCACCACCAACACGACGCCATGCCTCGACCAGCGAGTGCCGCCGACTGCCACGCCGCCCCCTTCGGTTCTTCGATCCCCCCCGGGTGCCCCTCCGTCAGGGCAAACGGTCGGTCGGCCCGATCCTTGCGGTCTGCAACGCAGATACTTCGACGGCCAAACACCCGTGACGGCCAGGGCGAGCAGGGATTTCGTGGAGAATCGACGTTCCGCGCGGGTCGCCGCGCGAGAAATCTACGTTCCGCGCGGGCACGCTCCCCTGGAGCGTGGGGCCCCGGTCCAGGACCTAGCCGAGGTCGAGCTCCATCCGGCCGGTCAGGATCTTGGCGATGTCGGTCGCCGGAGGGAACGTCTCGGCCAATCCGGAGGTCATGTAGCCGGCGTCGGTGACCAGGACGACCCCGTTCACCGCCACCGCCGCGTCCGAGCACAGGAAGAGGAGCGGATAGGCCTGCTCGAGGGGGGTCGACGCCTCGACGCCCACCTCCGCCCGGTAATCGGCCCCGAAGTCGAGCCAGAGCTCCTTGTTGGCCTGGGCCAAGGGCGTGTCCGTCGGGCCGGGGCAGATGGCGTTGATGCGGATGCCGCGCCTGAGCATCGGGAAGGCCTGGGTCGCCACGTAGGCGCAGATGGCCTGCTTGGTCGACATGTAGTCGGCGCCGCCGTTCTCCTCGACCCACGCCACCGCCGAATCGAAGTCCGGGGTGGCCAGGTACTCCCTGAGCCGGGGGTTGGCGTCGAGCCCGCCCAGCCCGGCGGCCGAGGAGATGAACCCGATGGCGGAGCCCCGCGGCAGCATGTCCCCGCCCAGCATCCGGTCGATCATGTGCCGGTGGCCGATGAAGTTGATCTTCTCGATGCCCGGCGTGCCGTCGGCCACCCCGGCGCAGGAGAACAACGCGTGGACGGGGCCGCCGCATTCGGCGACCGCGGCGTCGATCGAGGCGCGCTCGGCCATGTCGACGTGGATCGCCTTGGCGCCGGCCAGCGACGGCTCGGCGATGTCCATGACCACGACCTCGGCCCCGGCCTCCTGCGCCAGCTCGGCCGTCGCCGCTCCCATGCCGGTGGCACCACCGACCACGAGCACGCGCTTGCCCCTGTAGCCGAATGCGTCGAACGGTCCCATGGCTCTCTCCCGGCTCTCTCGGTGTTCAGGACGACAGGTGTTCAGGACGACAGGTGTTCAGGACGACGGCAGGCTGGAGACGAGGTCCAGGACGCTGACCGGGCCCGTGCCCTCCTTCTTGAGGCGCGCCGAGGATCGGTACCCGAGGTCGACGTCGGTCGCCTGGGCCCGCAGCGCGCCCACGGTGGCCCGGTCGTCCGGGACATGGGCGAATGCGTCGAAGGAGAAGATCCGGAGCGCGTTGGCATGCGTGATCTTCGCCACCTCGTCGCCGGGCACCCCGTCGAGATGGCCGGCGATCGTCTCCGGTGCCCGGGGCCAGGTCGAGTCGGAGTGGGGGTAGTCGCACTCCCATGTGATCATGTCGAGGTTGAGCTTCTCCCGGCACTCGATGCCGAAATTGTCGTCGATGAAGCAGGTCACGATCCGCTCGAGGAAGACCTCGCTCGGCAGCCGGTCGCCGAAGTCCTGGTGGGTCCAGGCCCGGTGCTTCTTGTAGACGCCGTCGATCCGCTCCAGGAAGTACGGGATCCACCCGATGCCGCCCTCGCTGAGGGCGAACGTGAGCCGGGGGTACCTCCGCAGCACGGGTGACCACACCAGGTCGGCGGCCGCCTGCACGATGTTGATGGGCTGGAGGGTGATGAGCGTGTCCACCGGTGCCTCGATCGAGGTGACCACCACCTGGGACGACGACCCGATGTGCAGGCACACCACGGTGTTCTCGTCGCTGCAGGCCTTCCAGAAGGGGTCCCAGTGCTCGTTGTGGATCGACGGGTACCCGAGCTTCTCGGGGTTCTCGGAGAAGGTGACCGCGTGGCAGCCCTTCCCCGCCATGCGGCGGACCTCCTCGGCCATCTGCTCGACGTCCCAGATGGGTGGCAGGGCGAGGGGGATCATCCGCCCGGGATAGGTCCCGCACCACTCGTCGACGTGCCAGTCGTTGTAGGCGCGCAGCACGCCCAGGGCGAGGTCCTTGTCCTCGGCGCGGGCGAAGTACTGGCCACAGAACTGCGGGTACGACGGGAAGTTCATCGAGGCCAGCACGCCGTTGGCGTTCATGTCGCGCACGCGCTCGTGGATGTCGAAGCACCCGGGGCGTATCTCGCTGAATCTCGTCGGCTCCACGCCGTACTCGTCGGGTGGGCGGCCGGCCACGGCGTTGAGGCCGACGTTGGTCGCCTCCTGGCCCTCGAACACCCAGGCGTCGGTGCCGTCCTCCTTGGTGACGACCTTCGGCGCCGCCTCCTTGTACCTGGCGGGGATGTGCCCGTCGAACATGTCGGGTGGCTCGACGACGTGGTCGTCGACCGACACCAGGATGAGATCGTCGATGTTCATGGTCTGGCCCTCATGTTCTGGACGGCGCGGTCTGGACGGACTGGACGAGTCGGGAGCCGAGCTCCTGCAGGTAGTGGTCGGGGCTGCCCAGGAGCGCGCTCCAGCTGAGGAGCCGCTTCAGGTAGAGGTGGGCGTCGTGCTCCCAGGTGAAGCCGATGCCGCCGAGGACCTGGATCGCCGTGTCGCCCACCGCGGCCAGACGTCCGGCGAACGCCTTGAGGCGCACGGCGGCGAGATGGCGCTCCTCGGGATCCGCGGCGTCGGCGGCCCACAGCGCGTGGACCACGCCACTGCGGGCGAGCTCGACGGTCTCGAGCATGTCGACGCACAGGTGCTGGACGGCCTGGAAGCTGCCGATCGGTGCCCCGAACTGCACCCGGACCTTGGCGTAGTCGACGGCCAGCTCGAGCACCGCCTGCGCGGCACCGAGGGCGTCGGCGGCCGACGCCACCAGCACGTCGTCGACCAGAGCGCCCTGGGCGCCGGGCGACAGGGTCCCGAGGCGGCAGGCCGGTGCGCCCTGCAGCACGACGGCACCGCGCTTGCGGGTCCCGTCGGCCGGATGCTGCGGCGCGATGCCCACACCCGGGGAGGGCGACTCCAGCGCGAACAGCACGGACCGGTCGCCCTCGGCGGCGGGTACGAGCAGCACGCCGGCGGCGGCCGCGTCCGGGACGCTCGCGACGTCACCGAACAGGACGGCGTCCGCGCTGTCGCCTCCCTCGCCGTTCGCCGTGACGGTGCCGTTGTGCGCGGCGACGGTGGCGATCACCGAGCCCTCGGCGATGCGCCGGAGGAGCTTGGCCGCCTCCGATCCGTCGCCGCCGTCGGCGAGGCGGGCGAGCAGCCGCGCCGAGATCACGGCCGTCGACTGCCATGGACCCGGGTACAGGGCGCGCCCGAGCTCTTCGAGGACGACGCCGGCCTCGGCCATCGACATCTCGGCGCCGCCGTGCTCGGCCGGGACGAGCAGCCCGGTCGCGCCCAGCTCCGCCAGGCCGTGCCACACGTCGTCGGTCGTCCCCGTCGGGTCCTCCAGCAGGGGGCGGACGTGCCCGGCAATTGGCGCCTTGTCGGCCAGGAACCGCCGGACGGAGTCGCGCAGGGCCAGCTGCTCCTCGGTGGGCTCGAGGTTCATCGGCGCGGCAGGCCCAGGACCCGCTGGGCCGTGATGTTCTTGTTGATCTGCGTGGTGCCGCCGGCGATGGTGAGGCTACGGGCCGCCAGCCGTGCGTCGGCCCATCGGCCCCCGGCGGCGTCTGGCCCGAGCGCGTCGTAGGCGAGGGCGGCGATGTCCTGGCCGAGCTCCCCCCACACCGTCTTGGCCAGGCTGGCCGAGGCGAACGGGTCCCCGCCGTGGAGCCCGGCGGAGATGGACCGCTTGCACAGGCCCTCCAGGAAGGCGGCCCGCACGGCCAGCTCGCCCAGCCGGTGCAAGGTCACGGGGTCGTTCGCCACCGACGCGCCGTCCTCCTCCGCCCGCAGCAGATCGGCGGTGACCTCCTCCAGCCGGACCTGGAGCTCCGCATAGAGGCGGGCGGCGTTGGCACGCTCGTGGCTGAGCGTGGTGGTGGCCACCTGCCAGCCGCCGTGGAGCGGCCCGAGCAAGGCGTCGGCCGGGACCCGGACGTCGTCGAAGAAGACCTCGGCGAAGTGCGTCTCGCCGGTCAGGGTCGGCAGCGGACGGGCGTCGATGCCCGGCAGGTGCATGTCCACGACCAGGCACGAGATGCCCCGGTGCTTCGGGGCCTCGGGGTCGCTGCGCACGTACAGCTGGCACCAGTCGGCCCGGTGCCCGAGCGACGTCCACGTCTTCTGCCCGGTGACCACGAAGTGGTCGCCGTCGCGCACCGCCCTGGTCCGGAGCGACGCGAGGTCCGAGCCGGCCTCCGGCTCCGACATCCCCTGGCACCAGATGTCGTCCGCCCGCATCATCCGAGGCAGGAGCGCGCGCTTTTGCTCCTCGTTCCCGTACTGCATGAGGGCGGGCGCGATGTTGTTGAGGCCGATGACGTTGAGCGGCATGGGCGCCCGGGCGCGGACGGTCTCCTCGATGTAGACGAGCTGCTCCAGCACCGTCGCCCCGCGTCCGCCGTACGCGCGCGGCCACGAGATCGCCGCCCACCCGGCGTCGGCCAGCTCCCGGTTCCACGTCCGGATGGTCTCGAAGGCGTCCGGGTCGGCGGGGCCGCGCCGGGCTGCGGCCAGCACGTCGTCGGTCAGGCTCGTCGCCAGCCAGGCCCGGAGCTCGGCGCGGAAGCGCTCGGTCCCCGCCGGCAGGGAGAAGTCGACCATGAGCGTCGTCGTGCGCTTCGTGCCCCGCGCGCTAGCCGAACAGCACCGGCAGCGACGTGGGCGAGCGGAAGACCTGGCCGCGGATGTGGGGGTCGTCGGCCTCGGGGTCGAGGCGCAGGCCGGGCAGGCGGTCCAGCAGCAGGTTGAGGGCGACGCGCATCTCCAGGCGGGCCAGGTGGATCCCCAGGCAGGCGTGCGCCCCGTGGCCGAAGGAGATGTGCGGCTTCGGCTCCACCCGCCAGGCGTCGAAGCGGTCGGGGTCGACATAGCGGGTTTCTTCCCGGTTGGCCGCGGCCAGCATCAACATGACCGTGGAGCCCGCCGGGATCGGCACGCCGGAGAGCTCGGTGTCGGTCGTGGCGAGGCGCGTGATGTTGAGCAGCGGGGTCTCGAGCCGCAGCGACTCCTCGATGGTCTGGGAAACCAGGGCCCGCTCCGCCCGCACCGCCTCGAGCTCGTCGGGATGCGAGAGCAGGGTGAACAGCAGATTGCCCAGCGACCGGTACGTCGTCTCCACGCCGGCGGGCAGGAGCAGGCGGACGAAGGAGAAGATCTCCTCGTCGCTCAGGCGCTCGCCGTCGAGCTCGGCTTCGGCCAGGTCGGTGATCAAGTCCTCACGGGGCTGCCGGCGGCGTTCGGCCAGGATGCCGGCCACGTACTCCTTCACCTCCTGCGAGGCGGCGATCGCCTCCTCCGGCTTGCTGAGGAAGCTCAGGATGGCGATCGACCAGCGCTGGAACTGCTTGTAGTCCTGGCGGGGGAGCCCCAAGAGCCCGGCGATGATCTGGGTCGGGTAGGGGAAGGTGAACTCCCGGACCAGCTCGGCGTTGCCCCGGTCGGCGAACCGGTCGATCAGGTCGTTGGCCACGGTCCCGACGAGCTCGTCCTCCCAGCGCGACAACGCCTTCTGGCGGAAGGCCACGGAGACGAGCGAGCGGTAGCGGCGGTGCCGCTCCCCGTCCATGCCCAGCATGATGTGCTCGCCCATGACCGGGCCCATGATCAGGTCGATGATGTGGCCCGACGAGAAGGTCTCGGAGTCGCGCAGCACCCGGGCGACGTCGTCGTAGCGGTAGACGAAGAAGACCGGCGCCGCCTCTTCGTGGGGCATCAGCGAGTTCTCGACCCGCTGGATCGGGGTGTCGCGCCGGGCCTGGGCCAGCTCGGGGTAGGGGTCCCGCATGTCGCCGGCCACGGCGTCGTCGAAGAGCCCGAACTCTTCGTCGTCGTCCTGGCGCCCGGCCGGTCCGACCTGGCTCGCCGAGGTTCCCACCGACGTCTCCACCTGCGCCTCCCTCGGGCCCAGTGCCGAAACCTAATATTCGGTCACGGGCACGCTAGTGGCGCCTGCCGGGCATGGTCAATCGTGCCCGTCGTGCCGCGAGGCGAAGGGTAGGCTCCGGCGTCCGCCGGGGCAGGAGGAGGAGAGGCGATGGGCGTCAGCGTGGACCTCGGTGGGCGGCGCGTGCTGGTCACGGGTGCATCGAGTGGGATCGGCGCGGCGGTGTGCCGGTCGATCGTGACGCACGGCGGGTCGGTGGCCATGCTGGCGCGCCGCAAGGAGCGCCTCGACGAGCTGCACGACGAGCTGGGCGAGCGGGCAGTGGGGATCCCCTGCGACGTGACCGACGTCGACGCGCTCGACATCGCCGTCGCCGACGCGGCCAGCGCGCTCGGCGGCCTCGACGGCGTGATCGCCGTCGCCGGCAAGTCGATGGTCGGGACCATCAGCACCGGCACGCCCGAGCGCTGGCGCGAGCTGCTGGAGCTGAACCTCGTCGGCCCCCTGGCCACGGTGCGCGCCGCCGCGGACCACCTCGCCGCGGACGGCCGGCGCGACGTCGTGCTGGTGGGCTCCACCGGCGCCATCACGCCGATGCCGGG